>Ga0335069_10003224_pt1 | contig 24797 bp, 23 predicted proteins | sample Lox_Sample_11_FD_206714 | JGI IMG/M metagenome (GOLD analysis project Ga0335069, IMG submission 206714) | Soil microbial communities from Loxahatchee National Wildlife Refuge, Florida, United States - Lox_Sample_1.1 | ecosystem: Environmental > Terrestrial > Soil > Wetlands | place: USA... | reverse complement strand
GCCTGCAAGGCGAACCGTTCCCTCGGCCCGTCGCCCACCACCGTCACCCGCACCGGTCGGCCCTTCGCGAGGAGGATCCCCGTCGCCTCGAGGAGCACGGAGAAGCCCTTCCGCTGCTCCCCGAACCGGCCCACGAAGAGCACCTCCAGCGGCCGGCCCGGGGGCGGCTCCTCCCGGGGAGATCCGGCGAACCGCGAGAGGTCCACGCCGTTGGGGATGACGCTGGTTCGGCCCCGGTACACGGTCCGCGAGAAGCGCTTGGCGGCCCGCGAGACGGCGATGCCCCGGGCGATGCTCGACAGCCCGGCAGAGGCGAAGCGGCGCAGGATGCGCTGGAGTGGCAACTCGTTCTCCGCGTTGGCGTGGAAGGTGGCGACCACGGGGACCCGGGAGAAGCGCAAGGCCTGGCGGCCGGGGCCAGGAACGATCGGCTCGTGCACGTGAACGACGTCGTAGGCACCCGCCGCGAGGTGCTCCCGCGTGGCCCGCGGCGACACCAGCAGGCCGATGCGGGCCACCGAGCCGTTGGCCCGGATGGGAATGACCCCGGGGAGCGCCGTGCAACCGTCGGGAACGCCGTCGCTGGCCGGCCCGATCACCCGGGCGTAGTGCCCGAGGCCGCCGAGCGCCCGCGCCAGGGAGCGAACGTGCTGGTTCACGCCGCCTTCGTGCGAGAGATCATAGGGGGTGACGATGCACACGCGCACTTAGGAGAACCCTACGGCATCGTTCCGGGTGGTGTCCCGTGCCAGTCGCGCGACGGTTCACCTTCCCGTCGCAGAAGCTGGTGGATGATGACCATCCGGCCGAGAGCCGTCAGCCCCGCGCTCAGGGCCACCAACGCACAGGTGTAGGTGAGAAGCTCCTCCCCCGCGGCCCGGGGGAGAAAGGTCGCGAGGAGCATCGCGACGATGAAAACCAAGAGCCGGTGGGGGCGTTCCAGCCCGAAGGTCGGACAGGCGACTCCCAGGCCCTCGCCCCGCGCTTTCGCGTAGCTCACCATGAACGAGGCGCCGAGCGCGGCGATGACGCAAGCCACGCCCACGCGCTGGGGGTGGAGCACGAACCCGAGCCCAGCGAGCAATGCGATCTCGGACATGCGATCGAGGCTCGAGTCCAGAAAGGCGCCGGCTCGACTGCTCGTTCCCGTGCACCGGGCGAGCTCGCCGTCGAGAAGGTCCGCCGCCGAGCCCCACAGCAAGCTCACCCAGGCCCACCCGAATGCGCCGAGTCCCACGAGGACCCCGGCCGCCACGTTCAGACCGAGACCGATGCCGGTGAGAACGTCAGGTGTGAGGTGCAGCACCCGTGCGGCCCGAAGCACCGGTCTAGTCACCCAGTACGCCCAGCCTCCGAGAGCTCCGATGGGCCCCCGGTAGGCCGCGAGCCGCGCCGGTCGAGGTGGGAGCACCAACGCATAGACCGACGCAGTCGCCGTCGCGAGCGCGAGATGGACAAGGACGGCGATGCGACCGGACGATTCCATTGGCGACGATCTTACCTCGTTTAGGGTGTCGACCCGCTCGCTCGCCGGCGGCGCGGCTCGCTTCGGCGGCGAGCGGCACCCCGGTCGGCCGTGGAGCGGGCGATCGGGTTGTACCGCAACGCGATACGTCAGAGAAGCGCAACGAGCATCCAGGGAGGGAGAGGTGGCCGGGGCATGAGCCCTTGGCCCCCGGGCCCGAGAAGGCAACCGATCACCCGAGCGACCTCGGACGCGGTACGAGCCCCTTGAACCGCTCCCGACGACGGGCCTACGCTTCCCAGGGCGTGCTCGCCTTTGGCGCCCTCGCAGCGCTTCTCCTCGCCGCGCCCGGCGATCGCGGGGCCGCCCCGCGCGGCCTCCTCGCCGCCCTTTCGGCGGCACCGGCCGGAGGGGCACGGGCCGCCGCCGCCACGAGATGGCTCGTCGGAGCGAAGTACCGGCGCGACCCGCTCGGCGAGGGCGCCGGGCCCGACCCCGAGCCGCGCTTCCGGCTCGACGCCTTCGATTGCCAGACGTTCGTGGAGACCGCCATCGCTCTCGGGAGTAGCCGCACGCTGGCCGAGGCGGCCCGCGCTCTCGACGACATCCGGTACGAGGGAACGCCCTCGCTTCCTGCGCGCCATCACGAGATGCAGGCGCAATGGATCCCGGCCAACCTCGCCCGCGGCTGGATCGCCGAGGCGACCCGGGAGATCGCCGACGAGCGAGTGGTCCTGCTTGCCCGGACCTTCACCGCCGCGAGCTGGACCGAGGTTCACCGGGCAGGGCGGGCGGTCTGGGGATTGCCCCGCGACCGTGAGCCGCTGGGGCGCTTTGAGACCTGGGCGGTCTTGCCCGAGGACCTCGAGGCCGTCGCCCCCCGCATTCCGGAGGGAGCGGTGGTGTTGGTCCTGCGTGAAGACCGGGTGGACCGTCCGACGCGAGTCTCGCACGTCGGGCTGGTCGTGATCGGACCGGAGGGCGAGCGGCTCGTCCGGCACGCCACCTCGACCCGCGGCGTGGAGCGCGTGATCGAGGAGCCCCTTTCGCGCTTCATCGCCCGGGAGGCACGCGCCTACCCCTCCTGGCCAGTCGCGGGATTCGCGATCTACGCCATCCCCGACTCGAGCCTCCGCGTGGAGGCCCTGTCGAGGTGAACGGGGGACTGGGCGTGCTCTTCGGGCGGGAGACGCCCAGCTCGGGCGGAAACGCGTGAACTTCCGGCGAGCATCCCGGCCTGGGCGGTGATAGTGTGCCTCGCCACTTCCTGGGTGCGGGGCTCCTCTTCGGGATCGACCCCGCGGTGCGCGCCTGTCGGCTTTATCCGGCGGAGGCCATGCGGGTGGAATAGGAGACGCGGGGACCGTGGATCGTGCCAAGGTCATGAAGGAGGTCCGGGGCTGGACGCTCACCATCCTGGCGGTGCTGGCGTTCCGCACCTTACTCTACGAGGCGGTGTACATCCCGTCGGGCTCGATGATCCCGAGCCTCCAGATCGGCGACTACGTGGTGGTCGAGAAGTGGGCCTTCGGTGCCCGCCTGCCCTTCACCCCCGCCGCCCAGTTCACCTGGTCGAGCCCGCGGCGCGGCGACATCGTGGTCCTCTTGGCTCCCCCTGGGAACCCCCGCAGCGACGACCTCATCAAGCGGGTGGTCGCGGTGGCCGGCGACACGGTGGAGATCCGGGATGGCCACCTGGTGTTGAACGGCACCCCGGTCCCGCGGGAGCGCGTCCCGGGTGCTTGCACCTACTGGAACCGCCCCGAGGGCGGGGAGTGGCGCGAGGAGGCCTGCGTCGACTTCGTGGAGACGCTCGGCACGCACCACTACCACACCTACTGCACCCCGGACGTGCCCTGCGGCGACGTCGAGGTGCAGACGGTCCCCGAAGGCACTGTCTGGCTCGCCGGGGACCACCGCGATCACTCCGCCGACAGCCGGGTTTTCGGCCCCCAGTCCATCAAGCGCATCAAGGGCCGGGCCTGGGTGGCTCTCGCGTCATGGGGGCCGAATGGGCCGCGCTGGAACCGGCTCTTCCATCTGGTGACGCACTAGACTGAACTTCCGCAGCGACAGAACGCAACCCCGCATTTCCTGGGGTTTTCGTTGATGGCTTCACTTCCTGATCCACTGCAAGTCAAAGGAAGCGCAGGATTCTCAGTGTAGACAGAACGGCCGCAGCGAGATGGCCGGAACCCACTGAGAGATCGAGCCCTTACGCGCTTCTGCGGCTGGAAGTTCGGACTAGAACTCTAGCGCCGGCCGTGGGTCTTCAGCCGGGGCCCTTCGTCGAACTCTCCACCCCGGCCCGCAGGAGCTCGTGCAGCCTGAGGTGCTTCAGCACCGAGGTGGCGGTGAGCATGAATGCCCATCCGAAGCCCGGCATCCCGTTCAGCACGTTGCCGTTGAGGAGCCAGTACCGGAGGAAGTGGTACGGGGTGAGGGCGAGGAGCGCGGCGACGTTCCGGGCCCGCTTGCCCCCTTGGAGGAGTTCCACGGCGCCCATCCGCGAGTAGAGATTCAGCTTGGCGAGGGCCTCGGAGAGGTCCCGCACGTTGTGGTGGAGCACCACCCCCGGCAGCGATCCCACCCGCCCGTCCACCTCCACCGACTCGTGCACGCGCGCGGGCGTCCAGCGCGCGCGGCGTCGGTCGAAGAGGCGGACGTGGCCGCGACGGCCGATGGCGCCGCGGCTCAGGGCCCGACCCATGAAGACGGTGTGGAAAGTCAGCCGGTAGGCGGGGAGGGGTGGCCCGGTGGAAACGAGCTTCCGGATGGCGTCTCCGAGCGGCGGCGAGAGGACCTCGTCCGCGTCCACGCACAGGACCCAGTCGTTTCGGGCCTGCTCCACCGCGAAGCGCTTCTGCGGCCCGTACCCGTCGAAGGGGCGCGAGAGCACCCGGGCACCTCGCGAGCGGCAGATCTCGACGGTGCGGTCACGGCTTCCCGAGTCGACCACCAGGATCTCGTCGGCGAAGCGCAGGGCGTCGAGCGTCCGGCCGATTTCGTCCTCCTCGTCCTTCGTGATGACGACGGCGGAAAGGGCGGCCATGCCGGAACCCACCTACCGTGCCTTTCCCCCATCCGTCCACCGCTCACGACGCCCTGCGGCCTCCCACCGCTTGCAAGGGGCGCGACCGGCGTGCCAGGCTCGGCCGCCGCCGTGGCGTCCCCTCCCTCGGACCGGCCTCCCTCGGCCCCCGCCCAACTCCCGGCTTCGGGGGGCGCTGCCCGCGCAGGTGGTCTCGGACGCGAGCTCTTCGTCTCGGTCGCGGTCCTGACCGTCGCGACCACCCTCTTTTGGACGACCCGTCTCGACCTTGCGACGGCCGACCTGTTTCGGTCGCCTTGCTGCAGCTGGCCCTGGGCGGAGCAACCGTTCTTCCGGTTCATCTACCGGTACGGAGTTCTGTCCGGCGTCCTCCTGGCCGCGGGGGCGCTCGTGGTCCTGACCCTGAGCTACTGGTACCCAGCCCGCCTCCTCCGCGCCCGTCGGCCCGCCCTGTTCCTCGTGCTCGTGGTCGCGATCGGTCCCGGGCTCCTCGTCAATGTGGTCTTCAAGGACCACTACGGCCGACCCCGTCCGCGCGAGGTGGTCGAGTTGGGAGGGGAGGAGCGGTTCTTGCCCGTCTGGGTGAGGGGCACCGACCATGAGGCCAAGTCCTTCCCCTGTGGCCACTGCTCCATGGGCTTCTACCTCGCGACCCCATACCTCATCCTTCGCCGAAGGCGACGGGCGCTGGCGCTTGCCGCCCTGCCGGTGGGACTCTTCGCTGGCCTGCTCCTGGGCGTGGCCCGGATGATGGCCGGCGGCCACTTCCTATCCGACGTTGTTTGGGCGGGCGGCATGGTGTGGCTGGTCGCGCTGGGCCTGTACTCGCTCCTTGGCGTGGACCACGCCCTTGCGGCCCCGCTCCCTCCGGGCCTCGAGCGGAACCGCCTGAAGGCCCGGGTGGCCACGGTGCTCGGGGGCGGCTCCTTGGCCCTGCTCACCCTAGGTGTCCTCCTCGCCACTCCGTACTTCTCGTCCAAGACGTTCGCGCGCAGCCGCACGGAACTCGCGGCCGGACCCGAAGAGCGATGGGAGATCGCGCTCGACGAGGCCACGGTGGCGGTGGGGGCCGGTCCCGACCTGTGGGTCTCGTACCAGGTTCGGGCCTTCGGCTTTCCCACGAGCCGCCTCGGCTTCGGCTTTCGCGAGGAGGATGGGGTGGCGGTGCTCTCGCTCGACCAGCTCGGCTGGTTCACGGAGCGGCGAACGAGGGTAAGGGTGCAGGTTCCGGCCGACGGACCCTGGCCGGTCCAGATCCGGCTGGGGAAGGGCCGGCTCACTCTGGACTTGCGGGGCTTCTCCCCCGCGACCCGCCTCGACGTCAAGGTGGCGGAGGGAGAGGTGCGACTCATCGGCGCGAAGGCCCTTCCCCTCGGGGGGGTGCGGGTCGAGGTTGTCCGGGGGCGGGTCTTGGAGGAGCCGCCCCCCTGAGACGGCGTGTGGAAAGATGTCAGGGCGCGCCCCGCGCTGCCCTTTGGTAGCCTCTTCCGCATGCGTGGCTCTTCTCTCCTCTTCGACCTCGACGGCACCCTAGCCGATTCACTCCCCCTCTGCCTGCACGCGCACCGCACGAGCCTGTTGCGCCACGCGGGACGCGTCTTCGGAGACCGGGAGATCGCCGCCGAGTTCGGGAAGACCGAGGAAGGGATGTTCCGGCGCCTGGTGCCAGCGGCTTGGGAGGCCTGCCTCGCCACCTACGAGGAGGAGTACGAGCGCGCCCACCACCTGTGCCCCGCCCCCTTCCCGGGCGTGGTCGACCTTCTCACCCGCCTCCGCCAGAGCGGCTTGCGGCTCGGCCTCGTCACCGGAAAGGGACAAAAGAGCGCACGGATCACGCTGGGAAAGCTCGGGCTCTCTCCGCTCTTCGACGAGGTGCGGACCGGGTCTCCCCAGGGCGACGTGAAGGCCGAGCATATCGTGGAGCTCACCCGAACCTTCGGGGTGAGCCTTGACCGGACCGCGTATGTCGGCGACTTCGTGGCCGACGTGCGCGCGGCCCGGGCCGCCGGCGTGCTCGCCTTGGCGGCCGCATGGGCCCCCGGCGTGGACGCGCAGGCCCTCGCTGCCGCCCGCCCGGACGCCCTGTTCCGGTCGCTGGGAGAGCTGGACTCTTGGATCGAGAGCTGGCTCGGGTCGAGCGGTGCCGTCGGGGGCGGGGAAGCGCTCGCGGGGCGGCGGGGGTGAGGGATCATGTTCGGCGGGGGAGCCGGCCCTTTGGCCGAAGGAACGCCCGCCGCGCTCGCTCCACGCGCGGGCGGACAGAGCAGCCCTCGAGATGGTCGTTCACGAGCCCCATCGCCTGCATGAAGGCGTAAGCGGTGGTCGGCCCGACGAAGCGGAAACCGCGGCGGCGGAGGTCCCGGGAGAGCGCGGTCGACTCTGGGGTCCGGGGAATGGCGCGGAGCACCGCCCAGGTGAGCCTCCTGGGCCGGGCCCGGGGCTTGGGCTCGAAGCTCCAGAGGTGCGCCGCGAGGGAGCCCACCTCCCTGCGGAGCTCCAGCGCGCGGCGAGCATTCCCGATGGCCGCCTCGATCTTGCCGCGGTGGCGCACGATGCTCGGCTCTTGGAGGAGCTGCTCCACGCGGCGAGGGCCGAAGCGGGCCACGCGCGCCGGGTCGAAGCCCTCAAACTCCCGGCGGAAGGCGGGCCGCTTCCGCAGGATGGTGAGCCAGGACAGCCCCGACTGAAATCCCTCGAGGCAAAGCTTCTCGAAGAGCTTCGCCTCGTCGGCGACCGGGAAGCCCCACTCCTCATCGTGGTAGGTGATGTAGTCGGGCGAGGAGAGGCACCAGCCGCAGCGGAGACGGCCATCGGGTCCGGGGGCGACCCCGCGAGGGAGCCTTGGCATGAAAGCGCCTCCCCTGCCCGCCTGCAGGCCCGGGGTTGGGGGGCATCCGCTCGGTGGGGCCCCGGCGACGGCCGGGGCCCCTCGGCCGTCAGAAGTCGTGGAACCGATTCCGCTTGAACCCCTACCACCACGGCGTGCCGTGCGGGCAACGCCCTTTGGGGCCTCCCGCCTCGAAGGCCCACAGCGCTTCATCCGAACCCGCGGGTGTCTACCTCCCACCCTTCAGCGCGTGGAGTTCTCGGACCGTGTCGATGGTGTCCGCCTCGTCGGCACGCTTGTCCTCCCGGTACCGCTTCACCCGGGCGAACCGCAAGGCCAGGCCGCTCTCGTACTTGGCGCTCGCCTGGATGCCGTCGAAGGCCACCTCGACGACCAGCTCCGGCCTCACCCGGACCACGAACCCGTCGTCCCCCACCGCGAGGGCGCGCAGCCGCTCGGTCTGCCACTCCAGCATGGAATCGGTCATGCCCTTGAAGGTCTTGCCGAGCATGGCGAAGCCGCCGCGGGCCGGGTCGCGCGCGCCAAGGTGGAGGTTGGAGAGCCAACCCCGGCGCCTGCCGCTCCCCGGCTCGACTGCCAGGACCACGAGGTCCAGGGTGCGGGCCCGCTTCACCTTGAGCCAGGCGCCCCCGCGCCGACCGGCCAGATAGGGCGCGTCGAGCGACTTGGCCACAAGTCCCTCCTGCCCCCGCGCGAGCGCCTCTTCCAGAAAGGCCTCCGCCTCGGCGGGCTCCGACGTGACGAGGCGCGGGACGAGATGAGCCGGGGGAACGATCTGGGCGAGCGCCCCGTGGCGGTCGGCGTTCGACCGAGAGAGGAAGTCCTCACCATCGAGGTGGAGCAGGTCGAAGAAGAAGCCGGTGAGCGGCAGCCCCGGCGCGAGCCGGTCCACGTCGAGACGCCGCCCGAACCGCCTCATGGTCACCTGGAACGGCTCCGGAGTGCCGTCGGCGCGCACCGCCAGCGCCTCGCCGTCGAGCACCAGTGACCGGGCGCGGGCGGCGCGCGCAACCGCGGCCACCTCCGGAACTGCCTCCGTCACGTCGCGAAGGGTACGCGAGAAGACGCGAGCGGTCTGGCCCTCCCGGTGCACCTGGATACGCACCCCATCGAGCTTCCACTCGAGGGCGGCCTTCCCCAAGGCTTCCAGGGCCTCGGTCGCGCTACCGGCCGCCTGCGCCAGCATGGGTTTCACGGGTGAGAAGAGTTGCAACCGGAAGCGGTCGAGCGCTCCCACCCCCTCGCCCTGTACCGCCGCCGCCACGGCGGGAAGCGACCCGGACAGCATGGCGGCGCGGCGCACCGCCTCCGGGGGAGCGCTCGCGGCCTGGGCCACCGCGTCGATGAGCACTCCTTCGAGAGCGCCCTGGCGGAGCTCGCCGGTGAGGAGCCCGGCCAGGAACCGCCGCTCCTCGGGGCTGGCTCGGGCGAAGAGCTCCTCCAAGATGGTCCGGCGGGCGAGGGCGGAGCCGGGACCGCGGGCCGTGGCATATGCTCCCAGCGCCGCATGCACCTCGAGCACGGAGAGGGAGGGGGATGAGGCGGGCGCGCTGTTGGCCAGCGCCTCGCCGGTCCGGGCGTACCGTAGCCCGATGCGACCCTGGGCCGGCTGGCCGGCGAGCCAGTTCACCACCACCACCTGCTCCTCGGGGGCGAGCGTTCGCAGGAGCCGGGCCAGCCGAGCGGTCTTCTCTCGCCGCGAACTAGTGGCCGCGACGTCCCGCGAGGCCAAGGCGACGTCAACGAGGAGCACCTCGCTAGTGTACCGGGCGAGCGTCCGCGCGGCCGCGATCGATCCCCGGCACGGTCCGGGACGAGGCACCGCTCCCCCTCGGCGGATCAGGCTTCCCGCTCGGGCCGTCGACCCCTTCCGCCGCCTCATCGACCCATCGTACCCTCGGAGTCTTTCCGGAAAGGTCCGACATGCGCGCCTGGTGGCCAGGCCCTTTCGCACGTATCCGCGGCGCGCTCGCCGCGCTCCTCCCTTTCTTCGCGCTGTCCGCGCTCGCGAGTGGTCCGCTCTTGCCCCCGGGGATTCCCCCGCTCCCGCCCGCGGCCGCGGGCTGGACCCGGGTGGAGGGGCCCATCCCCAAAGACCCCGCCGAGGAAGTGCGCATCGCCGCCATCGTGGCCGGCATGACGCTAGAGGAGAAGGTCGGCCAGATGACCCAGCCCGACGCGTTCCGCGTCACCCCGGACGAGGTGCGCAAGTATCACATCGGCACGGTGCTCGCCGCCGGGGAGGGCTGGCCGGGGAACGACCGGCATGCGGCTGCGGCAGCGTGGTTGGCCATCGCCGACCGCCTGTGGGAAGCGTCGATGTCCACCGACGCCAAGGTGCAGATCCCGATCCTCTGGGGCATCGATGCCGTCCACGGCCACGCGCGCATCTTCGGCGCCACCGTCTTTCCCCAGAACATCGGCCTGGGGGCGACCCATGACCCGGCGCTCATCCGGCGCATCGGCATCGCCACCGCCAAGCAAATGCGCGCGACCGGCCACGACTGGACCTTCTCCCCCTGCGTGACGGTTCCGCGCGACGTGCGCTGGGGCCGAACGTACGAGGGCTTTTCCGAGAACCCCGCCCTCACCCGGGTCTACGCCCAGGAGATGGTCGCCGGTCTCCAGAACCTGGGCCCCGTCCCCGACCCGAATAAGCCCTACGGCGTCCTCGCCACGGCCAAGCACTTCCTGGGTGATGGCGGCACCTTCCGCGGCGTGGACGAGGGCGTGAACCTCTCCCCGGAGCAGGAGCTCATCGACGTCCACGCCCAGGGGTTCCTCGGTGCCCTGTCAGCGGGGGTGCAATCCGTGATGGCCTCCTACAACAGCTGGCTGCCCGCGGCCGGACCGACCACCGCCGCGCAAGTGGCCGAAGCCAAGGTCCACGGCAGCCGGTATCTCCTCACCGATGTGCTCAGGGCAAGACTGGGGTTCGACGGGATCGTGGTGGGCGATTGGAAGGGGCACGGCCAGGTCCCCGGCTGTTCCCCGACGCGCTGCGCGCGGGCCATCGACGCGGGCATCGACGTCTTCATGGTAGCCGACGAGTGGCGGGGGTTCTTCGAGAGTACCGTCGATCTGGTGAGGAAGGGCGAGGTCCCCATGTCCCGCATCGATGAGGCCGTGACCCGTATCCTGCGGGTGAAGATGCGAATGGGGCTCTTCGACATGCCGCGACCCTCCCAGCGGCCCAACGCCGGGGACGCGTCCCTTCTCGTGCACCACGAGCTCGCGGCCGAGGCAGTGGAGAAGTCCCTCGTCCTCCTCAAGAACGACCGGCACGTCCTTCCCCTCGATCCGCGGATGAAGGTTCTCGTCGTGGGCAAGAGCGCCGACAGCCTTCGGAACCAGACCGGGGGCTGGACCCTCGACTGGCAGGGGAAGGACAACACCAACCGCGACTTTCCCGCGGGGAGCACGGTCTTGGCCGGGATCCGAAACGCGGTTGGGAAGGGCAAGGTCACCTACAGCGAGGAGGCAAGGGATATCGACCTCTCCCGCTTCGACGCGATTATCGCGGTGATCGGCGAGACTCCGTACAGCGAGTTCTTCGGCGACCTGTCCAGGGGGCTGAACCCGCGCGCCCCTGAGACCCTGGAGCACGCGGCGCTCCACCCCGAGGACTTGGAGGTCTTGTCCCGCGTGAGCGGACGGGGAAAACCAGTGGTGACCGTCTTCCTCTCCGGCCGGCCGCTCCTCACCACCAAGGAGCTCAATCGCTCGGATGCCTTCGTGGCGGCCTGGCTCCCGGGGACCGAGGGGGCGGCGATCGCCTCGCTCCTCTTCAAGCGCCGGGGCGGCGGGCCCGCCCCCGATTTCACAGGCAAGTTGCCGTTCTCCTGGCCGGCGGTGAACTGCGAGCCGGCGGGCGACGGCAAGGCCAACCCGCTCTTCCCCTTTGGGTACGGCCTCGGCTATTCGGACGCGAAGGACATCGGGCCCCTTCCGGAGCCCGAAACCTCGCGCTGCGACTAGAGGACGGACGAGACGGCTCGCGCGGGTCGTCCCGTGGATCAGTACTTCGCGTCTTCGGTCTCGATGAGGTGGTAGATCTCGGCGGCGTTCGGGGCCTTCATGATGGCCTCACGGAACCCGACGTTCTTGAAGATCCGGCTGATGCGGGCCAGGGCCTTGAGGTGAGCACCGGCCGAGTTCTCGGGGGCGAAGAGCGCGAAGAAGAGGTTCGTCGGGCGCCCATCGATGGCCCGGAAGTCGACGCCCTCGACCGAGCGGCCGAAGCTCGCGAGAAGCGTCGGCAGGCCGGACACCTTGCCATGGGGGATGGCCACTCCGTCCCCGATCCCGGTCGAGCCGAGCTTCTCCCGCTCGAGGAGCGTGTCGAGCAGCTTCTGGCCGTCGACCTTCTGGCCCTGGGCGAGCGGACGGCACAGCTCGGACAACACCGCCGCCCCGGTCCGCCCGGCCAGGTTGTCAATCACGCAGTCGGACCGGAGGAACTCGACGATCTTCATGGCGATCCGCCGTTAGCACAGTTGGCAACGCCGGGGCAAGGACGCAAGGGAGCACGGCACACCCGGGCGCTAGAGTCCGCGCCCTTCACGCCCCCTCCCAGACCCCTCGCCTTACGTCTCGGCCTCGATGAGGCCGAAGTTCCCGTCCTCCCGCCGGTAGACGACGTTGATGGCGCGGTCCTTCGCGTTCTGGAAGACGTAGAAGTTCGCATCGAGCAGGTCGAGTTGCAGAAGCGCCTCGTCCACGGACATGGGCTTGGCCTGGAACTTGGTGCTCTTCACCACCCGGTGGCTGCGCCGGTCCGGGTGCTCGAGGATGTCGAGGATGTCGTGGCGAACGTCGACCGGCGCCGTCTCGACGTGGTTTCCGTTGACCTTGTAGGTGTTGAGCTTCTCCTTGTATTTCTTCAGCTGGCGCTCGATCTTCTCGGCGGCGGCGTCGATGGAGGCGTACATGTCCTGCGTCTTGGCGGAGCCGCGCAGGAGGAATCGTCCGGCCTTGACGGTGATCTCGGCATGATGGTCTAGGTTCTCGACGTGCAGGACCGCGTGAGCCTCGCTGGCCCGCTCGATGTAGCGCTTCACGTGCTCCACCCGATCGCGCACGTGGCTCTTCAGGGCATCAGAGGGCTCGAGGTGCCGGAAGGTGATGTTCACCTGCATGAACCGCCTCCTTGGGAGGACCGTCGCTGAGAATGCATCGGCCGCGGCCCGGCGGATCTCCTTCCCGCCGGCTCCGCGGCCGATGCCGATGTTGCCGGATGGCAACATTCCCGTGTTCATCATAACCCAGCCGCTCCCCGAGCGATGCCGGGGACGCGGCTAGGGAGGGGCTCTCGAAGGGGTGCAGCGGCGGCGCCTCGGCCACCGTCGGGGGTTCGGGGGACGCCTTGCGGGCTGCCGCCCGGCCGGTTCCCTGGCCGGCGGGGACATCCTGTGGGACAGGGCTAGAAGTACTTCTTCCGCTTGGAACTGGGCAGCAGCCCGAGTACCTCGCGGTACTTGGCAACGGTTCGGCGCGCGATCTCGATCCCCTGGCCCTTCAGGATCTCCACGATTCGCTGGTCGGAGTGGGGCCTGCGAGGGTCCTCGGACGCGATGATCTGCCGGATGTGGTTCTTCACCGCCTCGCTGGCGATCTCGTCCCCGCCGGTCTTGTTGATGGCCGAGTTGAAGAAGAACTTGAGTTCGTAGATGCCTTGCGGGGTGTGGACGTACTTGTTGGTGGTGACCCGGGACACGGTCGACTCGTGCATGCCGATGTCCTCGGCCACGTCCCGGAGGATGAGCGGCTTCAGGTGGGCGATACCCCGGTCGAGGAACTCCCGCTGGAACTTCACGATCGATTCGGTGACCTTGTAGATCGTCCTTTGCCGCTGGTGGATCGACCGGATGAGCCAGACCGCGCTCCGGAGCCGTTCCTGGATGTACTCCTTGGCCTTGCCCGCCTCCCCGTTCTTGAGCGCCGCCCGGTAGAGGCCGCTGATGCGGAGCTTGGAGAGGCCGTCGTCATTGAGAACGGTCACGTACCGGTCGCCCATCTTGTACACGTAGACGTCGGGGGTGATGTACTGGGGCTCCTCGGTTGAATAGGCGCGCCCGGGTTTGGGCTCGAGGTGACTGATCACCTTTACCGCCTTGACCACCTCCTCGACGGGCAGCTTCAGGTCCCGGGATATGGCGATGTAGTTCTTCGATTCGAGGTGCTTCAGGTGGCGCTCGATGATGGCCACGATCTCGGGGGTGTCGGCGTTGAGGGACCGGACCTGCAAGAGCAGGCACTCGCGCAGGTCGCGCGCCGCGACGCCGATGGGATCGAGCTGCTGGACCTTGTTCAGCACCGCCTCGGCGAACTCGACCCCCACCCCGGCCTCGAACGCCACCCGGACCAAGGGGTCGCTCGTGGCGGTCTCTTCCGCCTCGCCCTCGACCGCCGGCATCTTGAAGTAGCCGTCCTCGTCGAGGTTGCCGATGATGAGCATCGCCACCCGCCTCTCGTCCTCGCCCAGGCTGGACAGGCGGATCTGCCACTCGAGGTGGTCGTGCAGGTCCTCCCTGCGGGTGAGAGTGGCCTCGTAGCTGGGCAGGTCCTCATCGGCCAGGCCGCGGTTCGAGGGAGCGGTGTGACCCTGGAGCTGGTAGTGGTCGAGGTACTGGTCCCAGTCGATCTCGTTGGCCCCCTCCTCCCCCTTCACTTCCTCGGCCCGCTCGGCCTCCTTGTGCTCGGGCTTGGCCTCGATCTCCGCGGCCTCCGCCGGGCTCGCGCCTTCGGGGACGGGCTCCTCCTCGTTCTCGTCCGCCCCGTCGAGGAGTGGGTTCTCGTTCATCTCGGTGCGGACCAGGTCGACGAGCTCCATGCGCGAGAGCTGCAGGAGCTTGATGGCCTGCTGGAGCTGGGGGGTCATCACCAGCTGCTGGGTCATCTTGAGTTGCTGCTTCAGCTCGAGGCTCATCGCTGCTCCATGGCCGGGTGCTCGTCCAGCCGGAACCGGTCGCCCAGGTACACTTCCCGCGCGCGGGCGCTCTGGGCGATCTCGGCGGGTGTCCCCGCCTCCAGGATGGTTCCTGCGACCAGGATGTAGGCCCGTCCGCAGATGCCTAGGGCCTCGCGGACGTTGTGGTCGGTCACGAGCACGCCGATGCCCCGGTCCCGCAGGCCGGCGATGAGTCGCTGCAGCTCCCCCACCGCGATGGGGTCGACGCCGGCGAAGGGCTCGTCGAAGAGGATGTGGCGGGGGTCGGAGAGGAGGCTCCGTGCCACCTCCGCGCGGCGCCGCTCGCCGCCGGAGAGCTGCTCCCCCAGCGAGCCGGCCACCTTCTCCAGCCGGTACTCGCCAATGAGGTCGTCGGCGCGGCGATTTCGCTCCCGCCGGGGGACGCCCAGGGCCTCCAGGATCCCGGTGAAGTTCTGGCGCACGGTGAGCTTGCGGAAGATGGAGGCCTCCTGCGGTAGATACCCCAGCCCCAGCCGGGCCCGGCGGTGCATGGGGAGCCGGGTGAGGTCGTGCTCTCCCAGCCAGACGCGCCCCGCGTCCGGAACCACCAGCCCCACGGTCATGTTGAAGCAGGTCGTCTTGCCCGCGCCGTTGGGGCCGAGCAAACCGACCACCTCGCCCGGTCCGACCTCGAACGAAACCCCGTCCACCACCCGGCGCCCGCCGTAGGCCTTCACCAGGGCCTCGGCCCGCAGGCGCGGCTCGGGCGAGGTGCGCACCGCGGCGCTCCCGATGCCTGTGACGCGCGCCTCGGTCACTTCTCCCCCTCCCCCCGCTTTCCCTTCCGGTGCGACTGCATGCCTTCGAGGCGGGCATCGGCCTGATCGGCGGGGACATCCCCCCGGACGTCATCCATCGTGACCTCGTCCCGCTCGAGGTCGTATACGAGCAAGCTCCCCACGGCGGTGAGCGAGCCGCTCTTCAGCACTGGCTTCCCCTCGCAGGTGAGGCGCGAGACGGCTTCCTCGTAGGTGGCTTTCTCGCAGGTGACGACCTTGTCACCCCGCTCGAACCGCACCTCGCCCTCGCAGGTGGCCTCCTTCACCTTCTCGGCGTCATCGAGCTGAGCCCTTAGCCGCCTGCAGGTAAGGACCGCGTCGCCCCGGGTAAGCCGGACGGGGTTGCCGGTGTAGTCCACCTGATGCCGGGGAAAGTTGTACTTGACCCGATCGGCCGAGACCGTGACCGTCCCGCCGCCGGCGGCGGGGAGCTGCGTCAGGCTGGGCGCGGCCAGCACCGCCAGAATCGCGAGCTGTCCGATCAACGGCGCCCCTCGGCGGACTGCGTGGTAACCGGACCTTTGAGCTCTAGCTCGCCGCGCTCGGGGTCGAAGTTGAACCCCACGCCGTGGAGCGTGAGGCTTCCCCGCTCCACCACCACAGGGTCGTCGCCGCTGATGAGGCCCTGGCCCGCTTCACCGGGCTCGTAGCGCGCCCGCTCCGTCTCGGCTCGCTCTGGGCCGTGGACCACGACGACGCCGCCCTGGGCGGAGAAGACCTGGGTCGCGAGATCTCCCTTTGCCGACGGGGCACTGATGACGACCGGCTCCCCCTGTCCCATGAGCTCGGCCCTGAGGTCGACGGCCCCGGCATGGCTCGTGTCGCGGCGGATCGTGACCTCCCTAGCGTCCCCCCTCGCTCGCAGGCCCTCCCCCCGCCAGACGAGAAAGCGTACCCTTTCGAGCTTCAGCTCCGGTGCCACCGCCGTGGACTCCGTTTTCTGGCTTGAGTCGCAGGCCGGGAAGAGCCGCATGACCGCCGCTCCCGCAGCCAGCGCTATCGTCCAACGCCGCTTAAACATAGCATTCTTTCCCATTGGATTCGATAGGCATAGACCTTGCTAGGAGTTTTCAGCGGTAGCCACCGGAAAGCTCAGCGGTTTTCGGCACCGGCCTTGCTAGCGAAGGCTACCGGCCGTTCCTCTGGTGGTCGCGTGTGCCACCTCTCGTGCATCCAGACCCATTCGGCGGGGTGTCGGCGGATGGCCTCTTCCAGGGCGGCCGTGCAGGCGGCCGTCAGCCTAACGACCTCCGACTCCCTGTCCGGAGGGTCCGAGGAGAACTGGATCTCTCTCACCTCGAGCCGGTGGCCGTCGCCCGCCCGCGGGCCCTTTCGGTGGACGGTCCCCACCACCACCGGAGCTCCGAACCGTACGGCGAAGTCTGCGGCCGCCCTCGGGGTAAACGCCAGCCGCCCGAAGAACGGCACGAACACACCTTGGACGTTCGTGTCCTGATCGATGAGGAGACCCAAGGCCTTGCCTGACCGGAAGGTCCGGATGATGGCCCGCCCCGTGTCCGGATCCTCCCGCCAGAGCGTCGTCACCCCACCTTGGGCCCGGAACCGTTCCGCGAGTTCGTCGAGCCTCTTGTCCCAGCTCGCCTTGGCGATCACGGCGTTAGGCACGCCCGCCCGGGCGATCCTCCGCGCCAAGAGCTCCCAGCTCCCGACGTGGCCGGTGACGAACACCATGCCTCGCCCCCGCGCCATGACGTCGCGGAGGAGGGTGGGAGGGGAGATCTCCACGTAGTCCTCCAGCCGATGGTCGAACCAGCGGATGGAGGCGAGCTCAAGGGTGGAGCGGCCCAGGTGGACGAACATGTCCCTTGCGATCCGCTCCCGTTCGGCGGGTGTCTTCTCCGGGAAGGCGAGGGCGAGGTGCTCGAGGGCGAGCATACGGGTCCTCTTCGCGAGTCGGAAGGCGGCCCGGCCGGCCGCGCCCCCGAGCCACAGCGCCGGACCGAGGGGGAGCACCCCCAGAACGCGGATCCAAATCCGGATCAGGGCCGAGCGCAGCGCCCTCTTCACCCGCTTGTGGAGCGGCGCGACCATGGCACGGCGCACGCTAGCACGGCCCGGCGGCCGCGGCACCCGGCCCGGGAGGTGGGGGGCTCTACGCTTTGAGCGGCAGCTTGGTGACGGCGGCGGAAGCCCGCTGCGTGAGGTCGCGGTGTTCGCGCGCGGCCTTCACGAACCCGGCGAACAGGGGATGCGGGGCGAAGGGCTTGGACTTGAACTCCGGGTGGAACTGGCACCCCAGGAAGTGCGGATGGTCCTCGAGCTCGATCATCTCCACCAGCCCGAGCTCGGTGTTCACCCCCGAGAAGATCATCCCTGCGGCCTCGTAACTGGCTCGGTAGGCGTTGTTGAACTCGTAGCGGTGGCGGTGGCGCTCGTGGACGAGGTCCTGCCCGTACAGCTCACGGGCCCTCGTCCCCTCCCGGAGAGTGCAGGCGTAGCTCCCGAGCCGCATCGTTCCGCCCTTGTCGGTGACCGTCCTCTGCTCGTCCATGAGGGTGACGACCGGGTGGGGCGTGGCCTCGTCGAACTCGAGAGAGTTGGCGCGTTCCAGGCCGAGCACGTTGCGGCCGAACTCGATCACCGCCATCTGCAGCCCCAGGCAGATCCCGAAGAAGGGGACCCTCTTCTCCCGGGCGTGGCGGACGGCGAGGATCTTTCCCTCGGTACCCCGGACCCCGAAACCGCCCGGGACCAGGATGCCGTCGACGTTCTCGAGTTCGGAGCGGTTGCCCTCCTCGAGCTTGGCGGAGTCGATGAACACCGGCCGCAGGTGCACGCCCGCCGCGATCCCGCCGTGGACCAGGGCCTCGTTGAGGCTCTTGTAGCTCTCGGCCAGCTCCACGTACTTGCCCACGATGCCGATCCGGACCTCACCCCGGCGCGGATTCTTGATGCCGTCGACGATCGCCTCCCACTTCTCGAGCCGTGGAGCGCGGCTCCAGATGTTGAAGAGCTCGGCCAGCTTGTCGTCAACGCCCTCGGCGTGGAAGGCAAGCGGGACCTCGTAGATGGAGGGAACGTCCTTGGCGGTGAAGACCGCCGAGGGGTCGACGTTACAAAACAGGGCGATCTTGTCCTTCATCTCCCGAGCGATCTCGCGGTCCGAACGGCAGAGGAGGATGTCGGGTTGAATCCCGATCTCCCGCAGCTCCTTGACCGAGTGCTGGGTGGGCTTGGTCTTGAGTTCACCGGCCGCGGCGATGAAGGGGACGAGGGTCACGTGGGCGTAGAGCGCGTTCTCCTCGCCCACGTCGTACTTCATCTGGCGGATGGCCTCGAGAAAGGGCAGCGACTCGATGTCGCCCACGGTGCCCCCCACCTCCACGATGAGGATGTCGGCCCCGCCGGCGGCTTCGCGGATCACCGCCTTGATCTCATCGGTGATGTGGGGGATCACCTGGACCGTCTTGCCCAGGTATTCGCCCCGGCGCTCGCGCTGGATGACCGACAGGTAGATGCGGCCGGTGGTGTAGTTGTTCTTGCGGGTCATCTTGGCGCTGGTGAAGCGCTCGTAGTGTCCGAGATCGAGGTCGGTCTCGGCGCCGTCGTCGGTGACGAAGACCTCGCCGTGCTGGAATGGGCTCATCGTGCCTGGATCGACGTTGATGTAGGGATCGAGCTTGAGGTGCTGGACCTCGATCCCGCGGTTCTCGAGGAGCGCTCCCATCGAGGCCGCGGCCAGCCCCTTGCCGAGCGAGCTCACCACCCCCCCGGTGACGAACAGATACTTGGTCTTCTTCCCGCGTTTCACCATGGGCCCCTCACCGCATTTCTCTCGCCTCTGGCGAGGAGCGCCCGTGCGCGCTCCAAGTCCTCGGGCGTGTCGATGCCGAATCCCCGATATGTGGTCTCGGCCACCTGGATCTCAAACCCGTGCTCGAGCGCTCGCAGCTGCTCGAGCGACTCCTCCTCTTCTAGCCTCCCGGGGGGAAGGGCGGCGAACCGCTCCAGGAACTCCGCCGTGAAGGCGTACAGGCCCACGTGGGCGCGCATGAGCGGCGAGATGCCTCCGGCCCGCCGGAACGGGACGGGTGAGCGCGAGAAGTAGAGCGCCTTCCCCGAGAGGTCGGTCACGACCTTGACCACCTGCGGGCGGTCGACCTCGTCGGCCTCGATGGGGCGGACGAGCGTGCCCATCGCCGCCCCGCTCCGCTCCATGGCGCCGACCAGAGTCTCGATCGCCTCTGGCTCGATCAGGGGCTCATCGCCTTGCAGGTTCACCACCAGCGTGGGCCGAGGGATGAGCTTGCGTGCCGCCTGTGCCACTCGGTCGGTCCCGGTAGCGGCGGGGCCAGTGAGGATCGCCTCCCCGCCCGCATGGGTCACCGCGCTCGCCACGCGGTCGTCGTCGGTGGCGACCGCGACAACGTCGATGCCGCGCGCGCGGCGTGCGCGCTCGACCACATGGGCGATGACGGGCTTTCCTGCCAGGTCGGCGAGGGGCTTTCCCGGGAAGCGCTGCGCTCCGAACCGGGCCGGGATGATGACCGCGACGCGTCTCAAACCGGGGCGCCAACCTACGACGAGCGGTTCCCGCTCGTCAACGGAGTCCCGTAACGGATCGATCCGGTTCGGTATTCAGCTCCCGGCGCCTGCGGAGCGACCCCGGGAAGCGCGCAGCTGCGCGCACCAGCCCGCCGGCCCGCGAGGAGTGGCCTCGGCCTTCGTTCGAGAGGAGGACCGCTCACCCTTGTGGCCGCTTCCGGCAAGCCAAATCGAGGAACCCCTGCCCTGCCCAGGGTGCTCGGGGGCCGCGGCCTGTCGACGACCGATGAGCGGCGTGCCCTCGCGGGGCCATTCCCGGGCGGGGCAGACCCGAGGGCGGGGGGTTCGTCTTGGCTCGGGGTCCACCTCGTGCCCGGCCCTTGCCCGGCGGAGCGGTACGCGACTTTGGGCCAGGGTAGGAGGGCGAAGGAGGGCAGGGTCGACTCGAGTCTTGCGCTTCTTCCTCGCCGCCTTTGGCGCCCTTGCGTCCAGAGCGCAGTCGTCGGGCTCTTGCTATCCTCGGTGCGTGGCACCCCTCGTCCGGGTCCCGTTCATCGTCGAGGCCAACTACGCGGGCTGGCGGCTGGACCGCTATCTCAAGGAGAAGATCCGGCGCCTCTCCCGCGAGCGGGTACAGAGGGTGATCGAGCAGCGGCTGGAGAGCGAGGACGGCCGGAGGCTCAAGCCAGCCACGCGCATCCGCCCCGGCCAAAGGTTCGTGCTCTTCAAGGAGGCCGAACCCGAGCCGGAGACGCCCTTGGAGTTCGGCGTGGTCTTCGACGACGGCTCTCTGCTCGTGGTCGACAAGCCCGCCGGCCTGCCGGTCCACGCCACCGCCCGCTATACCGCTCACACGTTCACGGCGCTGGCGCGTGCCCGATTCCCCGACAGGAAGGTCGACCCCGGCCACCGGATCGATCGCGAGACCTCGGGTCTGCTCGCCTGCGGGCTGCGGCCGGAGGTGACGCGGATCCTGAAACGGGACTTCGCGAAGGGGCGCGTCTCGAAGACCTACCTCGCCATCGCCCTCGGGTTACCCCCACTCGATCGGTTCACCGTCGAGGTTCCGCTCGCCCTCACGGGTGCCTCCGCAGTGCGGGTCCGCATGCACGCCCACCCCGCGGGCCTGGCCTCGGTCACGGAATTCCAGGTGATGGAGCGCCGGGAGGCCCCGGATGGCGCGCCGGTGGTGCTGATCGCCTGCTACCCGCGCACAGGCCGGCAGCACCAGATCCGTGCCCACCTCCACTGTGCCGGGCTGCAGATCGTGGGCGACAAGATCTACGGGCCGGACGAGACCCTCTTCGACCGGTTCACGAAGGGTCAGTTGACCGACGCCGACCGGGGCGTGCTTCGCCTGCCGCGGCACGCCCTGCACGCCTGGCGGCTCGACCTTCCGCACCCGCTCACCCGGGCGCGCCTCTTCCTCGAGGCACCACTTTCGCCCGACCTTCGTGCGTTCTGGGAGGCTTGCGCACCCCGCCCGGAAAGCCGTCGGTGAGCCTCCCCGGCCCCCAAGCCGCGCCCGACAAGCCTCACGGTCAGCCGCCCCCGCCTCCCCGCGTCCGCCCCTCGCGCCGAGCACGGGCCGCCTCGGCCTTGCCGATGCGGGACCGCTGCTTCACGGCCAAGAGGTAGAAACGCTCCCGAAGCGCAGCGGCCTCGGCCTCGGCCAGGTCGCCGTGCACGCCGCGCTCGGCCAGGCGTCGCTCGACCGCCCGAGCGATGGAGACCGCCGCGGCAACGGAGACGTTGAGCGACTGCACGAAGCCGCGCATGGGGATGGCGTACCGTTCGTCGGCGAGGGCCAGGGCCTCCGCGGACACGCCCCGGTGCTCGTTCCCGAACACGAGCGCCACCTTCCCCGCGAACGAGAGATCGGCGAGCGCGCGAGATCCCGGCCCCAGATGGGTGGCGTAGAGGGCGAAGCCCTCCGCCCGCAGGTGCTCCAGGCAGGGGCGTGTCGCTCCCCAGCGACGGACGTCCAGCCACTTGTCGGCGTTCTGGCTGACCTTCTTGTTGCGGCCATAGGGCTTCATCAAGCCCTCGATCACGTGTAGGTCCTGGATCCCGAACGCCTCGCAGGTGCGCAGGACGGCGTTCACGTTCTGGGGATCGCAGAACGCCTCCATGACCACGGTCAGGGTCCGGGTCCGGTTCGCCACCACCTGGTCGATCCGGGCCTTCCGCTTTTGGACCAAAAACCCCGGATCGCCGAGCCGCAGACTCTCGCGCCCCCCCCGGCTCATCGCTCCGCCCTCGGCTTCCCGAGCCGCCGCCCGCGCCCCTCGCGGCCGGAAGCCGCTTCGCGGAAGACGGCCCGGCCCACGGCGTCCACGAGCGCATCGATCCCCTCGCCGGTCACCGCGGACACGAGGTGGACTTTCTCGGGCGTTTTCCGGCGGGCGAGGAGCCTCTCGAGCTTCTTGCCGCCAGCCCTCGCCTCGGGAAGGTCCACCTTGCTCACGGCCAGGATCCTGGGCTTCTTCGAGAGCTCGGGCGAGTAGAGCTCGAGCTCTCGACCGATGGCGACCAGATCCTTGCGCGGATCGCGGCCCGGTTCGGGGCTCGCCCCCTCGACGAGGTGGATGAGGACGCGGCATCGCTCCACGTGACGGAGGAACTTCTGGCCCAGGCCGGCCCCGGCGTGCGCCCCCTCGATGAGCCCGGGGATGTCTGCCACCACGAAGCTCTTCTCTCCGCGCCAGAGGACCACTCCCAGGTTGGGCGTGAGCGTCGTGAAGGGGTAATCGGCGATCTTGGGCCGGGCTCGGGAGATACGGCTGATGAGGGTGGACTTCCCGGCGTTCGGGTAGCCGACGATCCCCACGTCGGCGAGGAGCTTCAGCTCGAGGACCAGCTCGCGCTCCTCGCCCTCCGTGCCGTTCTCCGCATAGCGTGGCGCCTGGTTTGTCGAGGTGGCGAAGTTCATGTTGCCGAGGCCGCCCCGCCCACCCTGGGCGGCCACGAAGCGATCTAGCGCCCCCGAAAGGTCGGCGAGCACCTCGTCGGTCCGGGCGTCCTTCACCACCGTCCCCGGAGGGACGCGCAGCAAGAGGTCTTTCCCGTCCTTGCCGTTCCGATCGGAGCCGAGGCCCTTCTCGCCGTTCTGGGCCCGGTGCTCCCGGACGTATCGGTAATCGAGCAGGGTCGCGAGCTGGGGATCAACCGAGAGGACCACGTCGCCGCCCTTGCCGCCGTCTCCTCCAGCCGGCCCGCCGCGCGGGATGAACTTCTCCCGCCGCCAGGCCACTGCCCCATCGCCGCCGTCGCCGGCCTTCACGCGGATCCGAACCTCGTCGACGAATTTCATCGTCCTCTGGGCGCTAGCGCCCCTCCACGCGACGGCGCGGGCGATCCACCGCCCCGACCCGGAGCGGATCTCAAGCCCCCGGAAACGCGAAACGCCGCGTACCCCGTGGGGGCCGCGGCGTCCCTCCCTGGCGCGCGAGCGGCGCGGCTACCCTTCGACGACCGAGACCACACGCCGGTCGCCGCGCGTCCGAGCGTACTTCACGGTCCCGTTCACCAGGGCAAAGAGCGTGAAGTCCTTGCCCATCCCGACGTTCTTGCCGGGGTGGACGAGCGTGCCGACCTGGCGGACGAGGATGTTGCCCGCCACCACCCTCTCCGAGCCGTAGACCTTGATCCCGCGGTGCTGGCCGGGAGAGTCGCGCCCGTTCCGCGACGAGCCCTGTCCCTTCTTGTGAGCCATGTTGTCCCCTGCCTTCCGCCCGTCGAGGGCAAGGCCGTCAGGCCCGGACCGCTGTGATGAGGACCTCGGTGTAGGGCTGCCGGTGCCCGCGCTTCTTCTTCCAGCCTTCCTTCTTCTTGCGGAAGTGAATCACCTTCCGGTGCTTCCCCTCTCCGACGATCTCGCCCTCCACCGCCGCACCGTCGACCACGGGTTTTCCCACCTTCGCGGCGCCGTCGCCCCCGACGAAGAGCACCTCGAAGCTCACCTTGCCTCCCGGCTCGCCCGTGAGCTTCTCGATCTTGAGCCGGTCGCCTTGGGCGACGCGATACTGCTTCCCGCCGGTACGGATCACCGCGTACATCGCCTTCTCCTCGGAGTCCTTGGAAGTCCCGAGGCCCGGAGCGAGGTGAAACCCCGTCGGCCGGGCCCGCGGAAGGGCGGTCATATACGATCCCAGAGCCCGACCTGTCAAGGATTCCCGAGCGTTGGCGGGGCTTGCCCTGTCCCAGGGCAACGGGGAGAACCTCGATCGCGGGGCGGTGGGCCCTCTGCCTCGCGGCCGGCCCCGGATCTTCGAGGCGGCGGTTTCCTCGCTCCGAGGATACGCGCGGGTGCAGTGGCCAAGGACAGCCTGGGCCGGGCACGGGAAGAAACCCTGCGACCTCCGCGGTCGCACTCTCGAAGCGCCTTTTCGAGGAGGGACGACCGGTTCGCCGCCACCGGGCGAAGGAAGGCGGACCGATGCAGTAGCCTGGGGAGCTCGCTCGTTTCACCAAAGGACCGCTTCATACCCGCCCCGCACGAGCGACCTGACCGAAGCTCGTTCAAGCGGTGCGCTGGCGGCGGGACCGATCCGCCCCGGCCTCTTCGATCGGGACGACGGAGTGGAAGCGGCGGTAATCGAGAGCCCTGCGCCCGTCTGGGAGCACGGTCGCGATGGGCGCGAACCGGCACCCGAAGCGAAGGCAATTGGCCGGGTAGACGTGGCGCGCGTGGATGAGCTGGAGCAGCCGCTCGTCGTAGCCACTGAAGGTCACGAGGAGCTCCGCATTCTCGATCGAGAGCGACTCTGCCGACTCGCCGAAGAGCGGGCTCGACCGGTCGATCTCGTGGACCGCGGTCCAGGCGTGCTCGAACAGGGCCGTCCCGCCGCGGAGCAGGGGCAGGTCGTGGGCCCGCCGGAAGAGCTCCCCATTCGGCTCGCGCTCGTTCCGCACGAGGAGCAGGGAGACCCTGGCGTCAACCACGTGGCCGCTGCGCTTGTTGGCCACGCGGAAGAGGAGGGCCTGCCCGCCGCCGTCGTGGGGGGCGACCACCGCTACCTGGCTGAAGAGCACCCGGGCCTTCTGCATGGAGAACTTGGCCATGACGATGCCGGCGCCGATCACGAGCTCGGTCCAGCGCACGAACCCGTCCACCGCGCCCAGGGCCCCCGCGGCGAGAGCCCGCGGGTCCAACGCCGCGGCCGCATCCTCCGATC
>Ga0335069_10003223_pt1 | contig 24800 bp, 26 predicted proteins | sample Lox_Sample_11_FD_206714 | JGI IMG/M metagenome (GOLD analysis project Ga0335069, IMG submission 206714) | Soil microbial communities from Loxahatchee National Wildlife Refuge, Florida, United States - Lox_Sample_1.1 | ecosystem: Environmental > Terrestrial > Soil > Wetlands | place: USA... | reverse complement strand
ATGTCGGAACGCTGCTTCCATTGCACTAAGACGCGCTTCTCCCGGAGAAAACGCCGTTTCGCGAGATGCATTCGAAGGATGCGCTGCGTGTGTTCTGCGGTTGCAGAGATAGCTTCGGAACCACGTCTTTCGAGCATTCGTTGTCAGGCGAGGGGGTGACGAGCCTGGCGAAAAACCGACGCACGGAGACAAAGAAAAATGAGAACGAACTACATCCTTTTGAGCGGCGCCGCCGCGCTTGCGCTTCTGGGCGGCGCGAGCATGACGCCGGTGTACGCGCAATATGCCGGCAACCCGCCGCAATATTCGACGCCCGCCGAGCAGGCCGAGACGCAGCAGCTGAACCGGCAGAACGTCAACGGCACGTATCAGTCGCCCGACGAGCTGAACGGCGAGACGAACCCGCAGTACAATCCGCAAAACTATCCGTCTACGAACAGTCCAACTTACGGGACCTATGGCGGGTACGGTGCGGAGAACGGCTACAACTCCAACTCCTACAACGGCACGTACAACAACGCGCCGAACGAAAACGGCTATGGCTCATATCAGCAGAACGGAGCGTCCCCGAGCGTGAACCGGGAAGGGAACTACTCCGGATATCCGGATAACGATTCCGGCGCGTCGTACAACAATTCCGGATATTCCAACTACTACAGCCGGAGTTATTCCGGCCAAGGCGAGTATGGTCAGGAGTATGAGCCGGGGCAGCAGGGTCAGTATCCGCAAGGCCAGTACGAGCAGTACCAGCAGAACGCGCCGCGCAACGGATACCAGCAGCAGCAATATGATCAGCAGATGCAGCAGTATCAGGATCAGCAGCGCACATATCAGAACGAGCGTGACGAATACGATCACCAGCGCGACCGTTATGAGCACAACATCCGCTGGTACGATCAGGCCCGCTGGGACTATGTCTATCCGCAGGCCATCGCCTATCACTTCGGCGGCCCGCGCCTGCTGCGTGTCGACATGCTCGCCGAACCGTCGGAGCAGCTGGCGGACGTTCCGATCGAAGGCCCTAACGGGCGCTGGGTCGGCCGCATCCGCAATATCGAAACCGGGACGAGCGGACGGCCCTACCGCATCGAAGTCGCGCTGAACCGGCGCGTGTCGGTGTGGGTGAGCCCGCGGCACTTCCGCTTCGATCCGCGCGACCGGATCGCCTTCACCAACCTGACGCGCGAGGATCTGTGGGACCGGCCCGGCGCGACGGTCGAGAGTTATCCGATGTAACCTCCGCGAAGGTCACCGGATTAAAGACGGGCGGAGAGAAATCTCCGCCTGTTTTTTACGCAGGAACGGTTTCCGGCTTCGACGTCGCAAGGCTCAGGATGGCGAGATAGTTCGGCTGGATCTCCATCCGCGGCCCGTAGCCCTTCGCCAGCAGAAGCCGGTGAAGCTTCGGAAGATTGTAGCAGGGGACATACATCAGAAGATGATGGTCGACGTGATAGTTGACCCAATAGGGCGCGAGCACGGCGCGTTCCAAATAGGAAGCATAGGTCGTGCGCGCATTGCGGAAGGGATCGTCGTTGTCGGGGACGATCGCATGTTCGGCGATATTGCGGATGCGCGTGATCACCTGCTGCCAGGTGAGAAGCGGCAGCAGCCAGAACATCAGATAGTAGTGCGGCTTGCCGACGGCGGTGAGGATCGCGAGCAGCACCAGATTGGCAATGATGGGGCCGCCGAGCTTCTGGCGGAAATTCGCGAAGCGCCTCGCGAACGGCTCGCCCGGTTTGCCCAGCGCCGCCTTTATCTGCGCGCGGCGCTGCTTGAAACCGGTCTGCCCGGTGATGTCGCGCACGATCTTTCGCCAGAAGCTCGCGCGCGTGATCGGGAACGGCGCCGACAGGCCGATATCGGGATCGTCGGGCTGCTGCGTGTTGCGATGATGGACGAGATGATAGTGGCGATAGCGGATCGTGTCGTTGAACACCGGATAGGCGCAAAGCCACTGGCTGACGGGATCGTTCCAGGCCTTCGTGCGCAGAAGCACACCGTGCGCCGCGTCATGCATCAGAATGGCGATCCCCAGCTGCCGACCGCCGATCACGATGACCGCGAGAATGAAGGTGAGCGGATTGGGCCATAGCGCATAGACTGCCATCGACGCGAAAATCACCATCCAGGCATGCGCAACGCACCACAGACCCCTGAGGTCCGACCGCGCCCGGACGCTCGCCACCTCTTCGCGGGTGAAAGCGTCGTTGGTGTCGAAACGCGCGACCTTCATCGGTTCAGGCTCCCATCTGCCTGGGGTCGTAGTAGAAACGCTCTTCGGCGATCTTCTCGCCGTTCCAGCGCTGATAGGCGAGCTCGTCCATTTTGCGCGTCTTGCCGTCCGGAGATGTGAACGCGAAATTCCAGCGGATCACGACGTGGTCGCCCGAGCGGAAGGCCGGCCGCATGCACTGCGATTCGATTTTTGTCCAACGCTTCAGAAAGGCGGCTTCACCGGCCGCAAGCGTGCTGCGGCCTCTGCGCGGCGCATCGTGGTTTTCCTGCATCGAGGCGTCTTCGGCGTAGAAGCGCTCGATGGCTTCCACATGTGCATTGCTTTCGACAAGTGCGATGAAGGCTTCGAGGGTCGCCTCGGTAGGCACGTTTCGCTCCGCTTTTGTACGGACAAAATAGGAACCACCGTGCATCAAGTCAAACCTGAGGCAGCCATGCCGCCAGGAGATAGGCTGCCGCGATGATCGCGCCCGTATCGCGATTGGCGCGGAAAAGCCTCAGGCAGCGCTCCGGATCGTCGATGTCGAGATGCCGGACCTGCCAGACAAGATGGGCGCCGGCGATCAACAACAACACCGTGAGCGGCCAGGGATGCGATGGCGCCGCGGCGAACAACAACAGCAGCGTCGCAAGGTAAAAGATTCCGATCCAGACGCGCGAGCGGCCGCCGAACAGCCGCGCCGTCGATTTTACGCCGATCAGCGCATCGTCTTCCTTGTCCTGATGCGCGTAGATCGTGTCGTAGCCGAGGGTCCAGAAGAAGCAGGCGCTGTAGAGGAGGAACGCCGGCGGTGCGAGATGTCCCGTCTTTGCGGCAAAACCCAGAAGCGCACCCCAGTTGAAGGTTAAGCCCAGCCAGGCCTGCGGCCACCAGGTAATGCGTTTCATGAACGGATAGATCGCGATGAGGATCAGCGACGCCGCGCCGAGGACGATCGAAAAGCGGTTGAACTGCAAAAGCACGACGAGGCCCGTCGCGAATTGCAGCGCGAGGAAGATCCATGCCCCTTTGACGCTCACGGCGCCGGATGGCAGCGGTCGTCCGCGCGTGCGCGCCACCGCCGCGTCGATGTCGCGATCGACGATGTCGTTGTAGGTGCAGCCGGCGCCGCGCATCACGACCGAGCCGATCGCGAACAGCAGGGTGTAACGCAGGTCGCCGGCGATATCGGGGGGCCGTCCCATGCCGCCCAGCGCCAGTCCGAAGACGCAGGGCCAGAACAGCAGCCAGGTGCCGATCGGGCGATCCAGCCGCATCAGGCGCAGATAGGGCTGCGCGAAGGAGGGTGCGCGTTCGACCCAGGTACGGGGGATTGCGTCTGCCGGGGCGGCGGTCATGTCCGATCTTCGCGCATCGGGACGCCGCCGAACAGGGTGGACGCTGTCGCGCCGGACCTACTACAAGCCGTCGCATGACGGACCAGGGCGAACTTTCCTATCCCGGCGGCAAGCTGCGGCTCCATGTCGACGCGGCCTTGGGCGATGGTCTCAGCGTGGCACCCGGCGACTCGCAGGCGCATTATCTCCTGCATGTCATGCGGGCGAAGAAGGGCGATGCGCTGAGGCTTTTCAACGGTCGTGATGGGGAATGGCTGGCAACGATTTCGGAGGTTTCGAAACGCGGCACCATGCTTCTGTGTCGACAGAAGATTGCCGACCAATCGGCAGTTCCCGATCTTTGGCTCGTCTTCGCGCCGATCAAGAAGACGCCCGCCGACTATGTCGTGCAGAAAGCGACCGAACTCGGTGTGCGCCGTTTGCAGCCCGTCCTTACGCGCCGCACAATCGTGACCCGCGTCAATCGCGAGCGCATGCGAGCCAACGCCATCGAAGCGGCGGAGCAATCGGGACGGCTGGACGTTCCCGACATCGGCGAGGCGCAGCCGCTGTCCGCATTGCTGGCGAGCTGGCCACGGGACCGGACAGTCATCTTTTGCGACGAAGCCGGAGAGGCGCCGCCGATCGCCGCGGCACTGAAGGACGGTGGCAAGTCCCCCACTGCAATCCTTACCGGTCCCGAGGGCGGCTTCGATCCCGCGGAACGCGAGGTGATCCGTGCACGGCCGAATGTCGTTGCGGTCTCGTTGGGCCCTCGCATTCTGCGGGCCGATACCGCGGCCCTGGCGGCGCTCTCAATCTGGCAGTCGGTCAGGGGCGATTGGGCCTGACTTGTCGATCAGGTTGCCCCCGACTACATATTCGACTGCTAAACCGGCGGTTTATAATTCACACAACGCACGCGGTGGAACGCAGGGCGGTTTGGTGAGGAGGGAATACCGACAATGTCCATCCCCCAATCTGCCGGGGGCCCGATCGAGTCGCGCGACGATCTCGTGCGCTATCTCGAACAGGGCTCGAAGCCGAAAGCCGATTGGCGGATCGGCACGGAACACGAAAAGTTCGTATACGACCTAAGCACGATGAAGCCGGTCCCTTACGAGGGACGCAAGGGCATTCGCGCGATGCTCGAAGGCATGCGCCGTTTCGGCTGGGAACCGGTGATGGAAGGCGATCACATCATCGGGCTTTCGCAGGACGGTGCCTCGATCAGCCTCGAGCCGGGCGGGCAGTTCGAACTCTCCGGCGCCCCGTTGCGTTCGGTGCATCAGACCTGCGCCGAAGTGAATACGCATCAGGAACAGGTGCGCGAAATCGCGAACGAACTCGGCGTCGGCGTCATGGGCCTCGGCTATGCGCCGAACTGGGCGCTCGACGAAGTGCCGCAGATGCCCAAGGGCCGTTACAACATCATGCGGCGCTACATGCCGAAGGTCGGCGGCTACGGCCTCGAGATGATGTTCCGCACCTGCACGGTGCAGGTAAATCTCGACTACGGCAGCGAAGCCGACATGGTGAAGAAATTCCGCGTCGGTCTTGCGCTGCAGCCGGTTGCCACCGCGCTGTTCGCCAACTCGCCGTTCCGCGAAGGACGCCCGAACGGCTTTTTGTCCTACCGCAGCCACATCTGGACCGACGTCGACAATGCGCGCGCCGGCATGCTGCCCTTCGTGTTCGAAGACGGATTCGGCTTCGAGCGCTATGTCGATTACGTGCTCGATGTGCCGATGTATTTTGTCTATCGCGACGGGCGCTACATCGACGTCGCGGGCAAGAGCTTCCGCCATTTCCTTGAAGGCAGCGTGCCCGAGCTGAAGGGCATTACGCCGACCATGGCCGACTGGGCCGATCATCTGACGACGATCTTCCCCGAAGTGCGCATGAAACGCTTCCTCGAGATGCGCGGCGCCGATGCAGGCGGCTGGCGACGCATTTGCGGCCTGCCGGCGCTGTGGGTCGGTATCTATTACGACCAGACGGCGCTCGATGCCGCCTGGGATCTCGTCAAGACCTGGACGGTGGAAGAACGCCAGGCGATGCGGGATGCGGTGCCGCGGCTGGCCTTCAAGACGCCATTCCGCGATCGCACGGTCGGCGATCTGGCGCGCCAGATGCTCGATATTTCCGCGCACGGCCTGAGCCGGCGTGGCGCGACGGATTCAGGCGGCACGAATGAGGAGGGATTCCTGCAGCCGCTCTACGAGCTCGTCAATCGCGGTTACACCCGCGCCGAAGAAACCCTTGCACATTTCAAAGGCGACTGGGGGGGCGATATGTGTCGCCTGTTCGAGGCCTACAATTTCCTCTGACGTCAGCGGCTTCGCCACGCCAGAAGAACGACAAGCGCGCCGACGACAGCGATGCCGACGCCGTAATAGATCCACTGCGCATTGTCGACCATGAAGCTGGTCTTTGGATACGGGATGTAACCCGCGCCCTGACAGGCGAAAAAAATACCGAATATCACGCAGATGATGCCGATGACCATCAACACAGTGCGCATCGTTTTCCCCTCTTTGAGCCGCAACGCTATTTCGGTTGCGGACGCCGTTCAGCACCCTGACGCTTGAGCATCCAGCCGGGATATTCGGGCGGGAGCCTGCTGATTTCGTCCAGCTTCGACATTTCCTCCGGCGTCAGCGACAGGCCCGCGGCGGCCAGGTTGTCGTCGAGCTGCTCCTGCGTCTTGGCGCCGATGATCACCGACGTGACGAACGGCTTCGCCAGCACATAGGCGAGCGCGACGCGCGCCACGGAGACACCGCGGGCGCCGCCGATTTCGCGCATCGCGTCGATGCATTTCCAGGCGCGGTCCTTGTCGACCGGCGGAAAGTCGAACGCGGCGCGGCGGGTGCCCTCAGGCCCGTTGCTGCCGGGGCCGAACTTGCCGGACAACAATCCGCCCGCCAGCGGACTCCAGACGAGGAGGCCGACTTTCTGATCTTCCAGCGCCGGTACGATGTCGCGTTCGAGATCGCGGCCGGCAATCGAGTAATAAGCCTGCAGCGTTTCGAAACGGGCATAGCCTTTGCGCTCGGAAAGGCCGAGCGCCTTCATCAATTTCCATGCCGCCCAGTTGGAGCAGCCGATGTAGCGCACGAGCCCGCGCGAGACGAGATCGTCGAGGGCGCGCAGCGTTTCATCTACCGCCGTCACCGAATCCTGCGCATGGATCTGATAGAGATCGATATGGTCGGTGCCGAGGCGTTCGAGACTCCTTTCGACCGCATCCATGATATGGCCGCGCGAGGCGCCGATATCATTCGGTCCTTTGCCGACGCGGCCGTAGCATTTGGTGGCGATCACGACGTCGCTGCGCTTGACACCGATGTCCTTGAGCGATTGGCCGAGCAGCGTTTCCGAACGGCCTTCGGAATAGACGTCCGCGGTGTCGATGAAATTGACGCCGGCTTCGAGCGAGCGCGCCACAATCCCCGTCGCGGCCTTCTGATCGAGGTTGCCAACGACTTGCCAGAAGCCCTGGCCGCCGAACGTCATCGTGCCGAGGCATATTTCCGAGACGAACAGACCCGTCGAACCGAGCTGATTGTAGCGCATCAAGACGTCTCCGATATCAGGCCGGCAGGATCGTAATCTCGGGCCAGTGGGTTTTCCAGCGCTCCGCCTTTTCGAAATAGGCGACGCTGCGGAAATTGGGCGTCCGATTGGGCCGCACGATCATGCGTTCGATGTCATCGAAGCCGCGAGGGGCGTAAACATCAATTCCTTCGCGATTGCGGCAGATCCCCACCTGTGCATTAGGCATAAGAAAGCGGTCGATGCCGTCGGTCGTGCGCGCGAGGGGCGGGTAGGGCATGCCGTATTTCGCTTCGTACCAGAGATGCACGCGCGCCTGATTGCGGATTTCGATGGCGGCGTCCACATCGCGGAAAAGATCGCGCGCACGTGCGATAACGGCGTTCTCGGCATCCCATGACGTGTCGGGATCGAAATAGAAGATGTCGTAATCGCGGATGCCGTGCTCGGGCGGGCGATGTGTGATCACATTCCACACGGTTTGAAACAAGGCACCCGATACGAGCCAGGCGTCGTCGATACCGAGCTCAGGAAGCCGCGCAAGGACCGTCGCATTGGTCGGATTGCGAAGAACCGCTGCGACAAACTCCGCTTCCGTCATCGCTCAGACACCGGTGAAGACGAGATCGAGCGCGGCGATGATGCGATAGCGCTCCGCTTCGAGATTGGCGACGGGTTGCGAAAATTGCCGGGCTGACAATGTGAATAAGTCGTTGGGCAACAGGAAAAGTCGTTGTTCGAGCACGTCCAGAGACGGATTCAAGCGAGGTATCGGCTTGGTAGCGTCCACAACAGCCAATGAAGCACAAACATAGATTCCGTCTTGGCCAAAGTGATCGTGCTGCAGGTTGATAACGAACGGGCGTCGCGCCCGTTCTGCTATGACCGGATTCGGGGCAACGTCAAATTGCCGGATCATCGTCCCGCAGGGCCAACAGGATTTCGCTCATCGTGCCATTCCGCTCGAAGAACTCTTTCTGCGACTCCAGTGCTTCGCGGTTTGCCTCGCGCCAGCGGCGGACGCGCTCTTGTTCGGTCCGTTTGCGCAACGCATCTTCCAGCGTCTGCGAAAGGTTGATGCCGAGGTCTTTCGCGACGCCCAGAATCTCCGCGTCGACGGACACATTGACCGCGCGCTTGGGACCGGGCTTAGGGCCGGGTCCGATGTGCCCGTTGCGTTTCGGGGCCTCGGGCGCCTGAAAGGGTCGGCCGGGATCTTTGACGCCGCGCTTCTTCATGCGCATAGCCTATGCGCATGGCGTCCACGCATCAAGCTGCGGCTGTTCCTCCGACCGTCAGGCCTTCCATGCGGAGGGTCGGCTGGCCGACGCCCACCGGCACCGACTGGCCGTTCTTCCCGCAGGTGCCGATCCCGGTGTCGAGCTTCATGTCGTTGCCGATCATGGTGACATGGGTCATGGCGACGGGGCCGTTGCCGATCAGGGTAGCCCCCTTGATCGGGGCGCCGACCTTGCCGTTTTCGATCAGGTACGCCTCCGTGCAGGAGAAGACGAACTTGCCCGAGGTGATGTCCACCTGGCCGCCGCCGAAATTCACGGCATAGATACCCTTCCGAACGGAGGCGATGATCTCCTCCGGCGTCTTGTCGCCGCCCAGCATGTAGGTGTTGGTCATCCGGGGCATGACGCTGTTGGCATAGGACTGACGCCGGCCGTTGCCCGTCGGCGCAACGCCCATGAGCCGCGCGTTCTGGCGGTCCTGCATGTAGCCCTTGAGGATGCCGTCCTCGATCAGGACCGTGCGGCTCGTCGGCGTGCCCTCGTCGTCGATGGTCAGCGAGCCGCGGCGGCCTGCGATCGTCCCGTCGTCCACGACTGTGACGCCCGGCGCCGCCACGCGCTCGCCGAGAAGGCCTGAGAAGGCTGACGTTTTCTTGCGGTTGAAATCCCCCTCGAGGCCGTGACCCACGGCTTCGTGCAGGAGGATGCCCGGCCAGCCCGCGCCGAGCACGACGGTCATTTCGCCCGCCGGCGCCGGTACCGCGGCCAGATTGACCAGGGCCTGCCGGAGCGCCTCGTCGACGCCCTCCTTCCAGTAGGACGGATCGAGATAGGTCTCGTAGCCGCCGCGGCCGCCGCCGCCGTAGCTGCCGCTTTCCTGGCGGCCGTTCTCTTCAACCACCACCGAGACGCCGATCCGGACCAGCGGACGGATGTCGCGATAGACTTCGCCGCCGGGGCGCATGATTTCGACCGTCTGCCATTCGCCAGCGAGCGAGCACGACACCTGACGCACGCGCGAGTCCTTTGCTCGTGCATAGGCGTTCATGTCCTCGAGCAGTTTCACCTTGACCGCGAATTCCGCCGAATGCAGGGGATCGATGTCGGTGTAGAGCTTTGTATTCGTGCGCTTGGGGGAAAGCGCCTGCGCGCCGGAATAACCTTTGGTAACGGTCTGCACCGTCTCTCCGGCGCGGCGTATCGCCGCTTCGGACAACTCCGAAGCATGCGCGTAGCCGGTCGATTCACCTGCCACCGCGCGCAGGCCGAATCCCTGCATGGTGTCGAAGGTGGCCGCCTTCAGTCGGCCGTCGTCGAAGACGAAACTTTCGCTCTGACGGTACTCGAGGAAAAGTTCCCCATCGTCCGCATGCGCCAGCGATTCGTCGACCAGCGACTGCACGCTTGCGCGGTCGAGACCTGCCTGGTTGAAGAAGAGATCGGGCGATTTATCCATGGGAAGCGAACCTCTTGTGACGGAGACGTTAGATAGCCATGAAACCGTCAATTTGCGACCCGCTCGCCAGGCTTGCCGAAACTCCGCGTGGCATAAGGTCGCAATGACTTCATGGGTTTAGCCCCCCTAAATCGCCGCCAACGAATCTGTGCGGCAAATGGGGGGCTGCTCCTCAAGTCCGCTTTCGAGGTTGCCGGATGTTACGCAGAAAATGGACGATCGGAGCGTGCGCGCTCGCAGGCCTGTTAAGCTCGACCGCCGGCGCGCTGGCGGCGCAGCCTCGACCGTGGGAAATGATGTTCCAGCCGGCGGTCACGCCGGTGATGGAGCGGATCGAGGATTTCCACCGTCTGCTCCTTGTCATCATCTCGCTTATCTGTCTGTTCGTGCTCGCGCTGCTTGTGTGGGTCATGGTGCGCTACAACAAGCGCGCGAACCCGACGCCGAGCAAAGTCAGCCACAACACGCTGCTCGAAGTGGTCTGGACGATCGTGCCGGTGATCATCCTCGTGCTGATCGCCATTCCGTCCTTCCGGCTCCTGTATTTCGAAGCCGACATTCCGCCCGTGGATCTTACGATCAACGCCATCGGCCACCAGTGGTATTGGACCTACCAGTATCCCGAGAAGGGCAAGCTGCAGTTCGATTCGATCGTCCTGACGGACGACCAGGCCGCGAAAAAGGGCGAGCCGCGTCTGCTCGGCGTCGACAATCCGATCGTCGTGCCGGTGAACAAGGTCGTCAAAGTGGTGACGACAGGCTCGGACGTCATCCACTCCTGGGCGGTTCCGGCGTTTGGCGTAAAGATGGACGCGGTTCCCGGTCGCCTCAACGTCACATGGTTCAAGGCGGAGAAAGAAGGTACGTACTACGGCCAGTGTTCGCAGCTCTGCGGCGCGCGCCACGCTTTCATGCCGATCGAAGTAAAGGTGGTCTCCGAGCCCGAGTTCGAGAAATGGCTCGCTGCCGCCAAGAAGCAGTTCGCCTCCAACGACAGCGGCATGACGCGAACCGCCGCGCTGACGAAATAACAGGGATTAGATCAGATGGCTGAGTTGGCCCACGCACACGAGGATCATCCGCACGGCTGGCGGCGCTACGTCTATTCGACGAACCACAAGGACATCGGCACGATGTACCTGGTGTTCGCGATCATCGCCGGCTGCGTCGGCGGCTTCCTGTCGATGATGGTCCGCGCCAACCTGATGTATCCGGGCGACCTGGTCTTCCACGACCCCCACAGGTACAACGTGTTCGGCACCGCGCACGGCCTCATCATGATCTTCTTCATGATCATGCCGGCCATGATCGGCGGGTTCGGCAACTGGCTGGTGCCGCTGATGATCGGCGCGCCGGACATGGCGTTCCCGCGCATGAACAACATCTCGTTCTGGCTGCTGCCGTTCTCGTTCACGCTTCTGATCCTCTCGATGTTCGTGGAAGGCGACTCCGGCGGCATCGGTGTGGGCGGCGGCTGGACGATCTATGCGCCGCTCTCGACGTCGGGCTCGCCCGGACCGGCGATGGACTTCGCCATCTTCGCGCTCCATATCGCGGGCGCATCGTCGATCCTCGGCGCGATCAACTTCATCACCACGATCTTCAACATGCGTGCGCCGGGCATGACGATCCACAAGATGCCCCTGTTCGTGTGGTCGATCCTCGTCACGGCATTCCTGCTGCTTCTGTCGCTCCCGGTTCTCGCCGGCGGCATCACCATGCTGCTGACGGACCGCCATTTCGGCACGAGCTTCTTCAATGCGGCCGGTGGCGGCGACCCGCTTCTGTTTCAGCACCTGTTCTGGTTCTTCGGTCATCCCGAGGTGTACATTCTGATCCTTCCGGGCTTCGGCATGATCAGCCACATCGTCTCGACCTTCTCGAAGCGTCCGGTATTCGGCTATCTCGGCATGGCATACGCCATGGTCGCGATCGGCTTCATCGGCTTCCTCGTCTGGGCGCATCACATGTATACGACGGGTCTTTCCGTCGACACGCGCGCCTATTTCGTGTTCGCGACGATGGTCATCGCCGTGCCGACCGGCATCAAGATCTTCTCGTGGATCGCCACGATGTGGGGCGGTTCGATCGACTTCAAGACGCCGATGCTGTGGGCGATCGGCTTCATCTTCCTGTTCACGGTCGGCGGCGTCACGGGCGTGGTTCTGGCGAATGCCGGCGTCGACGTCTCGCTGCACGACACCTATTACGTGATCGCGCATTTCCACTACGTGCTGTCGCTCGGCGCCGTCTTCGCGATCTTTGCGGGCTGGTATTTCTGGTTTCCGAAGATCACCGGCTATACCTACAACGAGACGCTGGGGGCGCTGCATTTCTGGGTCATGTTCATCGGCGTCAATCTCGCCTTCTTCCCGATGCACTTCCTGGGGCTCGCCGGCATGCCGCGCCGCACCGCCGACTATCCCGACGCGTTCGCCGGCTGGAACTTCGTGTCCTCCATCGGCGCCTTCATCGCGGGATTCGGCGTCCTCATCTTCCTCGTGACGATGATCGAGGCGTTCATGGCGAAGCGCCGGGCGGGCGACAATCCGTGGGGCGTTGGCGCCACGACGCTCGAATGGACGCTGCCGTCGCCGCCGCCGTTCCACACGTTCAACGAACTGCCGAAGATCACCTGAGATAGATCGATGGCCACGGCCGCTTCCTTTGCGATCAATCCCCGTGTTGCGACGGTGGGAGACTTCTTCGCGCTTCTGAAGCCGCGCGTGATGTCGCTCGTCATCTTCACGGGGCTCGCAGGGATCATCGTGGCGCCGGGCGACATCAATCCGGTCGTCGCTTTCACTGCGATCCTGTGCATTGCGGTCGGCGCCGGCGCCTCGGGTGCGCTCAACATGGCCTACGATTCCGACATCGACGCGTTGATGTCCCGTACGGCGACTCGGCCCGTGCCGATGGGGAAGATTGCGCGCGGCGATGCGCTCGGCTTCGGTTGGACGCTCGCGGTCGGTTCGGTCGCCATCATGGGATTGTTCGTCAATCTCGCGGCGGCGGCGCTGCTGGCCTTTTCGATCGTCTTCTATGTCGGCGTGTACACGCTTTGGCTGAAGCGCCGCACGACGCAGAACATCGTGATCGGCGGTCTCGCCGGCGCATTGCCGCCGGCCATCGGCTGGGCTGCGGTGACGGGCGGCTTGACGCTCGCGCCGCTCATTCTCGTGCTCATCACCTTTCTCTGGACGCCGCCCCATTTCTGGGCGCTGGCGCTCTATCGCTCCGAGGATTACGCGCGCGCCGGTGTGCCGATGCTGCCGGTCGTGAAGGGCAAGTCCACGACTCGCAAGCAAATCCTCGGCTATGCGCTTGTGCTGCTGCCGGTCGGAGTTCTGCCGGGTGTCATCGGCCTTGCCGGTCCGCTATACATGGCCGTGGCCGCTATCTTCGGCGGTTGGCTGGTGTGGGAAGCCGCGGCGGTCGCGCGCGAAACCGACATCGAGCATGAACCTGCGGCGCGCCGGCTTTTCGGCGTGTCGATCCTCTATCTCTTCGTCCTCTTCGCGGCGCTGATCCTCGAGCGGCTTTTGGGCCTTACGCCCCTCGGCCACACGACGTTCGGCGCCTGGATGTGAGGCGATGAACGATGATGGCGATCAGAGAGTGCGCTACGAACGGGCAAGACGATTGCGCAATATCGCGCTCGCGCTCGTGCTCGGCGGACTCGTGGTCTTGTTTTTTGTGATGACGATCGTGCGGCTCAAGGGCCACGTGATCGATTTTGCTCAGTAGAGAGGCAGAGATGGCGCACGAGGGGGTCAAGCACGATTATCATCTGGTCGATCCGAGTCCGTGGCCGATCGTCGGCTCGATCGGCGCCTTCACGATGCTGGCCGGCGCCGTCTTCTGGATGAACAAGGACTACAAGGGCTTCTTTGGTCTTCCGATCAACGGAAATCCTTACATCTTCGCCGCCGGCGCCGTTCTCGTCGTCATCACCTTCTTCGGCTGGTGGCGCGATGTCATCCGCGAATCCGTCGTCCGCCACGACCACACGCCCGTTGTGAAGCTGGGCCTGCGCTTCGGCATGGTGCTGTTCATCGCGTCGGAAGTCATGTTCTTTGTCGCGTGGTTCTGGGCCTATTTCAACAGCGCGATCTTCCCGAAGGACGTCGGCATCGGCAGCTGGCCGCCGTCCGGCATCACGACGCTCGATCCTTGGCACCTGCCGCTGCTCAACACGCTGATCCTTCTCACCTCGGGCACGACCGTCACCTGGGCACATCACGCGCTGCAGTCGGGCGACCGCAAAGGCGCGGTGCAGGGGCTTCTGCTCACCGTCATCCTCGGCGTGTCGTTCACCTGCGTGCAGGCTTACGAATATAGCCACGCGCCGTTCACCTTCGGCTTCAACGGGCTGCCGCTGGTGCCGTTCACCGATCCCGCGCACATCAATCTCGCGGCCGGTGTCGGCAATTTCGACGCGATCTACGGCTCGACCTTCTTCATGGCGACCGGTTTTCACGGCTTCCATGTGATCGTCGGCACGATCTTCCTGATCGTGTGCCTGCTGCGCGCCATGGCGGGCCAGTTCACGCCGACACGCCATTTCGGCTTCGAGGCGGCGGCTTGGTACTGGCACTTCGTCGACGTCGTGTGGCTGTTCCTCTTCTCCTGCATCTATGTGTGGGGGCAGGGGCCCATCAGCGCCACTTGAGCGAGCGCGGCCCGGGCACGCTTCGCGCGGCCGTTCTCGGTCTCTGCCCCCGTTGCGGCAACGGCAAGCTGTTCGACGGCTATCTGTCGGTCGCCAAGCGCTGTAACGCCTGCGGTCTCGATTACGCGATGTTCGATGCGGGCGACGGGCCGGCGGTGTTTGTCATCCTGATCGTGGGAGCGATCGTTGCGGGCGGCGCGCTGCTTGTCGAAGTGAATTTCCAGCCTCCCTACTGGGTGCACGCGGCGATCTGGCTGCCGGCGACGGCGATCCTCACCTTCATCTTCCTGCGTCTCGCCAAAGCGCTGCTTCTCGTCCTGCAATACAAGCATCAGGCCCGCGAGGGGCGGTTGTCGAACTAGGATGTATTTCCGCCCGCTGCCGCTGCTGAGCGCAGTTTTCGTCCCGCTGTTCCTGATGTTGATCGGGCTTGGCGTCTGGCAGCTGGAGCGGCTGCAGTGGAAGCTTGGCCTCATCGCGGAGATGAACGATCATCTTGGGGCGCCGCCGCTTTCGCTCGACGATATTCTCAAGCGTGCGCCGCAGGATGCGCAGTATCGCCGCGTGGCGCTGGACGGGCATTTCGAGAACGACCACGAGGCTTACGTTTTCGCCGCGACCGATAACGGCCTGTCCGCCTATCATGTCGTCACGCCCTTCGTGCTCGATGACGGACGCACGCTCCTCGTCGACCGCGGTATCGTTCCGCCGGCGCTGCGCGATCCGGAAACGCGGCGTGCGGGATTGCTCACCGGCGAACAGCGCATCGTCGGCGTCTGGCGCAAAACCGATCCGCCTGGCGTCTTCACGCCGGCGCCCGATCTCAAGAATCGCGTCTGGTATTCGCGCAACGTCACGGACATCGCCAGGGCGCTGCACATTCGCCTTGCGGCGCCCGTGATCGTCGAAGCCGATGCGACGGCGGTGCCCGGCGGCTGGCCGAAAGGCGGGCAGACGGTCGTCAACCTGCCGAACGATCATCTTCAATATGCGCTCACCTGGTTCCTGATGGCCGGGGCCCTCCTCGTCATCTATTTGGCCTATCATCGCGCGAGGGGCCGGCTCGGCATCCGGCGACAGGGTTGATGCATGCACTATCTCAGCACCCGCGGCGCGGCCAAACCGCATTCCTTCGGCAGCGTGCTGCTCGGCGGGCTCGCGCCCGACGGCGGCCTCTTCATGCCGGATTTCTGGCCGCGCATCCCCGCGGACGAAATCGCGTCCTATGCGAAGCTCTCCTATCAGGATGTCGCGTTCCGCGTGCTCTCACGTTTCGCCGGCGCCTCGTTCGCCGCCGACGATCTGAAAGCCGATATCGCGGCCGCGTATGCGTCCTTCGAGGCGCCGGAGATCGCGCCGCTCGTGGCAATCGGGCCGAACCTTCATCTTCTTGAGCTGTTCCACGGACCGACGCTCGCCTTCAAGGATATCGCGATGCAGCTCTTGGGGCGGCTGTTCGCGCGCAAGCTCGCGCAACGCGGCGGCCGCGCGACCATTCTCGCGGCCACATCGGGCGACACGGGCTCGGCGGCCATCGCCGCCTTCGGCGATCTGCCGAACATCGAGCTCTTCGTGCTGCATCCGCACGGCCGCGTCAGCGAGGTGCAGCGGCGGCAGATGACCGCCGCGCCGTTCGCCAACGTCCATAACATCGCGCTCGAAGGAAGCTTCGATGATGCGCAGGCGATCGTGAAAAGCCTTTTCGCCGATCGCGACTTCGCGGCCCGTGCCCATCTGACGGCCGTCAACTCGATCAACTTCGTGCGCATCGCGGCGCAATGCGTCTATTACTTCACCGCGACGGCGAAGCTCGGCGTGCCACCCTTTTTCGTGGTGCCGACAGGGAATTTCGGCGACGTCTTCGCCGGAGAAGCGGCCATGCATATGGGGCTCGGCATCGAACGCCTTGTCGTCGCCACCAACGCCAACGACATCATAGCGCGCGCGCTGAACGAGGGCGTTTATGCAGCGGGGCAGGCGCGCCCGACGCTGAGCCCCTCCATGGACATCCAGATCGCCAGCAATTTCGAGCGCGCGCTGTTCGAAGCTTCAGGTCGCGATACGGGCTGGGTGACACAGGCGATGACGACGTTCGCGCAGACGCGCCGGCTTGCGCTTCCAAGGCCGGTGCTGACCGCGCTCAGGGCCCGCTATTCGGCGCACGCCGTCGATGACGCGGAGACTTTGACGACCATCAAGCGTGTACACGCTGAAACGGGACGCCTCATCGATCCGCACACTGCCGTCGGAGTCGCGGCGACGCGGAAGATCAAGGCCGGGAAACACGTGCCTGTGGTTGTGCTTTCGACCGCCCACCCGGCCAAGTTCCCCGATGCCCTGGTACAGGCAACGGGTATTTCCTGCCCCTTGCCGGAGCGGCTTTCCGCCCTTTATGAGAACGAGGAGCGGGCCACCGTCCTTGCCAACGATGGGGGGGCGGTCCGCAGTTTCATCGAGACCAGGCTTCCCCACCCATGAAGGTAGAAATTACCATACTTTCCAACGGCTTAACTGTCATTACCGATCCTATGCCGCAGCTTGAGAGCGCGGCTGTTGGGGTCTGGGTGGATTGCGGAGCCCGGCACGAGCCGAGATCGCTGATGGGCGTCTCGCATATGCTCGAACACATGGCGTTCAAGGGCACGGAGCGGCGCAGCGCCAGGGACATAGCCGAGGAAATCGAGGCCGTGGGCGGCTTCCTGAACGCCTATACGAGCCGCGAGCAGACGGCCTTCCATGCCCGCGTGCTGAAGGCCGACGTCCCGCTGGCCGTGGACATCCTGGCGGACATCCTGACCCGGCCGAGCTTCGAGCCCGACGAGCTCGAGCGGGAGCGCCAGGTGGTTCTGCAGGAGATCGGGCAGGCCCGCGACACGCCCGACGACATCATTTTCGACTATCTCCAGTCGGCCGCCTATCCGAACCAGCCGATGGGATGGCCCATCCTGGGCGAGGAGGAGACGGTCGGCGCCTTCTCGCGCGACGATCTCAAATCCTACATGGCTGCGAATTACCGGGCAGGCGGGATGACGCTGATCGCCTCCGGCGCGGTCGAGCACGCCCAGATGGTGGCGCTGGCAGGCGAGCACTTTGCGCGGCTTACAACCGGTCCCGCGCCGAAGGGCGACATCGCCCGCTACAACGGCGGCGATTTCCGGCTCGCCGAAGATCTCGAGCAGGTGCATGTCACCTACGCTTTTCCGGGCGTGCGCAGCGCGGCGGACGATGTCCTCACCGCACAGGTCTATGTGACGGCGCTGGGCGGCGGAATGTCGTCCCGTCTGTTCCAGGAAGCGCGCGAGAAGCGCGGCCTCTGCTATTCGATCTACGCCTTCGCGCACAGCTTCGCGGATGCCGGCATCGTCGGCGTCTACACCGGCACGGGTGAAAACGAGGCGGCGGAGATCTCCGCGGTCGTCGCGGGCGAAATGGCGGCGCTCGCCCAGACGGCTACCGACGCGGAAATCGCGCGCGCCAAGGCACAGCTCAAATCGGGCATGCTGATGGGTCTCGAACGGCCGGCAATGCGCGCGGAGCAGATCGCGGGCCAGATGCTCGCCTTCGGTCGCGTCATTCCGATCGAGGAATTGACAGCGAAACTGGAAGCGGTTGACGCCGCCGCCGTGCGCCGTTTCGGCGAAACCGTCATGCAAACGGGCGCGCCGACGATTGCCGCACTCGGACCAGTCGGCAAACTCGAGAGACACGCAGTCTTCTCGCAGCGCTTCGAAGCGGGACGGACCCGCGACGCCGCCGAATGAACAGCGGGCCCATGGCATTCATGCGGGGCCTGACGTTTCCCGGCGGACAATTGCCGGTCATCAAAGGTGACCGCGTCTATCTTCGCTATCCGCGCGTGCAGGATTTTATCGCCTGGTCCAAATTGCGCGATGAAAGCCGTGCCTTCCTGTCGCCGTGGGAGCCATCCTGGACCAGCGACGAGCTGACCAAGGGTGCGTTTCGCCGGCGCCTCAAACGCTACCAGCGCGAGGCCCGACAGGATTCGGCTTATGCCTTCTTCGTGTTCCGCACGGCGGACAATCAGCTGCTCGGCGGCTGCACGCTGTCGAATGTCCGCCGCGGCGTCACGCAGAGCTGCGGCCTCGGCTACTGGATGGGCGAACGATTCGCGCGCCAGGGCTATATGTTCGACGCGATTCGCGCGCTTTTGCCGTTCATCTTCCGGACGCTCGGACTTCATCGCGTCGAAGCGGCATGCCTGCCGTCGAACGATCCATCGCGGAATCTCCTGTCAAAAGCGGGTTTTCACGAGGAAGGCCTTGCGCGCCGCTACATCCAGATCAACGGCGAGTGGCAGGATCACACGCTATACGCTTTGCTGGCGGAGGAAGCGCAGTTAGGTTGATGTCGCCCGGCAATGCGACGGAGTCTCGTGATTAGGAACGTGTCGATATTGAGGACGTTCGCCTGGACGCTGGCTTTTGCACTTTGCGCGATTGCTGCCTGGCGCACGGCGCCGCTCGCCGCCCCGGTCCCGAGTTCCGTCGTCGATTTCGCCAGCCCCGCCGCCATCATTGAATTGAAGGACAAGCTCACGCCGTATCACGCGCCGGGCGCGCCGGAGACCGACGGCTCGCGCTGGTACATGCTGACGGCGCTGAACAATTCGGTGCGCCCCGCGACCCGCATTTTCGTCGCCGGACAGCCGCCCAACGCCATCATGCGGTTCTGGCCGCTGCCGGCGCGTCCGTCCGTGCTCCAGGTCGCGGCGTCCGATTCGCAGGTGATCGTCGAAGAGGCGCGCGCGCATGGACGGCACGTCTATCGCGTGACCATTCCACCCGCCTCGACGGTGACGCTCGCGGTTAGGCTTGCCAATGCCGACACGCCGCCGTCCGTGCTTGCCTGGACCGAGCCGGCGATCGTCGCACACAACCGACAGCTTGCCGTGTTCGTCGCGGCCGTCGCCGGCATGATCGCGGCCGCCATGGCCATCATGCTGGGCCTCGCGGTGATGACGGGACATGCGGCGCCCTTCTGGGCCGCGCTGCTGCTGGTCGCAATATTCGTCCTGAGGCTTGCCGTCACCGGCACATTCGATGCCGGCTGGGTGACGCGCGGCGGTCCCTTCGGACTCGAAGTCGCGCTCGCGGGACTTGCCTTCGTGGTCGGTCTGAGACTCACGGACTTCATCGTGCCGATCGAGACGCTATGGCCCGGCAGGCGGGCGTGGTTCAGCCGCGGGCTGATCGCGCTCACCATACTTTCGATCCTGTCCTATCTCGGTGTGCCGGGTGCAATGATCCTCGTCGATGCGATGATCGTGCTGGGTTCGATCGGTGTGACGCTTTACTTCCTCGCCTGCGGCCGGCGCGGCAATCAGGCGGCGCGTGTTGCCGCCCCGAGTGCGGGCGTGTTCGCGCTTGTTGCGCTCGGCGCGACGGCGGTCGCCTTCGGCATGTTCGCGAACAATCAGGCCGCGCCGGCCATTGTCGGCGGGTTCATGGCGGCCGGCGCTGTTCTGCTCGCGCTCGCCGTGGCGGCCGGCGAAGGCATCGCGATCCTTCCCGCCTCGCGTTACGGCCTGGAGCGCGAAGAAACGCCGCGGCCGCCGGGCGATACCGGCACGACGGATCTCAAGGCGATTGGCGCGTCGCATCAGGGCGTCTTCGAGCTCGATTTTCTGGCCGAGACCGTGCGGCTCTCGCGCGAAGCCGCGATGCTCACGGGCATTTCCGCGATGCCGTTGATCCTGCCGCACGCCACATGGATCGAACGCATACACCCCGACGACCGCGCGACCTATCGCGAAGCCATCGACGATTATCGCAGCCATCCGGGCATCGCCTTCCGCATCGAATTCCGCGCCCTGAACGATGCCGGGCGTCACGTCTGGTTCGAATTGCGCGCGACGATGCTGGGCGAAGGGATCAGGGCCGAGCGTTGTCTCGGACTCATCGCCGACGTGACGTCACGAAAGGAAGCCGACAGCTCGCCCGTCGAACGCGAAACGCGCGACGTGCTGACAGGTCTTGGAAACCGTGCGGCGCTGGTGGACACGCTCGAACGTCTCGGCGCCAGGCTCTCTTCGACGATCGTCGCGCTTCTCGATATGGATCGTTTCAAGACCGTCCACGCGAGTCTCGGCGATCAAGGCTCCGACGCCGTGCTGGCCGGCATGGCGCAGCGCCTGGTGCATCATTTCGGCAAGGCGGCCGAGATTTTTCGTGGCGGCGGCGACACCTTCACGCTGGTATTTTCCGGAAACGGATTGACGACGGCAGCCATCGGCGGCGATCTGATGGACGCCTGCGCGGCGCCGTTCGAGCAGGGCGGCCGCAACGTGTTTGTCACGGCGAGCGCGGGCCTCGCGGCCGGCAAGGATGCGCGCGATCCGTTCGAGCTTCTGAAAAACGCCGAGCTTGCGCTTCTGCAGGCCAAGCGCCAGGGCGGCGCCTGCGCACGCAGCTATACACCAGCGCTCGAGTCGACGGCGCCGGGCGACGCGGTCGCACTCGAAGCCGATCTGAGGCAGGCCCTCGACCAGCAGCAGCTCGACGTCTACTACCAGCCCATCGTGCGTTTGAGCGACGGCACGCTGGCCGGCTTCGAAGCGCTGATGCGCTGGCATCATCCCGAAAAGGGCCTGATCGAGCCGTCAAACTTCATCGCCCATTCCGAGCAAACCGGATTGATCAAAGCGATCGGAAAGCTGGCGCTCGAGCGCACGGCGGAGGATCTCGCGCAGTGGCAACGCTTTTTCCCGCTCGAGCCGCCGCTCTTCGCAAGCGTCAACCTCTCGCGGCGGCAATTGCTCGACGCGGAGTTCGAAAGCGAGCTCAAGCAGGTGATGAACACGCACAAGATCAGGCCCGGGACATTGAAGCTCGAGATCACCGAAAGCGCCGTCGCCACCGGTTCGGACACCAGCAAGATCCTCGCGCGTCTGCGCAAAGCGGGCGCGAGCCTCGCCATCGACGATTTCGGCACGGGCGTTTCGAACTTCCAGCAGCTGAAGGAAATTCCGTTCGACACGGTCAAGCTCGACCGCAGCTTCCTCGGCCGCCACGGCGGCACGCATCAGGATGCCGAGGGCTCGGTCATCCTGGGATCGATCGTTAATCTCGCGCACGACCTCGAACGCGATGTCGTGATCGAAGGCGTCGAGACGCAGGACGAAGCCGACTGGCTGCGCGGCATCGGCGCCGAATATGGCCAGGGATTTTATTTCAGCGCACCCTTACCGCGCACGGAAGCGCTCGACTTCATCGCGCGGCACTACCGGATCGAGACGGGTCAGGCCTGACCCGCGTTGGCGGAAAGGCCGGACGCGTCGATCCCCAGCTTCCGCAGCGCACTCGACCATTTGAGGCCGAGATCGGCATCGAAAAGCAGCGACGCGTCGGTGTCGCAATGGATCCAGCCATTGGCGCGGATCTCGTTTTCAATCTGTCCCGGACCCCAGCCCGCATAGCCCAGCGCGAAGAGCGCTTTGCGGGGACCTTTGCCTTCGCCCATGGCGCGCAAGATCTCCACGCTCGCGGTCAGCGAGATGTCTTCCGATACGGGAAGCGTCGAGTCGGCGCTTTCGTAATCGCCGCTGTGCAGAACGAAGCCGCGGCCGGTTTCGACCGGGCCGCCATAAAGCACGGGCATGTCGCGCGCGCCGGGCTGCAGCTCGAGCTTGTTCATCAGTTCGCGGAAGCGCAGGCCCTCGACGGCGCGGTTGATCATGATGCCCATCGCGCCTTCGAGCGAATGGGCGCACATGAAGATCACGCTCTTTTCGAATCGCGGATCCGCCATGCCCGGAAGGGCGATGAGAAGTTTGCCTTCGAGAAAATTCTCGCCCTGGATAGTGCGCGTCGGGCCTTCCATGCGGACGCCTGGTTCCGCTCTCGACGGCATATCGGGAGAACGCGGCGCTTTGGGCGGTTCGCCCGGATCGGGTGTTTTCGAACTGGCCATGCCCCACGATAACACGTGCTGCGCCCCGTGCCACGCGGTTATTCCGTGCATCGGGTAGGGGCATGCACGCGGCGCTGAAGGGTTTCACTCTTTCGACTTCATCGCCGCTGGGTTAAAAGCGCTGCGGCTGACAAAACGAGGAGATGACGATGGCCATTAAGGTGGGAGACAAGCTTCCTTCCGCAATTCTGATGGAGATGAAGGGCGGAACGCCGCAACCCGTGAAGACGGATGACTTCTTTGCCGGCAAAAAAGTTGCGGTCTTTGCGCTGCCGGGGGCTTTCACGCCAACGTGTTCGGCAAAACATCTGCCGGGCTTCATCCAGCAGGCGGATGCGCTGAGGGCGAAGGGAATCGACACAATCGCCTGCATCTCCGTTAATGACGCGTTTGTTATGGGTGCGTGGGGCGATCAGCAGGGCGCCGGCGGCAAAGTGGTCATGCTGGCCGACGGCAACGGCGATTTCACGCGCGCGCTCGGTCTTGAGATGGACGCGACGAAATTCGGCATGGGCAAACGCAGCCAGCGCTACTCGCTCGTCGCCGACAACGGGGTCGTCAAGCAGCTGAACGTCGAAGAGCCCGGCGCCTTCGCCGTCTCCAGCGCGGAGCACATGTTGAAGCATCTGTGATTCTTTCCCCTCCCGAACCGGGTTCGGGAGGGGAATCCCTTCAGTTCGAACTTCGATCGGGCTTCTAGGGAATCGCAGCGCGCGCCAATGCGTCGGCGCGTTCGTTTTCGATATGCCCCGAGTGGCCGCGCACCCAGCGCCATTTGATGTCGTGCTTGGCGCAGAGCTGGTCGAGCTCGCGCCAGAGATCGTCGTTCTTCACCGGCTTCTTGTCGGCGGTTTTCCAGCCGTTCTTTTTCCAGCGCGGCATCCATTGCGTGACGCCGTCCATGACATAGCGCGAGTCCGTGTGGATGAGGACGGTCGACGGCCGCTTCAGCGCTTCGAGCCCGCGAATGACGGCCGTCAACTCCATGCGGTTGTTGGTGGTCGCAGATTCGCCGCCTGAGAGCTCTCGCTCATGCGCGCCGGCGCGCAGGATGGCGCCCCAGCCGCCGGGACCCGGATTGCCTGAACAGGCGCCGTCCGTGAAGAGATCGACCCGCGTCACAAGCCGTACCCGCCCGCCGTTTTGACCGACAGGTGAAAGCGCAGGCGCCTCGCATAATCCAGCGGGTCTTTCGGGCGCACCAGCGCATTCGGATCGCGCCTCAGCCAGTCGAAGAGCCGGGTCAGCAGAAAGCGCAGCGCGGCGCCGCGCGCCAGCAGCGGCAGCGCCTCGTATTCGCCCTGCGAGAGCGCGCGTCGCGCCGCATAGGCATTCACCAGCGCGCGACCTTTCGTGACGTTGTAAGAGCCGTCATCCTCGAAGCACCACGCGTTCAGCATCACCGCGAGGTCGTAAGCGTAAGCGTCGTTGCAGGCGAAATAAAAGTCGATCAGGCCGGACACCTTGTCATGCAGGAAGAGGACATTGTCCGGGAAAAGATCGGCGTGGATGACGCCGGACGGCAATCCGCCCGGCCACGCCGCGTCAAGGCCCGCGAGCGACGACGTGATCAGCGCCGCCAAACCTTTTTGAACGCCGTCGGCTTCGCCGATCGTTGCTTCGGCCAGCGCATGCCAGCCCTTGAGCGACAACGCGTTCGGACGCACCAGTGAAAAATCCCGGCCGGCTTCGTGCAGATCGGCCAGCGCCGTCCCCACCGCCGCGCAATGACTCGCTTCGGGACGCCGCAGCGACAATCCGTCGAGATAGGTGAGCACGGCCGCCGGCCGTCCGTTCAGCTCGGTCCAGCGCGCGCCCGCTTTGGTGTGGACAGGCAGAGGGCAGGGAATGCCGCGCATGGCCAGATGATCGAGGAGCCCTAAGAAAAACGGCAGGTCGCCCGCGCTGACGCGCTTTTCGTACAACGTGAGGATGTAATCGCCGGTCGTTGTCTGCAGAAGGAAATTCGAATTCTCGACGCCTTCGGCGATGCCCTTGAAGCTTTTCGCGTCGCCGATCGCGTAATCGCCAAGCAGCCGTTCCAGATCCTCGAAGGCGACATCGGTGTAGACGGCCATAATCCCTCAGACGGCCAAGGCACGAGGGACGTTGAAGGTCACGGTCTCGCGGATGCCCGGCGCTTCGCGGATATCGAGATCGAAGCGCGCGCGGAGGGCGGCGATGACGTCTTCGACCAGCGTCTCCGGCGCGGAGGCGCCGGCGGTCAGGCTCACGACATGCGCGTCGCGCAGCGACGGCCAGTCGATTTCCGCCGCGCTCTGGATCAGCGCCGCCCGCTTCGCGCCGGCCTTCAGCGCCACGTCGACCAGCCTTCGCGAGTTCGACGAGTTGGGGGCGCCCACGACCAGCACGCAATCCGATTCCG
>Ga0335069_10003221_pt1 | contig 24809 bp, 18 predicted proteins | sample Lox_Sample_11_FD_206714 | JGI IMG/M metagenome (GOLD analysis project Ga0335069, IMG submission 206714) | Soil microbial communities from Loxahatchee National Wildlife Refuge, Florida, United States - Lox_Sample_1.1 | ecosystem: Environmental > Terrestrial > Soil > Wetlands | place: USA... | reverse complement strand
AGGCGATCGCGCCCAAGGCCCTGCTCGCTCATCTTGATGGCCTGCTGTTCACCGGCAGCCCGTCGAACGTCGCCGTGCATCACTACGGCGGCGAGCCGGACCGGCCGGACAGCCCACAGGATCCCGGGCGCGACGCCATCACCCTGCCGCTCATTCGCGCGGCGATCGCCGCCGACGTACCGATCCTCTGCATCTGCCGCGGCTTCCAGGAGCTCAATGTGGCATTGGGTGGAACGCTCCATACCCGGATCCATGAACAGCCCGGATTCTCGGATCATCGTGCGCGCAGGGATTTGCCCTATGAGGAGATGTACGGGCCGGTGCATCGCATCGAGCTCACCCCGGACGGCGTTTTCGCCAAGCTGTTCGGCAAGAACTCGACCATGATCAACAGCCTGCACTGGCAAGGCATCGATCGCATCGCCGACCGGCTCATCGTCGAGGGCCGCGCGCCCGACGGCGTGATCGAGGCGGTGCGCGTCGACGGCGCGGGCTTCGCGCTCGGCGCGCAATGGCATCCCGAATTCCGCGCCACCGAGAATCCCGATTCCATGCGGCTCTTCAAAGCGTTCGGTGCGGCGGCCCGCGCCCGCGCCCAAGCGCGGCACTCGAAGCGAGGCGCACATTCGGCGGCGGCTTAAGCGGACAGGATGCGACGTTCTGTCCGCTGCGCTCTGTTCACCTTCCCGTGACGGAGCGAGAATGCCGTTCTATCAGTCGCTTACAGTTATGCGTCTGGACTCGCTCTGACATGCAAACATCTTGGTCCTCGATGCTTGAATTCAGGCGTATCAACCACACCTAACCAAGCACTAGCAATGACTGCAGGCGCAACGCCTGCAGTTTACCGGAAGCGGTCTCCCCCACCGCGACCGGACTCCGACAACGGAGTATAGAACGCCCGGTCCTCCCCTGGCCGGGCGTTCGCTTTTGTGGCCAACACCCGACACGCGGCGCTTCGCATCGATCTCTACTGCGGCCCTCCTGCCGCGATCGTGTCAGCACAGGCCGAGAGCCAATCATTCCCGCCGAGCGCCGCCAGGCGCCGATCGGCCTCTTCGGCGATCTGCTTCATGACCGCGGCCTTGCCATCCGCGGTGCCGAGAAAGAGTTCGCCCGTCTTCTGAACTGGCGTTCCTTCAAGAATGACCACCAGGATGTTCTTGTCTGAGATCGACTGGTTGCGCGGGTTGTCTTTGCCGCGAAGCTCGCGCGTGAGCGCAATCGATCCTTCCCCGAGATGCGCGTATCGCGAGCCGATGCGTGAACTGTTGTCGCCGACGAGGATCGGAACGATCTTCTTTGTTTGCCGATCGTATGCGACGCCGATTTCCCCAAGGATATGCGTCACGCCGGCGGAAATGGCGGCGTCTCTGAACACGTTGCCGCCCGGGAGGGCTACGTACGGCACCACCGACGCGTCAACGTGGTTCTTCTGCAGGTAATCCGGCTCCGCATGGAAAGCCGTTGCGCTCACCAGATAGCCTGGCGCCTCATCCTGCGGCCCTTGAAGAGCGAAACCATGCGCGTCGCAGGGTACCCGATTGCCCGTCGGGCAGCTGGCGAAAGCATAGCCGCTGTCGGGATAGCCTCCATTCGCGGGACAATCCAGGCCGAGACCGGAGGCCGGGCAACGACCCGGATGTTCGGGGTCGTAGTCGTTGGGGTGATAGGCTTTGGGCGCGCCGTCGGTATCCAGCGTCATACTGTCAAGAAACAGCAGCGCGCCACCCGATGGGGGTGCATAGGCGCGCATCTTTCCGCCTTCGCTAGATTCCGCGTCCAGGACTCGACGCAGATTCGTGCAATCCGCCGCAGCCGATCCGGCAAGGAGCGCAGAAAGCATCGCGGCAATCATGACATGGCGAAAGGCTGCTGGATTCATTAGCCTGCTCCCCCGAACCTGATCCCGCCTATCTTCGATTGATGTTCGTCGCAGGATACGATCCTTCGGATCGGCAAGAAAGAAGGAACCGGCGCTTCATGCGCATCGTCAGTTGGAACATCAATTCCCTCCGCATGCGGATGGGGCTCCTGCGCCGTCTGGTGCAACAGGAACAGCCGGACGTGCTCTGCCTGCAGGAGATCAAGGTCGAGGATGCATTGTTCCCGATGATCGAGGTGCAGGCGCTCGGTTTTCCGCACGTCCTCCATCACGGGATGAAGGGTTATAACGGCGTCGCCATCCTCTCGAAGCTGCCGCTGAAGACTCGCGATCCGCAGGACTGGTGCAAGAAGGGCGATTCGCGACACGGAGAGGTGCTGCTGCCGGGCGATGTCGAGCTGCACAATTTCTATGTCCCGGCCGGCGGCGATGAACCCGACCCCGCGCTCAATCCGAAATTCGCGCACAAGCTCCAGTTCCTCGACGAGATGCGGGACTGGTTCAAGTCGCGCACGAAGCCCAAGGACGCGATCATGGTCGGCGATCTCAACGTGGCGCCGCTGGAGAACGACGTCTGGTCGCACAAACAGCTCCTGAAGATCGTGAGCCATACACCGGTCGAGGTCGAGAAGCTGAACGCCGTTCAGCAGGCCGGTGGATGGGTCGATGGCGTGCGCCACTTCACGCCGGAGACGGAGAAGCTCTATTCCTGGTGGAGCTACCGTGCGCCGGACTGGCGAAAGAGCGACAAGGGCCGCAGGCTCGATCACATCTGGGTCTCGCTTGCGCTGAAGCCTCGACTCAAGACCGCACGAGTTCTCCGCGAGTCGCGCGGCTGGGATCAGCCCAGCGATCATGTGCCGGTGCTGGTCGACATCGATTGACCAGAGTCAAGCAAAGCGGTTCTACAGAATCGGTGCGCACTTATCGGCTTGGAATCAAAGGCGATCGTTGACCGTCGGTCGCGAGGACTCGGGGCGGGCTGCGGATCGGGTGGCTCCTGTACGACAAGATCACGGCATTCGCGCTATTCGAAACGTGCGGGTAAACAAGTATTAGGAATTAAGGTTTACGGTGCGCGGATGGGACTTCCACCATCCGCAGGTCCGAGCCGCGACGCACCGGCGGCACCACCCGTGCGCCAAGCACCGCATCGCTTCTGGCGTCCGGTAACTCTGGCGCTCGGCTTCGTCATCTCGGCGGCGATTGCCGGGGTGGTGCATGACATGCTCCAGCAGGAATCCGCGGCGCAGCATGAGATCGCGCGCCAGTCGCTCGCCGCCGGACTGGAGAGCCATGTCGAGCGCGAGCTCGGCTTCTTCCGGTTCCTGCGCGGCCTCTATGATTCCTCGGAGTCGGTGAGCGAGACCGAGTTTCAACGCTTCGCGCGCATCGAGACCGCGGTGCGCGACCGCGCCTGGTGGATCAGCATTGCCTGGGCACCGCGCACGAGGATCGCACCCAACGTCAGCGCCCGCAGCGCCTTCAGCAACGATGCCTTCCCGGTCACCTATCTCGAGCCCGCGGGCAGTGGTGACGGCAAGCTCGCCGATCTTGCGGCCGATCCCGCCGATCGCGCGGTGATGCAGCAGGCCGTCGAGACGCTGCAGCTCGCCGTGACCCCGCCGCGTATGATGACGCTGAACGGACATAGTGGCATGGCTGTGCGCGCCTTCACACCGGTCTTCCGCAGCGACCAGAGCGGCGCGCCCGGCAGGCTGCAGGGTTTTCTGGTCGGCACCATCATGCTGGACGGATTCTTCAACGACTTCCTCGACGGCGGGCTGACGGACGCCAACCTCGCCTTGCGCATCTATGACGGCAAGGTGGCGGTCTTTTCCAGTGGCAAGATGCGCGAGACGGTGGTCGCCAGCAAGCTGATGCTGGGGGGCCGCGAGTGGCGGCTCGAGGTCGATGGCTCGGTGCAGCCGATCGAGACCGCGTTCTGGCTCCCGGCGCTGGTGTTCGCGACCGGCATCGCACTGACGGCACTGATCTATCTCCGACTGCTGCGGGCCGACACCGAATACCGGCGCATCGCCACCGAGGTCGGGCATGCGACCGCCGAGCTCGCCAGCGCCAACCATCGCCTCGCCGAACGCTCGACCACGCTCCAGCAGGTGGCCGACGACCTACGCCGCACCAGCCAGGAAGCACAGTTCGCCAACGCAGCGAAGACCGTGTTCCTCGCCAACATGAGCCATGAACTCCGCACGCCGCTGAACGCCATCATCGGCTTCTCCGAGATGATCGCCAGCCGCGCCCTTGGCAACGATTCGCCCCGCTATGTCGAATACGCCAACGACATCCGCTCCAGCGGGCGCTACCTGCTGTCGATCATCGAGGACCTGCTCGACATGTCGCGCATCGAGCTCGGCCAAGTGCAGCTCAAGGAGGAGCCGGCCTCCATCGCGGGCCTGGTTGCAGATGTCGTGAAGTTCGTGACCCTGCGGGCACGGGAGAAGAACGTGACTATTCGCGAGCAAGGCCTGGACTCGTTGCCGCGCGTGAAGGTCGATCCGAAGGCGATGCGGCAGTGTCTCATCAACTTGCTGACCAATGCCGTCAAATTCTCATCGAACGGCGGCGCGATCGAGATCCTGGGCGCGATCGAGCCCGGCGGCGGCATCGCGCTTTCGGTGGTCGATCACGGCCTCGGCATCAAGGCCGAGGACCTGAAGCGGGTGTTCGAGCCGTTCTGGCAGAACGAGGCCTATCGCCGCCAGACCAAGGAAGGGATCGGCCTTGGCCTTGCCATCACCAAGCGCCTGGTCGAAGCCCATGACGGCACGATCGGCGTCAGCAGCCGCGAGGGCGAAGGCACCACGGTCACCGTCCGTCTACCCGCCCAGCGCCTAATCCGCCCCAAGCCCCAGCTCACCATCGTCGCCGACCAGAGCGGAACGGCGGCTTAGTCTCGGTCTTCTCGACGGAAGGTGGGACTGAGCTCTTCCATATTGCTCAAAGCCGCCTCCCTGACCCTTGTGGTGGACGGGATCAGTGCGCGCCGGCTCGAGCGGACTCATATATCAATGCAATTCGGGATTGCGGTGGAGTGCGCTATGATGGGGCGCGCCGATTTGCGGGCGTGGCTTCGGGGGAAGCGGCCATGGTTATGCATCGGCGCGGTCACGACGGGGCGATCCTGACGACGCGGATGCTGGAGCTCGAGCGCGAGGCAGTGGCGCGGCTGCGCAACAAGCCGAAGGACGATCCCGCATGGATCGGGCTCGCGCTCTCCGGCGGCGGCATTCGCTCGGCCTCGTTTGCGATGGGCGTGATGCAGGGATTACAGGCGGCGGGTGTCATGCGCCGCTTCGACTATCTCTCGAGCGTCTCCGGCGGCGGGTATATCGGCGCCTCATTGAGCTATTTCCTGTGCCGCCGCGCCGCGGCGACGACGCCGGCGCCGACCGACTTCTGGTTCCCGTTCGGCCGCGCCTGGCAGACCGGCGCCCGCGGCGACCGGACCATGCCGGACCCGGCCGGCGGCGGCCCACCGGAGAGTGAGGATGAGAAGCTCTCGCGGCTGATCGTGAGCTTCATCCGCCAGCATGCACATTACCTGACTCCGACGCCGAAGCTCGGTTATGCGGCCCTGATCGCCAATGCGCTCCGCGCCATGCTGTTCTCTCTCGGCATCTATTTCGCGAGCATCGTGCTTCTTCTGATGCTCTGCTTCGACCTCGGCCGTGGCGGCGGCTGGATCCATGGCCTGTTCGCCTCTGTCTCGAGTAGCCTGGCGGACTTGCAGGTTTACCTGATCTGGTGGCTCTCCGGTGCCGCCATGACCTGTCTGCCGGCGGAGGGAAACGCCTTGCCGGCCTGCGCGACCTCGCCCGATGCGGCCGCGATCCCCTGCAACCTCCTTTCGCTCCCCTGCGAGAATCTCGCGCTCAACACCTTCGCGCTCCTTGCGGCGGGCGGCGCCGTGGTGTTCCTCGTCCTGATGCTCCTCTACTCGGTTTGCAGCTATTTCGTCACCCATGGGAGCGAGGCACTGAAGGAAACCGCAGCGGGCGGCTTCTATCGCGGCTTCACCCTCGCGGTGACCGGCTGGCTCGGGCGACTGCTGCTGTTCGAAGCCTTCTGCCTGATCGCGGCCTCACTGCCCTGGACCTATGGCTGGGCCGAGCGCTATGCCGACGGCAACCTGGTCGGCGCCGTCTCCGTCGCTGTCGCCTATCTCGGCACCTGGCGCGAGAAGCAGGCGGCGCTCGTGGGTCAGCTGACCGAGGTCGGCCTCTGGAGCAGCCTCTGGGACCGGATCTGGCCCTATCTCTACGCCGCGCTCGCCATCTACGGCATTCTCTTCGTCGGCTATGGCGTGGCGGAGATGCTGCTGGCGCTCGCGACCACCTACCCGACGATGCCGGTCTATCTCCTCCTTCTCGTTCTCCTGCTCGGCTACGGCGTCAACCTCAACCTGGTTTCGCAGCACCGCATGTATCGCGACCGGCTGATGGAAGCGATGTGCCCGGACCTCGCCGCGGTCAAGGCCGGGCGCTGGCAGCCCGCGACCGAAGCCAACGTGCTGGAGCTCGGCACGCTCGCCGGTGGGCCGGCGAGCGCGGTTCCGGCGAGCGGCATCGCGCCCTATCACCTCATCAACACGGCCGTCATCATCCCCGGCTCGAAGAAGCCGAAATATAGCGGACGTGGCGCCGACAGCTTCGTCTTCTCGGCCAACTGGTCGGGCAGCGATTCCACCCATTGGGCGCCCAGCGACCGCTACATGGGCGGCCACATGACGCTGGCGACGGCGATGGCGATCTCCGGTGCGGCGTTGAACGCGCATTCGGGCCCCGACGGGCGCAGCATGTTGCGGAGCGGCCTCGTCTCCTTCCTGGTCACGCTGTTCGGAGCACAACTGGGCTTCTGGGCCCCCAATCCGCACAAATTCGGCCGCCAGCTGCAAACCACGGCCAATTATCTGCGGCCCGGCCTCATGGGCCTGCTCGGCCGCGGCATGAACGAGCGCGCCGGCTTCGTGCAGCTTTCGGACGGCGGGCATTTCGAGAATCTCGGCCTCTACGAGCTGGTCCGCCGCAAGATGCGGCTCATCCTGGTCAGCGACGGCGGGCAGGATCCGAAGTTCGCCTTCCAGGATCTCGGCAACGCGATCGAGCGGGTGCGGGTCGATTTCGGCGTCACCATCCAGTTCAGCGAGCCCGAGTTCAATCTCGAAGGCCTGCTGCCGAAGCCCGCTGACGAGACGAGCTCCACCTGGGCCACCAAGTTTGGCCTCGCTGAGCGCGGCTATGCACTCGCCTGGATCATCTATCCAGACCAGGCGGAATCCGGCGTGCTTCTCTATCTCAAAGCCACCATGATCGACGGGCTACCGGCCGACCTCTATGCCTACAAGGCGGAGAACGATGCCTTCCCAGACCAGTCGACCCTCGACCAGGACTTCACCGAGGACCAGTTCGAGGCCTATCGCGAGCTCGGCTACCGGCTCGCGAACCAGATGACGGCAAAGCTGAGGGACCGGCCGCCCGAGGCAACGCTGCCCGAACCGGTGATCCGCCGCGTGGCACGGGAGACCTTGTGGGGCGATGGATAGGGGTAGCGCCCAGGCATCGCGTGCCCCGACTTGGCGCCCACCGATGCCCGGTGTCGGCAATGCGCCAGCATGGCTGTCCGGCTTTTGGGCGCGATTTCAATGGATTGGATGGGGGCTTGACGCAGGCCACACTATAGTGTAAGTTCTTGTACGAACTTTCGTTGTGGCACGAGCCTCGAAACAGCTGTCGGCATTGTAGCAGGATTGAGGCGGACGCGCTCTGCCGCCAACGAGCGCGCGACGCGCCGAGCCGCGTTCAGGACCGCACGATAAGAGCGGCCTACTCGTCGCTCCACGCCGTTGCGCCCTTCGGAAAGCCGGCGCGTTGCACGCGCACGACGCAGAAGCGCTGGCCGGTGGGTGCACGCATGACGACCCAGCGTTCCATGCGCTTGTCGATGATGGCGCCAAGCTTCTCCAGGCGGGCGACCTCGGCCGGAATGTCGTCGGTCTCGATGTCGATATGCACGCGGCTCTCATGCTCCACGCGCTGGACCTGCACGCTGAGCTCGTCCGGTGGTGTCGTCAGCATGCGGTAGTTGCCGCGGGTGCCGGGATGGTCTGGATCGACCGCGCGGCCGAGCGCCTCGGCCCAGAAGCGCGCGGCAGCATCGATGTCGTCCGTGTTGCAGTCGATCAGCAAGCCATTGATGCGCGAGCGATGCATTGCGGTTCCTTCTCGATCAGATACGCAAGATCGTGGCGCGCGGTGTCGGGAGCTAAGGCTTCGCCGCCACGGCATCCCGGAGCTGCTCGTTCATGTGCTCGAGGCGCTGCGCGAGGACGCGCATGACTTCGAGCGAGATCGAGGGGAAGTCGGCGACCATGCGGTAGAACAGGTCCTTGGTGATCTTCAAGGTGCTCAGCGACTCGGTCGCCTGGATGGTGGCGGTGCGCGGCACGTCGCAGAGGATGCCGATCTCGCCGACGAAGGCGTCCTTGCCGACCTCCGCCACTTTCAGCGGCCCGTTCGCAGTATCGACCAGCACGTCGGCCCGGCCGCCGAGCACGATATAGGCGGCGTCGGCCTGGTCGCCCTGATGGAACAGCGCCTCGCCCGGCATGTACTGGGCCCGCTCCGCGGCGAAAGCCAGGAGCTTCAGCTTGGCCGGCTCGACCTTGGCGAAGAGCGGAATCCGCTTCAAGGCCTCGACATCTTCCTGTATGCCCATCCCGTCCTCTCTCTCGCGCTCCAGACCCTGCCCGGCAGACGCCCCGTCGCCCTACTCCGCCGCCACCGCCACGTTGCCCATGAGCTCGTAGAAGCGGCTGCCGTCGCGATCGAGTTCCTTGACCGGCCCCTGCTCGATCACGCGCCCTTCCTTCATCACCACCACCCGGTCGAACATCCGGGCCAGCGCCACGTTGTCGGTGATCAGCACGAGCGCCGCGCCGCCCATCATCGTGCGCAGCCGCTCGGTCAACCGCCGCTGCGTCAGGTCGTCGAACACCGCGAGCGCGTTGTTGAGGATGAGGAGCCGCGGCCGCTTGATCAGCGCGCGCACCAGCGCCGCGCGCTGCCGCTGCGCGGTCGAGAGCCGGCGCCCGGCCGCACCCACATTGTAGTCGAGCCCGACCTCGATGACGCGCGGTCGCAGGCCCAGCCCGTCCACCACCTCGGCGATCATGCGGCCGATCTTCTGCGCGGCCTGGGCCTGGCCGTAGACCAGGCGGCCGAACAGCATGTTGTCCTGCACCGAGGCCTGGGCGTTGTAGACGGCGGGATCGTAGAACTCGATCGACGGCCTCAGAGCCGCAGGCAGATTGGCGGCGAAGGCACGTCGCGCTTCCAGCAGGCGGCTCTCCACCGTGCCGTCGATCAGGTCCAAACGGTGCCGTACCTCGATATAGGGGAAGGTCAGCGCGACCAGATGCCGGCGATCGACCGGATCATCGACCACGGCGCCCTTGCGGCTGAGGCTCTGGGTGAGGTCGCGGAACCGCGGTAGGTCGTCGGCCGAGATGAAGCTGTATTGCTCGAAGAAGGGATGGCCCGGCGGCAGGTCGGCGAAGATCTCGACCATGGTCTCGGCGATCTTGCGGCCCATATCGACCAAGGCGTCTTCGAGGCCGACCGACTTCAGCACGCCGTGCAGATAGTCGTTGTCGGCCAGATTCTCCTGGGCGAAGACCGGCCCCACGGCGGTGCCGAACAGCAGGTTCTCGACCAGGGTCATGTTCTTGTTGTAGCGGGCGGGATCGAAAGGATCGACCAGCGCCGTCATACCTGGTGCGGCCATCCGGTCGCGCAACGTGGCACGCACCTTCAGGAACTGGGCGGCGAGATCGGCGTCGCGCTTGGGATCGATCCTCCCCCTCAAGCCGAACTGGTAGACGTCCTCGTCGAACTCCACCTCTGCCAACAGCTCCTTGATGCGCTGATCGAGCCCCGCCTGATCCGAGAGCCCGGCGCCTTCGAAGTCGAGCCATTCGGCGGCCGGATCGAGCGCCGGATTGCCGGCGCGCAGCGCCTCGCGGATGCGGCGCTCGTAGTCCCGCTGCGCGTCGCCCTCATAGCCCCGCGCTCGGACGGGGCGGTGACGCAAGCTGTAGATCAGATTCTCGTGCAGCGAGAGGGGAAAGAGATAGCTCTCGTCGCCCACATAGGCGAAGCGGCGGCCGGTGACCGCCTCGGGCAGCTGGGTGAGATCGCGCTCGCCATAGCGCAGCTGGCCGGCCACGGGGACTGTCAGCCGAGCCAGCACCTGGCCCAAATGCTCCTTGCCGCTGGCGCCGGGTCCGATCACCGCGACATGGGCATCCTGCGGGATCTCCAGGCTCACGTCCTCGATCAGCCGTGCACCGGAATCGTCGGTCAGCGCCAAGTGACTGAGGGCGAGGGTTCCCGGCTCCACGTCCTGATCGGTTTCCAGGGATTGCAGTTCCGGCGAAAGCATGCCGTCGGGCGAGAATTGCTCCATCACCTGGTCATACTTCACCTGCACGTCCTGGCGCTGCTGGTCCCAGTCGATCAGCTGCTTGATGGGATCGGGGAGGTCCTTGTAGGCATTGATGGTCGCGAACAGCTTGCCGGTGTCGAACTTGCCGTTGAGCGCCAGCAGGCCGCCGATCAGGTAGAACAGGAAGGGGGTGGTGGCGGCCAGCATGTTGTTCAGATACTTGACGAAGAACTTGCGCTGATAGAGCTCGAAGCGGATCAGAAAGATCTTGCCCAGGCGATCGACGATATCCGCGCGCTCATAGTTTGATGTGTCATTGGTGTGAATTTCGATCGCCCCGTCGACGCTCTCGGCGATGCGGCCGGCGAGCGCCCGGGCGGTGATCTGGCGTTGGCGCGCCAGCAGCCGTACCTTGACGCGCAGCTTGGGGATCACCGCCATCTGCACGGCCAGCACGCCGAAGGTGATGGCGCCGAGCCAGATGCTCTGGGAGAAGATGAAGTAGAGCGCGGTCAGCGCCTGGCCGGCCAGCATCGCCGGGGTGATGAAGGCATCGCCGATGAAGCCGCCCAAGGGCTCCACCTCGTCCTTGATCATGGTGGCGATCTCGGCCTGCTTCACCTTGCGGAAGTGGTTCAGGGGCATCTGCAGGATCTTGTCGTAGAGCTCGAACCTCAGGCGACGCAGCATGCGCTCGCCGAGGCGGCCCTTCGAGGTGTTCACCCACTGCTTCATCCAGCCGTTCAGCACCACGAAGAACAGCCAGCTGAAGCAGAGCGCGATCAGATACTGCATCTGGTCGAGATGGAAGCCGCCGAACAGCGTGACCTCCGGGATGTGGAGCCAGGAATACGGCCCGAACGAGACCTCCAGGAACGGCAGGGTGTCGAGCTTGGTGTCGCCCACATGAAAAGCGGCGCCGCGGATGCCATCGTTGATGATCCGCTTCGGCAGATCGAGCGAAACGAAATAGAAGACCTGCAGCAGCGCGACGATCGCCAGGATGTAGACTTGATCGCGCCAGCTGTAGCGCCAGATATACTTGAAGAGATTGCGTTCCATCGCCCGTTCCAAGGCCGCCGGCGCACCGTCCCCTGGATGCGTCGCGGCCTTCGGACAATAGGGCGGCGAGCCGGAAGTCGCAAGCGACCGGAGCAAGATTTCGCCCCGGGGAATTGTCGATAACTTCAATTTATCAAGCGCTTAACTCAAGGCGCCTGCCATGAAACTTTGGCTTTCGCCGGAGAAAACAGCTGTGCAATACTCGCCGCGACGCCGCGCTGGGGGATGGACGCGTGGACAAAATGGATAGCCCGAAACGGGACGCCCGCGTTCTCATCTACAGCCACGACACCTTCGGCCTCGGCCACTTGCGGCGCTGCCGCACCATCGCGCATTCGCTGGTCGACCTGGAGAAGGATCTCTCGGTCATCATCCTGACCGGGTCGCCGATCATCGGCAGCTTCAACTTCCGGGCGCGGGTCGATTTCGTGCGCATCCCCGGCGTCATCAAGCTGCGGAGCGGCGACTACACACCGCTCTCGCTGTTGATCGACATCGAGGAGACGCTGGAGCTCAGGGCCTCGATCATCCGCCACACCGCGGAGATCTTCGATCCCGACATCTTCATCGTGGACAAAGAGCCGCTCGGGCTTCGCGGCGAGGTGCATGACACGCTGGTCATGCTGAAGGAGCGCGGCACGCGCCTCGTCCTCGGCCTCCGCGACATCATGGATGAGCCTGCCTTGCTGGCGCCCGAATGGGAGCGCAAGCAGGTGGTGCCGGCGCTGCGCGATCTCTACGACCAGATCTGGGTCTACGGCTTGCCGCAGATCTGCGATCCATTGGAAGGGATCGACCTGCCGAAATCGGTGCGGCGCAAGATGATCTATACCGGCTACCTCCACCGTACCCTGCCCCAGGGTCCGGCCTCGGGGGCGCCGCTCTCCAAGATCGAGGAGCCCTATCTGCTGGTCACGACCGGAGGCGGTGGCGACGGCGAGGAGGTGGTCGATTGGGTGCTCAAGGCCTATGAGAACGACAAGCAGCTCCCCTACCCCGCGCTGCTGGTGCTCGGGCCTTTCATGCATTCCGACCGGCAGTCGGACTTCATCCACCGCGCCGCCAAGCTCGACAATGTCGAGGCCATCACTTTCGACGCGCAGATGGAGCATCTGATGGCGCGCGCGATCGGCGTCGTGGCCATGGGCGGCTACAACACGTTCTGCGAGATCCTGTCCTTCGACAAGCGCGCCCTCATCGTGCCGCGGACCCAGCCGCGCATGGAGCAATACCTGCGGGCGACGCGGGCCAAGGAATACGGCCTTGTCTCCATGCTGGAGGACGACGGCGGGCGCGACTGGCGCCAGATGGCGACGGCGCTCCGGCAATTGCCTCAGCAGGCGCTTCCCAGCCAGGTCGTGGTGCCGGGGCTGATGGACGGGCTCGCCAACATCAATCGGCTGGTGGACCAGACGCTGGACGCCGCCCCGGTCCGTGCCCCGCGCCCGCGCCTCCGCCTCGCCAGCCGCCGCGCGCGGTGAAAGACGAAATCGTCTTCATCCTGAAGGGCTATCCGCGGCTTTCGGAGACCTTCATCGCCCAGGAGATCCGGGCGCTCGAGCAGCGCGGCGTTCGGATCCGCATCGTCTCGCTGCGCTTCCCGACCGACAAGCACGTGCATCCCGTGCATCGCGAGATCAAGGCACCGGTCAAGTATCTGCCGGAATACCTCTATCGGGAGCCGCTGCGGGTCTGGCGCGGCTGGCAGCGGGCGCGGCGATTAACGGGATATGCGGCGGCGTTGCGGCAGTGGCTCAGCGATCTCCGCCGCGACCCGACGCCCAACCGCGGCCGGCGCTTCGGCCAAGCCTGCGTGCTGGCGGCCGAGCTCGGCGACCGGGACAACTGGCCCAAGCGCCTGCACGCGCATTTCCTGCATACGCCCGCTTCAGTCGCCCATTACGCGCATCTGATGACCGGCATCCCCTGGAGCTGCTCGGCCCATGCCAAGGATATCTGGGTGACCGGCGATTGGGAGAAGCGCGAGAAGCTCGCCTCGATGGACTGGCTCGTCACCTGCACCGACACCGGGCACCGCACGCTTGCGGCGCTGGCCTCGCCGGCGAACAAGGTGGCGCTGGTCTATCATGGGCTCGATTTCGCGCGCTTCCCGGAGCCCGAGGCACATCCTGTGCCGGCGGAAGGGCCGCTCACGATTCTCTCGGTCGGCCGTCTGGTGCCGAAGAAGGGCTATGCCGGGTTGGTCGAAGCCCTCGCGCGATTGCCGAAGGAGGTTGAGTGGCGCTTCCGTCATGTAGGTGGCGGGCCGCTCAGGGGCGCGCTCGACACCCAAGCCAAGCGCCTCGGCATCGCGGCGCGGATCGAATGGCTGGGCGCCCGACCCCAGGAGACGGTGCTGGAGGAGTATCGCCGCGCCGATCTCTTCGTCTTGAACAGCCGCATCGCCGAGGACGGCGATCGCGACGGCCTGCCCAACGTGCTGATGGAGGCGCAGAGCCAGCGCTTGCCTGTGGTCGCGACGCGGCTCGCCGGCATCCCGGAACTGGTGATCGATGGCGAGACCGGGTCGCTGGTGCCTCCCGAGGATCCGGCGGCACTTGCTGGCGCGATCGCCCGCCTGCTGCGCGATCCCGGCCTTCGCACCCGCTATGCCGAGGCAGGGTTTCGCCGCGTGCGGCAGCTTTTCTCCATGGAGCGCGGTATCGACGATCTCGACCGCCGCTTCAGGAGCGAATCGGGCTAGAGTTCACACCATGCGGATCGCCTTTTACGCACCTCTGAAACCGCCCGACCATCCGGTGCCCTCCGGCGATCGCACTGTGGCGCGGCTCCTGATGGCGGCGTTGAAGCAGGGAGGGGCCGCGGTCGAGATCGCGAGCCGCATGCGCGCGAGGCTCGCCGATCCCACCGAGTCGGCCCAGCAGGCGATGGCGAAGAAGGGCGAGGTGACGGCGAAGCGTCTCATCGCCGCCTATCGCGCACGCCCCAAGCGCGAGCGTCCGCAGGCCTGGTTCTCCTATCACCTGTACTACAAGGCCGTGGACTGGATCGGACCGAACGTTGCGGAGGCACTGGACATCCCTTACGTGCTGGCCGAGGCGAGCCATGCGCCGAAACGCGCCGAAGGGATCCATGCCTTCAGTCATGCGAAGGCGGAAGCGGCGATCCGGCGCGCCGATGCGATCTTCTGCATCAACCCGGTCGACCGCGAGTGTTTGGCGCCGCTGGTCGGCAATCGGCGGCTGATCGATCTCGCCCCCTTCCTCGACCTTGCGCGTTTCACCCGAGGCTTGCCCGAACGCGCAACGATGCGCGCACGGCTCGCCCGCGACTATGGCATCGATCCCGACGAGCCGTGGCTGCTCGCGGTCGGCATGATGCGCAAGGGAGACAAGCTGGCCTCCTATCGGCTGCTCGCCGAAGCGCTGCACCATCTCGACCGGCCCTGGCAGCTGCTCGTGGTGGGCGACGGCGAAGCGCGCGCCGACGTTGAGCGAGCGATGAAGCCGATCGCCGGCGGCGTGTTCCTCCTGGGGGCTTTGCCACGCGAGAAGCTGCCGGGGATCGCGGTGGCCAGCGACCTCTACGTCTGGCCGGCGGTCAACGAGGCCTTCGGCATGGCGCTGCTGGAGGCGCAGGCCTGCGGGTTGCCGGCTGTCGCCGGCGCCTGGGGCGGCGTTCCCGCGATCATCCGCGACGGCAGGACCGGCTGGCTCTCCGCGCCGGGCGACGCCGCGGCTTTCGCGGCCGACGTCGATTTCGCGCTCGATGCCAATCTTCTCGCCATCGGCCGCGCTGCGCGGGAGAACGCGTTGGGGCGGCACGACATCGCCGGCGCCGCCGAGACGCTGAGCAAGGCGTTGGCACGGATCGTCGGCCGATGACTGCCGGCGCCACTCTGCCACTGGTCGCAGTCCGCCATGCACCGACCGACTGGAACCGCACCCGCCGCCTGCAGGGCCGCACCGACGTAGCGCTGGATGCCGCAGGCATCGCCGTGGCGCGACGGTGGCGGCTCGACCCCGCCTGGGCCGGCTATCGCGTGATCGCCAGTCCGATGCGCCGCGCCGCCGAAACAGCGCGGATCCTCTGTCCCGACCGCACCATTGAGCCGGATGTGCGTTTAGTCGAGATGAGCTTCGGTGATTGGGAGGGCAAGGCGCTTTCCGAGCTGCGCGCGCTCGGCGGCGGCGACGCTGCGGAGCGGGAGCGGATGGGTCTCGATTTCCAAGCCCCGGGCGGCGAGTCGCCGCGCGAGGTCCAGGCACGATTGCGGCCGCTGCTGGCGGAGATCGCCGCGGCCGGCATGCCGACGATCATCGTCACCCACAAGGCCGTGCTGCGCGCACTGCTCTCGCTGGCAACCGGCTGGGACATGCTGGGCAAGCCGCCTGTGAAGCTGCAATCCGACTGCGCGCACATGTTCGCGCTCGACAGCGGGGGCGCGATTTCGGTTGTCCGCATGAACATCCCGCTGTTCGTGCCGGCGCTCCAGAAGACGGTGCAATCATGACGACGCCGACCGTTCTCATCCACGTGCAGCACCTGCTCGGGATCGGGCATCTGAAACGGGCGCTGGCGGTGGCGGTGGCGCTGGCGGAGCGCGGGGTGCGGGTCGTGGCGGCGAGCGGTGGAGAGCCGGTGCCGCTGGTCGAAGATGCAGCAGCCACCAGCGGCGTCGAGATCGTGCGGTTGCCGGCGGCACGGGCGGCAGACGAGAGCTTCTCGGCGGTGCTGGACGCCAACGGCAAGCCGATCAACGATGAATGGAAGGCGAATCGGCGTGCAGCGCTGCTGCAGCTGTTCGAGACCACGCAGCCCGATGCCGTGATCACCGAAATGTATCCGTTCGGCCGGCGGCCATTCCGTTTCGAGCTCCAGCCCTTGCTGGAAGCGGCGCAGGCGCGCGCCGTGCGGCCGGTGATCGCCTGTTCGGTGCGCGATGTCCTGGTCGCCAAGCAGAAGCCGGGCCGGGCCGAGGAGATGGCAGCGACAGCGCGCTCCTATTACGACCTCGTCCTGGTCCACGGCGACCCGGCGCTGATTCCATTCGCGACCACCTTTCCGGCGGCGTCCGCCATCGCCGATCTCATCCGCCACACCGGCTACGTTACCGACGCCCCGGCCGCCGCTGGCAATGAGGATGGCACGCAGGATCGGACACTGGGGGAAGTGCTGGTCTCGGCGGGCGGCGGTGCCGTTGGATTCGCGCTGCTGGCGGCGGCGATCGAGGCGCGGTCGCTCTCACGGCTGCGACAGCGCAACTGGCGCATCATCGCCGGCGCCAATCTGCCGGAATCCCAATTCATGGCGCTCGCCGCGCGCATGATGGGCACCGACGGCATCGTGCTGGAACGGTTTCGCCCCGACTTCCGCGACCTGCTTGCCCGCTGCCGGGTCTCGGTCTCGCAGGGCGGCTACAACACGGTGCTAGAGATCCTGGCGAGCCGAACACCCGCCGTGATCGTGCCTTTCGCAACCGGCGGCGAAGACGAGCAGACCACGCGGGCGCAGCGGCTCGCCGAAAAAGGACTGCTGGCGCTGCTGCCGGAGCGGGATCTCAGTCCCGAGCGTCTCGCCATGGCGATCGATCGCATGGCCGAGAACCCGCCGCCTGCGGTTGCGATCGCATTCGACGGCGCGGCCCAATCGGCGCGGCTGGTGTTGGATGCGATCGCCGCACGGGCGACGGTTCGATGACGGATTGGGAGGATCTCGCCCGCGAATGCGATCTCTGGGCGTCAGCCGGACGCCGCGCGACCTGGTGGTGGCGGGACGACGACGCCGTCGGGTGGACCCCGGAGCTCGGCACCTTGCTGGAGGTCGCGCAGGGCCCGGTGGCGCTGGCGGTGATCCCGGACCGCTTGCTTCCCGATCTCGCCTTGAAGCTGCCATCGCGAACCGGGTTCAGCGTACTGCAACACGGCTTCGCCCATGTCAACCGCGCGGAGCCGGGCAGACGCAAGAGCGAGTTTCCGGATAGCCGCGATCCCGCGGAGATCCGGGCTGAGCTTGCGGCCGGCCGCCGTCGGCTGGAGGCCGCGTTCGGCCCCAGATTCCTTCCGGTCCTGACCCCGCCCTGGAACCGGATCGGCGGTGCCACGCTGGCATTCTTATCCGAGCTCGGCTTCCGGGGCGTCTCGCAGTACCAGCCGCGCCCGGAAGCCTGGGTCCACGGCGTGAAGAGGGTGAATACCCATGTGGATGTGATCGACTGGCAGGGAGGCCGCGGCTTCCTGGGCGAAAGCGCTTGCCTCGATCTCCTGATCGGGCATCTTCGGGCCCGGCGGGCGGGCTTGGCCGATGCCGATGAACCAACCGGGCTTCTGACGCACCATCTTGTTCATGATCCGGCCACTTGGCGATTCTGCGAGAAACTGCGAAGTTTCCTTGGAAAACAAGCAGCGACGCATCAGCTCGACCCGGCCGAAGCGTTCGCGTGAAGGATTGGTTCGGATTTGCTGATCAATATGGTCGAGCTTCGCTATCCCTTGAGCAGCCTGGTCTTCGATTACTTCCGGGGCATCGTCGTAGTGGCGATGTCGGCGCTCATCCTCTGGAGCGTCGGCACGGACACGCCGATCTTCTGGGTGTTCGTGGGCCTGATCGTGCTGTTTCTGTTGTGGCTCGGCCATACCGCACTGCGGCATATCAGCTGGATCCGGTTCGACGAGCAGGGGCTGCAGAGCCGGCCCTGGCCGAAGAAGGACATCGCCTGGAGCGCGCTCGAGGATATGGCATTGCGCTATTATTCGACCAAGCGCAACCGCAAGAACGGCTGGATGACCCTGACCCTGAAGTCGCAGAAGAACCGGATTGAGCTTGAATCGACGCTGCCGCATTTCACCGCGATCGTGGCGCGGGCGGCCTATGCGGCCAACGAAGCGCGCCTGACTCTCGATCCCATCACGCTGGAGAACATGAGCGCGATCGGCGTCTCCGATCGCGGCGTGATCGAGACGAAAGTCGAGAACGCGGCGGACGGCACCGCGGGTGAAGGCACGAAAGCATGAACGACCTTCTCACCGTCAAGGACCTCAAGGTCGATTTCCTGCTGGACGGGATCGTGATCCCGGCGGTGCGCGGCGCCTCTTTCCGCGTGCCCCACGGGAAGACCGTCGCGCTGGTCGGCGAGTCCGGCTCCGGCAAGTCGGTCTGCGCCCAGGCGATCATGGGCATCCTGCCCAAAGTGGCGAAGATCACCAGCGGCGAGATCCAGTTCGACGATTCAGCGCGCGGCGGAAGGATGGTCGAAATCGCCAAGGAGCCGCGCAACGGGCCCGTGATGCAGCAGCTGCGCGGCGGCTCGATCTCGATCATCTTCCAGGAACCGATGACCTCGCTATCGCCGGTCCATACAATCGGCGACCAGATATCGGAAGCCCTGCATCTGCATCGCAACGTGAGCAAGGCGGAGGGCGCGGCGGCGGTCCTCGAAATGCTGCGCCTGACCGGCTTCCCCGATCCGGCGCGCGCCCTGAAGACCTACCCGTTCGAGCTCTCGGGCGGTTTGCGCCAGCGCGCCATGATCGCCATGGCCCTGGTCTGCCGGCCGGCGCTGCTGATCGCCGACGAGCCCACGACCGCGCTCGACGTCACGATCCAGGCACAAATCCTGAAGCTGATGTCCGATCTCAAATCCGAGCTCGGCATGGCAATGTTGATGATCACCCACGATCTCGGCGTGGTCGCCAACATGGCCGACGAGGTCGTCGTGATGTATCACGGCCAAGTCACCGAATCCGGCACGGCCGAGGAGATTTTCGCCCGACCGAGCCATCCTTATCTCAAGGCCCTGCTACGAGCGGTGCCGCGCTTCGGCATGGAGCCGGGCGAGCGGCTGACGCCGCTGCGCGAGATCAAGTCGCGCCCAACCGGCATGTTCGCGGAAGCGAAGCCGCGGCCGGCGGAGGCCGGCACAGGCGCCAGCGCGGCCGGGCCGCTGCTTTCGATCGAGGGGCTCTCCAAGGGTTACCATATCCGCAAATCCTCCTGGTTCGGGGGCGGCGAGGCGACGATACAAGCGGTGGCCGATGTCGGGTTCGAGATAGAGCGCGGCGAGTGTCTCGGCCTCGTGGGCGAGTCCGGCTGCGGCAAGACCACCCTATCCAAGATGATCATGCGGGCCATCGACCCCGATTCCGGTGCGATCCGCTTCAACGACAACGGCCGGATGGTGGACGTGCTGGGGCTGGAAGGCCGCGCGCTCAGCGACTTCAGGACCCGCATTCAATTCGTGTTTCAGGACCCGTTCGCCTCCCTGAATCCGCGCATGACGGTGTTAGACATCATCAGCGAGCCGCTGCTCATCCACAATGTCGGCACGCCCAAGGAGCGGATCGAGATGGTGAAGGAGCTGATGGCGTTGGTGGGGCTCAACGTAAAGCACCTCCGCCGCTATCCTCATAGCTTCTCCGGCGGTCAGCGCCAGCGGATCGGCATCGCCCGCGCGCTCGCGCTCAAACCCGACCTCTTGATCTGCGACGAGCCGGTCTCCGCGCTCGACGTCTCGATCCAGGCGCAGATCCTGAATCTTCTCAAAGACCTGCAGGATCGCCTGGGTCTCACCTATCTCTTCATTTCGCACAATCTTGCGGTCGTCGATTATGTCGCCGACCGGATCATGGTGATGTGCGCGGGGCGGATCGTCGAGCTTGCACCATCGGCGAGCCTGTTCCGCAACCCGGTCCATCCCTATACCAAGGCGCTGCTGGCCGCGGTGCCGGATCCCTCGCTCACGCGCCGGCTCGACTTCGGCAAGTTGATGGGCGGCAAGGCCTCGGTCCCCTCGGCCTGGCCCGCGCCCTTCACCATCGATCCCGACAACCAGCCGACCCTGGTCGATATCGGCGACGACCACTGGGTGCGCGCCGCTATCAGCATCCGGAGCGCCGCATGAGAACGCGACTGACCGCGCTGTTCGGCGCGACCCTGCTGCTGCTCGCCGCGAGCCCCACGCTGGCCGCCGCCGACTGGATCAGCCCGCCCTATTTCGCCAAGGACGAGCAGGCCGGCAAGCTGCCGCCGGTCGCCGACCGGCTGCCCGAGCATCCCGCCGTCGCCGAAATGCCGACCGAGGGCCAGTACGGCGGCGAGATCCGCACGCTGCTCGCCACCGATCGCGACACCCGCACGATCTCTTCGTATTCCTACGCCCGCCTGGTCGGCTACGACCGCAACTACAAGCTCACGCCAGACATCCTCGAGAGCTACGAGGACAAGGACGACAAGGTCTTCACCCTGCACCTCAGGAAGGGCATGAAGTGGTCCGACGGTCAGCCCTTCACATCCGAGGACTTCCGCTACTGGTGGGAGGACGTCGCCAACAACAAGGACCTCTCGCCGGCCGGCCCGCCGAAGCAGCTGATCGTCAACGGCAAGCCGCCCAAGGTAGAGTTCCCGGACGAGACCACGGTGGTCTATTCCTGGGACGATCCCAATGCCGACTTTCTGCCGACGCTCGCCAAGGCCGACACGCTCTACATCTACACGCCGGCGCATTACCTGAAGAAGTATCACGCGAAATATGCGGACCCGGCGAAGCTCGCCGAGCTGGTCAAGAAGAAGGGTCAGCCCAGCTGGGCGGCGCTGCATAACAAGCTCGACAACATGGGGCGCAACGACAACCCGGATCTTCCCACGCTCGACCCCTGGGTGGTCCGCACCAAGCGACCGGCGCAACGCTTCATGTTCACCCGCAATCCCTATTACTACCGGGTGGACCAGGCGGGGCACCAGCTGCCGTATATCGACCAGATCGCGGTCGATCTCGCCAACCCCAAGCTCATTCCGCCGAAGACCGGAGCCGGCGAGACCGATCTTCAGGCGCGCTACGTCCGCTTCGACAACTACACCTTCCTCAAGGTCGGCGAGAAACGCGGCACCTACTGGGTGCGGCTGTGGGACGACGGGCGCGGCAGCAACCTCGCGCTCTATCCCAACCTCAACACCAACGACGAGACCTGGCGCAACGTGATCCGCGACGCGCGGTTCCGGCGCGCCCTCTCGCTGGCGATCGATCGGCACGAGATCAACCAGGCGATCTATTTCGGGCTGGGCAACGAGGGTGCCAACACGGTGATGCCGGCGAGCGCGCTCTACAAGGACGACTACCGCAAGGCCTGGACCCAGTTCGATCCGGTGCTGGCCAACCGGCTGCTCGATCAGATGGGCCTTACCAAGCGCGACGAAAACGGCATCCGCCTGCTGCCGGACGGGCGGCCGATGGTGATCGTCGTCGATCTCGCCGAGGAATCGACCGAGGAGACCGACGTCCTGGAGCTGATCAAGGATACCTGGCACGAGATCGGGATCGACATCTTCGCCAAGCCCTCGCAGATCGAGGTGTTCCGCGATCGCGTCTTCGCCGGGGATTCGCTGATGTCGATCGGCTTCGGCATCGACAACGGTTTCCCCTCGGCCGACATGAGCCCGGAGGAGTTCGTGCCGACCACGCAGCAGCAGTTGATGTGGCCGAAATGGGGCCAGTACATCGAGACCGCGGGCGAGGATGGACAAAAGGTCGATCTGCCGGAGGCGAAGCAGCTTCAGGACCTGATGGACCAGTGGCGGCTGGCGGCCGACACCGCGGCGAGGACGCAGATCTGGTCGCAGATCCTCTCGATCTGGGCCGACCAGGTCTACAGCATCGGCACGGTCGCCGGGGTGCCGCAGCCCGTCGTCGTGTCGCGGCATCTGATGAACGTGCCTGAGCACGGGATGTGGGCCTGGAATCCGGGGGCGTATTTCGGAGTCTACAAACCGGACACGTTCTGGCTGGACCAGCCGGGCGCGTTGAGCCCGGTGGCGGGCAACCAGTAGCGGACATCAAGGAGCGCCGGCTTGAGACGGCCGGCCGATCTGGGGGAATTGGGGAAAGCCGGATGCTGCGTTACCTGATACAGCGCCTTTTTATCATGATCCCGACGCTGCTGGTGATCAGCTTCCTGGTCTTCGCCATCATCCAGGCGCCGCCGGGCGACTATCTCGAGAGCATGGTCGCCGAGATGCAGTCGCGCGGCGAGAACGTTCCCCAGGACAAGATCGACTGGCTGCGGCACACCTATGGCCTCGATCAGCCGTTCTACGTCCAGTACCTGCAATGGATGTTCGGCAGTTGGAACGGGCTCCACTATGAAGGCGGCGGTCTCGTATTCGGGGATCTCGGCTATTCCTTCGAGCACAACCTGCCCGTCAAGGAGGTGGTGGGTGACCGCCTGAGCCTGACCGTGGTGGTCTCGTTGGCCTCGGTTCTGTTCGTCTGGCTGATCTCCTTCCCGATCGCGGTCTATTCCGCAACCCATCAATACAGCTTCTTCGACTATCTCTTCACTTTCTTCGGCTATATCGGCCTCGCGACGCCAAGTTTCCTGCTCGCCCTCGTGCTGCTCTACTTTGCCAACGTCTGGTTCGGCACCTCGATCGGCGGTCTCGTCGATCCGCAATACATGGATCAGCCCTGGAGCTGGGGCAAGCTCGTGTCGGTCCTGCAGCATATGTGGGTGCCGGTTCTGGTGATCGGCCTACCTGGCACCGCCGGCATGATCCGGCGTCTGCGCGCCAACCTCCTGGATGAGCTCAACAAGCAATATGTCGTCACCGGTCGCGCCAAAGGCCTGCCGCCGTTCCGGCTGCTGATGAAATATCCGCTGCGACTCTCTTTGAACCCCTTCATCGCCGATATCGGCAGCTTGCTGCCGGAGCTCATTTCCGGCTCGGTCGTCGTTTCGGTCGTCATGTCGCTGCCGATCACCGGGCCAATGTTGCTCGAAGCGCTCCGATCGCAGGACATGTATCTCGCGGGTTCCTTCCTGATGTTCATGGCCGTCCTGACCGTGTTCGGCATCTTCGTCTCCGACATAGCGTTGGCGCTGCTCGATCCCAGGATTCGATTTGGAGCCGGGAGCAGCCGATGATCGAGATGAACGCCGATCCGCAGCCGCTGCCGCATTTCATCTCGCCGGAGCCGTTCGATCCGCATGCGGTCGAGGAGGTTTCGCCGGAGCAGGAGAAGCTCTATCTCGCCTCGCAATGGCGAATGATGTGGCTCCGGTTCCGCAAGCACCGGCTGGCGGTGTTCGCGGGCATCGTGCTCGCGGTCATGTACGTCTCGGTCTTCGCCGTGGAGTGGCTGGCGCCCTATGCGCAGAGCAGCCGCAATGTCGATTTCATCTTCGCCCCGCCGCAACGCGTGCATCTGTTCGACAAGGGCGCGTTCATCGGCCCCTTCGTCTATGCCTACGACTACCGGCTCGACATGGAAACGCTGAAGCGGATCTACACGGAAAATCGGGAGAAGCCGCAGAAGATCCGGTTCTTCTGCCGCGGCGACGGATACAAGTTCTGGGGCGTTCTCGACTCGAACACGCATCTCATTTGCCCGCCGGCCGGCAGCACGCTCTTCCTGCTGGGCTCGGACCGGCTCGGCCGCGACCTCTTCACACGTATCCTCTACGGTGCCAGGGTCTCCCTCACCATAGGCCTGGTAGGCGTCACCGTGAGTTTCGTGCTCGGCATGCTGTTCGGCGGATTGGCCGGCTACTATGGCGGCTGGGTCGATGATCTGGTGCAGCGCGCGATCGAGGTGCTGCGTTCGATTCCGCACTTGCCGCTCTGGCTGGCACTTGCGGCGATCCTGCCGGTCACCTGGTCGCCACTGCTGATCTATTTCGGCATCACCATCATCCTCGGCCTGATCGACTGGACCGGCCTCGCGCGCGCGGTCCGCTCGCGCCTCTTGTCGCTCCGCGAAGAGGACTTCTGCGTCGCCGCCGAGTTGATGGGCGCCAGCCCCGGGCGCATCATCTTCCGCCACCTGATGCCGAGTTTCATGAGCCACCTGATCGCGTCAGCGACGCTCGCCATTCCCGGCATGATCCTTGGTGAAACCGCGCTCTCCTTTTTGGGGCTCGGCATCCGCGCGCCGATCGTCTCCTGGGGCGTGTTGCTCAATGACGCGCAGAATATCCAGGCGGTAGCGCTCTATCCCTGGCTGATGCTGCCGATGGTGCCCGTAGTCATCGTGGTGCTTGCCTTCAACTTTCTCGGCGACGGCTTGCGCGACGCCGCCGATCCTTATAAGTAGCAAAGCATGAACGTGAGTCTCGCCATCCTCGCCCTCGCGGGGGCGATCGCGATCGGCGCCGCGAGCCCCGGTCCCAGTTTCGTCATGGTGGTCCGGACCGCGATGGCAAAATCAAGGGCGGATGGGCTCGCCGCGGCACTCGGCATGGGCGTCGGCGGTGTCATCTTCTGCAGCTTGGCCCTGCTCGGCCTGCATGCGCTGTTCGAGCGCGCCGAGCTCCTCTATCTCGGTTTCAAGATCCTCGGCGGGCTCTATCTCGTCTATCTCGGCTTCCGCATGTGGCGCGGGGCGGCGCAGCCGATCGCGGTTGCGACCGACGTGAATGGCGGGAGCCGCGTAATCCGCAGCTTC
>Ga0335069_10003220_pt1 | contig 24813 bp, 17 predicted proteins | sample Lox_Sample_11_FD_206714 | JGI IMG/M metagenome (GOLD analysis project Ga0335069, IMG submission 206714) | Soil microbial communities from Loxahatchee National Wildlife Refuge, Florida, United States - Lox_Sample_1.1 | ecosystem: Environmental > Terrestrial > Soil > Wetlands | place: USA... | reverse complement strand
GTTTGGCCAGTGGCATTCTCTGGCCGATGCCGATCACGCTAGACGTTACCGAAGAATTCGCAAAGAAGCTCACGCCGGGAAGTAGCAAAGTGGCGCTACGCGATCCCGAAGGCGTCATGCTTGCAGTATTGCACGTGGACGAAGTCTGGCAACCGGATCGGGCCGCTGAAGCAAAGGCGGTATTCAACAGCACTAGCAAAGCACATCCGGGCGCAGACTACGCGATGAACAAGGCCAACCCTTGGTACGTTGGCGGAACGATCGAAGGCCTCCAGGCGCCGTCTCATTACGATTTTCGCTCGCTACGTCTCACCCCGGCTGAATTGCGAGCCGAGTTCGCCCGCCTGGGATGGCGTCGCGTGGTCGCATTCCAGACCCGCAACCCCATGCACCGTGCCCACGTTGAACTAACATTTCGGGCCGCGAAGCAGGTTGAAGCCAACCTTTTGATCCATCCTGTCGTCGGAATGACCAAACCCGGCGACGTCGACTACTACACACGCGTTCGTTGCTATCAGCTGTTGAGTTCCAAGTATCCGCAAGGGACACAGAAGCTTTCACTTCTCCCGCTTGCGATGCGAATGGGTGGACCACGGGAAGCGATGTGGCATGCCCTGATCCGCAAGAATCACGGGTGCACGCACCTGGTGGTTGGACGCGACCATGCCGGACCGGGAAAAGACACTGACGGTAAGCCGTTTTATGGCCCGTACGAGGCACAGGAAGTGTTCAAGAAGCACGAATCCGATATCGGAGTCACCATGGTGCCCTTCAGCATGATGGTGTACCTCGAAACCGAGGATCGATACATTCCCGATGATGAAGTCAAGAAGACGGATCGGGTGCTGAATATTTCGGGTACGGAACTTCGTCAGCGCTTGAATGAAGGCCGCGACATTCCGGGATGGTTCACATATCCGGAAGTGGTTCAGGAACTGCGACGCAGCTTTCCGCCCCGCAGCCGGCAGGGCGTAACGATCTTCTTCACCGGTCTTTCAGGCTCGGGAAAGTCGACGATCGCGAACGCACTGCTGACGAAGTTCCTCGAGGTCGGCGGCCGTCCGGTGACTCTGCTGGACGGAGATCTCGTCCGCAAGCATTTGTCCTCGGAGCTTGGGTTTTCGAGAGAACACCGCGACATCAACATCCGCCGCATCGGTTATGTGGCGTCGGAAATCACTAAGAATGGCGGCATCGCAATCTGCGCACCTATCGCTCCGTACGACGCGACGCGCAAGCACGTGCGGCAGATGATTGAACCATACGGTGGATTCATCCTGGTGCACGTGGCCACTCCGGTTGAAGTTTGCGAGCAACGTGATCGCAAAGGCCTGTATGCGAAAGCGCGCGCGGGAATTCTCAAGGAGTTCACCGGCATCTCCGATCCGTACGAAGTTCCCGCGGATGCGGAGGTAACAATTAACACCGGCGAGTTGTCACCCGAAGAAGCCGCGCAGGAAATTGTTCTGCATCTCGAGCGCGAAGGCTTCATCGGAGTGAATGGAGCAGCAGCGTAGGACGGTTTCGAAATGGAAATGCTGGCACTCAAAATCCTGGTCGGATTTGTGGTTGGTATCCTGATCGGCATGAGTGGAGTCGGAGGCGGTGTCCTCTTACTCCCCGTGCTGATCTTCGGATTGCGAGTGCCTGCAATTGTTGCGGTAGGTTCCGACGCCCTCTTTAACTTCTTCACCAAAGTTCCTGCCAGCCTCATGCACGTGAAGAGAGGCACCGTTCGCCGGAATGTAGTTATAGCTCTGGCCATAGGAAGCGTTCCGGGCTCGATTTGCGGCGTGAAGCTGCTCATGCACATCCGTCACCTCTATGGCGACGGTGTGAATAACTTCATCAAAACCGCCGTCGGGGTCCTGCTAATCGTTATTCCTCTGCTGATGCTCTTCCAGCGGCGGATTGAAGAGCACGTCGCGAATCGTCCTCCGTCGATGAAGGGTTTCGCGGGAATGGTTTTGATTGGCCTGGTCGCCGGGTTTCTTGTTGGTATGACTTCCGTGGGATCGGGCAGCATCATCATGATGCTGTTGTTGCTGTTCTACAGTTTCCCGCCAAAAATCAATGTTGGAACCGACATCGTGCACGCGGTCATCTTGACCGGAGTGACCGGATTCATGCATTTCCGTCTAGGGAACGTTGACCCGACCCTGGTGCTGACTCTTCTCATCGGTTCGATTCCGGGCGGTTTGATCGGATCTCACATCGCCACCCGTCTTCCCATGATGTGGCTGCGGCGCATCTTGTGCGCCTTGCTTCTGATCACCGGAGCCCGTATGTTGTGGGCGTAACCTTTTTCAGGGACTAAGCTAACCGAATGACCTCCTCCTCATACGCTGACATTCTGGAACGTATTTCTGCCGCACTGGAAGCGGCGCGGACCGTCTTCGCCCGTTTTACTCCGGGAGAGATCGAGACCGAGTACAAGATCGGACATGATCCAGTTACAGAAGCCGACCGAGCGATCGACGCAGTACTGCACCAGCACCTGTTGCGCGAAGGCGAAGGCTGGCTTTCGGAAGAGAGTGCCGACGATATGTCGCGGCTTTCAAAGAGCCGCGTATGGGTAGTCGATCCGCTGGATGGCACGCGTGAGTTCGTTCAAGGAATTCCGGAGTTCTGCGCGTCGATTGGATTTGTAGAGGACGGCCGGCCCGTTGCTGGAGGCATTTGCAATCCAGCGACGAACGAAACAATTATCGGCGCGATCGACTGCGGCGTGACGTATAACGGCAAGCCAGCGAGGCCGACCCAGCGAACCGACCTGAAAGGCTCACTCATTTTGGCCAGCCGCAGCGAAGTAAAACGCGGCGAATGGCAGACTTTTATGAATGGCGAATACAACGTTCGCCCCATGGGATCAGTCGCTTATAAACTGGGACTTGTAGCCGCGGGAGTTGCGGACGTAACCTTCACGCTGACACCCAAGAATGAGTGGGACGTTGCCGCGGGTGCCGCGCTCGTACAGAGTGCCGGTGGATTCGTTGCGACGCTCGACAACGCTCCTCTGCGTTGCAACAACAGGAATCCGCTCCTATCAGGATTGCTGGCCTGCAGCCCTCTGCTCAAGGATCAACTGCTGGCTTTGGTGCAGCCGCATTTGCCCGTTGCTGAGGCTCGCTAGCGGGGCGAGTTGAGTTCCTGCTGCTGACTCGAGTCTTCAGGAAGTACTATTCCTGAGACGGGCATGAACTTCAAAATCCTTCACGAATTCCCTCCGCCAGAGATAGAACGTTCGTGGCGGGAATTCCTGCAGCGCGTAGAGCTTCCGTCGCACTACAACGCTCCTGAATATTTCCTTGATCCTTTGCGCAGCGGCACTCAGGCCTTCGCGGTTCTGGCCTGCGACGGGAATCAGGTCCGAGGCGTTCTCACTGGATTTCATCTCGCCAAAGAAGTGTTCAGCGGGCTCGCATCGCGTCCGCAGATTTGCGTTGATGGCATAGATTCAGCCGCAACGCTCGCCGCTCTTGCCACTGGATTGCTGGAAGAGAGTGCTGGCGCGGCATTGGTGCATCTCTTCACGTGGGCATCCCTGGAACTGCCTGCTTTCGCCCATCTTGGATTCAGGGCCCGTCGATTGAAGGGGAGCGTGGTGCTCGATCTGACCCGTGGCCCCGATGCACTTTTCCACGACTTCTCCAAAGACCGGCGCCGGAACATTCGCTTCGCGGAAAAACATGGCGTGAAAGTGCATGAAGCCACTTCTGCGCAGGACATACTTGACGCGTACGAGGTCTACTCGAAATGGCGCGACACGGACCGCAAAGAAGTGAAAAGCAATTGGAGTTTCTCCGATTTTGAGAAGACCATGAACCTTCGAAGCAATCGGAAATTATTCCTCGCAACATTTCAAGGCAGGGCGATTGCTTTTAACGTTTTTCGCTTCTATCGTGGCGGCTTGTTCGAGTCAGCTGCGAACAGCTCGCTCGAAGAATTTATGCACTTAAAGCCCAACGACCTGCTGCAGTGGAGAGGAATCCAGTGGGCCTGCTCGCAAGGAATGCGCCGGCATTCGCTCGGAGGGGCGCACGAGTTCTTATTGCGGTTCGGAGGGGTAGTTGTACCGATACTGCACTATCGCCTCGACAGAACTCTGCTACACCGGCACGATCTGAAAGACAAGGTAAGCGGCGGAGCCCGCACTTTACTTCAACAAGCGCCCGCACCGATCGGCCGGGCGATCAAACGGCTGCTGAAGAAAGGAAACTGAAACGCGGCTTATTTCAGTTCCACGATAAACACATCCGCGCGGCACCGCCCCGCTGTCGGACACCCAGGATCGCGCGGTTCGCTTCCCAGACTCCAATCCCAATCGCTGCTGAACAGATAAAACCTGCCATCTTGTGAGACATTGCCAATGGCAATCGATCCAAAGCATGAGTCGACTTTGGCGTTCGCATTACATGCGCCGGTGGAATGATGATGCGCGAATCGCCAGACCTTTGGCGGACCTGAAGTCGCAACGCAAACAATTTCGCGATCCCAGGCCTGACGCACCGACATCAGGGGATTGGTTGCGGGATTTCGACTGCCGTCGCCGACAGTGCCCGCGCCCCGCCCGGAAAACGCTCCACAGACCGGCGTAGTATCGGCGGGATCATCGTTGTTCCACGACCAATGCGTATCCATCCCCAGCGGAACTGAATCTTCAGCGGGAACAAGGCGTGTGAATTCATTCAGGTTTGAAAGAGGACGGTCAAGAAGGCTGAAAGTGCTCCCCGGGCCTCCGTTATTGATCAGGTGCGAATAACCGAGAACAGTGTGCCCCCCACAAAAGCTCGACACGCCGGCGTGCCCCTCGCCTCCGGTGGAGCACGCCGTTACGGTGGCAGTCTGCGGAAACCAGAAGAAAAGCGTGTTGGCGCCCGCTGGAGTAATTTTTACGGCCATGCCATCACGACTGATACGCGCATTGTGGACATTGAAGCCCGCAGTGGTGGAAGTCGGAGGCCGACTGCCGCCGACAAGTGCCACAGTCTGTGTGTAAAAGGTGCTCTTCGTCTCAGCCGAATACTGCAAACTCTCTTTGCCTGACGCTGTACCAATGTAAACTCTGAATCCGGTCAGAGCCATTTTGTACAGGTTATCGATTTCTGGCAGGGACACTTCGATCCCGCCGCGAGAATTCAGGCGAATGTGGGCCTCGGGCGACGGAAGCGTTTCGCCTGTCCCCGTCGGGCGTCGAATCGTAGCCGAGAGTTGTACATAGTAGTCACCGGGAGGCAGATCGCCTGCGGCGGATTTCAATTCAGGCATCGCAGGCGCATTCAACAGCCCGAATTGCAACTGGACGGTCTGCATCTGCGAACTGCCGAGCCGCCCGCTGCCGGTGTCGTACCAATAGCACCGACCAGTTGAGCGATCGTAGTACGTAATCTGATTGCCGCCGCCCTGGCCCTTGCCGCCGGCGTATGCCGCGAACTTGGTGTCGTCGCCGCTGTTTGAAATCGCGCCCGGATATCCCGAAAGATCATTCGGCAGGTTGGGACACTTGGAGAAATCGTAGATCGTCGATTGCTTCCCTTTTGCCACGTCATAACTTGTGATCAGGTTATTGGCGTCGAACTCTCCGTAAAGAATGTGCGGGTCAACATAGCTGAAGGTTCCTCCGGCGCGCATGCGACAGCTGCGAAAGCTGCCGCAATGAGGAGTCACCTGCATAGTTGCGGCATCCATTGAAAATAAAACTGCGCCGCCTCCTCCCGTCATCACGTAGAAGTAGTAACCGCCATTTGGGCCAAGCTTTGGATCGAATTTCCCCCACTCGTTGATTTCCGCCGAGGAATTCGAGATGAAGCTGAAACCCTGCAGGTTTCCGTCGATGCCTTTTTCGTCAGTCGCACGGATCATGCGCGAACCGAATTCGGGATCGTGAAACACCTCATTCGCTTTCGGAGGAACGTAGGGGCGCTCGGGAAGAAGTTTGCGGCTGGTTTCGGCACAGTAGAAATCAGGGCAGGACTTATCCTGCATGGGCGCGGTCACCGAGCCGATGTCGGGAGCGTTCTGCGCCCACTGAGATGCGATTGCAATTACGCATGCGAACGAGTAAACCTTTGCAACGGTAAGCGATAGTCGAAGCAGAAGCGACCGAGGGCTACGGTCCTTACGTCGAATGTTCGGATAACTTTTCATTCCGTTTGTTGGGCGAGCTGAGTGGTAACGCACTCTTCAGGAGCAGACTCGATCGCCTCGGGATCCGAACACGAAATGCCATTCGCCGTCCACTCGAAGCGTTGAACCTTTCGAATCGTGCGGAAATGCTGATTCTCGACGGTCTGCACGTACGTTCCATTGACGAAGGCTATTGCGATTGGGCCCCCATGCGCCTCTGACGTTACGCACACAAATTCAGCGTCACTGCTCACGCCGCCTGAGTTCCAAATGCCTTGAATACTCGAAAAATAAAACCTGTGCCGAACATCTGGTGACTGGTGTTCATAGGCCCTTACACCGGGAACGAGCCGATCGTCTTTTGCGAAGGAAATGTGACCGGCATCGCTGCTGACATCTTCGAGAGGGATGAGCAACGAGATAAACTCGGCAGGCAGATTCGCACGTTTTCCGTGGTTCACAACTGTTGCCGACGATTGCTTGCCGTAAACTGCGGACCACATGCCGCGATGCACCGAGACAGACCACCCATGGTTTCCTGGATGAAGCATCGCCAGTCCTCGCATCGAGTCCTTAAGCCGAAAAACATTTTCGCGGTGTACGACCAGTTCGGATGCCAAGTGCCAGGAATGGTCCAGTTGATGCTCACCCTCGCCTTCGACGACGTCGCGCACGAGGAAAACACCGGACTTCATTCCTATGACCCACCGCCGGTGACGAACCGGGGGCAATAGTCTTTGATAGCCGTCATGGGTGCCGAGAAAGAAATCGAAGCTCTCGCCCTGTATCCACTGCTCCGTACGGCAAGGCAGGCTCTGCTTCCATGAGAACGGCCCATCGGGCTCACACTGATCTTTGCCGTCGATGCGCAGAGTGTTGTGCATGGCGGTGCCTCGGAACACATTCCGCAGATTGTCCGGACCGACGTACTCGTATGTGCCGGGATCAATCAGCAGAGATCTGCCATCCGCCTGCAAGCAGATGCTAAGAGCGTCAGCATGATCGTGTCCGCGACTTTGCCGGGCGCCGACTCCATTGCGAACTGTAAGCGTGCCGGACTGGCCAACCAAGGAATAAATTCCGCTTGCCGGCAAAGCGGCCGAGCAGGATGAGACTGGAGATGTTTCGAGTTCGTCCCAGCGGCTTGCGCCTGCGGCTCCCAGCAACCAGATGCTCTCTTCTGTTGGATTTCTGATGAGAGATTTGAAATCGGCGCGATGGAAGAGGACGGCGCCGATTCCTAATGGATCTGACAAATATTCGGCTTTGTTTCGAGCGGGATCGAAAACACGACCTCCGTCATCGTCACCGAAGCTTGGCGGCGATCCGCCAGCGCTGAGTACGAATAAAGCTTGGAGCATCTTCTCCAGCGTGTGCTCCAGTTCTTGTGGGACGGCCACGGAATTCATGGTCGCGAGGATAGTTGAATGCAGAAAGAAGTCGAGCGCATACACGTGGTAATAAGTCGAGTTCTCAAAGTGCATGCCGTCGTCGCCCACCTGGCGACGAGCTTCGCGCAGGATGGTCTGCCAGCCGAGTTCCTTCCAACGCTTCGCGCGCGCAAGCTCTGGGCACAGCGTACCGAGGAAGAACAGAGCTACTGCTTCGCCAAGCAGGTGCGTGTTTGGAGAAAAGTACGTCGAGAGGTACCGCTCGAGATGGCGCCCATGCATTGCCTGCGCCGCAAGCCACTCGCGGCGAAAGTCAGCAGGAAGAATCCCGATGCTATCCAGCAGTTGATAGAACCAGGTCCACGCAATGCTGCGAAAACCCACTTCGAGGCTGCTTGCCCAATTAATGCCAAATGGATAAGGATTGCTTGTCTGCCAATCGCGCCATTGGGCGAGAAGTTCGTCAGCGTATCGACGATCATTCGTCAGCCGACAAGCTTTCGCCAGCGTCACGAAGTGTTGGTGACGATTCAGTTCCCAGGTGATCTTGCTGTCGCCGACTTCGGCAAATTCTAAATACTGGATTGAATAGAACGGCCGCACCGGTGCCCGCTTGCCATGCACGACATCGAGGTGCCAATCGATCTCTTCGCCATAGTCGAGATCTTCGAACCCGAGAATGTCAAAACGATGTGCAAGAATGCGATCTGCCTTCGTGATGGTTTGCTCGACGGCGTGAGGAACGCGCTGCCGCAAAAGCAAAATGATCTCTTCCACCTGTGATGGTTTGAAAAAGAAGGAGCCGGTCCGCCGGCCATCATCTGCAAATGCATTCCGGGAAAAATCGTAGTGGGTGCGGGAAAGCAGGATATCCCAGCGTTTCCGGATTTCCTGCCATGAACGATGGCGCACTTCACGGCCGTCCATCCCGCCGATTTTATTCGCGATTTTGCGCCATTCGGGAACTCTCATCGGAGGCAGACGACCACACTGGAGTACGGACAACTAGCAAGACAAGATGATATCGCAGCGAGGGCTTTCACTCGGAACGCGATAGCAACGAAGAACGCAGGCCGTCATAAAGGCGATTGCCCACTACTTTTTGTGTCGTGGAGCGAATTTTCTGGCCAAGCGCGCGCCGCCACAGTCCACGCCCTTCGCAGATGCGTTCGAGTTCACTTGCTTCAGTATTGTGAAGAACAGGTATACGGCCGATCGAATACACGTCGGTTTCTCGCGAGTAGAGACTCGGTTCACTATTAGCCAGAGTGGCATACCCAGCCTCTTTCACCTTCGCGACCACACGCTGGTTAAATCGGCCACCCGGACACGAGAAGTGCTCAACCGGACATCCGACAACCTGCTCCAGCCTTTCCTTCGCTCCTGCAATTTCATCATGAAGCGCCGTATCGTCCAGCTCGTTCAGATATGGATGCGTCATGGAATGGCAGCCGATCTCGCCCCCCCCAGCACTGAGCTCGCGCAATTGCGACTCGGTCAGATAACCTGATCGCCCTAAACATCCGGCTGTAATGTAGTACGTCGCCTGAAAACCAAGCTCATTTAGAGCCGGAGCTGCGAATATCAGGTCCGATTCGCAGCCATCATCGAACGTCAGCCCCACGTGCTTTCCGGTTAACCCCTTGAGTGCGTCCCCGATACAGACTCCGGAAAATCCCGAGGCCTTCAGCTGTTCAAGTTGAACCCGAAATGCAGGGGCAGAAACAACGTATCGCCGATAACCCGCGTCCGCATGGCAAAGTGGGCGTCTTGCACTCTGCAACTCGTGGTACATCAATACAGCGATTCCGTTGGCCATGGATCACTCAACTCGCGCGAAACATACTGAACACGACTCCGATGCCATGTGGCTCGAGCGCGATCTCACGAAGACATTTCTGATCTCGCAAATCATACAGTCCGATGTGAGAAGGCTTGTGACGCGCACCCGTATTTCTGATCCAGGCAAGATTTTCTTTGAACTTTGTTGGACGGACGCGCGTGAATCCGACCCACGCATAGCGCTCATCGAGAGGCAGCACGCCACGACACCATCCCAAAATCTGCCGCGGCTCCGCGTGCATCTTATTCAAATCGCAGACTCGAGTCACGGTGAGTGACTTCGGATCCGCAACCACGATCTGGCCATCAACGGTTGTAAAGTACAACGAACCCGCGAACAGATGACCGTCGTGCGGCCTTTCGACAGCGATGTCGATTCGACCAGGAGTAGTTAAGCAGATCGCATCTCTCTGTTCAAAGCGCGTGACCCACAACTCCCCGTTCAATTCGAAGACATGGTTCGGATGGGACCGATGAGGCTTCGTCGTGGGAACCTTGCGGTAATCCTTTTTTCTGTCAAAGTGTAACCACGGATCTTCACCAAGCACATTCCACTCGCGAACCAACTCTCCCGCTGTCGTGACTTCGACCACCATATCGAGCCCTGTTACCGTCACCGCTAGCGTACCGCGGAAGATCGGACAAACATGATGCAGGTCGTTGAAGCACGGCAAGGAGATCCGATTGAGCTGCTGAAAATCCGGGAGCTTGTAGATAAGCACTTCAGTAGAAGTACATGCATAGAGTATGTCATCGCGGATCGATGCCGCCTTGAAAAGTATGGCAGGCTGATCCTCAGGACAGGATTCAGGCGGAGAAGAATATTCCACGCACCTAGCAGATCTCCCGGTGTGAGGATCCAACCGCACAATCACGGCCTGATCGCAGGACTGCCATTCCTCCAGTTTGCGGAACAGGTTCTGCCGGACATGCCCTCCGACAATGTAGATCGGATCGTCGGCTACCATGCTGTGGCCTTAGACTCGAGCGGTCGTCTCATCATTCAGCCGCATCCGAATGGAGTGGTTCGAGGTTGGCGAATCGTCCCAGGGGAGTACGAGTCTTCAGAAATAATTTCGTGTTAAGAAAAGCGGGAAAGAACGACCGCATCCACCAACTCTTCGCAGTCGAGCGCCGTTCCGAGGGGGCGGTGGTCAGCGCATAACCAAATTCTTTCAGCGTTTCGCCGACAGCCCACTCGATTCTCAAGAGCTCTTCGCGATTCAGCTTTTCTTTCCATCTGCCAACTGGCTGAACGAACTCGGTTTCGCCGCCGAACGACGAGTTCGGCTCACTGATTCGCCCTAGTCCCGATTGCTGGATCCGCTCATAATTCAAGTCGTGATCGATAAATTCCCCGAGCTTTTTCAAAGCTGACTCTGGTTCGGACACGAGTTCTTCATAATGGACTTCCAGGTAATCAGGCAAAATCTGGTTTCCTAGCCGGCGGCCGTGCTCAACCATCCAGCGCCAATAAATGGCCGTTTCTTCCAAGCCGAGATGACGCCGGTTCCACGGAAACGGACGAAAGCCACCCATTTTTTCCAGCGAGATCGCTACATCGCGTCCATCGCGAACGATATGCACGAACAAAGCATCCGGAATCTCCGCCTTGATTTGGTTGACGTACAACACCGCATCCGGATCGTACACTGCCCAACGCCCCACGTTCTGGCGCCGAGCCATTTCATCCATGGTAATTCGGATGAAGTCTCCGCCGTTCCGGCAATAGTCCAGCACCTGCTCCTGAATGTAGTTCTCAGGAAGTCCTGATCGTCGGAAACTCTCGCTCTTCAACCAAATCTGCAGCAGTTTTTGCCGATTCTTTTTTAGCTGCAAAGATCCGAAGCGAGGAACAAGAGTCTTGTGGACCGGAAGATACCCGCGATAAACAGCAAACCCTCCCGCCGAGAGAAGCGTGTCATACAGGAGGTTCGTCCCTGATCGATGGCATCCCATCACAAACACGGGCGCTCGACTTCGGGCGCTGGGCGCGGAGTTTCGGGCATCCATGGAAGCGGTCACCGTTTCAATCCGTGCCATTGGTAGTTAGGGGCGAGTATAGCATTCGATTTTCAGGTAGCTCACCGTGCTGAAGCAGTCGCGAACTCAAAGCGTCGTGCGCCCCGTCATTTATCAATTAATATCTCGGAGTAATCCACCGTCCATCGCGACAAAGGAGTGTGCAGCTTTGCCCACTGCTTCAAGGGATAAAAAGCTCCATAGATCGCTCGCCTGACTCGATGCCTCGATCGGATGCTTGGTGACGCAGCTGGCGCGTATCCGAGTTCTTGCATGTAAGCTCCAATCAAGCTTTCAAACTCGTGAAGCTGATCGGCTGGAAATTTTTCCTTCCAGCGACCCACCGGACTGAATCTTCCCTGCTGGAGATCTTCCCGAAATGCCGTCAACGGTTCTTTCACCGAACCGATCGGGCGTCGCCGGATTCTTTGGTAGTCAAGCTCCTCACCTACAAACTTGCCGATGGCACCGAGCGTTTCAGCGGGATTTGCCACGAGATTCTCATACTTCACTTCGATGTATTGATTCGGGATCGTGGAGCCGAGATGCCGCGCTTCGCGCACGATCCACTCCCAGTAGAGCCCCGCTGCGAGAAGACCCTTGTCCTTGTCCCAAGGCAGCGGGCGACTCCACCCTTGTTTATCGAGCGAGAGTGCAACGTCGCGAGGATCACGGATGATATGAACAAATAATGCGTCCGGAAAATCGCGATGGATCCGCAACATGTGAGGGATGTTCGTAGGGGTTGAATCGATCCAACGGTTAGCTCCCTGCTTGCTAGCGATTGCGTCCATGACGATGCGCAGGAAGTCTCCCGCTCCGTGACAGTCGTCCAGAATTGGTCGTTCGATCTCCGAACGCTGCAAACCCGAGATGCGACCAGCTTTGCTCCGCAGCCATTCCTCGAGTGCCGCCCGCCTGTTGCGCAGTACACTCAGGTCGCCGTAAATGGGCTCGAGCACGTCATACACATTCATCTGCGTGTGGAACTCAGCGAAACCTCCCGCAGAAAGAAGTAAGTGATACAGGAAGCTTGTGCCGGAACGAGGGCACCCTACGATAAAAACAGGCGCTTTCGACTGAGGTGTGGAAGGTTGCGCCTCAGTGGTAGAACCCGCTGATGGGGTTTGGTTGAAGTGAGTCAAGGTCTACTCGGTCGACATCTGTTTCTCTTTTGCGAGCCAACCCACAAGCCGCAGCTTGCGAGCATGCATCTTCTTCGCCTCATCTCTCAACCTGCTGATTACTTTGTGCCGAGACTTTGTAAACCATGGCACCTGATAGTGCACGCAACCGTATTTACCCTTATAGGCCGCCTCGCCGCCCCAGTCGTAGACTTCCACGCCTCGTCTCTTCCAGTAACGCATCACGTACCAATGCATGTACTCGTTAGGCCGCCAGATCTGGCCTGAGCGGATACTCGCATTCCCCCAAAACTCGGCGATCTTGTTGAATCCGGGAAAAATTCCTGTCGCAATGCACTTCCCTTTCGGATCGCGGGCGCGCAAAAGCAAAAGCCGCCCAGTCGGATGAAGATGCTTGATCAGAGACCGCACACGCTGGATACCGTAGGTCGGAACAAGATGTTGCTTCGCAAAAACTTCTTTGAGCTGTGAATAGTACTCGTCGGCGAATCCAGCGTCATTTGCTTCTTCAATCGCAATCCCGCTCTTTTCTGCCTTCCGAATACAGCGCCGGCAGGAACTTTCCATCGCGCTAAATAGCTCTTCCTCCGTCTGGCGCAAATCCGTCCGATGCGACGAATATGCACCGGAAGCGAATCCCAGGTCTTCACCATCTCGCGGCGAGAAGTGCGGATCAGAAACCTCGATGTGCATGCACTTCAGCGTATCCCAGGCTAAGAGTTCAATGGCTTCGAGCGCCTCACTGCGAGAGGCTCCCTCAACAAGATTGAAACCAATATATGGAGTAGTCCATCCGGGAAACGAACTGCCCAGCACTTTCAAACCGAATTTGCTGAATGTCAGACCGGAAAAGAATCCGGCCAAGAGTCCATCCTGCCGCAACTCGACTATGACGGGTTCCGCCTTCTGGGTCTCACTCAAAAACTGGAGCCACTCTCGAGTCTGAAACACAGTACGGTCGGGGAAGCGATCGAGTTCTCGCCAATTCGCGCTGCCGAAGTCGATGATGAGACACTTCATCATCGCGCCTACCAGCAAATTCCTTCATAAGCAGAGTGCGCTTGCAGACGCTGCGATTTCTTGAGGTTCACTAGATCAATCACAATTTGATGAGGAGCGAGCAGCCCCGATAATCGATCCTTTGTGACCGCTTTTGTGCCGACGACTACCACTTCGGCGAAACGGACAACCTCCTCAAGATCTCCTGACAAGAGCGATCCGATATGCGGGATGACTTCCTCGATGTACTGCCGATTCGACCCGGCCAGGCGGCCTAGCGAAACGTCCTCATCCCAAACTTTCAGCTGGCAGCCCTCGCCCAACAGTTTTTTGATCAAGTCCACTCGCGGGCTTTCACGCAAATCGTCAGTTCCCGCCTTGAAGCTCAAGCCGAGCAGGGAGATTTTTCGCTTTTGAGTGTGCAGGACCGCGTCTACAGCACGATTCACATGCTCCGCGTTACTTGGAATCAGGGCGTCAAGAAACGGGAGCTTCACGTCCAGTTCCTTAGCCCGATGTGCGAGCGCCCGCAAGTCCTTTGGCAGGCATGACCCGCCGAAGGCGAATCCCGGCGAAAGATAAGCCGGTGAGATGTTCAACTTTTGATCGGAGATGAAGATCTCCGTTACCGCTTCGGCATCGACACTCAGATGTTTGCAGAGCGTTCCAATCTCGTTGGCAAATCCGACTTTCGCCGCATGAAACGCGTTTGAAACGTACTTCACCATTTCGGCCACGGGAATTGTCGTTTCAAACACCGCGCCCGGAATTGTCCCATAGAGATCGCGCACCCCGCTTAAGTGCTTGGGGTCCTCGGCGCCCAGAACTGTATAGGGAGGCTGAAGGAAGTCGGCAACCGCGCTTCCCTCCCGCATGAACTCAGGGTTGTAGCAGACCACGAAACCGTTGCCGTTGCGGCGGCCGCTCTCCTTTTCGAGCAGGGGGATCACCGACGACTGCGTCGTGCCCGGCAACACGGTGCTCCGAAGAACGATTGAGTGTGGAGTTTTCTTCTTCCGGATCGCCGAACCGATCTCGCCAGCGACCTTAAGCACATGTGTCAAATCGATCTGACCATTCCGCAGGCTCGGAGTTCCGACACAAACAAAGGAAACGTCAGACTGCCGGACCGCCTCCGCGGGATCCACCGTCGCATGGAGACGCCCCGACGCATGCGCCTTCGCCACAAGCTCGGGCATCTGCGCTTCGATAATCGGACTTCGCCCCGCGGCCAGCATCTCGACCTTCACGGGGTTTAAATCCACACCAATCACGGTGTGTCCCATACTGGCGAACAACGCCGCACTCACAGAGCCCGTATATCCCAGCCCAAATACGCTGATCGTCGTGCTCACGCTTGAATCTTCCGATGGGATAGCTGCAGGCAAAGCGCGCGCGCTGCCTGGCGATCGCTGGAATGGCATTTCGCCATTAGATTTGTCGGATGGAACATGGAAGAATTATGAACTCAGTAGACGTTTGGCGCTAAAGCCGCGATGGTCGCAGCTGTGCCGCCGTTTAGAATAACAAATCGCCCAACGGCAAACAGGCTGACGAGGGGAATACTTTTTCGATGTGTGGCATTGCTGGAGTTCTGCTCTTTTCCGATGCACATGCAGAGCCGGCAGCGGTGCGCGCGATGTGCCGGGTCCTGCAGCACCGGGGCCCGGACGATGAAGGATTCTTTGTCGTAGGCCCGGTCGGATTGGGGATGCGCCGTCTTAGCATTGTCGATCTGGCAACTGGTCAGCAACCCATCAGCAATGAAGATCAGTCGCTCTCCATCGTTTTCAACGGCGAGATCTACAACCATCTCCAGCTTAGAAAAGATCTTGAGGCCCGGGGCCATCGCTATGCAACTCACAGCGATACCGAAACCATTGTTCATCTGTACGAGGAGTACGGAGCGGACTGCGTTCAACACCTCCGCGGCATGTTTGCATTCGCAATTTGGGATAAACGAAAAAAGTCCCTCTTTCTGGCACGTGACCGCTTCGGAATCAAGCCGCTGTACTATCACCTCTCGGATGACAAACTGGTCTTCGCCTCGGAAATCAAATCGATTCTCGAATACCCGGGAGTTCGCCGCGAGTTCAATGCTTCGGCCCTGCCTGAATACCTGGCGTTCGGCTATCTCTCAGGAGACTACACGTTTTACAACCACATCAAGAAGTTGATGCCGGGTCACACGCTCGAAATTAAGCAGACAGGAGAAGCAACACGCTCGCAGTATTGGGATCTAACGATTAAGCCGCACGCCAAGTCACCAGAGCAGACTGAACCGTATTGCATTCACACCTATCGAGAACTTCTGGAAGAATCCGTTCGCAGCCATCTGATGAGCGATGTTCCGCTCGGCGTCTTCCTGAGCGGTGGCCTGGACTCCAGCGCAGTCGCGGCTTTGGCCACTCGCATCTGTGGAGAAGGCATCGAGACCTTCTCGGTCGGGTACCACGAGTCTGCGTACAGCGAACTTCCGCACGCCAGAGCTGTCGCAAAGCACATCAATTCGAAACATCACGAAGTGCAGATCAGCCGCGAGCAGTTTTTCGCCGCTCTCCCCGGCCTGATCTGGCACGAAGATGAACCGATTGCCTGGCCATCGAGCGTCCCACTCTTCTTTCTTTCGCAACTTGCACACAGCCACGTCAAGGTCGTACTCACCGGCGAAGGAAGTGACGAGACTCTCGGTGGATACTCCCGCTATGCGTTTACCTTGAAGAACCAGGCTTATGACAAGATTTACCGGACACTGGCTCCGCAACTTCTTCGCCGCCGGATTCGCGAGAAGATTGCCGATTCCAGCATGATCAGCGCGTCGATCCGACGCAAGCTGAGTCACACCTTCCTCGGTCTCGACGGTGCCTCTTGGTCCTCCCTATATTTCGACAACTTCTTCTCGGCATTCGGAGAGCAAGCGCAGATCAACCTTCTGAAATCTCAGATTAACGGCACTGAGCTCGATGGCGCCGCTTACAAGCACGTACTGGAATTCTGGAGTCGGTCGACCGGAGACATACTGCAACGCCTGCTCTACACCGACATCAAAACATATCTTGTCGAATTGTTGATGAAGCAGGACAACATGAGCATGGCTGCTTCTATCGAAAGCCGGGTGCCTTTTCTTGATCATGTTCTCGCGGAATTCGCCGTGAACATCCCGGCGAAGTATCAGCTACGAGGACTCTCAGGCAAGCATATCCTCAAGCAGGCCGTCGCCGATCTCCTGCCTCGCGAGATCATCTATCGTCCGAAGGAGGGATTCCCTACACCTTGGCAAAGTTGGCTGATGGGCCCGCAACTGGATGCGATCGAAACTCTGCTGCTCGAGCCCCGCAGCGGCGAGCGGGACCTATTCGTCAGGGAGACGGTCAAACGCCTTTTTCGTGAGCACCGATGGCAACATCGCGACAACAGCGATCGAATCTGGCGGCTCTTGAATCTTGAAGTCTGGCAAAGAGTCTGTCTGGAAGGCGACGCACACGCTGTCGGAATTCAATCCATGGCGAGTGTCTCGTAAACCTTACCCGAGCAGCGAGTCGTAGATTGAAAGCCATTGCCGCCGCACAACGCGCCATTCGTATTGTTTGCACTTCTGCAGAGCATTTGCGGTCAAACTTGAAGCAAGCTGCGCATCGCGCAACAGTCGCACAACGCTTTCCGCCAATCCTCGAGAATCTCCGACATTGCAGAGTAGTCCAGTCTTGCCGTCCTCTACCATGTAGCACATCCCCTCTGGCGCCGTGCTCACCACGGGAAGACCCGCTGCGTACGCCTCGAGTATGGAGACCGGCATATTGTCGAGCCGGGATGCATTGATGAAGATGTCGGCCTGATCGTAGTAGCCCGCAATTTTGTCGTGCAACACAACGCCTGTGAAACGAACATTGGCAAGCTTCAACTCACGAACCAGATCTCGCACTTGATCTTCTCTCTGTCCAACTCCCAACAGATCGAGCTGCGCTTCCGGATAATGCTTCTGCACCTCGGCGAATGCACGCACCACAACATCGATGCCATAGTAAGGATGAAACCCACGCGTACAGATCAAGTGCGGACGCAGCGGTGTCCGCCGGCGGTAGCGAAACTGCGGCAGATCAACTATGTTCGGGATTGCATTGGCATGAAGCCCGAATTCGCCGAACACTTCGACCAGAAACTTGCTTGGAACAACGATCTTGTCGATGCGCCCCAGTAGCGATCGCGCTACTACCGATCTGCATAAGTGATCGCGAGCCTCACCACTGTGATAGTGAAGCACGGTTTTCGAGCCCCGAAGCCGGGCGACAAGCCATGCGGGCAATGGCGCAATCAGAAACGACGAATACGAAGCCGAAAAGATGTGCGCGATATCCGCGTTTTCAAACGCCTGCCAAAGATCATTAAGGTAGAACGGAAATCGAATCAGCGTTCTCAGCCCCGGCACCTTCTCTGCCCAACGCAGCCAATTTGGAAACGATGGATCGATCGCTACAAATCGTGCTTCCACATTCGGATCGCCTGACCAGCTCTTTTCGAGAAGCTCCGCCTGCACAGACTGGCCGCCGATGTATCTTGGAGATGCGGCGACAATCGCCACGCGTGTACGTAATCCGGGTGTTCGAGTGACAGTCTGTATTGGCTGCCAACTTTTTTGTTCGAGTAATTCTTCGTAGAGCTCTTCGTATCTCCGAGTCACATCCGCAAGACGGAAGTTCTCCCACGCAAATCTTCGTGCCCGGTTACTTGCCTCCTGGCGCCAATTCGGGCTCAGAAGCGCAGATTCCATCGCTCGCTCAAGCGCTTCGATCGCGCCGGCCTTGACCAGCATTCCTCGACCGTCGCGCAGTAGCTCCGGATTTCCGCCCACATCACTCGCAACAACAGGCACTCCCGCTGCCATTGATTCAAGGATTGCATTCGAGAGACTCTCAGAAGTTGACGGCAGAACCGACAAATCAAGCGACGCCAGAACCTGTGGTATATCGTGTCGATTTCCCAGAAACAAAACACGGCCATCTAGTCTTAGGCGTGGGACCTGTTGCTCCAGGCCGCTTAGCAAAGGCCCGTCACCGATCAACACAAACTCGACATTCGGAAGACGGGGCGCGAGTCGAGCTGCTGCTTCCAGAAATAATGCATGATTCTTGGCAGGACTGTTCATCCGCGCGATCATGCCCACCCGCAGTACTCCCGATTGTTTGGGCAATGCTGCCGCGGCCGGAGCAAATACCTCCTCGGAAAGCCCGTTCCCGATCACAATCAGCTTTCTTTCCGGAATTCCATGATCTGCGAGGACGCGCGCCGAAGCGCGCGAGTTAGAGACGACGCGGTCGCAGAACTGAAATGCGAGAAGTTGCGCGTTGAACCTCGCTGAACCGAGCAAGTCCCCAAGCTGCCTCTGGCTTCCGATTACGACGGGAACCCGTGCCAGCCGCGCCACCGGAAGCAGCGCGACGTTTGTATAAAAGTCATAGGCGTGCGCAATGCTGACCCGATTGTGTCGCAAATACTGTGCCAGCCTGATCCTCGTTCGCCACGAAGCCGGCCCGTACAAGTTTCCTCCCAGCGGAAACTCGACAGCTTCTTCGAATCCCGCGAGAAGATCTCCGCGCTTTTGAATGCATCCAACTTGGACTGCAAACTGACGGCGGTCTAATTCTCGTGTGAAGGCGGCAAACTGGTGTTCGCTGCCGCCCGTCGCGAAGCTGTCGATCATCAGAAAAAGCGTTGGCAAACTTCTGCGCTGCTTAAAGGATGACGATCCGACAACTTCAGACGCGAGCGTTGCACTCACGCCTTTTCTCCATGAACGGAATGCACGAGTTGTCCGGACGGGCGATCGAGGAAAGAGTTCGACTGCGCAACATTCCGACACCACAATTCAAACATCAGAAACCGCCAGATGCGCGCCGAATGATCTCGCCGGCCTTGAAAATGCTCCTCAAGAAGCCGCCGAATTCCCTTTTCATTCAGGTAGCCTCGCTTCAGCGTCTGAGTATCCGTGAGGACGCCCAGAATCATCTCTTTCAACTCATTTCGCATCCAGTGAACCAGCGGCAGAGAAAATCCCTGCTTCTTGCGATCGAGCACCTCTGCTGGTACTCCGAGGCGTTCCGCCAGCTTGCGGAAAATGTATTTCGTGCTGCCATTGCGCATCTTCCACTTCGGCGCAAGAGATGTCACCCACTCCAGGAACTTGTGATCCAGAAGGGGAACACGCGCCTCCAGGGAATGCAACATGCTCATGCGATCAACTTTCGTGAGTATGTCGCCCGGCAGGTATGTCTTCGAGTCGAGGTACAGCACACGGCTTAGCGGATCGGACGCAGGAGCACGCTGAAGCCAGCCGCGAAAACTTTGCAGCGGATCCTCACCAGCGGATTCCACAAATTCTGGCGCGAGCAGCCCAAGTTGCCGGTGAAACGGCTTGAGGGATACGCCCTCCACATATCGTTCACTCCACGGCAACGAAATACTATAGGCCAAACTCCGTCCGGGCATGCCTCTAGGAACCCAGCGGTGAACTCCTTTACGGTAGATGCGTCCGGCCCAATCCGGCAGTGGGTATTGCCGTCGATGCAGGTGAATCGCGTACCGCTCATAGCCGGCAAACGCTTCATCTCCTCCATCGCCCGTAAGAGCCACCTTTACATGCTGGCGTGCCAACTGCGAAACGTAATATGTCGGCAGCATCGAAGAATCGCCAAACGGCTCTTCGAGTGTTTTTGACAGCAGGTCGACCGTTTTGGTGATATCCGGATCGAGTAGCAGTTCCTGATGTTCAGTCTCAAACTGTTTCGCAACTCGTCTGGCGTGGTCCGCTTCGTTGAAATCAGCATGCCTAAATGCGATCGAAAATGTTTTGACTGGCGCGCTGCCACAGCGCGCCATAAGTGCCACAACGCTCGACGAGTCGACGCCACCGCTCAACATCGCGCCCAGAGGCACGTCCGCAACCAGGTGAAGCCGCACCGCCTCTTCCAGTCGATGCTCGAGTTCGTCCAGACATTCACTTTCCGAACGCGGCGAGTACGTGCCGTAGACAGGCAAATCCCAATATTTCGTAACCCTCAGCTGGCCATTCGAGAATTCGAGGATGTGTCCGGGAGGCAGTTTACGGATTTCACGAAACGCTGTCAGCGGATCAGGAATATAGCCGAAGTAAAAGTATTGCAGAAGAGCCCGCTGATTGATTTCGCGCAGTTCCGGAGCGGCCTCAAGAATGGCCTTTATCTCGGATGAGAACAGCAGCCTGCCGTTGCGTAATGCATAGTGAAGGGGCTTGATACCCAGCCGATCGCGTGCCAAGAGCAGCTTTTGTCGGGTGCGGTCGTAAACGGCAATGGCGAACATCCCGCGGAGTTTCTGAACGAACTCGGCACCATGCTTTTCGTACAAATGAACAATCGTTTCCGTATCGCTATTTGTGCTGAACTTGTGCCCAGATTTTTCCAGCTCCTTGCGCAGTTCGCGGAAGTTGTAGATTTCACCGTTGCAAACCGCCAGCACCGTGCGATCTTCGTTGAAGAGCGGCTGATGCCCACCAGGCACATCGATAATGCTGAGCCTACGCATCCCGATGCCAATGCCTGTATCAACGTAAATGCCCTCGTCATCGGGTCCGCGATGCACCAGCCACTCGCACATGCGATGGATTGAGTCAGCATCGACAGGCTGGCGATCCGAGATGATTCCAGCAATTCCGCACATGCGTTAGGCCTTGGCAACAGCTTCCGAGTTGCTGCTCGATGCTGGGCTCACTTCACGCTCGCGATAGGGCTTGAGGCGATAGTCGCGGAACTCGCCCGGATTCCCATCACAGCCGTCGCAAGCCGCCAAAGCAATGTTGACCATCTCACGGGCGGAGCAAAAATGAAGAACTTCATTCCTGTCCCCGGCTCCTTCCACCAGTTCGATCAGAAACGAGCGCATGCCATCCCCCAGAATGGCGGATTCGTGCGTCGCATCCATCGAATGGCAATGCAGCTTGATGAACAGCCAGTCAGGACGTCCCTTGACGCAAACCGCCGCGCGCTTCCACAACTGCAACCGACGCATGCTCGGGGGATTGGCACGAGTGAGTGCTCCATTTTCAATGCGCGGCCGGCCTCCGTGAAAAGCTAACGATAATGGGCCTTGCACCATCACGGGAAACACTCGTGGACTGCGGCCAACTTCGAGATCGCGGCCAGCCGCATGCGCCGCTCGTCGTATCAGCGGCAGAGCACATTCGTACAACGAATTGATCTTCGATATCTGTGCCGGATCGAATGCTGCCGCTGGAAGCGTCAAATCGGCATAGCAACCGGTGTCCGCAAGTATTTGCATCTCCGAGTCGACTCCGCACATGAGTCCACCCGAGGAATTCGCAAGAGCAAAATTCCCATGCACGAATGCATACCGAGCGGTGCCGATTCCATCGAGATACGAAAGGCAGTCGCGCCGCTCTAGCTCATTGCGAAAACTCTCAATAGTCCGCTGCGTATTTTCTGCGGTGTCGGGCGCATCCAAACCATGATGCAAATGGATTCCAATTTCATTCCCGCCCTCGCGGCAGTGGTCAGCAAGACGGTCGACCAAAACCGCGTCGAACTGCTCAGCGGGATAAAAATACGTATGTTGAAAGGAATATCCATCGTTATCGCGCCACTCGCGCGCCATTGCCGGATATTCCTTGCACCAGCGCTCGACTCGCTGCTCTTGAACATCTCTCGGGGCTCGCTTGCGCCCGTCCCCTGGAATGGTCGCAGGCTCGAAATGATCCGCCAGCGTGATGATCAAGTGCACGCGCCCGCTGGGACGAGAACGAAACATCTGTTGACGTATCAGACTCGGGAGCACGCGTCTACCGTAACTTAGTTTTGCTGCGAGAGTCCGCTGCGAGCGCCGCGGTACGGTCGGGGATGAGGTCATGCCGTCGGCAGCTCCCAAGAGACGTGCCTTTCCTCCGCGGCCGCCAAATTCCGGGCGCCTGCATTCGGCTTCCGCCCCCGCACCGCTAAAGTCAGTTCTCCGACGGTGAGACTCTCCAGTCCGCAACTCTCAAACCAGCGGAATACTTCTTCGTATGTATGCTTCGATTGGTATCGGGGCGAGTACCAGTCGAACGTATCGAGCAGTCTCAGCCGTGCGTCCGGACTCAGATTCACCGGAAACACGTGATGAACGAGCCCAGCCACACGGCGTCCAATCAGGGGAATCGAACGCAGCCCTCGATCCAGCCAATAAAACAATGGTACGGCCACCCTCAGCACGGAGTGCAGGAAACGCGGCGACATTCTTCGTGTGAGCTTGCGGTAAAAGTCGCTGAAGCGGTACCACTTGTTGTAGCTGCTGTACAACCAGACCGCAATCGTTCCTCCGGGTTTCAAATATTGCGGCAGATTCTTGAATGACTCTTCGCAATCTGGCGTGTGATGCAGCACTCCGATTGAGTAAATGTAGTCGAAACTTTCCGGCGCAAATGGGAGCTTAAGCGCATCGGCCTGCAGCGCGGCAAAATCTCGCGCAGATAAGTTCTCGGCAGCCACTTCGCATGCGCTACTCAGATCAACGCCAATCACCTGCGCTCCCCATCGAGTCGCCACCTCGGCGAAACGCCCCATTCCGCAGCCAACATCCAGCACCAGCTTTCCCTGAAGCTCGTGTGGATCAATCGCCGTCCTCTTTCGAAAATCCTCGTCACTGACAGCTCCCATCGTATCGAGCTGCGTGGTCGAGTACCGCTGCCATTGCCAGCCAAAGCTCGCGGCATAGTCTTGGCCTTCAACGAAACGGTAAACTCCGCGAAGGAATGGAAATCTGCGATTGCATAGCGAGCAGACAAATTTATCGGCGGCTGCTTCCAGCGGCGCGCGGCATGTCGTACACCGCAAAATCTCGCCCAGCCTAGCGGACAAGGTGCACCGGCCGAGTTTGTCCATACTTCCCATATTTCTTTGCGAACCTTAGCCCAAAAGGTGCGGGCACGCTTGCTGCTCCCTCTGCGTCCATCTGCTGTTCTCTCACAGTTGCCGACAGAGCAGAAATATATGCAACCGTGAAGTAAGGAAAGAACTGATACGCTTCAGGCGCAAAACACGCACCTACCGCGAACCCCAGCAGAGAACAGTAAAGCGCCCACGCAAACATCGTGATCTCGGACTTCGGATCGGGTTTGCGCAGCAACTCGCGCAGCTTTCGGAAACCGGCGCCGAAGAACAGCAGGTACAGAACGAGAGCAGGAAGTCCGGCTTCGACTGCGATCTGCAGATAAGTCATGTGCACGGTCTTCCAGTGTCTCGAGTACGCAGGGAACACGCCCGTTCCCACGCCGGTCAGCGGATAGTGCAGAATTCCGTCAACCGCTTTGACCATCAAAAATTTCCGTTCCTGGTAGGTCCAGTAAGCGGTCATTTTGTCGGAGCTGTCAATGTCAGTGCCCGTGATCGCGATCCATCGTTCTCCCAGATGCCTTCCGGCCATTACCAGCAAGAGCACGCCAACCAGGGCACTCGTAAAAATGAGTGCCGGCCTTTTTCCCTTCACTCCGAAAAACCACAGCGCCACAGAGGCGGAGATGACCAGATCGACAAAGCCCGCGCGCGAAGCGGTCAGGAACAGGGTGTAAAGCATAACGACGATCGCCGCCGCCCACAGCATCTTTTGAATGATGTTTCCCGAGGTCAACAGCAATAAGAGAATTAGCGGAATCGTCAGGACAATCGCAAATGCCAGATCATTAGGATTGCCGTAGATCCCGTTCAGCACGCCATGAAGCCGCAGTTGGGATGAGCCCTTGAAGATCGAGATCAACGCAACCAGTGCCACGGAAACCGACTGAATCAGGATCAGCCGCCGCAGCCGCTCCAGGTTCGTGACCAGCAGGTATGTCAACACCCAACCGATGTAAACCTTCGCAAAATCTAATGCTCTCAGTAGCGCTCCGCCTTTCCACACCGGGGACAACGGAGCAAACAGCAACATCAACACAATCAGTGCCAGCAGGTATTTCGATTCTCGCGGCAGATCTTTCAGCTTCCTTCGCGTCCTGCCCATCGCCAGGAACAACGCGACCACCGCAAACACGACGGAGATTTTCGCCAACGGGATATAAGACAGCCCGGGAATCCAGTCTTCCGGCCGCGTCGAATAAACGAGAAAGAACGCGCTCAGCCAGAAGAACGCGCCCCTGGCCTCGTTCGGCTTGGCCACGTTGAACCTTTCCCGAATGCTTTGTTGCGAGATGCCCATACCTCTCTTCGCTTACCTGCTCCGGATGGAATCGCCGGCTGGGACTAACTCCCCGCTAATGTTCGTTTCGCGAC
>Ga0335069_10003218_pt1 | contig 24821 bp, 21 predicted proteins | sample Lox_Sample_11_FD_206714 | JGI IMG/M metagenome (GOLD analysis project Ga0335069, IMG submission 206714) | Soil microbial communities from Loxahatchee National Wildlife Refuge, Florida, United States - Lox_Sample_1.1 | ecosystem: Environmental > Terrestrial > Soil > Wetlands | place: USA... | reverse complement strand
CACCGGCGGAGAGCAGCCGCCGCGCGTCGTCGAGCACGCGCACGCCGCCCCCCACAGTGAGGGGAATGAATAGACGCCGCGCCACGCGCTTCACCGTTTCCATCAAGGTTGCGCGGCCCTCGCGCGACGCGGAGATGTCGAGCATCACCAGTTCGTCTGCCCCTTCGCGGTTGTACATTTCCGCCAGCTCGCCCGGGTCGCCGGCGTCGCGCAGGTTTACGAAGTGCACGCCTTTGACGACGCGGCCGTCTTTGCAGTCCAGGCACGGAATGATGCGTTTGGCGAACATGTTTTCGTCCGTTGTCCTTGGTCCATTGTGAAGCCGTTGCGACGCAGGCGTATTGCAACGGACAACTGACAACGGACTGCGGACAACTCACTGGCTCAAGAAATTGCGCAGTATCGTTAAGCCGACTTCTCCGGACTTCTCAGGATGAAACTGCACGGCCCAGAGTTTGTTTAACTCCACTCCCGCGGCAAACGTCTGGCCGTAAGCGGTCAGTGCACAGGCCTCAGGCGTTACCGGCCCATAGTAGGAATGACAGTAGTAAACAAAGCTGCCGTCCTTCACGCCGTGGAACAGTGCGCCATCGCGCTGGAACTCGACTTGGCTCCAACCGACGTGCGGAACCTTGAACACTCCCTGGAAGCGCGTCACGCGGCCCCTGAGGATTCCCAGGCCGCTGACCTCCGGAGCTTCTTCGCTGCCTTCGTAAAGTGCCTGAAGCCCAAGGCAGATGCCCAGGAAAGGCTTCCCTTGTTCAATTGTCTCACGCAAAGGCAAGAGCAGCGCGCGCTCTTCGAGCCCCTTCATCATGGCGCCGAAGTGCCCTTGTCCGGGGAAGATGATCTTCTCGCTGGAAGCAAGCGCCGCGGGCCCATCGACGCGTTGTGCCGACTGGCCCAAGTACTCGACAGCCTTGAGCACCGAGCCCACGTTGCCGCCGCCGTAGTCGAGCACGGCAATCATAGAAGCCCCTTCGTACTCGGAAGTTGCGACTTCAACCGGCGGTCACGCGAGCAGGCGTAACGCAGGGCGCGCGCGAAGGCTTTGAACAGCGCTTCGACGGCGTGATGGCTCGACCGCCCATACGCCACCTTGAGATGCAGGTTTGCCGCCGCGCTGTTCGCGAAGGCTTGGAAGAAATCCTCCAGCAGTTCCGTCTGAAGATCGCCTACGCACCGCACTTTCAGAGGCGCGTCCAGTACGAGGTAAGCGCGGCCGCTCAGGTCGATGGCAGCGATGCCCAACGTCTCGTCCATGGGCATGATGAAATAGCCGGCGCGATTGATGCCCTTCTTTGCGCCCAGCGCCTCGCGCAGCACCTGCCCGAGCACCAGCCCTACGTCTTCGACGGTGTGGTGCTGATCCACGTCCAGATCGCCGTGCGCCGCAAGCTCCAGATCGAATCCGCCGTGCCGCGTGAAGAGCTCCAGCATGTGATCGAAGAAGCGGATGCCGGTGGAGATCTGGTAGCGCCCGTGGCCATCCACGTTCAAGCGCGCGCGGATATCCGTCTCATGTGTCTTGCGGTGCAGCGTTGCGGTGCGTGCTTTCATGCGAACCACCCCGTGGTGGATTGGGAAACCGCGTTCCTCCACCCGTCGCTGTCGCGGGTTTCAATCAGGTTTGCTTCTTTGGCCAGCCCCGCGCGCAGGCGGCGCATCTGCGCCGCCGACCCGATGGTGAAGCGCAGGCAGCCTTGCAAGTAGGGATCGTAGCTCCAGTCGCGCACCAGGATGCCTTGGGCTTTCAGGCGTTGCGCGATCTCAGGCGCCGCCTTGCCCACGCGAGTCAAAACAAAATTGGAAGCACTGGGCGCATAGGGAATGCCCTTTGCCTCGAGCCATCGGCAGAAAGCGGCTCGGTTCTGCCGCACCTGTTCGGCATACTTGCGCACCTGGGGCGTGTAGTCGATTGCCACCAGGGCGGCCTGCAAAGCCAGCGAATTCACCGCAAAAGGATTCTGGCCGCGCTGGAGAGTTTCGAGAAGCTCCGCATTTGCAAAGAGGCATCCCAAGCGGAGCGCCGCGAGGCCAAAGGCCTTTGAGAAGGTCCGCGTCACGATCAGGTTCGGGTACTCGCGAATCCACGGCAACACGGTCTCCCCGGAATAATCCTGGTAGGCTTCATCCACCAGCACCAGCGTGTCGGGAGACGCAAGAAGAATAGCCTTCAGGTCATCCTGGGGAATTTGCGTGCCGGTGGGATTATTGGGGTTTGCGAGCGCCACCCAGCGAAAGGTCTGTTTTTCCAGGGCGTCGGTGAATTCCTCCGCCGGCAACCGGAACGCCGCGTCGTAACGGATGCGCTCGATCTTCCCGCCGGCCACATGGTTGAAGAACTCATAGACCGGAAAGGTGGGAGAGGGCACTAATAGCACGTCGCCGGGGTCGACAAACGTGTCGCAGACAGTCTTGATGGCGTCGTCGGTGCCGTTTGTAAGCAGCAGTTCTTCGGGCGCCACGCCGAAATAGGTGGCCAGCGTGCGCCGTGCCTCGGCATACTCAGGGTAGCGAGTCAGCGCTTCCCGGCTCAAAGCGCCCCGCAGCGCACGAATCACCTCGGGCGGACAGCCCACTGTGTTTTCGTTGAAATCCAGACGCATCTTGCCACCGCGCCCTTCCTGCGGCGGCCGATACTTCTTGAGATCCTCAATTGCCTTACGCGGTCGAATCATCTTTTCCTGGGCTTTCCCTCACCGGCGGGCCGGAACCGTGCTTCTACCGAGTAGGCGTGAGCCTTCAGCCCCTCGGTATTCGCGAGCGCGACGATGGCCTTGGCAAGACCCGCAAGGCCAGGGCGGCTGAGTTGCTGCACGGAGATCGTCTTCACAAAGTCCGCGGCACTCAATCCGGCGCGCAGCCGCGCCGCGCCACTGGTGGGAAGAATATGGTTAGTCCCCGAGGCGTAATCACCCGCGGCCACCGGGCTATATGCACCGAGGAATATGGAGCCCGCCGACTGCACATCACCGAGTAGATCATTGGCGCCGTCCGCAAGCGTCAGGTGTTCGGGAGCGATCCGGTTCACAAGTTCAGCAGCTTCCGCCAAGTTGCGCGTCACGATGATTCCGCCCTGCGCCGAGAGCGACTGCTCCGCCAGCGGCAGCGCGAGCCTCGTGACGATTCCGCGCGCCGCTCCCTGAACTTCGAGCGCCAGTTTGAGCGAAGACGTGATGAAGATGGCGACGGCGTCCGGATCGTGCTCGGCCTGGGCGACCAGGTCCGAAGCGATCAACTCCGCGTCACCGCGCGCGGCCACCAACACCAGTTCCGACGGTCCCGCGATGAAATCGATACCGCATTCGCCGGCCACCAGCTTCTTGGCCGCGGCCACGTAACGATTGCCGGGTCCCACGATCTTATCGACACGCGGAACGGATTCCGTGCCGTAGGCAAAGGCGGCGACAGCCTGTGCGCCACCCAAGCGGAAAATCGTCTTTACACCCACCAGATGCGCGGCGGCCAGAACGGCAGGAGCAGGCCGCGGCGACGTCACCAGCACCTCGCGCACACCGGCCTCCTGCGCGGGGATCACGCTCATCAGCACCGTCGAGGGCAACGCGAAGCGTCCCCCGGGTACGTAGCACACCACGCGTTCGAGCGGCCGCACGATTTGTCCGACCTTGACACCCGCCTGCGTCTGGCAGGTCCAAGGGTGTGGTAACTGGCGCCGGGCGGCCTTGCGAATATTCGCCGCTGCCACGCGGACCGCGGCCATGAAGTCCTTGGAGACTTCACAGCAGGCACTCCGGATTTCTTCCGGTGTTACGGTGAAACCGCTCTTGCGAAGGTCGAGGTGGTCGAACTCCTTCGCATAGCGCAAAAGCGCTCGGTCGCCGTGGCGCCGGATGTCGTCGAGAATCGGGCGGACCACTTTCTCGGCGTCGGCCAGCGTACCGAGGCGTTTGTGAAGCAGTTTGTCAACAGCGACGGCATCACTACTGCGAATAATATTCAGCATTAGAGCACGATCTTGTTCAGAGAATATTCCACAATCCCCTGCGCGTTGGCGGCTTTGAGGCGCGGGATAATCTCTCGCGCAGTCTTTTCCTCAATCACCGTGTTGACCGCGACCCAGTCCGGGTCGCTCAAAGTCGAAACCGTCGGCCGTTTGAGCGCCGGCAGAACCGCCAGAACATTCGGGAGATCCTCCTGGCGCACGTTGAGCATCAGGCCGACTTTGCTTGCAGCTTCGATGGCACCCCGAAGCAGCATGACCAGCGTTTCGATCTTCTGCCGCTTCCAGGCGTCGCCCCAGGCAGCGTGGTTGGCAATGAGCTTGGTGTTCGATTCGAGGACCGTTTCGATGATGCGCAGCCCGTTGGCGCGCAACGAGGAGCCGGTCTCAGTGACTTCCACGATGGCGTCGGCGAGGACGGGAGGTTTCACTTCCGTCGCGCCCCAGGAGAACTCCACCTTGGCGTGGACGCCGTTCTTGGCGAGATACCGCTTCGTGACGCCGACAAGCTCCGTCGCGACGGTCTTTCCTTCCAGGTCTTTGACGCTGTGGAAATTCGACTTCTCCGGAACGGCCAGCACCCAACGGACTTTGCCGAAGGTTTGCTTGGCGTAGACGAGGTCGGCGGCTTCCACGACGTCGGACTCGTTCTCAAGGATCCAGTCCTTGCCGGTCAAACCCGCGTCGAGAACTCCGTCTTCGACATAGCGCGCCATTTCCTGCGCGCGGATCAACATGCAGTCGATCTCGTCATCGTCGATGGCGGGAAAATACGAGCGCGGGTTGACCGAGATTTCGTACCCCGCGCGTCGAAACAGTTGCAGCGAGGCTTCTTGCAGGCTGCCTTTGGGCAGTCCCAATTTCAGCACACTCATGTCTGGCTCTCCGGATGTTTGTCGCCGTAAACCCTGGCGGGATTGAATTCACGTTCGAGGATTGTTTCCTCGTCGCCGTCCCCGTTCACTTTGCGGAAAAAGCAGGAACGGTAACCGAGGTGGCAGCAACCCGGCCCGGTCAGGTCCGCTTGAATCAGCAGCGCGTCGTGGTCGCAGTCCACACGAACCTCGCGAACCACCAGACGGTGGCCCGACTGCTCGCCCTTGGTCCAGAGCTTCTGGCGGCTCCGGCTGAAGAACGTTACCATGCCGGAACGGAGCGTCTGCTGGTATGCCTCCGCGTTCATGTATCCCAACATCAAAACCTTCCCGCTGCGGTGGTCCTGAATGACTGCGGGAATAAGGCCGTCGGGCTGAAACTTCAACTCCAACATAGGTCACTCCGAGGGATAGAAATGAAAAAGCCCGCTGAATCACGTGTCAGCGGGCGGCCTTTTCGAACTTGCTTGGTGGCTTAAGCGTTCACCCACTGACACGCCACCCTTGGGCTGGAATGATGATGGTGATGTGCCAGTGTGCGCGACATGAATTTATAGACTAACGGCTTCGGTAAAACCTGTCAACACGGAAATTGCAGGCTATAGCGGCACTCTGCGGGCGCCGTTCGGCGGTCATAGACCACTGCTACAGTTTCCGGGCTGAACTTGTTTCGTGCGTCGCCAAGCGAACGGGGAGAGCCACGCGTAGCGCTCTCCCCGGCAAGCTAAGGTTACGTGCTATTGCGCGCACTTCACGGCCGCGCGGCCCAGGAACTCCGCGGCGCCTCCTAGTTCCTCTTCGATGCGGAGCAACTGGTTGTACTTCGCGATGCGGTCGCTGCGGCTGACCGAGCCGGTCTTGATTTGTCCCGTTCCCAGGCCGACTGTGAAGTCCGCGATGAAGGAATCTTCTGTCTCACCCGAGCGGTGCGAAACGACGGACGTGTAACCGTGGCGGCGCCCCAGTTCGATGGCGCGGATGGTTTCCGTGACGGTGCCGATCTGGTTCAGCTTGATGAGGATCGAATTGGCCACGCCCTCTTCGATGCCGCGCGCGAGGCGGTCTGTGTTGGTGACAAAGATATCGTCGCCAACAAGCTGGATTTTTCCGCCCAGCTCCTTGGTCAGCAGCGCCCACCCTTCCCAATCGTCCTGCGCGAGACCGTCTTCGAGGCTGACGATGGGGTATTTGCGTACCCAATCGGCGTAGAGTTTCACCATCTCTTCGGACGACTTCTTGGACTTGTCGGATTTGAAGAAGACGTACTTGCCGTCCTGGTACATTTCGCTCGATGCCGGATCGAGTGCGATCGCGATGTCGTGGCCGGCCGAATAACCCGCTTTCTCGATGGCCTCGAGCAATACTTCCACGGCCTCGTCATTCGATTTGAGGCTGGGAGCGAATCCGCCTTCGTCGCCCACCGAAGTGTTATAGCCCCGATCTTTCAGGACCTTCTTCAGGGTGTGGAAGGTTTCCGCGGCCATGCGCAGCGCCTGCGCGAAGCTTTCCGCGCCCACCGGCATAATCATGAATTCCTGGAAGTCCACCGTGTTGTCGGCGTGAACGCCGCCGTTCAGCACGTTCATCATGGGCACGGGCAGGACGCGCGCTTGCAGTCCACCCAAGTAACGGTAGAGAGGAATCCGCGCCGAGTGCGCGGAGGCGCGGCAGACCGCCATGGAGACGGCCAGAATAGCGTTCGCGCCCAGCTTGCCCTTGTTCGGCGTGCCGTCGAGATCGATCATGCGCTGGTCGATCTCCGTCTGGTTTGCGGCATCGTGCCCGCCCAGTTCGCGGGCAATAATGGAATTAACGTTGTCGACGGCTTGCAGAACGCCCTTACCCAGGAACCGGCGCTTGTCGCCGTCGCGCAATTCCACAGCTTCGTGCTCGCCGGTCGAAGCACCGGACGGAACCGCGGCGCGGCCGAACGAGCCGTCGCGCAACACTACATCGGCTTCCACGGTAGGGTTGCCGCGTGAATCCAGAATTTCTCTTGCTTGAATGAGATCGATTTGTGCCATACCTATCATTCCTCGCTGCGAATTTGAAAACATGACATTCTAACACACGGCGCCTTCGAAACGGCCGCCTAAACCACCGCTGCGGCGGACGAAAATGATACCGAGATGTTCATAATGTTGTAACCTCACGAGAACAAGTTGGCGTTGGCGGGGGACGGCGACGTGCATAGGAAGTAACGACATTTCTTCGACCGCTGGCGAACGCCACCGCAGGAGGAAGGCATGAAGAAAGTGGGCAAGATTATCCTGATCGTGATCGCCGTCATCGTGGTGCTGCAAGTAGTGGCGATGACCGTTCTGTATTTCGCCCGACGCGTGAAACCGAACACCGTCCTCTCCCTGCGCATCGAGGGGGACATTCCCGAGCAGGCGCCGGACTCGCTGCGCGAATGGTTGACCGGTCCCACCACCACGGTCACCGACCTCACGGAAGCCATCGAGCGGGCGCGCACCGATCCCCACATTACCGGGCTTGAGGTCCGCGTCAGCGAGACCACCATGAGCATGGGGAAGCTCCAGGAAGTTCGCGACCGGATTCGTGCCTTCAACCGGAGCGGCAAGTTCAGCATCGCTTACCTCGACTTCGCTACGAATGGGTCCTACTACCTCGCCTCGGCGTGCCAGACGGTCTACCTGCTTCCCAAGTCGGAGTTCTACATCCGCGGCCTGATGGCCTCGACCACTTTCCTGCGCGGCACGTTCGACAAGCTGGGTATCGTTCCCGACTTCTTGCATATCGGCGACTACAAGAACGCCACCAACGTCTACACGGAAAAGAAATACACGGCGGCGCATCGGGAAGCGACGCAGGCCCTGGTGGACGACTGGTATCACGAGTTCGTGCAAGGCGTGGCCGAGACGCGCGGCTTGACGCCGGCGGACGTCGAGAAGGCTGTCGCCGCGGGGCCCTTCAACTCGGACGCGGTTCCGGCGACGCGCCTTGTGGACCGCCTGGCGTATTGGGACGACGCCCGCAAGCTGGTCGAGCAGAAGAATCATGGGTACGACCGGCGCATCAACCTGCACACGTACCTCGACCGCACGGGGAGCGACGGTGGAACGCACGTGGCGGTGGTTTACGCGACGGGTACGATTGTGCCGGGGCGCGGCGGCGATTCTCCCTTGGGCGGGGAGTTGATGGGAGCCGACACGGTGGCCGCGCAGCTTCGGCACGCTCGCGAGGACGACTCCGTGCGCGCGGTCATCCTGCGCGTCGATTCTCCGGGTGGCGTGGCCTTTGCTTCCGAGGTGATCCGGCACGAACTGGAACTCACCAAACGCCGCAAGCCCGTGGTGGTGTCCATGTCGGACGTCGCAGCCTCGGGCGGCTACTGGATTTCCATGTCGGCCAATCGCATCGTCGCGGAACCGGGAACGATTACCGGTTCCATCGGCGTTCTGACGGGCAAGTTCAACATCCTGGGGCTCTACCAGAAGCTCGGCATGAGCAAGGACTTTGTCTCGACCACCGAGAACTCGACGCTTGACTATCCTTTCCAGAATTTCACGCCGGCGCAGCGCGAAGTCGTCATGAAGAACATGCGTGCGATCTATGACGACTTCCTGGGCGGCGTGGCGGCAGGCCGCCGGATGAAAGTGGAAGACGTGGATAAGATCGCTCAGGGGCGAGTGTGGACGGGTGAGCGCGCTCAGAAGCTCGGCCTGGTTGATGAATTGGGTGGTCTGCATACCGCTGTCGCTCGCGCCCGCGAGTTGGCCAAGATTCCGGCTGACGCCACGGTGAGCTTGGTCTTCCTGCCGCCGCGCCGCTCGCTGCTTGACCGCCTGCTGGGTTTCTCGAGCGATAACGAAGACTTTGCCGGTGTGCTGTCTCCACGCGCCTGGCTCCGCGGCCTCGAGACCCTGGGGAGATTCCCCGTCTGGACGATCCTGCCGGGAGTGCCACAAGTGCAGTGACAAGTGACGAGTGACCAGTGACCAGTGACGAGCAAGGCGACCGCGTGACTTTCGCGCTTCCGGAACATTGACGCCAAGCTGCCCAGGCTGGATCCTGCTCCGGCCTGCTTGTCACTTGTCACTTGTCACTAGCCACTGCTCCTACTCCGGTTCTTCAAACATCCTCTGCTCGGGGACCACGACGACGATCCCGGTCTCTGTGACGTGATACTTCTTGCGGTCTTCCTCCAGGTCAAAGCCGATCTCCGTATGCTCGGGGATGTGGACGTGGCGGTCGATGATGGCCCGGCGAATGCGCGAGTAGCGCCCGATATTGACGTGCGAGAAGAGAATGGACTTTTCCACTTCGGTGTAGCTGTTCAGGCGCACATCGGGTGAAACGACGGAGTTGGTGATGCGCCCGCCGGAGATGATGGACCCCATCGAGACAATCGAGTCCACGGCGATTCCCATGCGCTGGTCCTTCTGCGCGAACACGAACTTGGCGGGCGGGTATTGCCGCTGGTAGGTGCGGATGGGCCAGTCGGCGTCGTACAGATTGAACACCGGCGAAACGGAGACCAGATCCAGGTTGGCGTCGTAGTAGGCCTCGATCGTTCCAATATCCCGCCAGTAGAGCGCCTCTTTCTTGTTCTCGTCGATGAAGTTGAAGGAATAAACGCAGCCCTTCTCAATCAGCTTCGGGATGACGTCTCGCCCGAAGTCATGTCGCGAGTTGGGGTCGTCGGCGTCAGCCAACAAGGATTCCATCAGCAAGTCGCGATTGAAGCAATAGATGCCCATGGACACGTGGCACTTGTGGGGATTGTGCCGCGAACGTTTGGGATGCGCGGGCTTCTCTTGCCAGCCGACGATCCGGCCGGACTTGTCAATCTCGCACACGCCAAAGCGCGAGGCGGCCGCGAGGTCAAATTCGATCGTACCCACGGTGACGCCCGCGCCTGAGTCCACGTGCTGGCGCAGCATCAACTGGTAGTTCATCTTGTAAACGTGATCGCCGGAAAGGATCAAGACGTACTTGCAAGGCTCGCTGCCGATGGAATAGAGGTTCTGATAGATGGCGTCCGCGGTCCCCTGATACCAGTGCTCTCCGACACGCTTCATGGGGGGCAGCACATCTACGAATTCCCCGACCTCGTGCGCAAAGATGTCCCAGCCTTGCCGTAAGTGCCGGTTAAGCGATAACGCCTTGTACTGGGTCACCACGAAGATGCGGCGCAGACCAGAATTGATGCAGTTTGACAGGGTGATATCGACAATCCGGTAGATTCCGCCGAAGGGAACGGCAGGCTTCGCCCGGTCACGGGTCAGGGGGTAGAGGCGTTCGCCCTCACCTCCGGCGAGCAGGCAAACTAGCGTGTCGCGGACCACGGCTTAAGGGTTCTCCCTTCCTTGGTCTCACCATCTAGCCTGCCACAACGCACAAAGCGGCGGCTGTGGTTTGCGCCCAGGGCTTTTGACATTTCATTATAACAGAGTGACCCACAGGGCTGATCTCCCCTCGTATGCTATAGTCGCTCTGCGAGGATCTTCCCGCACTGTAGCGGCGCTCTATGAGCGCCGACCGGCGGTCATAGACCGCCGCTACAGAGAGGCAACATGGGCCGCCGACCAGATTGCGAGCTCGCTCCCTACGCGATGCGCGTCGAGGAAACGCAGGGCCGCCGCTACCCGGAGCCGCCGCATCCTTATCGCAACGACTACGAGCGCGACCGCGACCGCATCATTCATTCGCGCGCCTTCCGGCGGCTTGAGAACAAGACTCAAGTCTTCACGCGCGGTTATTCCGACCACTTCCGCAACCGCCTGACGCACACGCTGGAGGTGGCGCAGATCAGCCGCACCGTGGCGCGCGCTCTGGGGCTGAACACGGACCTGGTGGAAGCTCTGGCGCTGGTGCATGACGTGGGCCATCCTCCTTTCGGCCACGCCGGCGAAGCGGAGCTTGACCGCCTGATGCGGCAGCACGGCGAGGCTTTCGACCACAACCTGCACGCGCTGCGCGTGGTCGAGCACTTCGAGCAGAAGTACGCGGACTTCCCCGGGCTCAATCTGACCTTTGAAGTGCGCGAGGGCATCATCAAGCACTCGCATGACTACCTGGAATCCGCTCACCCGGAGCTGGCCGAATACCGGTTGAGCGAGCGCCCGCCGCTCGAAGCGCAACTGATCGATCCCGCCGACGAGATCGCCTACGACTGCGCCGACCTCGATGATGGCTACGAAGCGAAGCTCCTGACCTTGCCCATGATTCGCGAGGGCGTGCCGCTGTTCGATCAGATCTACCGGTCCATCGAGAAGCGCTACCCGGCGGCGAAGGAGAAGCTCCAGTTCAATGAAGCGCTCAAGCGGCTGCTCGACGCGCTGGTGACCGACCTGATCGCGGCCACGCGGGCGCGCTTGCAACAGGGCAAGGTGCGGTCGCTTGCCGAGGTGCGCGCTTGCTCCACGCGTCTGGCGGCGCTGGGAACCCGCCGCAAGCGTGAAGGTCTCGGCCTTAAGCAATTCCTGTTCGCACACCTTTACTCCCACCGGTACGTGAACGCGGACCGCAAGATGCTGCTGCGCTGTATCCGGCGCCTGTTCGAGTATTACCTGGCGCGCCCGCGCCGCCTTCCGGACTTCTACTTTGCCCAGGCGCAACGCGAGCCCGTCCACCGCGTGGTTTGCGACTACATCGCCGGGATGACCGACAATTACCTGCTCAAACAGCACCGCAAGTACCTGGGCGCGTGACCCCGTAGCGATATCTTGTTTTTTTTCATCGACATCCGTGCTGCGTATAACCGCCTTTGTTTTCAACAACATCGTAGGATAGGTGAGCTTTTGAGGGATAACTGGCTGTATTTTCATACACATCGTAGGAAAACAGCTAAGTGGCTTTATTTTCACAAACATCGTAGGATGTTCGCAACTTCGTGTTTTTCGGCCCTTTGTTTTCAATAACATTCTGGCTTCGCTCGAAACTTTTTTTCGCGTGACTCTCTCCCCGGGCCGTCCGCGACCCGGTAGACTTCTGCGCATTCCGCCGGTTGGCTTCCCATCGAGCCGCCGTCATTCGGGGAGACTTGCGGAGGGACATAACAGTACCAATAGAACAACCCCACAGTAGGCTATGCCATGTAAGTCAATTTGTCAAGAGACAAATAGTCGGCAGCGGCGGCCCGGTGCAGGCGTTCCAGGTTCACGGTCTGCACCGGCCAGCGGCCAAGATCGAATCAAGAGCCAGCGCAGGACGGGGGACGCCGCCCGCCAGGGGTGTAGCGCAGGGCTCGCTCTCCAGACCTGCGGTTCTTCCCTCGCGCCGTGGGTTAGCCGTTTGGCGCAGACCTCGAACTTGTGGGGTCGGCGCTCCCTCCACCGCACCGAGGTTTGGCTGAGCCGCTAACCCTATGTCCCGCTTGAAAAGCCGCAGGGCTAGAGAGCGAGCCCTGCGCTACCAGTTCTCCTTGGCGCCGCAGGCCGTTTCTTTGCTGGTTGTGACATGGCTGAAGTGTTACCATGCGCGCGATAATATGACAGCCCACGGACTGATTGCCCCAACTCACCGCTCCATTCGCAAATATTACGAGCAGACCGCCGCCTTGCGCGACCAGCGCGTTCTGAACGAAATGAACGTGCGCTCGCCTTTCGAGTTCCTCCTGGCGGACACGGCCAAGCTGAAAGGCTGGACGTTCATCCCCGAACTCTCGGGAAAATCCGGCGGCGCCCTGATCCGGCCGGACGGCACGCTGCGCGACCGCAACAGCCTGCCGCGCGGCTACTGGGAGGCCAAGGACACCCAGGATGATCTGCCAACCGAAATCAGGAAGAAGGCGGCGCGCGGTTATCCCCTCACCAACATCATTTTTGAGGACACCCAGACCGGCGTCCTTTTCCAGAACAAGCAGCAGTACAACGGAGATTTCAACCTCGCGAACCCCCAGGAACTGGTGGCCCTGCTCAACCAGTTCTTCTCCTACACCGAGCCCGACATTGAAGGCTTTGAAGAAGCCGTAGAGGAATTCAAGGAGCGCGTGCCCGACCTGGCGCGGGGTCTCGTGGAGAAGATCCAGCAGGCCCACAAGGAGAATTCCCGCTTCCAAGCGGCTTTCGAGAAGTTCTTTGACCTCTGCCGCACGGCGCTGAATCCCAACATTCGCGTCGAGGCCGTGGATGAGATGCTGGTGCAGCACCTGCTGACCGAGCGCCTGTTCCGCACGATTTTCAATAACCCCGAATTCGTGAAGCGCAACGCCATCGCCGCGGAAGTCGAAAACGTGATCGCGGCGCTGGTCAGCCACAGCTTTGACCGCACCGAATACCTCACGAGTCTCGACCGTTTCTATGTGGCCATTGAGGGCGCCGCGCGCCTGCTGCCCGACTTCGGCGAAAAGCAGCACTTCCTCAACACCGTTTATGAGCGCTTCTTCCAGGGCTATTCGGTGAAGCTGGCCGATACGCACGGCATCGTTTACACGCCGCAGGAAATCGTCAATTTCATGTGCGCGAGCGTGGCCGAGGTGCTGGAGAAGGAATTCGGCAAATCGCTTTCGAGCCCCGACGTTTACATCATCGATCCCTGCACGGGCACCGGCAACTTCATTGTGAATCTGCTGCGCCGCATGCCCGGCCGCGACCTGCCCCGTATGTACGCGAAGCAGCTTTTCGCCAATGAAGTCATGCTGCTGCCCTATTACATTGCCGCACTCAATATCGAGCACGCCTACTACGAACGGACCGGCACGTACGAACCCTTCGAGGGCCTGTGCTTTGTGGATACCCTGGACTTGACACCCAAGGGACAGACGCACCTCTATGTTACGGAAAAGAACGCTGAGCGGGTTGAGCGGGAAAGGAAAACGCCCATCACCGTGATCATCGGCAATCCACCATACAACATGGGGCAGCAGAACGAAAACGACAATAACAAGAACAGGCAGTACAAGGAGGTCGACGGAAGAATCAAGGAAACATACGCTAAAGCTTCGAAGGCCACACTCAAAACGAAGCTATATGACCCCTACGTTAAGTTCTTTCGCTGGGCAACTGACCGGCTCCAAGGCCGGGACGGCGTCGTGTGCTTTGTTTCCAATAACAGTTTCGTTGACCAGCAGGCCTTTGATGGCATGCAGGAACATCTCCTGAAGGACTTTGCCGACATTTACCACATCGACCTTCACGGGAATGTTCGAAAGAATCCCAAGCTGAGCGGTACGACCCACAACGTATTCGGAATCCAAGTGGGTGTTGGAATATCGGTCGCGGTTCGGCGAGTAGATAGGGACACGCATCGCCTCCATTATTCTCGGGTTCCAGAGAATTGGCGGAAGGAAGAGAAGCTTGCGTGGTTGTCCGCGAGACAAAGCATTGTCGGAATTGATTGGCACACGCCGCCAGTGGGCCGTTGGCTCGTAATCGGGGCCACGGATTTCGGGACCTTGACCCCGCTGGCTACGAAGGCAGGCAGATCAGCAAAGTCCGAACTGGAAACCATTTTCAAAATGTATTCACCCGGGGTTTCTACGGCACGTGACGACGTAGCCTACGCCTATGACCGTGCGGTATTGTCAGCGCATGTCCACGGTTTCGTCGACAACTACAATGCGGAGCTAGATCGCTACAAGCGGACCGGCAAGAGGATAACCGGCCAAGCCCTGGACGAATTCCTAGACTATTCGAAAGTAAAATGGAGCCGAGACCTAAAGAAAGACCTTCTTAGGGGAAAGGATGCCGCATTCGACGAATCTCGCATCAGGACGGCTCTGTATCGCCCGTTTGCAGCGCGATATCTTTATCTTGCTGACCTCCTGAACGACTCGCCAGGACTCTCGGGGTCGTTCTTTCCAGACGCTTGTCCCGATTCGGACAACCGCGTCATCGCTACGAGTGACCTAGCCTATCGCTCACCAAGCATCAATGTGCTCGCCTCGAATTGTGCGACTGACTTGCATGTCTGTGCTTCGGTTGATGGCCACCAATGTTTTCCCTATTATGTTTACGAGTCGGACGGGAAAACCCGACATGACAACATCACGGACTGGGCCTTGGAACATTTCTGCAAGCACTACGGCGACAAGAAAATCACCAAGTGGGACATTTTCTATTACGTCTATGCCGTGCTGCATCATCCCGAATACCGCGCGAAATATGCCGAAAACCTGAAGCGCGAGTTGCCACGTATACCGCTGGCGAAAGATTTCTGGGCCTTCGCAAAAGCGGGCAAGGAGCTGGCGGACCTGCACGTTGATTACGAGAAGCTGGAACCATGGCCGCTGAAGTTCGTCGAGGCGGGTGTAGCGCCGGGCCTCAGCCCGGCAAGTGCCGACCTGAAGGTCGGCGCTACTGTAGCGGCGAGTTTACCTTGCCATGGCGGCGTAAAGCCGCCGCTACAGAAACCATTTTCCTGCCTTGTCGAAGACAAGATGCGGCTCGCGAAAGACCATCGCTCGCTCAAGGTCAATGATTCGCTCACGCTCGCCGGCATCCCGCCCGAAGCCTTTGAATACCGCCTGGGGAATCGCTCGGCGCTCGAATGGGTGATCGACCAATACCAGGTGACGGAGGACCAGCACAGCGGTATCCGTTCCGACCCTAACCGCCCTGACGACCCCGAATACATCGTGCGCCTCGTGGGCCAGGTCATCCGCGTAAGCCTCGAAACCGTCCGCATCGTCCGGTCCCTTCCCGGCCTTGCTTGAGTAGGGGCGCACGGCCGCGCGCCCCTACCGCGCTGATCACAGAGGGAGTTTGTTCATCCAAGCCGTCGGCCCATAAGCGCCAAGATAAGCGTTGGCCATCCGGGGTTTCTCAGTGTTCTCGGCGGTTTCCGAGCCATAACACAGAGGTCGCGGAGCTGCTCGGTGGCCTCTGTGTTGATTCTTTTCCAGGCACAGAGGACACGGAAAACCTTGCCTGCGGTGGGCACGCCAGGGCGTGCCTCGGCGGCGCCTCCCCAAGGGAGGCGGGGTAGGGCAAGCCCTACCCCTACGACGGGCCTGGATGGAAGGCGACGGGGTGACGCGGCTCCTTCCCTGCTTCCGGGCCGTGGCAAACCGGCGCAAGTGACTGTGCTAAGATACCGGCCCATCTGAGCCTTGCGTGTTTAGGGCGCGGGGCGGCCCCGAGGGAACTGCGTGAGTCTGCGAAAACGACTGATTATTTCGCTGCTGCTGTTGCTGGTCGTAGTGCTGGCGGCGGTAGGCGTTTACCGTTGGTTTGGCGGGCCGGGGGTCACGCTTCTGGATGCCATTTACATGGCGGTGATCACGGTCTCGACGGTAGGCTACGGGGAAGTGGTGGATACCGCCGCGAATCCGCCACTGCGTGTCTTCAATATTTTCTTCATCCTTTTCGGCATCGGCATCATGCTTTACGTTTTCACGGTGGCGACGGCATTCATTGTGGAAGGGGAACTCAATGACCTATTCCGGAGACGCAAGATGTTGAAACAGATTCGCGACATGCGGGACCACCTGATTGTGTGCGGCGCGGGCGAAACGGGCACTTACCTCGTCCGCGAGCTACTCCAGACCGCGAATGTCTTTGTGGTGATCGATCAGGACGAGGAACGGTTGACGAAGATCAGTCAACTCGGCCAAGTCCCCGTGCTGAAAGGCGACGCCGCCGACGAGGAAGTTCTAAACCAGGCGGGCATTGGAAGGGCGCGGGGCCTCGCCTCCGTCCTGCCGGAAGACAAAGACAACCTGATGGTTACCGTGACCGCGCGGCAGTTGAACCCGGGGTTGCGCATTGTGGCGCGCTGCGCGGACGCCCGCATGGTGGATAAGCTCCTGCGGGCGGGGGCGAACTCGGCCGTTTCGCCCAATATGATCGGTGGATTGCGTCTGGCTTCCGAACTGATCCGGCCGTCCGTGGTCAGCTTTCTGGACCTGATGCTGCGGGACTCCTCGGGTACGCTGCGCGTCGAGGAAATCACCGTGGCCGAGGGTTCCCCCTGGATTGGCAGCAAGATCTGTGACCTCGACCTGCGCGGGCGTTTTGACCTTCTACCCCTGGCGGTCCGCCATGCCGACGGCACGCTGAAGTACAATCCCGCGGACGAAACCGTCCTCGCGTGCGGCTGCGTGGTGGTTGTCCTGGGCGATGTGGCGAACCTCTGGAAAGCCTCGGAGGATGCGGGGAACCAGACTCCACACCAGACCATCCATTGAGGATTGCCAATCGGCTCGCCTCTCGGCGCTCATCGAATGCCAGCGCAACGAGCCACCGTCACTATTCCCTGTAATCCTCAGTGGCGGGCATCCGTCTAAAGCTATTACGCTTCTAAGGGTACGAAGTTCTTTAGGCGCGGCACCAGATGACGGTGCGCCGCTTCCGGTCCATAAAACAAGGCGTGGATGTACATCAGGAAAGCCGGCTGGGAGAATCGCGGCGGCGGGTTCTTCCGATAGGAATAGTAGCAAAGCCGCCCCGGTACAACCTTGCCTTGCTCCTGGTAAGAGATGAGCGGCCAGAGCGCGGGGAAGTAGCGAAACCCCGCCTTGGCCAGAAGGGCGTGCCAGCGCTCGCCGGAAGCGGCTGTGACTTCACCATACATCCGCCAATTCCAACCGTGCGGGCCGCGGCGCTCCTGGCGCAGCACCTCGCGCAGGATTTGCGCACCCAGCCCGCGGCCGCGCAGGAGAGGGTCTACGAAGATGTAGCTCCCGAACACCACCTGGAACATGGGAAGCACCAGAGTGCAGGCGCCGCCCACCAGACGGCCTCCCTGGTAAGCCGCAAACAGGTGAACGGGATTCACGCGGGCGGGAGAGGGTACGATGACCCTGCGCAGCACACGCGCACTGACCCGCTCATCGGGATTGAAGCTGCGGCGGTAGAGCCGAAGATAAGCCTCCAGCTCACGGTGGTGCGCCGGCCGAAGCAGGCGCAAGGTAACTTTGGGCATTATTGTCTCGTCCTTAAATCAGTCTGTGAATTCGCACTGATTTTCCTGTATCTTGTAACACAGGCTCGCGCGTTTGGGCCACTGGCTTGGGAGCGTCCCCGGAGATGTCGCGGAAACTCGGTTGTTTTCTCATCATGTTGCTGGCTTGGGCGCTGGTCGTGGCGGCCCAGGATTCTGACGATGCCGGTTTCACACCGCTCTTCAACGGCCAGGACCTGAGCGGATGGCACCCCATGGGCTCCGAGGACTGGCACGCCGAAGGGGGAATCCTCTGGACGGAAGGCAAGGGGGGATGGTTGCGGTCCGACCAGCGCTACTCTGACTTTGTCTTGCGGCTGGAGTATCGCGTGACCAAAGGCGCCGCGAGCGGCCTCTTCCTGCGTGCCGCGGAACAGGGTAACCCGACTTTTACCGGGATCGAAATCCCCTTCCTGGACGACGCGGGCCAGGCCACCGACCTGCATAGCACCGGAGCGATTTACGGCGCGATCATCCCGCTTTACAGCGTGGGGCGGAAGGCTGAGGAATGGAATCAGGTGGAAATCACCCTCATCGGCCGCCGCCTGACGATGTACCTGAACGGCAATCGCATCCACAAGATCGACTTTGACGATCCCGCCTTTGTCTTTTCCGAGAAACGCCCCCTCAGCCGAGTCCCTAACGAGGGTTACATCGGCCTCGCGAGCCACACCAACCGCGTGGACTTTCGTAACCTGCGCATCGAAACACTGAAACCCGCGGCCTGAGATGGCCTAGGAGAATCGGTGGCTAAGTAAGTATCCCCCGCTAAAGCCCCGCAAGCGCTAGCCTAAAGGCCACGCCGTGTCGATGCACCCTACTCCTGCGAAACGGGAGACTGTGAGTAGCCGTAGGTGAAACCTACGGAAGGGAAGGCAAGAAGAGCTGCCGGCGCTGAAGGAGCCGACGTCGCGCGCGTGTACCGCGCTGACCACGGACCTCTCCCGCAGAGGTCAGGGCAGACACATGGGTCTGCCCCCACGGCAAAGCCTGGAGCGTAGGGGCGCACCCACACGTGCGCCCTCTTCCCGCCGGGTGGCGCATACATGCCGGTTTGTGGCATGTATGCGATCAGGAGAACGAAAGCGAACCGTGAATCGCAGGGTTTTGCCCTGCGCCGACTCACCTACGGAGCGGGCCACCAGTCAGGTGATATACCATTGAGTTCCTGGACCACCTTCTCCCGCGCCGCACGGTCGGAGTCCAGTTGTTGGAGTAGCATCGGTGGCGCTTCCGTTATGGCGTTCCTGTGAAAGTCATAAAGAAGGGCCTTACTGCCGCTTCGGATCAGCAGCATTCTGTTAACGATGCTTAGAGCAGGGTTTTCAAAGGGCCAGTCGGGCAGAGGTATCTTACGCACCCCATGTTCCGCCCCGACTAGAATTAATGTGGCAGGGGGCTCCGCGTTGACCAAGGCAACATCCTGACAATTCGGGGTCCACAGCAGTTTCACGTTGACGCTCGGCAGCTTGTCCCAATCCGGAATAATATAGCGGTCGGTATCCTCGGCGTTGACTTCTACTCTCAGAAGCTTATCCGGCGGAAATGTCGGGGCGAAAAAGGCAACCCAACCCTTTGCGGGGCATGTCACAAACCCGTTGCCCGCCAACCACGGTCCTTCCTTCTCGGAATGCACATCGATGGCCCGGAATTCGCCATTATACGGGTTAAAACTCCCGTCCGCGTAGACATGGTTGTCGTCGAGCCACCCCATGTACTCGACACCGCGCATGGTGCCAATTTCTGTCCCGTCCGCACTCGTTACGCGGATGGGCGCGGTTCCCACGTGCTGGCCATCACGGGATACGACTTCGATCTTCCAGCGGCTCTTCGGGTCGCGACTCCTATCGCCCTCCGTCACATACGCGATCTCGGTGCCATCTGGCGACCACTTGGGCATCTTTTTCCACGTGCCCCCAGTCGTGAGCTGCCGAACGCCCGACCCGTCTCCATTCGCGGTGTAGATTTGCTGGTCGCGGACGAAGGTGACTCGGACTGCATCTGGCACAGTCAGGTGGGGCGCGTAGTTGTCGTCAGCAAAAAGGGTGAAAATGCATAGCAGAATTACAGCGACTGTGCTGAGGCGTGGCATTATTTGCCTTCGATGCTGATCGTGAGTTGGTTACTTGACGTGACCGGACGGTAGCCCCTGAAGGTTGGGTCGTCCAGATCAAATTTTGCCGTGATTTTGAGCTGTAAGGGGAAGCGAAGGGCAACGTTCGCCTTTTGGCTCTGAGCGAGCATGTTGTACAACTGCACCTTGCCCGCGGTTTTGATGCGCAAGCTCTTTCCTGGTGGAAGCTCAATATACGTTTTGGGATCGTCCGACAAACCGTACGTAAAGGCACCGGCGATGGCTTCCCAAAAACCGTGCTCATCTTCAAACGTGAGGCTCACGTTGGCAAACAGTGCCCGCGTACCCGCTTTGAGTGCTACCTCCTTGCATCCGTCGGTATAGACCGTATCAGGGCTGAGGCTCGATGGGATCAAGATCGCTTTGTCCGTCTCGCTGGTGAGCAGGAGTTCGGCAGCGACATCATCTCCCTCTTTATATGTGCTACTGCTCAGAGATACGACTTGCAGGTCTAGTGGGAGCATTGGGGGAGGTGGGCCATGGTCAGCGCCTCCCAATCCTCCTCCCCAACCAAAGCAATGAGACTTGGACGACTCGGAGTTAATCTCCGTGGCTTGAGTCAAATCTAGGACAAGTTCCTGACCACTTGCGGGCGCCCGATCCAATATCACACACAGCACCAATAACCGCGTCGATGTCAGTCGAAACAAACTCTTACTTCGAGTCATGATTACTCCTTGTTTATGCTCACCTCCATCTTATTCTCCGAGACTGCCGGTCTATATCTGCCAAAAGCAGGCGTGTCGTCCAGTGTGAAGCGGGCCGTGACGGTGAGGCGGATAGGAAAGTCGCCGGAAATGCCGGCCTTTTTCCTCTCTATTGCGATGTTATAAAGGTCCATCCTTCCGGCCGTCTTGATCAAGACGCTATCGCCCGGAGCGAGTTCGCGAAATGTGGCCGGATCGCTTGCAATACCGAACAGCCCATGCGCCCCAATGAAGTCCTTGTGACCGGATTCGTCTTCCAACACCAGAGTGACGGCCCCATGCAACCCCACGACGCCAGAGGGCGGCAGCCATTTGCAATCTTTGCGGAAAACTAAGTTTGCGTCCACGCTCCAAGGGATTCTGATCGATTCATTCCCTGTGTTGGTGAGGATAAGCTGAGATGCCACGTCCTGTCCCAGGCGGTAAGGTTCTTCTGTCACCGAGTCTATGCGAAGGCGCAGTGGGAGGGGCGGCGGAAGCACGATTCCCTGGGTTGTGCTCAACAGCGATCCTCCACTACAGCCCCAGTTGAACTGTGCTTCGACGTGCTGTATCTCGGACGTCGTCAGATCGAGAAGCAGAAGCTTGTCGGCAGGGCCGCTGCCGAGGAAGGAGCTTGTGTGGACAACCAATATCACTATTGCACCGGCGGTGGCCCACGCTGCCAACCTCGGCGCTCCGCCTAAAGCTCTGAGCCAAATTCCCAAGAGTGAACGCATAGCGAGCGAGTAGCGCAGAGGTGGGCGTAGTTGGCTCTCCTCTGCGGTTCTTTATTTAGTGGACATTCACCTCTTATTGATGCCTCACACCGCACTCGAGGATGTAATCACGGACAAGCCGCAGAGAAACGCAAGCTGCGCGTACCTCGGCGCTACCACGACTGTAGCAGGGCTTGCCCTTCGCCAGTCCGTCCGCGGCCCTGCCACGACGTGACCGCCAGCGGAACAAGCAACAGCTTTCCCTATTTCTCCCTCAGTGCAACCTAGTTCTGCTGTGTCGGGGCCCTTTCCACGGTTAGTTTGACCTGGTTTCTGGAATTCACTGTGACGTAAGGGTTCCCCAGTGAGGTGTCATCAAGACTGTAGGTCGCAGTAACCGTGAAATCTTGCGGCAGATCGAGCCTGCGGCCTAACGGTTGATCGGGCGGCACAATGGGAAGCCCCAGGCGTTCTCTAAACTTGACGGTCGCTGCTTCCCCGGGATGGAGGACTTGGAATGTGTCAGGGGTAGAAAGGCGTCCGTAGAGGTTTTCAAGAGGTACATTGCGCTTGCTTCCGTCGTCACCAGTGAAGACAAGGGCAAACGAGGCGGTCAAACTCGCTCTGGTGATGTCCTTTGCTCCTGCCGCGCAGTCCTTGTTGCCATAGTCGGAGTTCGGATTCCACGGAATTCGGATAGACTCTTTACCCACGTTTACAAGTCGGATTTGAGAAATCAGGTCCTCGCCCGCCGCGTAAGCGCGTTTGCCGAAGTTCACAATTTCAAGAGCCAGGGGCGTAATTGGCAGCGACAATTCGCCATGGTCTCCCGAACTCAACCGAGGTCCGCACCCGAAACTACTCTCTGGATGCGGCACGATGGCTGTTGGCAGAGTTAAGTCTAGCACGTACTTATCATCGGCATGGAGGGTGAGAGCACAGAGTACGATCGTAGCGGTCGCAACCCGGAGTGCTAGGCTTGTTTGCATAAAACCTCCTGGGGATTACCGGAATCAGAAAAGGACTCATGGGACTTTCTCATTGCCTTGCTACCATCCAGGCGCACGTTTGACTCGCTAGGGGCACTTCTGATACGGAACGAAATTGACGTTTCCAAGGAAAGCTCCGTTTTGATCATAGTTGATCGGGTAAGGTTCAACCTTCTCAGCCGTTGATATATTAGACTGGTCTGTCGAAATAGATGACTGGCTAACAACGAATCCAATGCTTGCGCCTGGCACTGCAATAAGCCCTTCGTAAACTAGACCGACGTTGTTCCCGAGATTGTTTTGCGCATTGTTATACTCTCCCCAGTGTCCCTGAATACTCCCAATCTCATGCCGCTGGGTCTGTGCTGCAAGGTTGGCACCGCTGATGAAACCATTTGGGTTGCTCTGCGCTTTGTAGTCCCCGCACTGAGCCTGGTAAAATTGGCTGGTAGTATTGGTTAAGTCTGGCACAATCTCCCACTGGTAGCTCGTTGTATTTGTAGCGGAAGTAATATAGGTGTAGCCAGAGTTCGGGCCTCCCGAAATGGTCTGGGAGTTGTAGGTGGAACCCTGGTTAACGCAGCTATAGCCCTCTAATGAACCTGAACTCGGCGGAGATGGCAGTATAACAACGGAGTTGTTGCAAATCAGGGTCTGAGGCGAAACCTGGTTGGGCGCAGCGGTCGCAAACGCCCAGCCGCTACGTGCGTTGACGATAAGCCCCGTAGACGGTGTAGCGGGGCTGCTGAAGCCGGTTACGCTCACAGAAACCATGCCGGACCTGACAGCCGTACCTGACCACGTTGTGGCCGAAGAAGAGGAAGTGACTGTGACCCCGCCCGTGGTGCCGTCCGTGAATTTCCAGCCGGTGACCGTGCCACTGCCGAGGCCGGACAAGGCGCAGATCGCCGTGACACCTCTCGCTACCGCACCTCCACAAGTCAGGCTGAGCAAAGGCGTGCTGGCAGAACTTCCCGCGTTGTTGATGAACGTCCCCATGCAGGGGCAATACGCAGAGTGGATGCCATCCTCCTCAAACGTCCCGAGGTCAGTCGGGTCAAAGGGCAATATGGTTTCGGCAGTGTAAGTGTTTGTTCCTTGCCCATTGTTAACGGACCTACGGCCTTTAGGGCTGGTGAGTGTAGCCGTGGCGTACGCAGTGTGGCGCATATTGGTGCCAGGTGGCGGCGTCCCGTCAGTGACGGCCGTCCCAACGACGTTACCGTTACTCTGGATCGTTGCAAGCGAGTAAGTAGAATACGCATATGCAGGCAGAGCGCTGACGAAGCCGACGGCGAGCGCGCAAGCTGCCAGACGGATCATGCACGCACCGAAGTACGCCACTCGCCATGGAGCTGCCGGGCGGACCACTTCGAATTCCATTTTCCTCACTCCTCTCTGCGTCGCTGCCGCGATGCGGTTACTTCTGTTGGGTAAGATGCTCAGCCTCAGTCACGAGTCGACTACCGATGACGCTGAGTTGGGGCTAGTAAGCGTTCCGTCCTTCAGTAAACCGGTTTGCCGTTTTCGTAGGACGACGGATACATCTTCATGGAGCGCTTCTCGCGTTGCATGTGTTCTTGGAGTTTTGCGATGCCCTCGTTGCTAAGTCGGGCGGGCAAGGCGGCGATGGTGTCACTTATAAGTTGCAGCCGCCGGGTGCGGAGAGTACGCAACTGCTCTGCGTCGGTACTGAGTGGATGTACCACGAAGTTGCGTTTGAAAATATCGTCTTCTTGCGCATTCAACGCGTCGAATTGCTTCCGAAAACCGGTGAGCAGAAGCAAGAAAGCCTGCGTGTCGTTCTCGCTGAGCCCCGTCGGCGCAATCTTGTCGCGCGCCAGGGCTAGGCGTTCCGGAGGGGCGTCCTCCGGCTCCGCGATGGCGAGAAAGATCAAACGGTAGGCGACGTCATCAGGAATGAGCTCGGGGTTCTTCGCCCCATCGATGGTGTCGGGAGGATCGGGAGCGGCCGTTTGTGCGGGCGCAAGTTGTGGTGCGACGGAGACGGAATCGTAACAGGGGTTGTCCGGGACTACGGCTGCGGGTGCTGCGACTGCGCGCGGGACAAGCTGCCGCGCTGCGCCACGAGAACCAGTAGTACCAACGTGCCGATGGCTAGAAGGAGGACGCGCGAGGGTTTCATGGCTACCTCCAGTTAGAATTGTGCCAGTAGAGTTGATCTAACCTTGCAGGACGATTGGCCCCCCCCCCCCGGGGGCCGGGGGGGGGGGGGGGCCGGGGCGACCATGGCCCCCCAACTTTTCTAACATGGCGAATTTGGCCCCCCCCACTTTCAAGCCGCCACTGCTCACAGACAGTTGAGTGAGATGTGAAGAGCGAAGAGTTATGATGAAGCCTTAAATTTTTATACGAGAATCGAAAAGCGTGTGGGAAATCAGGAAGGGGGGGGTGGTAGTTAGTGTGTAGAAAAGGCAGAAATTGGACTTTGACCCCCCACTTCTGAACATCTTCCGCCGCCACTACCGTGACTGGCTGGCATCGAATCGCGTACGCGCTCGGTAAGCCACACCTTCGGCAACTTCCATTGTGGATTCGCCAGCAAGGCGTTTTCGGGAACGGATGGGAACGGGTTCTGTTATCC
>Ga0335069_10003217_pt1 | contig 24821 bp, 22 predicted proteins | sample Lox_Sample_11_FD_206714 | JGI IMG/M metagenome (GOLD analysis project Ga0335069, IMG submission 206714) | Soil microbial communities from Loxahatchee National Wildlife Refuge, Florida, United States - Lox_Sample_1.1 | ecosystem: Environmental > Terrestrial > Soil > Wetlands | place: USA... | reverse complement strand
ATCCTCGGGACCCGCCCCCTCGAGATGCACCCGGTGTGAGCTGGCCTCTCGGTAGGCCACCGTCACTGCATGAACCTGAGGTCGTCGGCGAGCTGGCCCGTCGGGGAAGTCGCTACCAGGGCATCGCGGGAGTTGAAGATGGCGGCGGCCACATAGGCGATGCTCTGGGCGTCGACCAGGTTCTCGATCGTTCGGGTCCCCTGGAACATGCCGGCGATCCGGCTCAACGCCCGAACATGCCCGGCCTGGTCGCTCGAGGCGGCCATGATCACGAGGCGAACCGGTAGCCTGGCGGCGGGGTCGCCGATCGACCCGAAGAGCACCGGGCGTGCGAGAGTGGCGAGCGCCAGGCACGGACGGAGGACCAGCTCGGGGTCCGTGCGGGGAAGCGCCACGCAAAGCCCGCTCTTGAGCCGAACTCCTGTGGGATGCGCCTGTTCGCGCGTCATAACGGACTGCACGAAAGCGGGCTGGACGTTCCCGCCCGCGAGCAAACGGCAGCTCATGAGCGCCACGACGTCCACCCAGTCCGTCGCGTTCATTTGAAGGTGGATGGCCTTCGTGTCGACGTAGTCTGCGATGGAGTTGAACACCATTACACCGTACGGGAGGGCTGCAAATTATTGCACACGTCGCAATACCTTACAGTCTTGTATCATGTTCCGGGAGGTTCTTCAACCCAGAGAAACCCTAACGGGTGGTCGCAACCGGCGCTGGAACGCCCGGCTCTCCTAGCGCTACAGGGAGAGGGCGCGCTGAAGTGACGCCGCCATCGACTCCAGGATCAAGCAGCAGGACGTCGCCCCGGCATCGAGTACGCCACGCGAACGCTCGCCAAGGCGGCTGGCCCGGCCGACTCGCGCCACGAGGTCCCGGGTAGAATCTCTGCCCACCCGGGCCGCGGTCACCATCCGGTCGAGGCATTCCGCGAACGAGAGGCCGGCAGCCACGGCATCGTCGAAGGCCTCTCGGGCGGGCACGAGCGTGTCAAGCAAGGTCTTGTCCCCGACCTTCGCATTCCCCATGTCTTGGACGGATGCTTGGGCCGCAGCAAGCATGGCCGAGAAAACTTTGGCATCGACCTCCGCGCGAGTTCCGAGCGCGTCTGCCATGCTGCTGAAGAACCCACCGTAGAGAGGCCCCATGGAGCCACCGACCCCCTCGATGAGGGTCTCGCCCAGCCGCGCCAACGCCGGGCCCAGGGCCGATCGAGGGCCGAGGCCGCCCCCTGCAGCCGCGAACCCCTTGCTCATGTTGATCCCGTGATCTCCGTCGCCGATGGCCCCGTCGATCTCTGACAGCTGGACCCGGTGGGCGGTGATCGTCTGGATCATGTCGAGAACGAGATCGCTTGCGGTTTCGGTGGGGACGGTCAGCATGGTGAATCACCCGGCGACGTTCAGGCCAAGCGATCGGCAGGGGTAGGCGAGGCATCGCGCCAACTCCTCGTCGACCTTCGTGACCGTCACCGTCACGCCCATCATGTCGAGGGAGGTGAACAGGTTTCCGAGAAAGTTGAACCGGATTCGCATCCCTTGGGCCTCCAGGACCTCCGCCAGCCGATCCTGCAGAATGTAGAGCTCCATGATGGGAGTCGCTCCGAGGCCGGAGACGAGCAGGGACACCTCCATGCCCTTCTCGAACGGGAGATCCGGCAGGATGGCACTCAGGGTCAGGTCGGCCATCTCCCGAGCGGTGGTCGTCTTCATGACCTGGACACCCGGTTCCCCGTGGTGTCCGATGCCCACCTCCATCTGACCGTCGTCAATGTGGAAGTTGGGCTTCCCCACTGCCGGGATGGTGCAGGCGGACAGGCCGATCCCCATCGAGCGGGTGTTGTCGACCGCCTTCTGGGCCGCGGCGATCACCTCGTCGAGGTTCGCCCCCATCGCCGCCTTCGCGCCTGCCACCTTCCACATGACGATCTCGCCCGCGACGCCACGCCGCTTCTCACGTTCCGTCTTCGGAGCAGACGGGACATCATCATTGGCAACCACCGTTCGAACGCTGATGCCTTCCTTCTCAGCCATCTTGATGGCCATCTTCACGTTCATGTTGTCGCCGGCGTAGTTCCCGTACAGGCAAGCCACCCCTCTCCCGCCGTTGGCAGCTTTAAACGCATCGTGGAAGGCGCGCGCGGTGGGAGAGGAGAAGATCTCCCCGATGGCGACGGCATCGAGAAGGTTGTCGCCGACGTAGCCGAGGAAGGCCGGCTCGTGGCCCGACCCCCCTCCGGTCACGAGACCGACCTTGGCCGGATTGGGCGCGCGTACGTGGCGGAGGACTCGTGGATTGTTGGTGGTTGTGACGAGGTCCGCATGAACACGCAGGTACCCCTTCAGCATGTCGTTCACGACCTCATCAGGATTGTTAATGACCCGGTTCATGCGCGTTACCTCCCGTGGCCGCGGAGCCGACGAACTCGGCCGACTCTTCAGCGTTTCTCTTGACCGTAGTGCCTAAACACCTCAACGGCCTCTGCCACCTGTGCGTCCGTCAGCACCCGGGGCTCTCCGAGAGTTCGGGCCGCCAAGAAAGCCCGGCAGGCATCCTCCAGATAGACCGCAGCGTAGAGCGCGTCCTTCAACGTCGGTCCCACCGCGACCACGCCGTGGTTCCTCAGGATCACCGCCCTCTTGTCGCCGATGTGCTCGACGGTCTTGATACCCATGTCCAGGCTCGCCGCTGAGCTGTAAGGCGCAACCCTGACCGCGCCGAGCGTGGCATTCACGAGCGTCGTGCAGAACGCGGGGAGCTCGTCCATCACGAGACCGATCGCGGTCGCGTACGGCTGGTGCGTATGGATGATGGCGTTGATGCCCGCCTTCTCTCGAAAGATATGGAGAAGTGCCACCGTATCGACCGATGGCCGCCGGTCGCCATCGATCACCTTACCTCCCGGGTCCATGACCACGATGTCCCTGGGTGTCAGCCCCTCGTAGGACATGCCTGACGGCGTCACCAGGATGTGACCACCCATCCGCATGCTGACGTTTCCCCCCGACAGGCTGATCAGCCGGTAGCGGTCTAGGAGGATTCCTGTGTCGATGACCTGCTGCCTCTCGTTCTCGTAGATCACGGCTCGCTCCACTGAGGGGTCGAAGGAGGCACTGCGCCTAGGCCCCCGGGGCACGCCAGAGGGGTGGCAGGACCCTGTCGTCCGCCATCGCCACCATACGGTCCGTCACCCTTCGCCAGCGCGCGTAGGCCTCATCGTACGCCCGAACTGCATCAGGCTTCGGCTCCACCATCCGTTCGGTACGGACCACAGCCGAGGCCGCCTGTGCCCAGCTGTCGAACACGCCGATGGATCGGAAACCGGCGATGGCGCCGCCCAGCGAGGTGGTCTCCTTGACCACCGGGATCCGCAGGGCCACGCCGGTCACGTCCGCCACGATCTGCGGCCACAAGAAGCCCTTGGAGGCTCCTCCCATGAAGACGATCTCCTCCGGGGACTGCTTCGAGAGTTCCTTCAAGATCTCCAGGTGTCCCCGGGTGACGTAGGCGGCGTTCTCCTCGATCGCTCGGATGCACGCGGCCTTCCCCGTGCCGGCGGCGTCGAGAAGGTTGAACCCGACGAGCGACGGTGGCCCGTGCCGCCAGCGCTTCGCCTCCATCACGTTCGAGAAGATGCCGTGCACTCCGTTCGACCCGGGGGGCACGCCCCGGGCGCGCTCCTCCATCACGGTGTAGGCGTCGACTCCCCTCTTCTCGGCCTCCTGGCGCTCCAAGTCACAGAAGCCGTCCCGGAACCAGCGCATGGTGAACCCGTGATAGAAGCCGATCCCTTCGGTCATCCATTGCCCGGGAACGGCGTGGCATAGAGTACGCGGCCGCCGTTGGGGATCGATGAGGGGAGCGTCCGCCACCAGGGCCGTCTGCCAGAATGTCCCGGCGCACACCGCGAAGGCGCCCGGGTTCACCAGGCCCGCTCCCACCAGCGCCATCTGGGTGTCGGCGCCCCCGGCGATGACCGGCGTGCCGGCGGGGATCCCGGTCTGGCTGGCGGCGACCGACGTCACGACCCCCACCCGCGTCCCGCTCTCGACGACGGGCGGGTAGATCCCCTCCGGCAACTCGATGTCGTGGATGAGCGGTTCCGCCCAGGCCCGCTTCCGGAGGTCGAAGATTCCGGAACTGGAGCCGCTCGATGGCGTGGTGCAGAACTCGCCCGAGAGGCGATACAACACCCAGTCGTTCAACATGTTCATCTTCGCGATTTGCCGGTAGGTGTCGGGCGAATGGTTCCGGATCCACCAGAAGCGAGGCGGGCTGATGATCCCCAGCCAGTCGCCTCCCGTCTCGTAGATGCGGTCCGCCATGCCACGCCGCATCATCTCCACGGCCTCGTCGCCGGCGCGTCCATCGACGTTCGGGCAGGCCCAGATTTCCCGGCCCCGCTGATCGTACAGGACCATCCCCTCGCGCATCGAGGTCGAGGTGACGGCGGCGATGGAGGACTTGCGCGCTCCGATCTGGCCGACCACGTCTCTCAGGCACTCGGAAAGGAGCTGCCAGGCATTGGCAGTGTCGAAGTCTTGTGCGCCCGGGTACCTGGGGTCGGTCTTCGGCAACCACTCCCGTTGCGAGATCGCGACCTGGCGTCCGTCCTCGTCGAAGGCGATCGCCCTTCCACTTCCCGTGCCGACGTCGACGTTGACAACGTAGCTCACGATATCCTCCCGGCGTTCGCCACCGCCTGGATCGATGGGAGTTGATTTCGTACTGCCGGCTCCAGCGGCCGCGTTGCCCGCCTGTGCCGGGTCCCGGCTAGGGATACTGGCGAGTTGGCTTCAGGTCGATGGCGTGTCCGCTCCCCGACTCGATGATGATCTTCAGGACCGGAACGGTGTCGAGGTAGTAGAACTCGATGGTCTCCCCGATTCGGCCGCCCATGAGAACGCGCATCCCTTGCTTGGCCATGTCCTTCTTGAACTGGTCGGATTCCTCTGCCGTGTGCTTCATGACCGCGAGGTGGTGGAATCCCTCGCCGTGCTGGTCAAGCCACTCCTTGTAGATGCTGGGGCCATCCAGCGGCTGGATGAGCTCGAAGCACACTCCGTGGACCATCGTCTCGGCACCAAGCATCGAGTACTTGGTTGCCACGCCCCGCAGTTGCGTGTCGTGCAGAGCGGGCGGCACGTGCTCGTACACACTGAACGGGCCCCAGCCGAGCGTCTGGTGATAGGCCTTCATCGCTTTGTCGAGATCCCGAACGACGACGGCAATCTGTGAAATCTTCGCGGGTGTAACCATGGTCCTCTCCCTTTCCTTCCGTTTGTTGCACTAGGCCATCAGGCTTTCTTCCCAATCCGGCGCGTCAGGGAGTCGATGGTGATGGCCAGCACTACGATGACGCCGTTGAAGACCTGCTGCCAATACACGTCCACGCCCCCCAGCACGATGATGTTCCCGATGACCCCCATGATGGCACCGCCGATGAGGGCACCGGAGATGGTGCCGATGCCGCCGGTGGTGGCGATCCCACCGATGACCGGGGCAGCGATGGAGGGCAGGACCCAAGTCTGCCCGATGGCGGTCTGGGCCGAGATCAACCGGAAGGCCATGAGGATGCCGGCCAATCCGGAAAATGTCCCCGCGATGGCATAGGCGGTGATGCGAACGTTGTTTTCCTTAATTCCCACGATCTTGGCCGCCTCTCGGCTATTTCCCACGGCGTAGAGCTTTCGCCCGAACACGGTCTTCGTGGTGACGAAGAGGGCGATGATGAAGACACCGATCATGAAGAACACGGGGATGGGCACCCCGACCAGGGATCCGGCTCCGAGGAAGGTGACGTTTTCGGGGAGCCCGACGATGGTCCGACCCCTGGTGACGAGGAGGTTGAGCCCCGTGAACGCGGTTTGCGTCCCGATGGTCAACACTAGCGAGTTGAGGTTGAACCCGGTGATGAGCAGGCCATTGATGCACCCGAGGAGCGCACCGGCGGCGACGCCCACGCCCATGGCCAGCACCGGGTTCATGTGATAGTCGACGAGGAGCTTGGCGCAGACCACCGCGCACAGGCCGGCGATGGCGCCGATAGAGATGTCGATGTCGCCGAGGAGGAGGAGGAGGCCCTGGGCGATGGCAACGATGCCGATGAAGGCGAGGTCGCGTGCCATGATCGCCAGGTTGTAGCTGGTGAGAAAGTTCTCGGAGATGAAGCATGATGCGCCGAAGATGATGACGAACGCGCCCAGCACACCCGTGAGCTTGCCCAGCCTGAGGCCCCGGGCTGCACCGGCGAGCTTCCGGAACTCGCGACCCCTTGGGGTCACGCCTGCGGCGGGCTCGCTTGCTGCTCCCCGATCCCGATCACCAGGCTCAGCACCCGTTCCAGGGTCAGCTGATTCTCCCCCAGCTCCCCGTAGATCCGGCCGTGGTAGATCGTGATGACCCGGTTTGCGCATTTCAGCAACTCCTCCAATTCGGACGAGATGAGGACGATCCCCACGCGCTGTTCTTCCGCGATCTTCTTCATGAGCGAATAGATCTCGTCCTTCGCCTTCACGTCGATGCCGCGGGTAGGCTCGTCGAGGAAGAGCACCCGGGGGGCGGCCTCCATCGTCCGGCCGATGAGGACCTTCTGTTGGTTCCCGCCGCTCAGGAACTCGATCTCCTGGTCTGCTGACCGCGCCCGCACATTGTATCCCTCGATCACCGACCTCGTCAGGGCACGTTCTTTGGCCCCGTCGAGCACACCCGCGTGCGACACCTTCCTCAGGAGCAGGGCGCACACGTTTTGCTGGACGCTGAGGTGAGCGAAGATCCCCTGAGCTTTTCGCTCCTCCGAAAGGTAGAGCAGGCCCTTGCGGATGGCATAGCTCGGGTCCCTGAACTTCCACGGCTCGCCCAGGAAGCGCACCTCGCCCCGCCTCTCGGGCAGGTAGCCGAAGATCGTCTGCATGATCTCGGTGCGGCCGGCGCCCACCAGCCCGGCGAACCCGACGATCTCACCCTCTCGCAGCGAGAAGCTCACGTCCTCGAACCGGGTCCCGCTGAGTCCACGGACCTCGAGCAACGACCTCCCCGGCGTCCGGGTGGGCCGGTAGACCTGATCCAGGTCGACCTCCTTGCCCGTCATGCGCTTGATGATCCAGTCGACCGAGATCTGTTCCACCGCGGAGTGGCCTGCCAGCAGTCCGTTCCGCAGGACCGTGACCACATCGTTGAGGCGAAAGACCTCTTCCAGCTTGTGGGTGATGAAGACGATGGCCTTCCCCTCGCGCCGCAGAAGATCCACCACCGTGAAGAGGCGGTCCACCTCGGGCTTGGTGAGGGAGGCGGTGGGCTCGTCGAGGATCAGCACCTGAAACTTGTCGTTGGCCAGTGCTCGCGCCACCTGGAGGAGCTGCTGCTCGGCGACGGGGATCTCGTTCACGACGTCCCGCGGCGACGCCGTCATCCGCAACTTGTCCAGGTACGCCCGCGCCTGCTCCTCGCACTTCCGGCGGCTGAAGATGGGCGAGCGAACCCCCTGCTGATCGAAGGGGAGGAACAGGTTCTCGGCCACGCTCATGTTGCCGAAGAGGTTCAGCTCCTGCGGGACGTAGGCGACCGCCCGGAACCCCGGGTCGCCGTGGTGCAACTGGGTTCCCCGGATGGAGACACTCCCCTCGTCGGCTCGATAAAGGCCGGTGAGAATCTTCACCAGCGTGCTCTTGCCGGCACCGTTTTCTCCCACAACGCAATGCACCTCACCGCTGTTGACGGTGAGATCCACGTGGTCGAGCGCGACCACCCCGGGAAAGCGTTTGCTGATCCCTTTCGCCTGGAGAACGATCATTTGCCGGGGCTCCCGTTCTCAGCGTCCCGCGAGCATACCGGAAGAGTTCGCGGGAGGAGACGGCCCCAGGCCACCTCCTCCCGCCTGGGTCGCTAGAACCCCTCGATGTTGCCGTTCTTGACCATCTCCGGCACGAGGTAACCGATGCCGGTGTTGTACCAAAGCGGCGACTCGATCCCCAGGTTCTGCATCATCAGCGAGACGGTGACGAGCCGGCCGATGGTGTGCGGCCGCGTGGCGATGGAGAGGTCCAGCACGCCCTGCCGCATCAACTCCTGCAGCTGGGGCACGTCGTCGATGCCGACGTACTTCACCTTGCCCACCTTCTTGGCCTCCTTGATGGCCAGGCCCACGCCCACAGGACCAGCGGCGTCGACGACCGCGAAGCCGTCGAGATCGGGGTTGGCGGAGAGGATCCGGGCCGCCTCGGTCTGGGCCTTCTCCACGTCGTCGTAGTCGAAGCCGGTGGCGACGATCTTGATGTCGGGGTACTTCTTGAAGAGGTCGTTCAGGGCCTGGAATCGGTCGGCGTGCGCGGAGTTGGTCGGGACGCCGTGGATGATGGCCACCTTTCCCTTGTTCCCGAGCCGCTTCAGCAACTCCTTACCCTCGATGATCCCCTGGTCGTAGAAGTTGTTGGAGATGTACGGGAGCTGCGACCCTTCCGGAGAGGTGGAGACGAACAGCACCACGGGAATCCCGTGTTTCTGGGCTTCCTTGAGGATCGGAAGGCTGGCGTTGACGTCGTTGCAGTCGATGGCGATGCCGTCCGGCTTGGTGGCGATCGCTCGCTCGAGCAGCTTGTTCTGTTCCTGAAGGTCCGCCTGAGCGGGGGCCTGGTAGTCGATGACGATCTTCGTCCCCATGGCCTTGCCCAGCTTCTCCGCCGCGTCGACCGAGGCGTTGTGGACGATGTCGAACCAGGCTTGCACGAGGATCGGGATCATCACGAACCGGTACTCCTTCTTGACCTGCACCGGTCCAGTCTTCATCTGCGCCCGCGCCGACAACGGACTGGCAATCATGAAGGAAAGCGCAACGAAGATGCCCAGAAGTCTTTTCACGGAGTCCTCCTTCACATGTGCACCAAGCGCAACGGTTCGAGTGCACGCGCTACGAGATTCGTCTCGACGAGACCAACCTACTCCTTCCCGCCAACGCAGGCGGGCACCACTGTCCACCCGCATCCGAGTGGAGTTGGGCCGCGGTCACCTCCTTTCGCTCCCCTGACCAGTCCGAGCGCCTTGGCGAGACCCGAGTCTTTCCGCGGCCCGCGCCGGAAGCAGGAGCGGGGTCCCGGCCTGGGCAGGTGGCAAAAAATTGCAACTTCCGAAAATGCTTTCGTATGCTGCGACAATACGCGCACCGCCGTGGAGCCGTCAAGGGCGTCCTCACATGTGGATCGCCCAGCCCTCCACTGCCCTCATCGCCTCCATGACTGCCTCGGAGAGAGTGGGGTGGACGTGGATCATCCTCGCGATGTCTTCGGGGAGCAGCTCCGCAGTACGGGCGAGCAGCAGCTCATGCACGAGCTCGGGGGCGGACTCGCCGACGATGTGCGCCCCGAGGATCTCGTGCGTACCCGGGTCCACGAGCACCTTGACCTGGCCCTCGTGCTTTCCGATGGAAACCGCCTTGCCCACGGCCCGGAAAGGGAACACGGCCTTCTCGAAGGGGATCCCCTCGGCCTGGGCCCGTTTCTCCGAGAGCCCGAAGCTCGCCACCTGCGGCTCGCAGTAGACCGCCGCAGGCACCGCCCCCGGGTCGATGCGACGCGGGGTGGGGCGGCCCGCCATATGCTCGACCGCGACCTCCGCCTCCTTCGAGGCAAGGTGCGCGAGCAAGGGGCTGTCGATCACGTCACCGGCGGCGTAGATCCCGGCGACCTCGGTCTGGTAGTAGTCGCCGACCGCAATGAACCCCCTTTGAAGGCCGAGGCCCACGCTTTCTAGGCCGATCCCTGCGGTGTTGGGGACCCTCCCCACCACCACCAGGATCTGATCGGTGATCAGTTCCTCGGCCTTTTCACCCTCGGTCTCGAGGCGAACTCGCGCTCCCGTTTCGAGCCGCTCCATCGCCGTCGCCCGGGTCCGGGTGAGGACCGTGATCCCCCTTCGTCGGAAGGATCGCGTCACGATCGAAGCGCTGTCCACGTCCTCGAGCGGAAGCAGCTGCTCCTGCAATTCGACCAGGGTCACGCCGCAGCCGAACCCCGCCAGGATATGAGCGAACTCGCAGCCGATCGCTCCCCCGCCCAGGATGAGCATCTTCCCCGGAAGCGCGGTGGCCATGAGGGCGTCGTCTGAGGAGATGACCGTGTGACCGTCGAAGGGGAACCCGGGGAGCTCGCGGGGCCGCGAGCCCGTGGCCACGAGGATGTTCCTCCCGTGAACCTTGGTCCCGTCCTGCAGCGCGATGGTGTTGCGGCCGACGATCCTACCGGTCCCGTGGAGAACGTCCACCCGGTTCTTCTTGAGGAGGTAATTCACCCCTGCCGACATCCGATCGGCAACCTGGCGCGACCGCTCGAAGACCTTGCGATAGGAGAACCCGCTTCGGTCCACGGCGATTCCCATCTCCTCGAGCGCAGCGGTGGAGGCGAACAGGTCTGCCTGGTGGATGAGCGCCTTGGAGGGGATGCACCCGAGGTTCAGGCAGACCCCACCCAGCCGATCTCGTTCCACGACGCATGGCCGAAGGCCGAGCTGGGCGGCGCGGATTCCGGCCACGTACCCGGCGGGTCCGCCCCCGAGGATCGCGACGTCGTACTGGTTCTCGGGCATGGCTCTTCTCAGAGAAGCAACCGCGACGGGTCTTCGAGGACGTCCGCCAGGAACCGGAGGAATCTCGCCCCGACCGCTCCATCGAGCACCCGGTGGTCGCAGGAGAGAGTGAGCCGCATCCTGTTCCGCACGACGACCGCTCCGGCGGGATCGATGACCGGCTCGTTTCGAATCGCCCCCACCGCCAGGATGGCCGAACCGGGGGGATTGATGATGGCCGTGAACTCGTCGATACCGAAGGAGCCCAGGTTGCTGATGGTGAAGGTTGCGCCGCTGTATTCGGCCGGGAGAAGCTTTCCGGCGAGCGCCCTCTCCACCAGGGGCTGGAGCTCAGCGTCGATGGCCAGCACACCCTTCGAGCCACAGTCCCGGACCACCGGGGTGATGAGGCCGTCTGCCTGTGCCACCGCCAGCCCGATGTCGATCGCGGGACGGGATACGATCGCGTCGCCCTCCCACGAGGTGTTGAGGGCGGGATGCCTCTTGATGGCCTCGGCGGCGTACTTCATGAGGAAGGCGTTAAGGGAGGGCTTCCGCCCCGTGGCGCCGATCCCGTCCCGCGCAGCGAGGAGGTGGTCCACCTCGACCGAGACCCGGAGGTAGTAGTGCGGCGCGGTGAACATCGAGCGGGACAGCCTCTCGGCGATGACCTTGCGCTTGCCGCTCACCGGCGTGCGCGTCTCCCCGGGCGCGGCGACCGGCTGCGGAGAGGCGGGAGCGACCTCGGGGATGGCCGGGGGAGGCGGAGGCGGGGCGAGATCAGCCAGGAGGATCCGACCCCCCGGTCCGCTCCCGCTCACGCCGGATAGGCTCCTCCCCTCGCGCTCCGCCACTCGGCGGGCCAAGGGCGACATGCGGACCCTGTTCTCTGCCGCAGCCGAGGTCACGTCGCGCAGCTTCACCTCTCCGTTCGGTCCTGTCGGGTTCACCTGCGCGAGGTCGATCCCCAGCTCGCCGGCACGGCGCCGGGCGGCGGGGGTACTCGGCACGCGCTGCGCACCCGCCGCGGCGGCTGCCTCACCCACCGCGGGCTTCGAGGCGGCCTCGGCGGCGGGCGCCGTGGGCGCTCCGGCCGCTCCTCCGACGCTGGACCCCTGCAACTCGGCCACGCTCTTCCCCAGTTCGGCCGACGTCCCGATATAGCCGATGGGCTGTGTCACCGGAACCTGCTCGCCCTGATCCTTGAGAATGCAGAGGAGGTGTCCCGAGGTCTCCGCCTCCACCTCCATGTCTACCTTGTCGGTGGTGATCTCAAGGAGCGGCTCTCCGACCTTGACCGGGTCGCCGACCTTCTTGAGCCAGCGAACGACGGTGCCCGACTCCATCGACATCCCTGCCTTGGGCATGATGACTGCGGTCGCCATGGTGCAGTGGCCTCCTCACGCCAGAAGGTCGCGCACGGCGCGCTCGATGCGCTCGGGCGTCGGGACCGCAGCCTTCTCCAGCTTGGGGTTGTAAGGAATGGGGACGTCGTAACCGGCCACCCGGCGGATAGGGGCGTCGAGGTGGAAGAAGGCCTTGCTGTCGGCGACCAGGGCCGCGATCTCCCCCCCGTAGCCCGCCGTCTGTACGGCCTCGTGGACGATGGCCAGCCTCCCCGTCTTGCAGACGCTCTCGATGATGGTGTCCCGGTCGAGCGGGACGAGAGTTCGGGGGTCAACGATCTCCACCTCGATGCCGTCCTTCTCGAGCGCCCCAGCCACCTCGAGGCACATGGGCACCATCCTCCCCCAGGTGACGATGGTGAGGTCCTTGCCCTTCCTCTTCACATCGGCTCGACCGAGGGGGACGAGGTAGTCCTGGTCCGGTACCGGGCCAGTCTTCCGGTACAAGAGCTTCTGCTCGAGGAACACCACTGGGTTGTCGTCGCGGATGGAAGCCTTGAGGAGGCCCTTGGCGTCGTAGGGGGTCGAGGGGACCACCACCTTCAGGCCGGGGAAATGGCAGTAGATCGCCTCCTGGCTCTGGCAGTGCTGTGCGGCGGCGCCGGTCCCCGAGCCCTCCGGCGCACGGACAACCATCGGAACCCGTGCCTTGCCTCCGAACATGTACCTCATCTTGGCTGCCTGATTCCCGAGCTGGTCTAGGGCAAGGACGAGGAAATCGCTGAACTGGATCTCCGCGATGGGGCGAAAACCGGTCAGGGCAGCGCCGGTGGCCATTCCGACGATGGCGGCCTCAGAGATGGGCGTGTCGCGCACGCGCTCCGGGCCGAACTCCTCGATCATCCCCACCGAGACTCCGAAGGCCCCGCCGTAGACGCCCACGTCCTCTCCGAGCAAGAACACCCGTGGGTCCTGCCGCATCTCCTCGCTCATCGCCTCCCGGATCGCGGCCGCGTAGGTGATGTCGCGCGCTGCCTGGACCACATGCTGAGTTGCCTGGGTCATCGCTCGGGCGCCTCTAGTCCGAATAGACGTCGGTGAGAAGGGTGTCGAGGTCTGGCTCCGGGCTCTCGCTGCCGAACCGCACCGCCTCCTCGATCTGTTCCTTGGCCTTTGCTTCGATGGCATCGAGCTCTGGGTCGGTGAAGACGCCGGTCTCGCTCAGGTACTTGCGAAAGCGGGGGATGGGGTCCTTGGTCCTCCACTCCGCGATCTCCTCCTTGGTCCGGTACTTGTTGGCGTCGCTCTTCGAGTGCCCTTGGTACCGGTAGGTCTCGGCCACGACGAGCGAAGGCCCGTTGGTCTTGGCGTAGGCCTTCGCCTCCCGCACCGCGTGGTGGACGGCCAGCACGTCGTTGCCGTCCACGCGTCTCCCGGGGATCCCGTAAGCCTTCGCCCGGTCAGCCAGGTTCTCCAGGTTGGTGGAGCGCCGCACGCTCATCGACATGCCGTACTGGTTGTTCTCGCAGACGAAGATGACCGGCAGCTTCCAGATCGAAGCCACGTTGACGCTCTCGTGAAAGCTGCCCTCGTTGATGGCACCGTCGCCGAAGAAGCACACGACCACCCGGCTCTGCTTGGCCATCTGAATCGAGAGCGCGGCGCCCACCGCGATGGGGATGCCGCCGCCGACCACGCCGTTGGCGCCGAGGTTGCCCTTGGAGAGGTCGGCGATGTGCATGGAGCCGCCCTTCCCCTTGCAGGCCCCATCGCGTCGCCCGAACAACTCCGCCATCATCGCATTCAGATCCATCCCCTTCGCGATGGTGTGCCCATGCCCGCGGTGGGTACTGGTGATGAGGTCGTCCGGGTCCAGGGCGGCGATGGCGCCGATGGCCGTCGCCTCCTCGCCGATGTAGAGGTGGGTGGTCCCGTGAATCATGCCCCTCGAGAAGAAGTAGGCGACCTTCTCCTCGAAGGCCCGGGTCTGCAGCATCTGCAGGTACATCCGCTCGAGCTGTTCGCGGGGCAGTACGCCAACGGACTCGGGTGCAGGGGAGAGTTTCCTCATGGCGAATTCCGTCATCGGAAGACCTTGCAGTGAAATATGTTCCCTTGACTGCAATATATTTCACCGCTACACTAACCCGCGTGCGTTGGACCGTCAAGCGGCGATGGAGTGCTTGGTGGCCGCGGATCACCCCAGTCGGAGGGCGCCCGATGATGCGGCCGCATCGCTGGCCCAGGGCCTCCAGTCGGGAGTTGCCAGCCCGAACGCGGCGTCTTGACAGGCAGGGATCCCGATCCTATGGGGGGCGCACCCGTAAGGGCCGCTGCTGCATGGCAGCGGGACTCCTCAACGTGCCGCCGCGAGGGAGATCACCAACCGGCTATCTCACCCACGAAGCGGCTGGCCCATCCCGATGAGCTCACGAGACCGCAGACCCTCGAGGAAGGCGAAGGCGCGACGGGGTGGAGTCGGCCCGAGGCCGCTCTCGCTCATCTCGTCGAGGTCGCAACTGTCGAAGGTCGCTCAGCTTTACTACACCGAGGAGACGAGTCAGTACCAAATCGCCAAGCGTATGAACGTCTCCGTCGCGAGCGTATCGCGAGCGCTCGACAAGGCCAGGAAGCTGGGGATCGTTCGGATCACCATCCACGCGGATCCCGACGACTTCTCACAGATGGAAATCGCCCTGGAGCAGGCCTTCGGGCTCAACGAGTGCCTGCTCGTGCCCAGCTTCGACCAGATCGATCACGTGTACGCGGCCATGGCCCGCGCGTTGGCCGAGGTCTTGGGACGCGTGCTGAGGAGGGGGGACACGCTTGGCCTGAGCTGGGGAGAAACCCTGAAGGCAATGGGCGAGAACATGCCCGCGCTGCCGATCGGTGGTGTGGACGTTGTCCCCATCACCGGTGCGCTCGGGATGATCGATACGGGCATCTACCCCAGCAGCTTGGCCCGCGCGTTCGCCGAGAAGATCGGCGGGACACCCTACCTCATAAATACCCCGGCGATCGTGGGGAACGAGGCGATCCGCCGTTCCCTCATGTCCGACAGTAGTTTCCAGCAGATCCGCGAGATCTGGAAGCGCCTCAGCGTCGTCATCCTCGGCGCAGGGGGAGTCGGCAAGGAGACCTCAATGTACCGGGCCAAGGTCTTCACCGCCGAAGACCTGGAATCGATTCAGACGGCAGGCGGCGCCGCGGCGTGCAACTTCTACGTCTTCGACGAAGCGGGCCAGCCGGTGCGCGCAGAGGTCGCGGACCGGGTGGTCAAGCTGCCCCTCGGCGAACTGAGGCATGTCGAGCACCGCATTGTGATCGCCGCGGGTCGGAACAAGGTTAACGCGCTCAGGGCCGTTCTCCGAAGCAAAGTGGCGAACACTCTGATCACGGACGTGGACTGCGCGAAGGCTCTTCTCCCGCAGCCCGGCGAGGCGAGTTCGAGCGCGCTGCCCGACAGCTGATTTCGGGCCGGCTGCCCTCGATCTTATCGTGGGGTCCTTCGAGAGTCCCCACCCCCTCCTCCCCCCCAACATCCCCTCACCTGACTCCGGACATTCGGGAGTTGCTGCGCCGGCCTGCGGCACCTTGACACCCTCGATGTACAAGCGTATCGTTCCCCTTCAGCGCAAGGTATTGCTACTCGTGCAATTATTTGCAAGCCTCGGAATTTGGCCCGGGCGGGTGCTAGAATTCGGCCTGCGCCTGCGCCGGATGGCGACGACACAACGGCTCGGCATTTCGTGTGGAACGCTGGATGCGGTGTTCTCCGTGTCCGCGCTCCCCGCGCATGGAGGAAGACATGGCAGAGCGGAAGATCATTCAGGTTGGGATCGTTGTGAGGGATCTCGAGAAGTACCTGCCCAACTACGCCAAGCACTTCCATAAGGGGCCCTGGGACATCTACGACTTCGCACCGCCCGAGATGACCGACACGACGTATATGGGGAAGCCGGCCGAGTGGTCCGCCCGGATCGCTCTGGCATGGGTCGGCGACCGTCACGTGGAGATCATCCAGCCGCTGAAGGGCCCGAACGTCTACTACGACCATCTCGAGAAGCACGGCGAGGGGATTCACCACGTCAAGGAGTGGGTCCAGGACTGTAAGAAGGAGCTCGCGCGCTACAGAGCCCAGGGCATCGGGGTCGTACAGAGCGGCCGGTTGGGCGATGACGAGTTCTACTACCTGGACACGGTCCCGCTTCTCGGCTTCTACCTCGAAATCGGCAACAACGGGAACATCCGCAAGCCGGACCGCCAGTTCAGCCTCTAGTCGGAGAGACCTCGATGTCCCTGCTCGGGATCGACGTCGGTACGACCGGGGTGAAGACCGTCCTCATCGACGAGAAAGGGTCATTGCGGGCAGAGGCTACTCGCGCCTATCCGCTACACTCGCCCGCTCCTGGGTGGTTCGAGCAGGATCCCGAGGATTGGTGGGCCGCGACCGTGGAGGCGATTCGGCAAGTTCTGAAGAACGGGGGGGCAGCGGGGCACGACATCAAAGGTGTTGGCCTTTCCGGGATGTACCACGGCCTGGTCATGCTGGACCAACAGGGACGCGTGCTGCGCAGGAGCATTCTCTGGAATGACCAGCGCACCGCTCGCCAGTCCGCGTTGATCGTCGAGAAGGTCGGACGGGAGCGCCTGAGGCGGATCTGCGCCACCGGAGGGGCCCCCTACTTCACCGCCTGCAAACTGCAGTGGGTACGGGACAACGAACCATCGATATTTGACCGGGTCGCCCGGATCATGCTGCCCAAGGACTACGTCCGGTTCCGGCTCACAGGCGAGTACTGCACCGACGTGACCGATGCTTCTGGCACGCTCTTTCTCGATGTCGCGAAGCGCAACTGGTCCGAAGAGATCCCCGGGTTATTGGGAGTTCCCCGCAGTATTCTTCCCAACCTCGTAGAATCGGCGGCCGTCTCCGGTCAGGTGAGCGCGGCGGGACGTGCCGCCACCGGGTTGCTCCCCGGTACACCGGTGGCTGGGGGCGGTGGGGATCAGGCGTGCGCCGCTGTGGGGATGGGAATCGTCCGCGAGGGAGTCGCCTCGCTCTCTATCGGGACCTCGGGAGTCATCTACGCAGCCACCGGCGCGCCGAAGACCGATAGCGAGGGTCGGTTCGACACCTTCTGTCACGCCGTCCCCGACACCTGGTGCGTCTTGGCCTGCATCAACGCGGCCGCAGGGTCGCACCAGTGGTATCAGGACAAGATCGCCATCTGGGAACGCGCCGAAGCGGAGCGGCGGGGGACGACGATCTTCGCCGTCTTGGACGAACTCGCCGCGAGGGCACCGGTGGGGTCGGGCAAGCTTCTCTTTCTGCCCTATTTGGCCGGCGAGCGCCACCCTCATACGGACACCGATGCCCGCGGAGTTTGGTTCGGCCTCCACGCGGGCCACGGCCGGGAGCACCTCATTCGATCTGTCCTCGAGGGCGTGGCGTTCTGCTTCCGAGATTGCCTCGAGGCCATGAAGAGCCACGGCATTCCCATGCGGGAGATCCGGGCTACGGGTGGTGGTGCGCGTTCTCCGCTCTGGCTGGAAATCATGGCCAACGTCACCGGGCAGGAGATCCTCACCATGCAGGCCGACTCCGGAGGGGCGTCCTTCGGCGCTGCGCTGCTCGGTGGGGTAGCGGCGGGGGTCTTCCAGGACGTGGAACAGGCCTGCGACGCAACGGTCGCCACCGGCACGGCGGTGCACTGCGACGGGACCAAGGCAGCCGAGTACGGGAGCCTGTTCGAGGTGTTCCAGTCGCTGTACCCCGCCTTGCGGGAGAGCTACCGGTTGCTCGGCGCGTCTTGAGATTGGTCAATTGGCGTCGGTGGATTCGTATGCGTGGAGGGGTGCTTCTAGTTTGGCCGAAGCTCTGATCGGCAGATCGACCGCGTCGATACTCGGTGGAGCCTGATGGAGGGAGGACAAAAAATGAAAGCGCTATCCGGCATCATTCTGACGACACTAGCCGTGTGTTTGCTTTGGGGACAGCCCGCGCGCGCCGCGGAGGCGAAGAAGAAGTTCGAGATCGTGATGGTCGTGAAGCTGGAGGGCGTCTCCTGGTTCGACGACATGCGCCGGGGCATCGAGCGATTCGCGAAAGACAATCCCGATGTCAATGCGTACCAGATCGGCCACAACACTGGCGATCCCGCCGCACAGATCCGCCTCGTGGAGGACCTGATCGCGAAGAAGGTGGATGCTATCGTCGTCATTCCCAACGACGTGAAGGCGATGGAACCGGTCCTCAAGAAGGCTAACGACGCGGGGATCCTGACCTTCTCCCATGAGGCCGCCTCGCTGCAGAACGTCACCTTCGACATCGAGGCCTTCAACAATGCGGCCTTCGGCGAGGAGATGATGAAGAACCTTGGGAAGAACATGAAGGGCCAGGGCGAATACGCCCAGATCGTCGGCCTGCTCACCATGGAAACCCACATGGACTGGGCGGGCGCCGCCAGCAAATACCAGAAGACGAACTTCCCAGGCATGAAGCTCGTGACCGATCCACCGGTCGAGGACAGTAACGACCAGCAACTGGCACACGAGAAAGCGCTCGAGCTCCTCAAGAAGTATCCGAACCTAAAGGGGTTCCAGGGCAATACCGCCGGCTCGGCGCCGGCGTTCGCTCTCGCGGTTGAAGAGAAGGGCCTGGCCGGCAAATTCTTCATCTCCGGCCTTTCCCTCCCCTCAATGGCCAAGGACTACCTCAAGCGGGGGACTATCCAGTCCATCCACTTCTGGAGCCCAGCAGATGCCGGTTACGTCTCGATGAAGGTCGCTCTCGAGACTCTGAAGGGAAACAAGATCACATCCGGGATGAACTTGGGTCGGCCTGGATATGAGACCGTGAAGGTCGTGGGGAAGGTCGTCTACGGCAACGCTCCCATCACCTGCACGAAAGAGAACGTGGACCAGTACAACTTCTAGCGGGACCATGCGAGACTCTGCGGGGCGGCCAGTTGCGAGCTGGCCGCCCCGTCTCGTCCGGGGATCGGACACCCCATAGCTCGTGGCTGCACCGGTATCGACCAGAAGGGGAGGCGAAAGACGTGACCTCGACCGTCGCCTCGTCGACGCTGCTGGAAGCCCGGGCCATCTACAAGGCATACAAGGGCGTCCAGGCTTTGAGTGACGTCAGCCTCACGATTAACCGTGGGGAGATCCACTCGCTGGTGGGGGAGAACGGGTCGGGCAAGTCAACGCTTATCAAGATCATCGCGGGGGTTATCGGGCCGGATCGCGGCGAGATCGTATTCGACGGCAGGCGTCGTAGCGAGGGGCTCAATGCCCTCGGCGCCATCCGTTCCGGGATTCAGGTCATCTATCAGGATCTCTCGCTCCTGCCCAACCTGACCGTGGCCGAGAATATCGCGCTCAGCCAAGTGGTGGAGAAGGGAAGAAGGTTCATCAACTGGGGGAGCATGCACAGGGTGGCGGAGGCCGAGCTTCGCAACATCCACGCCGTGGTCGACCTCGATGCCTTGGTGGAGGACCTCCCGGTGTCGAGCCGGCAGCTCGTGGCCATCGCCCGGGCGCTCACCCAGGGCGCAAAGCTCATCATCATGGACGAGCCCACGACCGCACTTACCAAGCCGGAAGTGGATGCCCTGGTCGCGGTCATCAACGAACTCAGGTCTAGAGGGATCTCCACCCTGTTCGTCAGTCACAAGCTCGACGAGGTGCTCCGAATCTCAGAGAGAGTGACGGTGGTCCGGGACGGCAAGCCCGTGGGCGTCTTTCCCGCGACTGACCTGACCACGAGCCAGCTCGAGGCGTACATGACGGGCAAGACCGTCGCCCGGAAGCGCTTCGAAACGGCCACGGACCAAAGAGGGGTGCCGCTTTTCGAACTGCGCAGCCTCAGCCGCGAGGGGCATTTCTCCGACGTGAGCTTCAAGGTGTGGAGAGGCGAGATTCTCGGGATCACCGGCCTGTTGGGATCGGGCAGGACCGAGCTAGCCCTCTCCATCTTCGGCATGAACCCCGCAGACTCCGGAGAGATGCTCCTCGATGGCCAGCCCGTGACCATCCGGTCGACAGAGGACGCGGTTCAGAACCGCATCGGCTATCTACCGGAGGACCGCGTCCTCCAGGGGCTGTTCCAGAGCAAGTCGATTGGCGAGAACGTCGTGGTGACGATTCTCAACGAGTTGCGGGGAGCCACGGGACTCATCAGCTCCCGCAAGACTCGCACGACAATCTCTCGCTGGGTCGAGCAACTGAAGATCAAGACCTCTTCCAGTTCCCTACCAGTGACCAGTCTCTCCGGTGGGAACCAGCAGAAGGTTGTGATCGGCAAGTGGCTTGCCATCCGCCCACAGCTCTTCATCCTCGACAATCCCACGGTGGGCATCGACGTCGCTTCTAAGGCGTACATCCATGAGATTGTCCGCGACCTCGCACGGGCGGAGATGGGGGTCATTCTCATCTCCGACGAAATCTCGGAGGTCCTCGGCAACTGCAACCGGGTCCTAGTGATGAAGGAAGGTAGGATCGTTCGCGAGGTGAGATCGTCCGACGCGACCGAAGAGGAGCTGTATGGTTTCGTCAGCGGCAAGGCGAACTAGCTCGCGCTTGGTACGGCGAATCCTCCGGAGGAACGAGTTCTACTTGTTCCTGTTCTTCGTCGGATTCTGCGCTCTGGTTCAAGGCTTCTCAAGCACGTTCCTCACCCTGGAGAACCTCTTCGACGTCACTAGGACAAGCGCCGGGTTCGCGATCCTGGCGATGGGTGTCCTGGTAGTCCTACTTTCCGGCGGCATCGACGTGTCCTTTTTCGCGATCGCCGTCTCCGCCCAGTATGGTGCCGTCAAGTTGCTCATCGCCCTCGGGGTGAGCAGCCTCCCCATGGCGTTCGCGGTCTCCTGCGGGATCGGGCTCGCACTTGGTGCCGTCAACGGCCTCCTCATCTCCGCATTTCGCCTGCCCACCCTCATCACCACACTCGGCACGCAGACCGTCTTCCACGGGCTCCTTCTCACGGTCCTCGGCAGCCGCGCCATCAACTCCTCCGACCTCCCGCGCTGTTTTCTCGATTTCAGCAAGGCGAACGTCTTAACGCTCTCCAAGCCGGACGGTACTCCCTTTGGCCTGTCGGCCTTCGTTCCTATCGCCGCCGGAACCTATGTCCTCACGTGGCTTCTTCTCCGTTTCACAAAGCTCGGCCGCGGAACGCTCGCCATCGGCGGCAACGTCGAGTCGGCCCGCAGGTTGGGATTCAACGTTCCGCTCATCCAGGTCTGCGTCTACAGCTATGTGGGCTTTCTGGCCGGGATCATGGGCGTGATCAACGTCGCCTTGATCCGCTACGTCACGCCCACCACCCTCGTGGGCAGCGAGTTGGATGTGATCGCGGCCGTGGTGCTCGGCGGCGCCCGGATCACGGGCGGCAAGGGAACGATCCTCGGCACCGTGCTCGGGGTAGCGATCTTCGAGGTCCTCCAAACGAGCCTGGTTCTGCTAGGCCTTTCGTCGTTCTGGCAACGGGCCTTCGTCGGGCTGATCATCATCGCCGGTATGAGCATCACGGCGTACCAGACGAAGGTGCGGAACGCGCGCAACCTCATCTTCCGGCTCGAGTAACAGGCGGGCAAAGCGGTCATGACCCGAACCTTGAGGGCAGTTCTGGCAAGAAACCCGAACAACACCATCCTGCTGGTATTTCTTTTCGCCACCTTCGTGATTCTGTCGCTCCTTTTGCCGGACAAGTTTTTGTCTCTTCGGAACTTTCAGTCGATGGGAAGCCAGATCTCGGAGTTTGGCCTGCTCTCCCTTGCCATGATGCTGGCGATGCTGACCGGGGGCATCGATCTGTCCATCGTGGCGATCGCCAACCTGTCTGGGATCCTGTCCGCGCTCTGCATGAAGCGACTGATCGCATCGGGCGTTTGGCCGGCAGAGAGCCTTGCCGTCCTGCTGGTGGCCGTTGCGGTTGCCCTAGGGGTGTCGCTCCTCTGCGGCCTGGTCAACGGGTTGCTTATCTCGCGGGTGGGAGTGTCTCCCATCATTGCCACCCTCGGGGGAGCGGCCCTCTACGAGGGGATGGGGATCATTGTCACCTCCAGCCGGGGCATCGTGGGATTCCCCGATCGCTTCGCGTTTCTTGGGAACGGTTTCCTGTCGATCTTCCCCATGCCGTTCGTGGTCTTCGCGATCGCCGTGGCTCTCTTCGCCCTAATCATCAACAAGACTCGGTTTGGGCTCACGGTGAGGATGATCGGAGCCAACCCGGTTGCTGCACGTTTCAGTGGCCTGAACATTCCTCGGACGTTGACCTGGGTCTATCTGTGCTCCGGCCTCCTCTCAGGGATCTCGTCCGTAATCATGATGTCTCGGTCGAATTCGGCTAAGTCGGGCTACGGCTCGTCCTACGTTCTCCTAAGTATCCTTATCGCGGTCCTCGGAGGAGTGAACCCAGCCGGAGGCTTCGGGACAACGACAGGCCTCGTGATGGGGATCTTCGTTCTTCAGTTCCTGAGCAGTGGCTTCAACATCCTCGCCTTCAGCCCCTTCACCCAAAATGTGATCCGGGGGACGTTACTTCTGGTCGTGATGATCGTGGGTTACTTGTTGGAGCAACGAGCCGGCAGCACGAGGCGCGCGCACCGCCCTTCGCTCGCTCATGACGAAACCCCAGGGACAGGAGCGGAACGTCCGTCTGGCAAGGCGCCGCCGGCTGCGATGAGCTAGACAGCGCCTCCGACATGTGTTCGCCGGCTCCGTTCTCTCACGTTGGTGCCGAGGCCCCGGCCGCGGAGGATTCACTCCAGATTCCGGTACCGCTGCTCCATCTGTTGTGGCGCGATCCCCGATCGGTCGCGGAACATTATTGCCAATATGTCGAAGGTGATGGGCAGGGCCCGTTCGAAGAGGTTACCTATCGGCTGGACCAAGGCAACGACGTCGGCGGTGCACAGATCGACCGCCGCTGGTACGTACAGCAGGACGTCGGCGAGCCCGGCACTATCCAGTGGGCGTCCAGGCCCAGGTGCATGAGCCGCATGGTGAATGCTCGCGTCGAGATTCCTTCACGCCCTGCCCCCACCAGCACGATTCGCTTGGCTGCTTGGATGGCGGCCCAAGCCTCCACCTCCTCAGGGGCAGTCCGCTCGAAGACGGTGGCGAGTTCCTTGGCGATCACCGCACCGAGTTGTCCGAACGACATGGGGACCCCCTCTGGACGCGCCTCGACGAGCTCATGCTGGCTTCCCTTCTCACAAGGCGTAGCCCCAGTCCATTCCCGTGGCCCGCCTCTTACGAAGTGCAGACCGTAGTCGCTCTCATCTCGGAAGATGGAGCAACACCAACCGAACCCGACCTAGAAAAGGAGATGCCTCATGGGACGTGCTGTGACCCTCTTTACTGGCCAGTGGGCCGATCTGCCTTTCGCCACCCTCTGCGAAAAGCTGCATTCCTGGGGCTATGACGGCCCGGAAATCGCTTGCTGGGGCGACCATATGGAGGCGAGGAAGGCGGCCTCCGATCCCAAGTACGTCGAGGCGAAGAAGGCGGTGCTGGCCCGGAATCAACTCCGAGCATTCGCTCTTGGTGCGCACCTCCCCGGCCAGTGCGTGGGCGACCTGTGGGATCCGCGCCTCGACGCCTTCGTTCCCGCTGAGTGCCGCGGCAGCGCCGAGAAGACCCGCGCCTGGGCAATCCAGGAGATGAAGTACATCGCCCAGGCAGCTTCCCACCTGGGCTGCAAGGTCGTCACTGGCTTCGTTGGCTCGGCCGTGTGGAAGTACTTCTACTCTTTCCCTCCGACCACGGAGCAGATGGTCGACGACGCGTTCAAGCAGGTCGTCGATCTCTGGTCGCCTATCCTGGACGAGTTCGATCGCTGTGGCGTCAAATTCGCGCTCGAGGTCCATCCGGCGGAGATCGCTTTCGACTTCTACACGGCTCGACGTCTGCTCGAGGAGTTCAAGTTCCGTCCCACCTTGGGCTTCAATTTCGACCCCAGTCACCTGCAATGGCAGGGGATGACGCCGCACCTTTTCATCCGTGACTTCCCCGACCGAATCCTCCACGTCCACATGAAGGACTGCGCTGTCCGGCTGGACGGGCGGGCGGGAATCCTGGGTTCCCACCTCACCTTCGGAGACAACCGTCGCGGCTGGAACTTCCGCTCGCTGGGCCACGGTGACGTCAACTTCGAAGACATCATCAGGGAGCTGAACGCCGCCAACTACCAGGGCCCGCTTTCGGTGGAGTGGGAGGATTCAGGGATGGAGCGCGAGTACGGTGCACGCGAGGCGCTGGCCTTCACCCGCAAGACCGACTTCGAGCCGTCTCGGATCGCATTTGACGATGCATACGTGTCGCGGTGACTCGAACGCTGCGGCCCTCCCGCCCAGCCCGCGCACCATCGCGGGAGGACCGCATTCGCCTTGGTGGTTCGGCCATTCGGCCCCGACCACGGGTGCAGCCAGGGCGACTGCTAGGTTCGAGGCGCTCACCGCGAGACCGGTCGCCGCCTTGGAGGCCCCGAAGGTCGCGGACAGGAGGGGAAGGAGAGGTTGCGCCGCGTAGACGTTCAGGAAGGCGCAAGACCCCGCCAGGCCAAGGCAAGGGCCCAGAGCGCTCCTGCGCCCGGTTCGCTCCGATGGGTGGAGAGGGGAACGGACATCGCCGCTTCAGGCGCCTAGTCTGAAGTTATTTTCACGATAAGTACGTATAAGTGAACGAATCCACTGCGGTTCAGGCTATCCGAGCTGCGGTGGTTCCATTTCGGGTGTCGAAATGTTCCCATGTAGGACAAGTTATTGGTGTTGCAGTGATGAAGTAGGTGCTGTATATAGAACCCATGCACATCGACGTGGTGCCCAACCGCGGCTCCCGCCCTGCCTACCTGCTCCGGGAAGCGTGGCGCGAGGGCAAGAAGATCCGCAAACGCACCCTGGCGAACCTCTC
>Ga0335069_10003215_pt1 | contig 24823 bp, 12 predicted proteins | sample Lox_Sample_11_FD_206714 | JGI IMG/M metagenome (GOLD analysis project Ga0335069, IMG submission 206714) | Soil microbial communities from Loxahatchee National Wildlife Refuge, Florida, United States - Lox_Sample_1.1 | ecosystem: Environmental > Terrestrial > Soil > Wetlands | place: USA... | reverse complement strand
CGCGCCAGGAACTTGGCACGCTGAGCGAGCGTCTGCTCATTCCGCTGATTCATTTCATTCTGCTGGGCTTCCTCCCGATGCGCGCGATGCGCCGAACGCGTTGGCCTTCGCTCTCTGCCGGTTGCGGTCAGCTATTCATCGCCCGCCGCGACGCCTATCAACAATGCGGCGGGCACGCAATGCTCCGCGACTCACTGCACGACGGCATCAAGCTCCCGCGCGTCTTCCGTCAGGCGGGATTGGCTACGGACTTGTTCGACGCCACCGACCTCGCGACCTGCCGGATGTACCACACCAACGCGGACACCTGGCGCGGACTGGGCAAGAACGCCACGGAAGGCCTCGCCGCTCCCGGCGCCATCCTGCCCATGACCGCGCTGCTGCTTGGCGGCCAGGTGTTGCCGTTTGTCCTGCTCGCATTCGCTCCGAGGCTGTCGTCGTCCGGCTTGGCGCTCGCCGCGCTCGCCGCCGGCTTGGCCTGCCTGCCGCGATTCCTGGCCGTCCGCCTTTTCCGTCAACCTGTCGGCGGCGCGCTGCTGCATCCATTGGGCGTGCTGGCGCTGCTTGCGATTCAGTGGCACGCTCTCGTTGGTCACCTCGCCGGCAGGCCGTCGGTCTGGAAAGGCCGCAGTTATTCCGTCGCACAACCAGTCAAAGCCGCATGAAGCGCATTCTTTCACTACTCTCAACGCTGGCAATCGGCGTGAGCGCCGCGCCGGTCTCCGAACCATCCATCACGCCAACCAACGCTCCGTCGTCGATTGAACTGCACGATCAATTCGACGCGCCGCAGACACTTTCGTTTCCTGCCACCAACGTCACGGTGCTGACCATCGCTGACAAGAAGGGTTCGGAACAAATCGCCGGCTGGATCGCGCCGCTCAAGCAACGGTTCGGCAAGCGCATTAATATTCGCGGCCTCGCGGATGTGTCCTCCGTGCCGCGACCGCTCCGGAGCATGGTTCGAATGAGATTTCGAAAGTCTCAAACCTACCCCGTCATGATGGACTGGTCGGGCGAGGCGGTGAAAGCCTTCACCTATGTGCCGGATAGAGCCAACGTTCTCGTCTTGGACGGGCACGGCCAAATCCTCAAGCGCGCCATCGGTTACGCCAGCCCGGAGGCCGTTCAGGATTTGTGTGCCGCGATTAATCGTGCGCTGGCCGACCGTGCCCACACGCTCGCCACGCAGTGAAAGCTTCGCTTGATCCAAAGGATTTCCCGCTGGGCTGGCTGAAGTTACGCCTGACCGTCGAAGTGGAAGCCAAAGCCAAGGAGCTTGCGTTGCGCAAACTCCGCGCGGCCTTGTCGGCAAGCGCGCGTTTGGTCCCATGAATCAAAACTCGCGTCTTGGCTGGTTTCGTTTTGACCTCCGCCTCGCCCTCAGTCTGGTCGGGTGGCTGGCGGCGTGTTTTCTGGCCGCATCGCTCGGCGCGGTGTTCATGCCGGGCGATTGGTACGCGATGCTGAAAAAGCCATCCTGGAACCCGCCCGCCTGGATTTTTGGCCCGGTGTGGACCACGCTTTATGCCATGATGGCCGTGGCGGCATGGCTGGTGTGGAAACGCGGCGGCTTCGCTGCGCGCCGGATTCCGCTGGGGTTGTTCCTCGCGCAGCTTGTCTTAAACGCGGCGTGGACACCGCTGTTTTTCGGCCTGCACCAGTTGGGCTTTGCCTGCGCAGAAATCGTGTCGCTCTGGCTTTTGATTGCCGCCACGCTCGCCGCCTTCCGGCCGCTCAGCCGTGCCGCCGCGTGGCTGCTCGCCCCCTACCTTGCGTGGGTCAGCTTTGCGGCTGCGCTGAATTTCGCAGTTTGGCGGCTGAACTCCTGAACTTACCCAACCCCGGATGACTACCCACGCTGCAATTTCCCTCGGCCACGTCGCTGCCCTCGGGCTGATGAGCCTCGCCTTTTCCATGAACACTCACGCTGCTTCTGAACGGATTCTCTTTGATTTTCGAGCTTCGACCAACACATCTGCCTGGCAGATCGTCAACGATGATGTGATGGGCGGTGTGTCCACCAGCCGTTTCCAGATTCTCACCAACGGCGGCGCGATCTTCAGCGGCGTGGTATCGCTGGAAAACAACGGCGGGTTTGCTTCTGTCTGGTCGTCGCCCGCTCGCCACGACCTGACGGGCTGCGGATGCTTCGTCATCCGGGTGCGCGGGGACGGACGCCGTTACAAATTCACCGCGCGCACGGAAACAGGATTCGACGCGCCGCTTTACCAGTGCGCCTTCTTGACGAAGCGCGGCGAATGGGAGGAACACCGGCTGGCGTTCAAGGACTTCGTGCCGACCTTTCGCGGCCGCATCCTGACCGGCGTGCCGCCGCTCGATCCGGGGAAGATTGCGTCGGTGGGGCTCCATGAAACAATACCTGTTGCACGTCCTGGAGCTTTGCTCCGAGGAGAAATTCGGCCAGGATGCCGTCGAGTGGGCCATCCAGACCGGCAATATGTCCGAACAACGGCAAATCACTTGCGGAGCGCCGCCGTCCCGGCGAGTGGGGGCGCGACGATGCCAACATCAATATACTGGCCGCCCGTGGTTTGATGACAATGAACCGCCAGCAGGTTGACTCCGCTCTTTAGCGTTGCCGCCGCCTCGGGGCTGATGTCCATCTCATAATATTCCGTAACAAAACCCGCAGCGGTGCCCGCCAGAACACCGTTAAGGTAAATCTCCACGTCCTCGTCGTGATGGAGCTGGAGCCGGGCCTTGCTTAGGTCCTCGTGGTTGAGCACGAATTCCCGGCGCAGGTAGATGTCGTCACTGTTCCAGACGGTGTGAACCAGCGCGCCAGGGGTCTGGTCGGTGCCGAAGCCGGCAGCGCCCTCTTTCCAACCGGAGGCATTGAAGCCGGGCCTGAACCATGCCGCGTCTGGCTTCTCCGTAGTGTAACGCCAACTGGGACGGCCATAGAGCGCGTCCGAGACAATGACACGAAAGCGGTGCTCCCGGCTTTCGCCACGATTAGCGGCCCGCACCTGCGGCAAGTCGAGTTTGCACACTGCCCGGTCGTACGTCATCAATCCGTTGCACTCGGTTTCCACGTCGGTCGTTTGAGTGTACACGGCGGCGCTGAGACCGCCCGAGTCCTTCAAAGTCCATAAGCGCCCCAGTAGCGAGGAATAACGGTCGGTTAGTGCCTGGCGATCCTTCATCGACTGGTACCCCCAAAAGCGTTTCGACCACGTATGCTCGTCCACTCCCAGGCCGAGGCCGCCAAATTCGCCGAGCACCGCCGCCCGCTCAGCTTCCGGCGAGGGGGATTCAGGGCCCGGGTAGCTGTGGCGGTCTATGATGTCGCCCACGCGCTTATCGGTCCAACCGCTGGCGTCGGTCACCAGGCGCGAAGGGTCGAGCGCCTTGAGCCACTGCGTCAGCCGTTCGGTGTCATATTGGCCCCAGCCCTCGTTGAAAAGGATCCAGAGGATGATCGAAGGATGGTTGCGGCGGCCTTCCAGCATGCGCTGCAGCTCGGCTTCGAAGCGCGTGCGTCCTTCCGGCGTGCTGTTGTTGGCGCTGGGCATGTCCTGCCAGACCAGCAGGCCCAGCTTGTCGCACCAATAGTACCAGCGATCCGGTTCCACCTTGACGTGTTTGCGGGCAAGATTAAAGCCGGCTTGCTTGAGGAATTCGATGTCGTAGCGCAGCGCGGCATCCGTAGGAGCGGTGTAAATGCCGTCCGGCCAGAAGCCCTGATCCAGCGTCCCCACCTGGAAGAGCACCCGATCGTTGAGCGCGATCCGGGTGACGCCATCCCCGTCCTTGCGCAGGCCAATCTTGCGCATCCCAAAATAGCTGGTCACGGTCTCGCACACCCGTTCGCCCTGCTTGAGCGTGATCCGCAGGTCGTACAGAAACGGGTCGTCCGGTGACCACAGGTGAGGCGAGGGAAGCGCCAAGCGCAGTTCTTGGTTAGCCAGCCCCGTCACGTGCCCCACTTCACGGCTTGAGGATGAGGCAATGGCTTCGACGCGGACAGATTCGTCCAGGCTGTTGACGCCAACTCTCAGCCGCAGCGCCGAAGCGTCCAGATCCGGAACCAGGCTCAGCTCATCAATGCAGGTTTCCGGCACTGGCTCAAGCCACACGGTTTGCCAGATGCCGGAGCAAGGAGTGTAAAAGATGCCTTCAGGCTTGCGCGATTGCTTTCCTCGCGGCTGATCCCCCTCCGTCGGATCGGTCACCGCCACGATCAGCTCCTGTTGGCCGGTGCTATTGAGACTATCAGTCACCTCAAAGCTGAAATCGTCGTATCCGCCGCGGTGCTGGCCTATCTCTTTCCCATTCACCAGCACTCGCGCCTGCCAATCGACCGCCCCAAAGTGAAGACGAACGCGCCGCCCCGTCCAGGGAGAGGGGAGCGTGAAACGGCGGCGGTACCACAGCTTGCTTTTTTCGTCCAGCCGCCGCATCACGCCCGAGAGGGCCGATTCAACAGGGAAAGGCACCAGTATCTGGCCCTCGAAGGCTGGGGCGTTATCCGTCGCGGCGGGAGTAATGGCATAGTCCCAAAGCCCGTTGAGATTGAGCCATTCCGGCCGCACCAGTTGCGGTCGCGGGTATTCGGGCAACGCATTGGTAGGTGAAACCTCGGCGGCCCAGCGGGTCATCAGGGGCGCGACCGCCTGGTGCCACGGAGCGGATTCACCCGCGCCCGCCTCCCCACCTCGTGCGAGCGGTGCCAGGCATGCCAGCATGACCGCGCCCACAATGCGTGGGCCGCCCCAGTCCAGAAATGTTCCCGCGCAGAGGGTCGTCACCGCATTTCTTCCTGTCGATCCCGTGGTGCTCGATTGCATTGAGGGCATTCTGGTCACTGGGCCACCCTTGTCACGTGGCATAAAGTGGCCACAACCCTAGCGCGTCAGGAACTTGGCCACCGCCTCGGTCCGGGATCGGACGTGCAGCTTCTCATAGATCCGCCGGATATAATTACGGACCGTATGGATGCTGACCCCGAGGCGATCGGCAATCTGCTTATACACCTGGCCCTCCGCCAACCCGTGGAGAACCTCGCGCTCGCGCGGAGAGAGCTCGGCGCTATCATCCGGCCCGGGAGGCTCTTTTTGCAGGGACTGAACCACCTTGCGGGCAATGGGCGCCGACATGGGCGAGCCGCCTTCATGAACTTCACGGATGGCCTCCAGCAGCTTGGCCGGCGCCAGCCGTTTCAGCAAATAACCGCTCGCCCCGGCGGCCAGCGCGCTGAAAATCCTATCCGTGTCATCGAAGACGGTCAGCATGACGATTTGGGTGGCAGCCAGGCGTGGCTTGAGCAGGCGCACGCACTCGATGCCGCTCATCCCCCCCAGGTTGATGTCCATCAGCACCACGTCCGGCTGATCCTGAGGAAGGCCCGCCAGTGCCTCTTCCGCGCTGGCATAAGCGCTCACGCAACGGAACCCCCGCGAGCTGTCCACGAAGCCGGCAATGTTCTCCCGCAGATCCGCCTCGTCATCCACGATCGCGACCTTGATCAACTTGCTCACAATTTAAGTGGAGCTTCGACGCCAAGAGGAACGCTGAGCCGGACGGTGGCGCCCTCTCCTGGCCGGCTCGAAATGGCGCATTGGCCGCCGATATCTTCCAGGCGCTTGCGCATGTTCCAGAGGCCGTTGCCGCCCCGTTTTTTGGTGCGGCCGGCGGCCCCAGCCGCCCCGGCCCGCTCGCCCTCAGCCGAATCGAAACCGCGGCCGTTGTCGGTGACAGCAATCTCAAAGCGTGAAGGCCCGGCAACCATGTCCACGCGCACCCGGGAGGCACCCCCATGCTTGAGGGCGTTGTTGACGATCTCCTCGAACGCCAGGAAGAGGTTGTGGCGGGTCTCGGCCGAAAGCGGCCAGTGCGGCAGGTTGCGGGGGATATGCAGCTCGCACTCGACGTTCGTGTTCTGCAAATACTCGGTCACATACTGCCCCAAGTAAGCCGCCAGGTGCTCGAGGGTGTCATTGTGCGGGTTGACCGCCCAGACGATTTCATCGAGCGACAGGAGCAGCTCGCGCGAGGTATCGGCGATGGCATCAAGCCTTCCTGCCACTGGCTCCTGGTCCAGCAATTCACCCTTGGCGCGCTCGCTGATGAACGAAATCTTGGTCAGCTTGGAACCGATTTCATCGTGCATGTCCTGGGCGATGCGCATGCGCTCCCGCTGCATCGCTTGTTCCTGGGCCAGCTTCGCGAGGCGGCGGCGCAAGCGGCGGTAGGACACCACGCGGGCCGTGCCGGCGACCACTCCCGTGGCGGCAATCCCGTACAATGCCAGAGCCCACCACGCCCGCCAGGCGGGAGCTGGGATCACAAAGGCGAACCCGGCCCCGTCCTCGTTCCAAACGCCCGCTGCATTGCAGGCTGTCACCCGAAAGCGATAGGAACCGTTAGCAAGCTGTCCGTAACGGACGCGGCGTTCGCCGGTGCTCTCGATCCAATCCGCCTCGAATCCTTCCAGCCTGTGTCGGAAACGGACTCGCTCCGGTGCCTCGAGGCAAAAAGCTGTAAACTGCACCTCCAACGAGCGCAGGTTCGAAGGCAAGCGCAGGATCACCCCTGCATCGTCTGAGCCAACCGCGCGCTGGACCCCCACCCGCCGCCCCGGGGTGTTCAGCGCGGCGAGGTTGAGGGGTTGGTCATTCACCAGGACTGCTTCCAGGCGCACGGGCGGAGGGGCTGGCTGCGGCTCCGACCCGCGCGGGTCAAATGCCACGACGCCGGCCGCAGTTGCAAACCAAAACCTTCCGTCCGGTGAGCTCAAGGCGCGCGGCCAGCCCTGAGCCAAAGCGGCGTTAGCCGGGGCCTCCGTCTCGAAGAACAACTGGGGCCGAAGCGTCTGCTCACCTGCAAGCCATTGCTTGGCTTCCCTCGCTGAGACGCGATAGATGCCTCTGCCCGCAGCGAACCAGAGGTCACCGTCTTCACCGGCGAGAATCCCCGTAACGGCGCCCTCCGCCGAGCGCAGCCCCGCTGTCCATGACCGGCATTGGCCATCCGACAAGCAGGCCAGTTGGCCGCCCGCGGTGCCAACCCACAAATGGCCGGAGGGCACTTCACATAGCGTTCGGATGGCCTGGCCCGCCAGGACTTGAGTGCCTTCCAACCGCCGACCGCGCCCTTGTTCACATCGCAGGAGCGCCCCACCGTCGGTCCCCACCCATATTCCGCCCTTGCGTGCCGGCAGCAGCGCCGTGATCGGTTGCCCGGGCAAGCCCGCCTCCGTGCCGAAACGGGTCATCCGGCCCCGGGTCAACCGGTGGAGGAAACCTGAGCTCGTGCCAACCCACACGGTGTCCTCCGGTTCGGCGGCCAGCGCCAGGATGGTGTCGTCCGCTAGGCCGTTGGCGCTGGTGTAGTGCTGCGCGCGCTGACCCCGAATGGAGTAAAGCCCAGCGCCCATTGTCCCGACCCACAAGGTCGAGCCCGCCGAGCAGAGGGAGGACACCAGGTTTTGCAGGTCAGCACAGCCCTCGGCGGTGGTGGGTTCAAACCGGTCGGCGACTCCCGAGTATAAGCCGCCGTGTTCAAGGCCAACCCAGGAACGGCCCTTCGTACCAAAGGCCAGGCAGACTGCTGGGCCGCTCGGCAGGCCGACATTCGCATCGAGCAGGCGTACGCTCCGCGGTTGCAACCGAACCAACCCTCCCCCATAGGTGCCTAGCCATAGATTGCCCTCCCGGTCCTCATAAAGGGCGCGCACATCGCCCGAAAGGCGGCCCCCGTAAAGGGTCAGCGGCAAGAGATTATTGTCAGCGAAGCAGTAAAGTCCCTGGCTGCTCGTCCCGATCCACAATTGCCCACTGCGTCCTTCGCATAGGCTCCAGATGCGCATCGAGGACGTCTCCCCGCTGTGAAAGTAATTCAGGCGCCGGCCCTCACCGGATTGCTTGTCAATGCGCACAAGGTAGGTGTCGCCAAACGCCCACTGGTTTCCCTGGCGATCCTCATAAACCCCAAGATACAGCGGGCTCCGACCAGGGTTGTCTGTCTCAAATGGGAACGGAAGCAGCCGGTTCTCCTTATACTGGCACATGCCTGCAGTAGTTGTGATCCACACGGTGCCTGAGCGGGAGACGTGGACACTGGAAACGAAGTCGCTGGGCAGGCCATCCCGGGTCGTAAAGCGCTCGGCATGTCCACCCTTGATCCGGCCCAAACCTAATGGCGTGCCGACCCATAGGGTCCCCGCGGGGTCCTCCGCGATCGTGGTGATCGTCTGATCGGCTAATCGGGCATTTCCCTGGAAGCTCCTGAGTGCGCCCTCGCTGTAGCAGAGCAATCCCTGATCCTGCGAGCCGACCCAGAGCCGCCCGGTCGAATCCTCGCAGAGCGCGCTAACCCGAACAACGGCGTTGGAGTGCGCCGGGGAGGGGGCAAACACTGCAAACCTCACACCATCGAATCGCGCCAGGCCTCCCATAGTGCCGACCCACAGATACCCATCGCGCGTTTGCAACACGGCGGTGACGAAATTGTCCGGCAAGCCGTCTGCTTTGGTCCAGGTCCGGACGCCCAAGTCCTCCAGCAGGAATTTAGGAGTGGCCCACCCGGCGGAGTCCAGGCCAAAAGCCAGAACCAGGACGAGCAGCCCTCGCCAAAACCAGCACGCGCGCTTCACGGTTCGAACCAGCTTACACGGACGCGACGGAAAAGAAAGAGCGGCCTTTGCCTGGCCGCCAAGCCCGTGCGCATTCCAATGCGAGCGGCAGCAGCAGCGGCAAAAAGGGCCTGGAGAAGGGTACCAGAAGGGATAAAGGCGGATGAACATGGGGCCACCACGCCACAACCACCGGCGAGTCTCGGTTACCACACGATGCAATCTCGGGCATTCCCAACGGCATTACTGAACTGCGGGCGGGTAGCGTCCGAGCCACACCCGCCGATCTGCTCTTTCTCGGTCCCCGCGCGACCTGCCCGTGAGGGGCGACTGGCGCCGCCCATCCACCGGCACTCCGGACCAAAACTGCCCGGATCAGCCAGCCCTCCCATGTGGCCACTTCATGCCACATGACGGGTTTCGGCGTTTTGATAGATTAGGATCGACTTTGAAATAGGTCATCAATGTGTGGACGCAACACTTAGCTAGCGAACTGCCGCGACAACCATAAACGCAAACCGTGAATACCGAACCAAGCGAATCCATGAAATCACACCGAACTCCCATCGAAACGAAACACCTGCTCGTGCTGGCTGCCGTGCTGATCGTGCCGGCGGTTAGCATGGCCCAAACCCTGTGGACTGGCGGCACCAGCGACTTCAACAACCCTGCATCCTGGAATGGCACCTACATCGGCGGCTCCAATCCAAACTGCTCCAACGATAGCGGCTCAAACAACGTCGTTCTCATCGAACCCGGCGACGTGGTATGGCAACACGGGGACACCCTGGCCGGCAATGGCGCCGGCACTTCGGGTTCATACCTGCAAACGGGTTCGACGAACAATACCGGGGGCGGCAACTGGCTGCGCTTGGGATTGGGCACCGGGAGCTACGGTCAGTACGTCTTGAGCAACGGCGTGGTGAATGTCGGCGGGCGAACTCAGATCGGCGAGAATGGGATCGGGTACCTCGAGATTGATGGCGGCACATATAGTGGCAACGTCAATGACGGCGGCGCGGACCCTGGATTGGTCCTGGGCCAGGGTGATTTTGGCCCGAGTCCGGTTGGCACGATGGTGGTCAACGGCGGGGTGATCACCATTCAGCAGGAAACATGGGTCGGTGAGGCCAACGGCTCTCAGATCGGCACCGGGCATTTCTTCATGCACGGCGGTACCATCAATCTAAATAGCTGGTTCGTTTTTGGCCGGTTTGGCGGCAGGGGAGACGGCTACATGGACGGCGGCACGATCAATAAGAACAACAACGGCAACGTCCAAATTGGCGTCAACGCTCCCGCGACGGCTTCATTCACTCAGCTCGGCGGGGTGTTCAACTGTGCCAGCGAGTATCAAGTTGCCGCCAGCGGTGACAACACGGTGAATGTCACCAATAATATCGGCGGCACGGCGGTTTTGACGGTGGACAACTGGTTCGCGGTTGGCCGCGCCGGAGGGTATGGCACTTTGAACATATCGGGCAGCGCAGCGATCACCAAGCGGGGCGTCAACGGGGGCAATTTAACGATCGGCGGCGGTGGCGGCTCGGCCTCGCAGAACGCGGTCAGCTACGGCATCGTCAATCAGACAAGTGGCACCTTTACCAATACCGCGACCCAAACCTGGATCGGCGAAACCGGCCAGGGCTTCTGGAACCTGAGCGGCGGCTGGGCGGTGTTTGGGACTGTTTACCTCAGCGCAAATTCAGGTGCCCTGGGCACTTTGAGCCTGAACGGTGGCGATCTCATCGCGAACGAGATTACGGCTCATGGCGGATCGGGCACGCTGAACCTTAATGGGGGGACGATTCACGCGGGTGCGAGTGTTGTGAATCCCTGGATTCACGATCTGAATGGCAGCGCCGGCGTGCAGGCGGGCGGCGTGACCTTTGATACCGCGGGAAACAACCTGAGCATCACTGAGCCGCTGGTGGACGGCGGGGGCGGCGGCGTGACCAAGATCGGCAGCGGCACCCTAACGCTGCCCAGCGCCAACGGCTACAGCGGGCCGACTATCGTGAACGCGGGCACGCTCACGATCGGCACTTCCAGCTACGGCGGCGGGGCGGTTACCGTGGCGAACACCGCTGGATTTGGGCTGACCACCCAGTCGGGGAACGGCCAACTCAATGTCGCCAGCCTCACCATAGGTGGCGCGACGGGCGCCTCGCTGTCTTTCGACCTGGGCGGATTCGGGAATCCTTCGAGCGCTCCGCTGAATGTCGCCGGCGCGTTCACGGCCAACGGAACCATCACCGTCAACGTTGCGGCCTCGGTCGTCGCGGTCGGAACGATTCCGCTGATTCAGTACGGGAGCCTGGCGGGCAGCGCCACCACCGTGCTGGGAAGCCTGCCACCCGGCGTGGCGGCCCATTTGGCGACCTCGGGCAACACGCTCGAGTTGGTGGTCACCAGTGCCGGCGCACCGCGCTGGGACGGTCAGGTTTTGGGCCAATGGGACCTCGGCACCAACCAGGATTGGTTTGACCTGGGCACGTTGATGCCCACGACGTATTCCGACGGCAAGCCGGTTGTGTTCGACGACAGCGCCGCCGGCACGACAACGGTGGATATGACCGCCACAGTGAAGCCTGCCTCGATCAACTTCAACAACAATAACTTGCCTTATACCTTGGTTGGCCCGGGTCTGATCAGCGGGGCAACCGGCGTGAACCTCAATGGCGCGGGCACCGTTGCCATTCTGAACAACGGTGGAAACAACTTCACCGGGCGGGTAGTTATCAATGCCGGCGTGCTGAGTGTCACCAACCTCGCCAACGGCGGCTCACCGAGCGCGCTGGGCGCCTCCTCGTCCGATCCCACGAATCTCGTGATCAACGGCGGCACGCTCTCTTACGGGGGTGCGCCCGTCTCCATCAACCGCAGTTTCACCGTCGGCGCCAGCAATGCCACGGTGGATGCCGAAAGCAACCTGACCGTAAGTGGCCGCGTGACCGCGGCGCCGAACCCGGCAGGGGGCGGCAGCGGGTTCACCAAGACGGGCCCCGCCCAACTTGCATTGACCACGGTCGGCACCAACGAATTCGCCAATGGTTTCAACCCGGGCGCCCAGGTGCAGCAGGGCACGCTCCTGCTGGACGGCTCGGGCGGCCAGACTAACCATACGGTGAACGACTTCTATGTCGGCGACACGACGACGAGCGGCGCCGCGCTCATCCTGAGCAACACCACCTTGAACGTGGACGGTTGGCTCGGCGTGGGCCGCATCAACGGCGGCATCAACAACACCTCCACCATTACTATCTACAACTCCACGGTGAACAGCGGCAATTTAACGGTCGGCTGGGATGGCGGCCTGCCGGGCAACCTGTCCTCGCAAGTCCTCACGCTGAACGGAAGCTCTACACTCACTGACCACGGCGACATGAACCTGGTCGAAGGCACCGGTTCCAGCGCCACGATCACCATCAACGACACTGCGATGCTTTCGAGCCAAAACCGCTGCTTCGTGGCTTGGGCCAGCTCGTCCACTTCGGCGGTCACCATTGCCAGCTCCGGCCGAATGAGCGTAGGCGGCTGGTACTCCATCGCCGCCGGCCAGAACAGCTTGGGCTCCACGCTGGTTAAGGACAACGGCTCGCTCAACGTGGCCAGTGACTTGAACATCTGCGACGGAGGCAGCGGGGCCACCGGCTCCCTGACGGTTCAAGGCAACGCCACAGCCATCGGCAACACCATTCAGGTGGGCAAGGGGCCGGATTGCAACGGCACGTTGACCATCAGCGGTCCCGGCGCGGCGGTCTCCGCTCGCGGAGCTTATATGACCTCCGCCACAGGGAACAGTGGCACCATCGCCACTATCACCATCGGCAGCGCCATCCAGCCGGGCGGGAGCCTGAACGGGTTCGATGACTTTACTCTGGGCCAGGACGGCACGGCGGTGTTGAACATGGTTGCGAACGGCGGCGGCACGCTGACCGTTCCGGGCACGATATATCTTTCCCGCGGCAGCGCGGTGGCCGATGGCACCGTAAACCTCAATGTCGGCAGCACCATAGTCGCCGGTTATGTGAACAACGGCTGGGGTTTCCAAAACAACCTTCCGCCGACGGGCAATCCCAATGCCTTCAACTTCAACGGCGGGACGTTGAAATCTTATAGCGGTGCCAATCCGGCGTATCCGTTCATCCAGCCGTTTGTCAACGTGGTGGTGCAAGCCGGCGGCGCGGTCATTGACGACAACGGGGCGGTTCGCTACATCTCTGCGCCTTTGGTTGACGGCGGCGGCGGCGGCGGTCTGACCAAGCTCGGCGCTGGAACGCTCGCTCTGCTTGGTGCCAATACCTACACCGGCACGACCGTGGTGAGCGCCGGCGCTCTGGCAGTGGGACCCGGTGGCGTCATTGCCGGCCCCATGAAAGTGGCCTCGGGCGCCACACTCGCGGGCGATACTGGTTCAATCGAATCATTCAGCATCAATAATACGCTGACCTTGTCTAACGGATGCCGCGTGCTCATGCAAATCACCCCTGTCAGCAACGACCAGATTACTGGATTGACCAGCGTGAGTTACGGTGGGTCTCTGGTTGTATCCAATAGCAGCGCCACGCCGTTAACCGTCGGCAGCGTGTTCAAGCTGCTTAACGCTGCCAGCGCGGGCACCGGCAACTTCAGCTCGGTTACGCTGCTGCCCGCAGGCTCGGCCACGTTTAATCCCGCCACGGGCGAATTGACCATTACGGCTGTGACGCCCTTCACCCTCAACCCGCCGGTCTTCTCCGGGGGCAACCTGATCCTCACCGCAAGCGGCGGCACACCCGGCGGCAGCTATACGCTGCTGACCTCGACCAATATCACCACGCCGCTGACCGCGTGGACCACTAACAGCACCGGCTCCCTGGACGGTTCCGGCGGGTTCTCGAACAGCATCCCGGTCAACACCTCGGAACGCGTGCGGTTCTTTGATCTCCGCATGCCGTAGCACTGTTAACACGAGTGCAGCAAGGGCGTCCTTCCCAGGACGCCCTTGCTCAGCTAGTCTGGTAATTGGATATGAACGCGAGTCGAGGACCAGCCTGTGGTGGGCGGGGCCCAAGCGCGGGGTTCACCCTTATCGAGCTCCTGGTAGTCATCGCGATTATCGCCATCCTGGCGGCCCTCCTGTTGCCGGCGCTGGCCAAGGCCCGGTCCAAGGGCCTGCAGACCTCCTGCGTCAACAACCTCCGGGAGTTGGGCATTGCGCAGGTCATGTACGTGACGGACTACCAGCAATACACGGCCTGCTTGCGCATGACCGGGGGCTATTATTATATCTGGCCGCCCCGGCTGCTTTCCCTCATGGGCAATAATCGCAAGGCTTTCCACTGCCCCGCCGCTTTGCCCGAAAGCGCCTGGGACACCAACATCAACACGACCATCAAAACCGTGACTGGCGAGAATGGGCAGCCCGACAAGTTCGGGATCACCGAGACCACGCGCTTTTCCTATGGCATTAATGATTGGGGCCTGAACCTCACCGCGCACCCTCAATTGGGCCTCGGCGGTGATATTGACGGCGGGCTTGCCCAAGGGCCGGTGAAGGACTCCATGGTGCGCGCCCCCAGCCAGATGATCATGATAGGTGACGTGCCAGCCCTGAAAGACGCTTCCCTGATCCTGTTCAACGCGAACATGGACCCCACCGATCCCACGGCCGGCCATACCCAATGGCCATCCAATCGCCACAACTACCACACCGACCTGGTCTTTACCGACGGCCATGTCGAATCTCCCCGGCGAAATGATGTGATCAACTCAGCGGCAAATAACCTCTGGCGCAGCCGTTGGAACAACGACAACCAGCCCCATAATGAGGTCACCTGGACCGTGAATCCTGCCTGGGCCAATCAGCTTGATCAGTAAGCGCGCGGGTTTGGAGGAGGCGCTCGAGCCCCGAGCAGTGGGAAAGATCGCCCCAGGAGGAACATTCAAGCGGGACGTCCCCGCTTTATTTCTCCTGTGGCCGCTTCATGCCACTTCACGCCTCGCGCAGGATCCGATAACCTCGTCCGGCATGCATTTGATGGCGACACAAGCAGGTCAAACCGGGACGCGAGCACCATCTCGTAACACGGCTGAACTGGCCGCCCGCTCGGGGCAGGAGAGGAGCATGGGCGCCATGAGACGCCGGACGCTGTGGCTCGCCGCGGTCGTCCTGCTCCTGCACGCTGGGATTAGCTGGGGCGAGGCGACGTACGAGAACCCGGTGATTGCAGGCGATCACCCGGATCCCTCGATTATCCGGGTGGGCAGAGATTACTGGGCGACCTCAACCTCATCCGAGTGGGGGCCACAGTTCCCGCTGCTGCATTCGACTGACCTGGTGAATTGGGAGCTCACCGGCTCGGTCTTTCCACAACGGCCTGCCTGGGCCGAAGGGAACTTCTGGGCACCGGAGATTTCTGAGTTCAAAGGCCATTTCTTCATTTACTACGTGGGCCGCGCGCGCGGCGGGCCGCTCAATGTGGCCGTGGCCACGGCGGACAAGCCTGCGGGGCCGTATGCCGATCGCGGCCCGATTGTCGGGCAGCCGGATGGTTCGATTGACCCTGTTCCCGTGACGGACGAAAAGGGCGCGCGCTACCTGGTGTGGAAGGAGGATGGAAACAGCCGAGGCTTGCCCACCCCACTTTGGGCGCAGCCGCTCACCGAGGACGGCACCCGGGTGACAGGCGAGCCCAGGGAACTGATTCGCAATGACGTTCCCTGGGAAGGCGGCCTGGTTGAGGGGCCGTTCATATTGAGGCGCGGTGACTGGTTCTACTTATTCTACTCCGGAAACGGCTGCTGCGGTGAAGGATGCAAGTACGCGGTCGGCGTGGCCCGCTCCCGGGCACTGCTCGGCCCCTGGGAAAAGAACCCCGCCAACCCGATCCTGACCGGAAACCGGACCTGGAAATGTCCGGGACATGGAAGCGTCGTAGCCGACGAACGGGGGCGCTATTGGTTCTTGTATCACGCCTATTCGACCCATGGGTCAGTATTCATCGGGCGCGAGGCGATGCTGGACGAAGTGAAGTTTGGCGCGGACGGCTGGCCTGAAATCAATGAAGGCCAGGGGCCCAGCGCCAAGGCGCCTTCTCCTTATGGAGTCGCGCAGCGACAGGTGGACCTCGGGTTTTCTGACGACTTCCGCGAGGCGGAACTCCGGCCGGGCTGGCAGTGGCCGCAAGACCGTGCCCCCGCGCCGCGCGTGGGGGGCGGGCACTTGCTGCTCGGCGTGCGCGGTCGCACCAACAGCCTGCTCGGGGGCGTGCTGGCGCAGCCGGCCACCACTGCCGATTACGTTGCGACCACCGTGGTGGAGACCAAGAGCCTCAAGCCGGGCTGGGCGGTAGGGCTGTGCGCCGTCGGGGATTCGGACAATGCGGTAGGCGTGGCCGTGACGCCCGAGGGCATCATCACCTGGCGGCGCGACCGGGGCACGCAACGGCGACTGGCGGGCCCGGAACCGATGGCGGGCGAAAAGGTCCATCTGCGCCTGACGGCGCGTATGGGCTATCGTTTCCAGGCCTCGGCCAGCCCTGACGGGAAGAGCTGGAAAGACTTCGGCTTGCCCCTGGAGAAGAAAGGCCTGCCGCCCTGGGACCGCAGCGTGCGCGTGGCGCTGACCGTCGGCGGCGCCGCGGATGCGGAGGGTTGTTTCGATTCGTTCTCCATCCAGCGTTCAACCGGTCTCCCTTGAGACGCGTTGGCTTGAGGTTGGCTTGAGGCGCGCGTGATGGTTCGAGGGGCCTTCGACGGTACTTCGAAGGGGCTTCGAAGAGGTTTCGAAGGGCTATTGGGGTTTTGGTCAGTCCCCTGCTAGCCGCCGACGTCAGCAGGCGCTGGCCCCTTGTTCTTAGAGCGTGTTTGGAGAACGCGACCTTTGGCGTTGTGTAGGGTTTGGAGTCCCGCCTTTAGGCGGTTTCCGCGCCTAACCGCCTGAAGGCGGGACTTCAAACCTGCCGTGGCGAGCTTCAATGCGCTTGTTCAAACAGGCTCTCAGGTGTGGCCAGTTCATGCCACATGACAGGCCCGGAGAGCCGCATTAGCCTCTTAAGTCAATGCCGTTACGCTTCTTTCACGTCTATCGAGCGGGCCTTTGTGCCGTCGGAGTTCTGACCGCGACCTCCTCCAATGCCTGGCAGATGAAACAGGCGCCGTTGATGACCCGCTGGGCGAGCCTGGTGGATACCAACGCGCCCTTGCCCGAATATCCACGGCCGCAACTGGTTAGGAGTAATTGGCTCAACCTGAATGGCATTTGGCAGTTCCAGCCGGGGGCTACGAATGACCCGGCGCCTACCAATCGAACCCTCTCCAGCAGCATCCTGGTACCCTACCCGATGGAGTCGGCTATTTCGGGCGTGATGCAATATTATCCCTGGTCGTGGTACCGGCGCACTTTCACCGTCCCGACGGCGTGGAGCGTAAGCCGCGTCATCCTGCATTTGGATGCCGTGAACTGGCAGTCAGAGGTGTTCATCAATGGCCAGAGCCTCGGCGTTCACAAGGGCGGGTACGATGCGTTCAGCTATGATATAACACCTTACCTGGCCGGCACTGGCGCGCAGGAGTTGATCGTGCGCGTCTATGACCCAGTCGATAACGGTGGGCAGCCCCGCGGCAAGCAGACCCTGTATCCCGGGGGTATCATGTACACCTCCTCCTCCGGCATTTGGCGCTCGGTGTGGCTCGAGCCCGTGAGCGCGAGCGGGGTGCAGGGTTTGACCATGATCCCGGACGTGGATAATTCGCGGCTGCGGCTTACGGTCAGCACCTATGCAACGAACGGCGTCACGGTTTCCGCCACCGTGCTGGACGGGGCAGTGGTCGTTACAAACGTGAGCGGCAGCCCGCAGGCCGAGTTGAGCCTGCCCATTCCCAGCCCGAAGCTCTGGTCGCCGGATAGTCCATATCTCTACACGCTGCGGGTCTGCGTCATCCAGAACAGCGTGACCAACGACACTGTGAGCAGCTACTTCGGCATGCGCAAAATCGCTATTGGCACCGTGAACGGCATCAAGAAGATGCTGCTGAACAACCAGGTGTTCTTCGAGATGGGGCCGCTGGATCAGGGCTTTTGGCCGGACGGCATCTATACCGCGCCGACGGATGACGCCCTCAAGTTCGATATTCAGCAGGCGAAGAACCTCGGCTTTAACATGATGCGCAAGCATATCAAGGTGGAGCGCGACCGCTGGTATTATTGGGCGGACACCTTGGGGATGCTGGTGTGGCAGGACATGCCGAGCTGCAACTCTTATACGGGCAACCCGTCGCCCCCGCCGGTGGACGCCGCGCAGTTCCAGACTGAGCTGAGCCGCATGGTGCTGACGCATATCAACAGCCCGGCGGTCATCATGTGGGACGTTTTCAATGAAGCGCAGGGACAGGAAAACACGCCTGGCGGGGTCGGCCAGGCCACCACTGCCTCGCTGGTGCAACTGGTCAGGACACTCGACCCGTCGCGCCTGGTGAACCAGGCCAGCGGCGGCAATTACTACGGCGTGGGGGATGTGCTCGACAACCACAGCTACCCGCAGCCGGGCAATCCCACCAGCACCACGCAGGCGCCCGTGGACGGCGAATACGGCGGCATCGGGTTCCAATTGGCAGGGCACCTGTGGAATCCTGCGTTGGCGGGCGGCAACTACGTGGGCGCCAACACCACGAATGACATCGCCACCATCTATGATGGTTTCGCGGCTGACTTGGTTTACTCCAAAGCCAGCGGCGGCCTCAACGCGGCTGTCTATACGCAGATCACCGACGTAGAGAATGAGTGCAACGGTCTGTTTACCTACGACCGGGTGCTCAAGCCCGCGCTGAGTAAGATTCTCACCTCGAACCAGAAGGCAATTACTGGGCAAATGACCATTACGGACGTGCTGCCGACTTCGCAGAACTCGGGCCGCACGTGGAAATACACCACTGACAGCAGTGTTGCGTCTGCCGCATGGTACTCGACGAATTACAGTGATTCAGGCTGGAGTTCAGGGCAGGCGGGCTTCGGCACGGCTGGCACCCCCGGCGCCGTAGTGCGCACCACCTGGAATACGGGCGACATTTGGATCCGCCAGCAGTTCACCCTGGGGGCGTTGACGCCCAACGCGCTAAGCAATCTCGTGTTCAAATGTTATCATGACGAGGATTGCGAGATCTACCTGAACGGCGTGCTGGGGGCGACCGCGTCGGGGTATGCTACCACTTATGTGCTCCTCGACATGAACGCCGCCGCTCGGAGCGCGCTCATCCCCAATGGCTTGAACCTGATCGCCGTGCATTGCCACCAGACGACGGGGGGGCAGAACATTGATGTCGGCATCTCCCAGCGTCTTCTGATTGCCGATACTCTGACTGTGCCTACGGACCCCACTGGCTACTGGAAGCTCGATGAGACGAGCGGTTCGCTGGCAGCCGATTCCTCCGGTAACGCGAATAATGCGTCGGTCAGCAACCCGAACTGGACGGCGTCGGGCAAGGTCCAGGGCTGCCTCACGTTCAACGGGGCGAACAGTTACGCCCGCATCAACCGCACGATCAGCAATGATTTCAGCGTGGCGTTTTGGGTGAGGACCGCGCAGACGGGCGGCACGGGGCAGTGGTGGCAGGGCAAGGGTTTGGTGGACGGAAATGTGTCGAGCACCGCGAATGATTTCGGCACGGCCTTGTGCGGGTCCAGGTTCGCCTTCGGCACGGGCAACCCGGATACTACCATCACATCGGCCACGAGCATCAACGATGACGCCTGGCATTATTGCGTTGCGACTCGCGAGCAGAGCAGCGGGACGATGAAAGTCTACGTGGACGGCGTGCTGGAAACGACGGGCACTGGTTCCACACAGTCGCTCAGTGCGGCGTCGAGTCTGCGGTTCGGGTCATTGCAGACGGGCACTGGTTTCTTTTTGGGCAGCGTGGACGAGGTCCGGATATTCAACCGTGCGCTGGGGCACTTGGAGGTCGCGGCTCTCTATGACGACAGCGTGGCGCCGCCGCCCGCGCCGGCTGGGCTTCTGGCGGTAGCGGCCAACGGGCAGGTCACTTTAAGCTGGGCGGACGCCAGCGGGGCATCGGCGTATGCGGTGGGGCGCTCGGCCAGCCCGGGCGGTCCCTATTCGACGGTCGCCACCGTGACCGACACGGGGTTTATGGACGTCGGCCTGACCAACGGGACGACATACTATTACGTGGTGTGGAGCGTGAATTCCGCAGGGCAGGGCGCGCCGTCCGCAGAGGTGAGCGCGGCGCCCTACACGCTGGCAGCCTGGTTCAAGGCCGATGCCATCACGGGCCTCGCCACCGGCAGCGCGCTGGGCACCTGGGCTGATGCCAGCGGCATTGGCAACGACGCCACGCAATCAGTGGCCGGCCAGCAACCGACTTTTGTGACCGACGCCATCAACGGTCTCCCCGTGGTGCGGTTCATCGGGTCCAACAGCACTTACCTCGCCTTCAGCCGGCCGGTGCAGGACGACTTCACGATCCTTTGCGTCTATCGCAGCAGCCAGGGCATCGGCGCCGGCACGGCTTTCTACGAGGGCGCCGGCCTGGTCAATGGCGAGGTGGCAGGGCTGGCGGATGATTTTGGCGTGAGCCTCAACGCCGATGGGTTCCTGCTTGCGGGCACAGGCAACCCCGATACCACGGTAGTGTCCAGCGGCTCCACTTATGCCGACGGCCAGCCGCACCTGTTCACCTTCAAGCGGACGGAGAGCGCCGGGGCGTTGGCTTTGTATGCCGACGGCGTGCTAGTCGGCACCGCTACCGGCGGTGCGGAGCCGTTGACCGCCCCCGCCCGGCTCGTGCTAGGCGCGCAACAAACCCTCCTCAACTTCCTGACGGGTGACATTGCTGAGGTGAAGATCTTCAATTCCCCACTCGCGGACAGCGACCGCATGGCCGAAGAGCACGCGCTCCAGTGCAAGTACGGGCTTGGCGGAGGCCCAGCGCTGCCCGGGGTGCCTGCCGGCCTGGAGGCGACTCCTGGTAACCGGCAAATCATAGTGACCTGGACGGTCACCCCTCGGGCTACCGGTTATAACCTGTGGCGTTCCACCAACGACGGCGCCTCCTACACGCTAATCGCCTCGGCCCTGTCGGGGACCGGCTTTGTGGACACGGGCGCTGTAAGTGGACTGACCAATTACTACGAAGTTGCCGCCTTGAATGAGTGCGGCACCAGCGCCCGATCGGCCTCGATGGGCGTGTTGCTGCCATTGCCGGCGCTCGTGCTTGGCACGGCCGGCCGGTGGCTCGCGGTTAGTTGGCCGGACTGGGCCAGCGATTGGCAGTTGTGGTCGGCAACCAACCTGGCTCTGCCCGTTGTATGGTCGCTGGTAACCAACGCCGTCAGTAGCTCCAACGGGCAATTTGTCGCCTTTCTGCCCATTGGTTCGGGAGCCTGCTTCTTTCGCCTGGCCAGTCCATGAGCCCTGAACGATTTATGATTTACGATTTACGATTCACGAGAGCAGCATTCGAATCAGGCATCAGCTCGTAAATCGTAGATCGCAAATCGTAAATGTCCTGGCGCGTGAAAATAGGCATTCGAAACAAGGTGCTTGGTCTCCTAATGGCATCGGCCTGCATGGCGGGCAGTAGCCGGGCCGATACGACCACGACGGTGCTCAGCATCCAGCCCGGCGCCCGTGGCACGCTCTACAAAGGTAATCTCGCGCCCCTGCAGCCGAGCCCTTTGATGCGCTTGCCGCCCGGCAGCATCCGGCCCCAAGGGTGGCTGCTGACCATGCTGCAAACCCAGCGCTCCGGGATGAATGGCCGCCTGGAGGAGATTTCACCCTGGCTCAAGTTCGACACGAGCGACTGGACCACACCCAATGGCGCGGGCTCGACGCAGGGCTGGGAGCGCGTGCCCTACTGGCTGCGCGGCTACGTTGACCTCGGTTACTGTCTGCAGGATCCGGCGGTCATCAGCAATGCCACGCGCTGGATAAAGGGGGTCATGACTTCGCAGCGCACGAATGGCTACTTCGGACCGGCGGCGCTCTATTCCGTCACGAACGACGCTTCCTTCAACGGCGCGCCCGATCTTTGGCCGAAGATGCCCATGCTTGATGCGCTGCGTTCTTACTACGAGTACACCGGCGATACGAACGCGATGGCCTTGATGCGCGATCATTGCCTGTGGGCCAACGGGCTGCCGGCCTCCACGTTCGGCGCGGGCTACTGGCCGATGATGCGCATGGGCGACCACGTCGAGAGCATCTACTGGCTTTACAACCGCCTGGGTGAATCGTGGCTGCTGGACTTGGCCGGCAAAATGTACACCAACATGGCGCGGTGGGACACGCCGGGTACGCTGCCCAACTGGCATAATGTGAATATTGCGGAGTCGTTCCGTGCTCCCACGGTCTATTGGCAGCAATCGGGTAACGCCACTCATTTGCAGTTTGCGGAGGCCAATTACCAGGTGGTCAAGAGCCTTTATGGCCAGGTGCCGGGCGGGGCCTTCGGCGCGGATGAGAACTGCCGGCCCGGTTACCACGATCCGCGCCAGGGCTTTGAGACCTGCGGCTGGGTGGAACTCATGCGCAGCTTTGAGATCCTCACGCGCGTTACGGGCAATCCCGTTTGGGCCGAGCGCTGCGAGGATGTGGCGCTGAACTCGTTTCCGGCGGCGCTGCGAACCAACCAGCTTTCGCTGCATTACCTGACGTCGCCCAACCAGGTCCAGTTGGACCAGAACAACAAGTCCCCGGACGTGCAGAATAGCGGCACGATGTTCTCCTACAGTCCGTTCGAAGTCTATCACTGCTGCCAGCACAACCACGGCCAGGGCTGGCCTTATTTCTGCGAGGAGACCTGGCTTGCCACCTGGGACAACGGGCTGTGCGCTTCGCTTTACGCGGCGACTGCGGTGCAGGCCCGCGTGGGTGACGGCGGCACCATCACTCTCACGGAGACTACCGACTTTCCTTTCAGCGACACGGTCCAACTCAGCGTGGCGGCGACGAACGTGGTAAGTTTCCCGCTTTACCTGCGCGTGCCGCAGTGGTGCTCGAAGGGCTGGGTGCAGGTCAAGAACCAGATCGTGGCGGCCAGCCTTACCCCGAGCTCGTATCTGCGCATTCAACGCGCCTGGGCGAGTGGAGACCAGGTTACACTGCACTTGCCGCGCCAAGTGGCGCTCCACACCTGGACCGCCAACAACAACGCCGTGTCCGTCAACTATGGCCCGCTGACCTTTTCCTTGCGGATCGGCGAGCAGTGGCTGAGCTACGGCACCAATCCCGCCTGGCCGGAATGGGCGGGCTATCCCGCGACGCCTTGGAACTACGGCCTGTCACTCGACCGCGGCAATCCGGCGGCCTCATTCAGGGTGATCACCAACGCTGGGCCGGTGCCGGCTTATCCCTTCTCGCTGGAGACGGTTCCGATCAGGTTGCAGGTGAAGGCGCGGCGGATTCCCGAGTGGCGCATGGATAGCCTTGACGTGGTGTCAGCCCTGCAGCCCAGCCCGGCTTACAGCACGCAGGCGGAGGAAACGGTGACGCTGGTTCCAATGGGCGCTGCCCGGCTGCGCATATCCGCTTTTCCCACGGTCAGCACCAACTGCGCGGTCGCCACGCGCTGGGGCGCGCCGTACACCCCAAGCGCCTCGTGGTGCTGGGGCAGCGACACCGTGCAGGCGCTGTGCGACGGTTTGCTCCCGGCCAGCTCGAGCGATACTACGATTCCGCGGTTCACGTGGTGGGATCACTTGGGTACCGCAGAATGGGTCCGAGCCGACTTCAGCACCACCAATCACATCAGCCAGGTCTCGGTGTATTGGTACGACGACACCGGCTTCGGCCAGTGCCGCGTGCCGCAGTCGTGGGTGGTAGAGTATCTTTCGGGCACCAATTGGGTGCAGGTATCCGGGGCAGGCGCCTACGGGGTGGCGCGGGACACCTGGAACACGGTGCAGTTCACGCCCGTGCAGACCACGGCCGTGCGCCTTCGTGTGCAACTGCAAAGCGGGGTGTCGGGTGGCATTCTTGAGTTTCGGGTGCCGGTCCAACCGGTGGCCGGAGTCTCTGCGTATTATCCACTGGACGGCAACGTCAACGATGTCGTGAGCCGCCACAACGGCACGCTCGCCGGGCGGCACATACGTCAGCGATCGTCCCAGCGCCAACTACATCGGACCTTTTCCACCTTCTGCATCCGCATCATCGAAAACGTCCACGGCGGATGAGGTTAGCAGGTTCTTCGGAAAACAGGCGACTTGAGTTGCTCCTCGGCTCGCGTCGGGACCGATTGTTCAGGTGAGAGAGCACCGGATGAGTTGGTTCGAGTTACGGAGCGCGAGGAAGTAGTTGCTTCGCGCAGCAATGGGTTCGAGGACCTCGAAACCATCCAGGCCTGGCATTTCCAGGTCCATCAGCAGGCAGTTCGGCAACCGTGAAGCGCAAGCCGCCAGCAACTCTTCGCCGCGCGGATACGTCACGACCTCGAAGCCGTGGGACTTCAGTGCTTCGATGCTCCGCTCCACACGCCCCTTCACACCAGACTGGTCCTGTGAACGACGATGCTCTAGCCTTCGATAACGATGAGTTGGATCACATTCATTTGGTCCATGACCTCAGGCATCTGCCTGACCCTCGGGGCGGTGCATTTTGTCGTTTGGACCCGCCGGCGCGACGAATGGGCGAACCTGGTGTTCTCGATAACCGCGGCTGCCGCCGCAGGCTATGCCGTCCTCGACCTTCTTGCGTTGCGTGCTCAGACACCCGCCGAGTATGGCGAGTGGATGCGGTGGATGCTCCTGCTGGGGATGGTCGAGGGGGTCTTGATTGCATGCTTCATCCGCCTGTATCTGCGGGCGGGACGCCTCTGGCTGTTTTGGCTGATCTGCGGCTTGCGGGTGCTGATGCTGGTGCTCAACTTCGTGGCCGGGCCTAACTTCTATTTCCGCGAGATCACCGCCGTTCATCCGATGCCCCTGCTGGGTGAGCTGATCTCGCACCCGCATGGCGTGCTGCACCCCTGGGCGATGCTCATGCAACTGAGCCTGCTGCTGATCATCGTCTTCGCGATCGACGCCGCCCGAACCGCCGCGAAACGGAGCGAAGGGCCTCGGGCTTGGGTGCTGGGCGGCTTGGTGGCGGTGGGATTTTCCCTGGCGCTCGTGAGTTACGCATTGTATGCGCTGGAGATTCTGCCGAGCACCTTTTCCAGCCAGCTTTTCCTGTCGCTCATGCTCCTGATGGGCTATGAATTGAGCCTGGATGTGCTGCG
>Ga0335069_10003214_pt1 | contig 24827 bp, 22 predicted proteins | sample Lox_Sample_11_FD_206714 | JGI IMG/M metagenome (GOLD analysis project Ga0335069, IMG submission 206714) | Soil microbial communities from Loxahatchee National Wildlife Refuge, Florida, United States - Lox_Sample_1.1 | ecosystem: Environmental > Terrestrial > Soil > Wetlands | place: USA... | reverse complement strand
AAGCCAACCCCCAGACCCCGGACCAGCCGGCAACCGTCCTGGAATCAGCGGAAATTGGCTTCGATTCCCAGAATCAGAACCGCCCCATCAACCTGGCGCTGAAATCCACCATCAAGCTCCCGCCCATGCTCGAAGGCATGAACCTGAAGGACCTCAAGCGCTAAACCGATGGCAAAATCCCCCAAAAACCGCGCCTAAGCGGACCGAATCCTCGTGGCGCGGGCTCAGAGCCTGGGGAAAAGCCCGCCGCGTCGTCGACGCCTAACGCGCCATGTCGCCCCTGGCCGATGAAAGTCGACGCGCCGTTCCAGTATCCTGGGATTAGGACAGAACCATGAGGAATCTTGTTTGCGGTGTCGTCGCCCTGTTGGCCCTTTCGGCCATGGGCTTGGGACAGGAAAAGGAAGCCAGCGCCACGCTGGCTGGCCGCACCGTGGCCATCCGCTATGCCGCGCCGGCCTCCAAGGATCGCGCTTCCCTCAGCCTCCACACCACTGCAGCGCTGGCGTTTGAGGGTTTCAATCTTCCCAAGGGCGATTACACACTCTACATCCTTGCCAGCGGCCCCCAGTGGCGGCTCGCCATCAACAAGGCCGCCAGTACCGCCGCCGCGCAGTATGACCAGACGCTGGACGCCGCCCGCGTCCCCATGATCATGACGCGCCCCGTCACCCCCGAATCCGGCTTCTCCGTGACGCTATCCAACCCCAGCCCCTACGAGTCCGCGCTTCACGTCATGTGGAACGGCGTCGAGGCCATCGCACCCTTCCATCTGGTCCACGGCCCCGGCGCCCCGGAATAGCGCGCCCCTGACTAACGGCCCGCCGCCATCGCACGTAGCGTGCGCCGCCGCGGGGATTCTTCGGCGAAGACCGCCCAGCCCGCTTGCGGCCCATCCGTTTCCGCTCCCGTCAGGCTGAGAACCGTCGCTAGCTGTCCTTCGGGCAGCTCTTGCAGCCTCACCCGCAGGCCGGTTCGAAAGGCGATCGCGTCGCGATACGTATTCTCCGCCGCCGTCAGTTCCTCGAAGCTGACTTCCTCCTCGAAATCCAGTCCATGGCGTTGCCTCAGGTCCGCGCCGATGGCCTCCAGCCGCAACCGCGCGCCCGGCGGCAGGCAGACCGCTGGAACAGGGCAGGGATCGACGGCGGTAAGGAACTCCTTCACCGTCCGCCAGAAGGAGCGCGGCGCGCTTCTGGCTTCCTCGCTGGCCACTAGATCGGACAACGAGGCGAATCCCATCGAGTTGCTTGGAAACCGATGGGCCACGAGATGCTCTCCCGCAACAGCCAGACGGTTGGGGAAAGCCATCAAGGAATAGTCGCACATAGGTAAACTCCTCTCTTATTAGGGATGCGCGCCGAATGGCCGGGGGACTCGCGCGCGGTGCGCCAGCGAACGCGCCGCGCCCACGGCTGCGGCCGCGGATGTGAGGCCAGGAACACACGCGCGCTTCCCGTCCGCCAGTCGCGCCGCCGGCGCGCATAACTCGCCGCGGGCAGCCTGGCGCCGCGCTAAGCCGCCTGCGGCGGAGTGGCCTCGCCGCCGGAGAGGAGGTCTTTGAACACCGCGCCCAGCGCCAGAAACTCCGCCAGGCTCGAAGGTTTGCGCAGGAACCGCGCCGCGCCAAGCTGTTTGGCGGCCGTGCGGTCGTCCAGCGAATCCGAGGAGGTGAGAACCACCACGGGCGCTCCGCGGAGCTTCCTGGCCGAGTGCAGCCGCTCTAGGATCTCGATCCCATCGTGGCGCGGCAGGTTCAAATCCAGAATAATCAGGTCCAGCTGCGCTTCGGCGCAGCGTTCGCGCTCGTCGAGCACGCGCAGCGCTTCGGCTCCGTCCGCCACCACTTGCAGCGGGTGATCGACGCCGTGCTCCTTCAGCGCGGCGCGGATCAGGTACACGTCCGCCAGGTTGTCCTCCGCCACCAGAATCCGAGGCCTCTGCCCCAACTCCACCGCCGGCTCCCCGGACGCCAGGCTTGGGCCGGGCTTCCTTCGCGCGGATGCCGCCCGCCACGCTCCGCCGCTAGAGGCGCAACACATGGGTCCTCCCACCGTCGCGGTTTCGGCGGCATGAAGTCTCCGCGCCGGAGACCTCTCGCTTCGCCCCGCCGGGCCGCATCGCGAATCCTGTCCGCCGCCGGCCACGCCGTCGCGGAACGCGCGGCGCCGGTTCGCGGCTCTAACCTCGTGTTTACGCTACATCCTAAACGATTCCAGGCGAGCCGGCAAACCGCCGCCCCTCTGTCTTGTCAGCTCGATTACAGACGCAGTCATAGTTCGGAAAGCAAGCTGTCTTCTAACGTACGGTCCAGGATTTCCCCGCGGGCTATAATATACCAAAGACGCACGGAGAGGACACGCTTTTGACGCCGGGCCACATCCTTGTCGTGGAGGACGATGCTGGCCAGATGTCCGATCTCTCGGACATCGTCCGGTCTCTCGGCTATCAGGTGGCCACGGCGTCCGATGGCCGCGAGGCGATCCTCCAGCTCGACGCCCTGCCCGTAAGCGCCATCCTCACCGACCTCATCATGCCCGGCATGGACGGGTTCGCCTTGCTGCGGGAATTGAATGCCCGCGGGATCCGCACTCCCGCAATCGTGCTCACCGGCTTCGGCGGAATCGATCAGGCCATCTCTTTGGTGCACGACCTGAAGGCCTTCTGGTTTCTCGAGAAGCCCCCGCAGCCCAGCGTGGTGAGAGCCTTGCTCGAACGAGCCATCCACCAGGGCGAGTTAGTGCGGGAGGCGGAGCGCCTTCACTCGCAACTTAGTTATCGCGGTGTCCTGGGTGAGTTAGTGGGCGAGTCTCCCTGCATGCGGGAAGTCTTCTCACTCATCCGCCAGGTGGCCCCAACCAGTGCGTCCGTTCTGATTAGCGGAGAGAGCGGTACGGGTAAGGAGCTGGTGGCCCGCGCTATCCACGCCATGAACCCGCACGCCGGGCCGTTCGTCGCCGTGAATTGCGCCGCCCTGCCGGAGAGCCTCATCGAAAGCGAGCTGTTCGGGCACGAAAGAGGCGCCTTCACTGGCGCCGTGGAAAGACGCGCCGGGTGCTTCGAGCAGGCCCAGCACGGCACCCTCCTGCTCGATGAAATCGGAGAGATGCCCCTGGCCACGCAAGCCAAGCTCCTCCGCGTCATCGAGGACGGCAAGGTGCGCCGCCTCGGCGGCGCCAGCGACATTCCAGTCTCCGTGCGCGTGCTGGCCGCCACCAACCGCTCTCCGGAAGCCGCCGTCAAGAACAGGCTCTTGCGCGAGGATCTCTATTACCGCCTCAACGTATTCCACATCGCGCTACCCCCGCTGCGCGAACGCAAGCAGGATATTCCGCTCATCGCCGAGACTCTCATCCGCGACCTCAACAGCAAGCACGGCTGCCGCGTCACGAATCTCAGCGCGGAGGTCCTCTCCGCCTTCCAGGCCAGGTCATGGCCGGGTAACGTCCGCGAGCTTCGCAACCTCATCGAGCGCGCGGTCATCATGGCCTCGGAAGGGGAGATTCAGCCGCGCCACTTGCCCGGGGCCGTCTCCCCGCCGCCGGTTCCCGCCGCGGATTCCGCCGAGGTGCTGCACATCCCCGTGGGAGCTCGCATCAGCGACGTGGAAAAGGCCTACGTGCAATTGACGTTGAAGCACACGCGCAACAACAAGACCCGCGCCGCCGAGTTGCTCGGCCTGTGCCTCAGAACGCTGCACTACAAGCTCCGCGCCTACTCCTCCGAGGGCGATCGCGAGGCGCCTTCTTGGCGCGCCGGCAAGTCAGCCTGAGCCGGCTTTTCCTTCGTTACCTTCCCGCGGCAGAGTGAAAGAGAAGCGCGAACCCCGCCCCGGCGCGGACTCGGCCCACATCCGCCCGCCATGCCGCAGCACGATGATGCGGCAGGAGGCCAGCCCGAGCCCCGCGCCCGCGCGCGAACCGCCCCGCATCCGCTCAAACGGGCGGAAGACGTTCTCCAAAAGGCCGGGGTCGATGCCGGCGCCGTTGTCTTCCACCGTGATAACCCACTCCCCGCCTGAAAGCGTGGCCCCTACCTCAATCCGCAACGGCGCGGGACTGCGGTTCTCCGCGGCGTTGCGCAGCAGGTTCTCGAACACCTGCGCCAAACGGTCCGGGTTCCCCGTGACCCACGGAAGCTCGCCATAGCGTACCTCCGCGCCGGCTTCCCCTAGGAGCTTGTCCAGCTTGGCCAGCGCCAGGCGAAGCGTCATCGCCAGATTGACCGGCTGAAATCCGCCCGCCTCGGTGAGCAGCGCCGTGGAATAAGCGGCGAGTCCGTCGATGAGGGCGTCGATCCTCGCGGCGCTCTCAATCACGAAGCCCAGCCGCTCGGCCGTATCTGCTTCCGCCGGCGCCGGGTCCTTGCGCAGCAACTCGGAGTGCAACCGGACGGCTCGCGCGGCGGCCCGGAAATCATGGCACGCGCGCAGCAGAAACTCCGCGAATTCACGCTCGGCGGATCCGTCCATCGGCTCGTCTCGTCTCCCGCAATGGCCAGTGTCTCGTATCGAAGCGCCTGCGGCAAGCTGCCGCCCCGGCCGAGTTGCCGCTCGCGAGAACCGGGCGTAGCCCCATCGGGCCGGTTCCATGGAGGCGGAGAAGGCGCTCGCGGCGAATGGCGCGGAAAGTACTGGGAACTAAATTCGCCATCGGGCAAGAACATTTTACCGAGTGCGGCCCGCCGCCTTGCCCTAAGCCCCTTTCGATTGCCCCGCGCTCCGAATGGCAGCCTTCTTGCGAAACACCTGGAGCGTAAGCCACGCGGGACCGCGCTCGCGGCGTCAGTCTTCTGCGAAGCGAAGCGGTCTCTGGGGAGCAGAGGCGCCCCCTCGCGTCTGCTCCCATTTTTTCTTAGGCCCCCGGCGGCCGCATCTCCGCTCCGGCGCCTCGTCAAAAGCACCCTGCAAAATTCGCACGCGGTGTGCATCCATTGCGCGTTTACATCCCAAGCCCCGCGCGAAACGGATGTTATTTCACACGCTTTGGCGCTAGACCGTGAAAGGCTTCACCTTTCATCCCGCTCGTCCGCTGACCGCCGGTTTGGAACAAACCGTGCAACGAGCAAGACCACTGGTAGCAAATCACACTGCAAAACTTGGGAGGGAACCATGGCAGCAATCGTTCCGGTGTTGGAATCCAATCTTGAGGATGTGTTGGCGCACCTGCCGATTTCGAGCACCACGGAGTACGGTAAGTGGCAGACGATTTACGGGCAGCACGCGCCGGCAAAGTGCATCTTTCTGGTGGTGTCGGGCAAGGTAGCCATTTCGCGCGTCACCGAGGACGGCTCCGAGGTCATTCTGGAAATCGTCGGCACGGATGACCTGTTTGGCGAAAGCTCATTCCTCGGCGCGCCCCGCATTTCCGAGCGGGCCACGGCCATCGAAAAGACCACCGTCATGACCTGGCCGGTGGCGGAGATCGAGGAGCTCATCACCAAACGCCCCAGGCTGGCGGTGGCCCTGTTGCAGATCCTCGCGCAGCGCAACGCGGAGCTGACCGAGCGCATCGAGAGCTTCGCCGTGGACGGCGTGGAGCGGCGTCTGGCGCGCTCCCTGCTTCGCTTCTCCGAGAGGCTGGGCGCGCAGGAGCAGGACGGCTCCGTGCGCATGATGCCGTTTACCCATGCGCTGCTTTCGCGCTATGTAGGTACGTCGCGGGAAGTAGTCACGCAGCATATGAACCGCCTGCGCAAGCAGGGCTACGTCAGCTATTCGCGCCACGGCATTGTTCTGCATCGTGACGCGCTGAAGGCGTCCATCAGCTAGACCGCGCTCACTCCGGGCCCTTTGCCGCACCTGGCGCGCTGTTGGCGCCAGGCGTGCATGGAATGGAGACAGTAGGCGCATGGCCGCCGGACTTTCCCTGTCCACTCCGCCCGCGAATTCCCGGGGCGCGATCGCGGCCGGCGGCTAAGCGTTGGGGCCCGGGATGACCGCACGAAAGCGTCAGAGCATTGTGGCAGCCGGCGATCGCCGGACGGAGCGGCGCTTCGCCCTGATCCTCGGTCTGAGCTGGAAGCTGATCCATCGCAACCGCGTGATGGCCTCCGGCGCGGGCCACACCATCGATATCTCCCGGCACGGCGTGCGCTTCGACTCCTGTCCGCGGATCTCCGCGGGCAAGAAGATGGAGATCTCCATCGCCTGGCCCGTGCTGCTCCACGGCGTGGCTCCCATCAAACTGGTGATCGGCGGGCCGGTGGTGCGCTGCGATGACGCCTGCACCGTGGTCCGGATCGTCCGGCATGAGTTCCGCACGGCCCGGCGCTCGCAGGCGGCGGGCGCCCTAACCGTCAAGCGCGAGGAGCCGCCTCGTCGCATCGTCTTGCCGCGCAAAGCGGCCCTTTGAGGAGTGAAGGGAATTGGGGGGGAGCGGCCGCCGCCTCATGGCGGCGAATCGCCCGTTTGGAATGCGCGGCGCCCCGGCCGCGAGCCTCGCTTCGTCTGCGAAGCCGCGCGGCCGGATCGAGAGCTGCGAACGTTCCGATAGCGACCCCGTCCAAGAGGGCTGGATCGCGATCGAAGACGTTAGAAGTCCCAGCGCACCGTCGTCGTCTTCCCCGCCACTAGCGTTACTTCCTGCCAGAGCAAGGACTGTCCGCCCGCCACATCGATGCGCACCTGGTACGTCCCGGGGCTCACCTGCAGGTCCTGCCCTGCGCCGTTGAACTGGTCGATGTACCCCACGTACTCGCCATTCAGCATCACCGCGGCGAACTTTTCGCCGTGGAATTCCACTTTCAGATCCGCATAAGGCGGCTTTGGGTCCGGCTTGCGCGCCAGGTTCTCGGAAAGATGCGCCGTTTTGCCGGATTCGATGGTCACCGTCGAGGTGCTCGTTTCACAGCGCGGATCCATCAGCGCGACTTGGTGGGTCCCGGGCGTCATCAAGTACTTCCGTGACGACCCATAGTGAGAAGCAGGCCCCCAGTAGTGGCCATCGACATACAGCGCCGCGTCGTCCGGGGACACGCTGACCTTGAGGTAACCGACAGGCATGCTGGACTTCGCGGAGCCTCCGCAGAAGGCCGCTGCCGGCAGAAGACTGAGCGCTAATAGCAATCGCTTCATGGGACTTCCTCCTGTTAGATAAAGTAAGTCAAATCAGTAATTGGAACAAGGAGCGCCGGACCCCTCGCGGTAAGTCGAGACCCCGGCGCGTTGTAGCGAAACAGACGCATGGCTTCACCTGCTGGCTCCGAGCTGCGCCGATTCGGAGCTTCTCGCCCCCGCTGGGGCTTCCGCGCGGGACAAGTGCAATATCACCGGAGTAATTTCAAAGGGCATCTTCTCCCGCGCCGAACGCAGCGGCAGTTCCTCCGTCTTCACCAGGGTGATCTCGTCGGACCAGGGATTCAACTTGATGCGCGAACCGAGCGGTAGGGCCGCGATCTGATCGATCTTGTCCTCCTGGAGCGGCGGCGCGGATTCTTCCAGGGCGGCCAGCCGCGCCATGTTCGCACGGCTTACCATCGCGTTGCCCAGGTGGGCGCGCACCAGGTTCGTCAGGTTCTGCTCGTGGGCGCTTAGCTCCTTCAGAAACAGGCCGGCGTCCCCAAGCTTGCCGGCGTAAGGCGAGTTCTTCAGGAGTTCAAGCGCCTTCTTGCCCGCTGCATCCATCTCCGCGGAAGTCCGCGCAACGTTGAGCCGTTGCAGGATTTCATTCTCGTCGAAAATTGTGGAGTCCCCGAAGGCGAACGCGGTGGGCGTTTTCTGGCCCAATGCCAGGTGCGCTAGCTCCTCGGCCAACACCATGGCCAGGCTGGCCTCATCCGGCAGGACGTCCAGCAGCCCCCGGCTCACCACAATCGTGCGGTACATCGAGAAGCTCTCCATCGGGGTTGTCAATAACACCCGGCAATGCGCATCGAGGTCCAGATGATTGGTTACTTCCAGGTTACGGACCACCGTATCCAGCACCTTGTCCACATCGCCTTTGGGCGCCAGCAGCCCGCTCCGCTCCAGCTTGTCCAGCACATTCTGCTCGGCTTCGCCCTCCCACTCGCGCTGGCTCTGAAGCGGTAACATGTCGCCCGACGCCTGCTTGTCGTCCACCGTATTCGGCGAATCGATGTGGATCTCGGAGAGCTCGTCCAGGCGGCTGCCCGGCTTGTTTCCATATCCCCAGAACATCACGCGGGCCTTCAAGCGGTACTTCTCCTTGATATCGGGAGCTTGGTTGCCCTCCTCCACGTAGACATACGCGGGAAGCCAGACATTCGGCGCCGTGTTGACGCGCCAGCTATCGAAGTGAAAGTACAGGTTGGATGTCTTTCCGTCCGTGAACGTACCGTTGAAACGCACAATCCGATACGCGTCGTCATCCACCCAGATGTCTCCCAGAAACCGGCTTCCATCGCCTGGGTTGCGCGGAGTGACTTGAAACACCAGGCACCGCACGTCCCCGAGGAACTCTCGCCTCAGATACTCGAATTGATAGGAGTCGGAGGTGAAGTCCTTCAAATCCACAAAGGCCATGCGGACAAAGCCCGCCGGGCGAAACCACAGCTTGTGGCCGGTGAAATCCAGGCGGAAGAACGGCTTGTGAAAGTCCGAGCTTTCGGTAATCGGCTTGTCCACGTTGGTAGCCATATCCAGCCGCATCAGCATGTAATCGTCCCGCAGCACAGTGTCGGCGGGAGTCATTTGCTGAATGTAGGCCTCGAGAACGGGCTGCTGGTCCTTCATCTGGTCGAGAAACTGTTGTTCACCCGCCACGATCTTGTCGACAATCTCGCTCGCTTGCTCTGCGGCGAACGCGGCAGGAGCCAACGTGAGGCCGCCCGCAAACAGGACGAAGAAGAGGTTTGGTGCTCTCATATACGCTCCGCTACTTACTCACTCTGCCCTTGCACTTAATAAGCCAATTCAAAAACGATGTGCGCTTGCGCGACGGTATCCACGGGTATTCCTCCTCGCGTGGCCGGGCGGAATCGAATGGCTTCGGCCGCTTGCACGGCGCTTTCATCCAGGCCATGTCCGAGGCCCCGGACCACCCGCAGCACTCGCGCTCTTCCCGAAGCTGGAAATAGGACCTCCACCACCACGTCGCCCTCGATCTTGAGCCTTCTGGCCTCTTCCGTATAGGCAGGCCGCGGCTTGTCGAGGATGGCGACCGGCGATTGAGCTTGCCGGTCCGCCGAGGCCGGCGGCCGCGCTTCAACCGCGCGCGCGCCCTGGAATCCGCCGGACTCCGCCGCTGGCCGCAATTCCGCCGTCTCGCTGCGCGCAACCGCATCGCCGAATCCACCGGGGCCCGTTGGCCCGGACCCTCCTGAATTTCCTCCGTGCCCCGCCGTGGCCGCGCCGAACCCAGCCGCCACAACACGGTTGCTGGACGTTTGGCCCGCGGCCGCCGCGGCTTCGCCGAACCCCGCGCTTTCCGCAGCGCCGAGCGACGGCTTGGAGGCAAGCTTGGCGGCGCCGGCGAACGCCCCCGAGGCTGCGGGAACCGGCGCAAGTCTGGATGTCTTCACCACCGGCTGCGTGAAGCTGCCCAATTGCACGGGTTGCCCGGGCGGCCGGTTGGGATGCGGAATCGCCGTAGCGGCTTCCGGCAGTTCGATTCGCGGCCGCTGCTCCGCCGGCAGGGGCGGAGGCTGCGGCGCCCGCAACGCCTGTTCCACGCGCGGCGCGGCGAAGTGCGGCGCTTCAAAGCGCCGAGGCGGCCGCACCTTAGCGCGCGGCGCCGGCAATGTCACCTTCCTGGGGGCGGCCCTCAGATGTAGCGCGGGCGGAGGAGGCGGGGGCGCCAGCTCGGTGAGATAGATGTGCTGGGGCGGCCGGACGGGTTCGGGGGCTTCGCGAATGACCGGCGCCACCAGCACCAGCATCGCGATGGCGCACAGGTGCAGCCCGGCGCTTACTAACTGCGGGTATCTGGGCCGCGTGGGCGGCGCTAACTCCGCGAAAAGGCGCGACTCGTAGGCGTACTGACCCGGCATGCCGTTAACTCCGACCCTGTTAACTTGGACACATGCTCACGGGCTTGGTCGGAGTCCGAGTCGGCTCCGGCTCTCATGAACTAACGTCGCCCGTGTTCTCCGGCGGCGCCGGAGTCAGTAAGCCATCGCAATGTTGTAACCGCTGGTTCGTTAGAACCTGCTCGTTGGCTGGGACGCGGTGCGGCCGCGTTCGGTGTACGGCCATTGAGGTGAGAAACCGGACTAGGTATTCACGCATACTACGTCCGCGTACATTGCTCAAGACTTAGTCGCGAGCGCCAACCGTTGGCGGACCCCGCCTGTCCTGTCGTCCCGCCCTGTCAAGGCCCGCCCCCAAGGTCGAGTCGTGGTTTTGCTATACTCTATCTCCCATGAGAGACCGTTCGGCGGTCCTGCTCCTGGCCGTTGCGCCGGTATTCATCTGGCAGGCGCAGCTCCGCGCCGATAGCGTGGTGTTCCAGGGCAGGGTCACCATGGCCGACGGCTCGCAGCCGCCCAAAGCGGTCGCCGTCGAGTACGATTGTACCGGCCGCGCGGCCCGGGTGGTCGCCGTCACGGGTAAGAATGGGGCGTTCATCTGGATCTACCAGGGCACCGCGTTCAGCGCCGGCCCCCAGGCCACCTCGATGCAGTTGGATCCGCTGGACCCCGCCGGGCAGAGCTTCCAACTGCGCGAAGTTCATCTCCAGAAGTGTTCTTTGCGCGCCGTGCTCGAAGGATACGTCTCTTCGGTTCTGGATCTCACGGACCAGAGGCTGGCCCAGAATCCACATCTGCCCGACCTCGTGATCCGGCGCCCGGCCGGAAACGAGACTCTAGAAATCGATCCCCAAAAGGCCGTGCCCCGCGCCGCCGCAAAGCCGTGGGGGCGCGCGGTCAAGGCCCTCGACGCCCACGACTGGCAGCAAGCAGCCACCCAACTCCGCGCCGTCTGCGCCGCCGCCCCGAAGTTCGCCTTGGGATGGAGCGCCCTTTCGCTGGCCTTGGTGAACCAGGGGCAGATGGATGAAGCGCGCGTAGCCCTCGAAAAGTCCGTCGAACTCGACCCCAAGCCGCTCCCCGCGCGCTTCCGCTTAATGCGCCTGGACATGGAGCTGAAGGATTGGGCGGCGGCCGAGAGCGCCGCGGACGCGCTCATCGCGGCGGATACGCGCGGCCTCTATCGCGAGGCGCATCTGGATCGCGCCGTGATCCTCTACCACCGGAACCGCCTGGACGATGCCATTGCAAGCGCCGGCGAGGAGATTCGCCAGGATACGGCGCACGAACTCCCCCGCGCGGAGTATGTCTTGGGCATGCTGGAGGCGGCCAAGGGAGATAATGCAGCCGCCGAGGCCAGGATGCGCGAGTACCTGCGTCTGGAGCCCAACGCCGCCGACGCGGACGAAGTGCGCCGCCGCATCGAGAACCTCGGCAAGCCCGGAAGCGGCGACGTTTCAGACGCGCTCGATGCGTCCAACCTGCAGCTTGCGCCCGCCGGCGAAACCTGGGTTCCCGGAGGCGTCGCCGCCTTGGGAGCCATGGCTGGCTTGAAGGATCCGGACGCGTCGAATTTCTTTCACGAGTTCTGCCAGGCCATTGCCGCCCAGGCCGCCCCGGAAGAGAGCCAACTCATCCCGCAGTACTACGCCGGCCTCCGGGCCTTTATGACCGCTGTTGTGGAACTGACGGCGCTCGGCGTCCGAAAAGACCAGGCAACATCCGTGGTGACGCTCTCGCTGGCGAATGACCCAGCCCGCGCGCGCACGGAGAGCGCCCTCCAGTTGCTCGGCTGGAGGCTGGCGCGGCTCCCCGCGGGATACAGCGTGGAGCCCGGTGACCAACCGGCCGACGGTCTACGGCAAGCCATCCCGGCGGCGCTCGGCATCTCGGAGATCGCCATGAAAGAGACCCTGGAAGCAGGGCGCGATTTCTCCTTTGAGGTCCATTCGGACAATGCGCGGCTCCTCGGCGGGGCCGCATGGGGAACCCTCCTCCGCGGCAATCCCCAGGCCGGCCTGGCTGACGCGTTCACCCGCGATTGGCGCAGCGCCGCCGCTTACGCCGGCTTGACCGCCATGGGCGCTGACGCCGCTTCGGCTGTGGTCCGCGGCACGGGCTTGCAAGCCGCCGCCTCCAGGTACGCCGAACTGCTCTGGCTCTATGCGGATGCGTTCCGCGTCTCCAACGGCGCCGCCATCGTCCCTGGCGGCGCGCCCGCCGAGGACGCTTGGAGCGCTCTCGCCGGCGCCAATCCGCATACGCCCGCGGCTTTTTTCCGCGCTCTCCTCGATAAGGACCGCGGCGGCCTGCTTTCCTTTTATTACCTGCTCGCGCGCGCGGACGCTGCGCACCAGCGGTTCTTCACCCAATCGCCCGCCCGCGCCCAGCGCTTCTACGCGTGGTATCGGGACTCGGGCGAAGTCATCCTCGGCAAGATCCGCGCCACCGGCGCCTGGCGCGCGGAGTTCCTCTCGAAGGCGCCGCTTGACGCCGCTGGCCATATCTATTTCCCGGGCGGCGCCGGCGCCTGGACCAATGCCGCCGTCCCCAGCGATGACGTTCTGCCGGCGGCGCCGCAAATCGCCGCGCTGGTCCCCGTCGCCCGCGTTGAGCAGCAGCGCCACGCGCCGCTCGATGCGGACTCAGCCGCTCTGCTGGCGAACCATTACGCCGATTGGCGCGAAATCTTCCCGTATTTCGAGAGGCTGCCCGGTTTGGGCAAGGAGGAATTTCAGGCGCTGGCGGCCTTCGCCGCGGCCGTTCAAAAACAGCCGCCCTCCAGCCGCAATTCGATATTGGGCCAATGGCACTCGCTGGTCGAACTCCTCGTTCTCTCTTCCGGCGCCGGATCGCTCGACGCCCCCTCCAGCGCCCACTGGTTCCGCCTCGCTTGCGAACGTCTCTCCGCGCGGGACGCCCCCGCCACGCTCCTCGATACGCTCCGCGCAATCTCCCGCGCCGGGAATCTCGATGATGGCCTGGTGAATCTCTTGCGCCTGGATCCCGCGCGCCGCGCCGCGTTCGATGAGGTGCGCGCCCTCCAGCGGATTCCGCGCCTGGATTCACTTACCCAAGCCGCCACGCACGCCCAGGTGGCAGCGGCCCTGAGCGGTTTCGTCTACGCGGCCCTGCTTCAGCCCGGCCAGCTCTTGGTGATGGAGGAACCCGGACTGCCGCTCCGCCACCAGTTCGTTCGCGGTGAGTCGGGCGAGATCTTCCCAAGGTCCGAGCTCGTCGTCGGCCCGTCCTCGTACTTCGCCGGTGGCTTTATGGGGTTCGCCGAGGAAGCGCGACGCCTGGCAATAGCGAGCGCCGCCGTGGGGGGCCCCGCCGACGCTCCGGGGAGCGAGGTCGATTCCGGTGGCGAATCGAGACCGGCCGCGGCCGTTTCCGCCGCAAGCCCCGGCCCCCCCGCGCCCGAGGCCGTTTTCCGCACCAGCGCCCGCCTAGTGGAAATCTATGCCACCGTCACCGAAGGCCCGCGCTACGTGGACGACTTGGAGCGCGACCAGTTCCGCGTGCTCGATGCCGGCGCTGAATCGCCCGTGGCCGCCTTCGAGAGCCGCGCTTCCGGCATCTCCTGCGCACTCCTGCTGGATACCACCGGCAGCATGCAGGCGGCGCTTCCCATCTTGAAAAGTACGGCCATGAAGCTGATTGCCGAACTGCGGCCCATCGATTCCGTCGCCATCTACACCTTCAGCGACCGAATCCACCTCGTTCAGCCCTTCACCACCGACAAGACCGCGGCCCAGCGCGCGGTCCTGGGCGCGCGTGCGTTCGGCAAGACGGCGCTCTATAACGCCATTGTGCGCGTCAACCGCGATCTTGCCGGACGCGGCGGCAAGAAGGCGCTCATCGTTTTCACGGACGGCGCGGACAACCTCAGCGAATTGAATGGCGACGATGCGATCCGCCGCGCGAAGACCGTCGGCGTTCCCGTCTACACCATCGCGCTCGGTGAGGCTATGCAGAACCGGGAACTGGTTCGCCAACTCGGCAACGTGGCAAAGTCCACGGGCGGAGAGGCGTTTCTAGCCCCGGCCCCCTCGGATATTCCCGCGGTCTTCGCCAACGTCGCCCGCGATCTGACTCACGGCTATCTTCTGGCGATCCAGCCGCGGCCCGGAGAGGACGACGCCTGGAGATCGCTCGAAGTTGTCCTCAAGTCCCCCCGTGGCCGAAAGGTGCGCGCAAGAGAGGGATACTACCCGGATTAGCCCGCATCCCCAGCCGCACGCCTCGGAGAAGCGCTCGCAGGCGCCGGGCCATCCTGCCCCCTCGCTCTTTTCCCCTATCCCAGCAACGCGTTCACCTTGCGCATCACCTCAAAGGCGTCGGCCACGTACACCACGTCCGCCTTGCCCCGGGCCCAGCCGCAATTCGGGTCCAGGTTCACGGCGCGGCGCTCATTGACGAACCTCCAGCCGACCACGTGCGGCTCCTCACCGTGGCAGCAAGTGGAGAGCCCCTTGGGGTGCCGGGGCGTCGCGCCGGTCTGCCCAACCTGGTTCAGGTGCGTCATGAACGGCAGTACCGCTTCTCCTTCGCCGCTTTGGTCCACCAGCGATTTGCTCCCGCCGAGCGAAGCCTTCGACGCCCGGAGGAAGCCCAGAATCAACTCGGCCGCGTCCGCCGCGTGGCTGCCGCCGTCGCTTTGCTTCTTGGTCCAGCCCGCGCCGGCCACAAACAGGAGCGCGGCATCCGGGCGGATGGTTTGCTCGTCGGCCTTGGGCGCCCGCACGCCGGTCACGCGCGTGCGGCATGCCGGAAGTTCCGCCGCCACGGCCTCCACAACCGCCGAGCCCGGCGCTCCGCTCCATACCGCGAAGCAGCCGGAATCCACCAACACCATCCACGGCCGCTGCGCGCGGGAAAGCACGGCCTCCATGCGCTGCCGGTAGAACCAGCGCGTCACGGCCGGAGCGCCTCCCGCCTCCGCCAGATTCGTGGCGTGCGTGTCTATGCGTCCGCCCAGCCGGTATGCCACGCCCGGCAGCGCCCGCGCCCAGCGCGCCGTGGATGGCGCAATCACGAGGCCCGCCCCCGAGGCGCGGCACAGCGCCTCGGCCGCCGCCGCGTCCGTCGCGTAGCGCGGCTCGGCGAAGGCTTCTCCGCTTACCGCCAGAATGCGCGCGGCGCCGCAGCTCGCAATCTGATCCGCGGCCGGCTGCGTGGCTGCCCCGGCAAGCCCCACCAGAAGCTCGCCGCCCAGGCTCTTCGCGGCCGTCAGCGCTTCCAGAGCCGGCTTGCCGAGCGCCCCATCCGCCTCCACGTGCGCCAGTACCAGAATGCTCTCCATGCTATTCCTCCCCCTTGATCCAGGCCACGATCTCCCTGGCGATCTCATCTACCGGCATGTCCTTCACCACCCGCGTTTGACGCTGCTGCTTGGGCAATTGCACCGAGGCGTAGCTCAAGCCCGCGCTGGCCAGCGGCGCCGCCTTGGCGCGTTGCAGCGCGGGCATGATCGCGCGCATGTTCACCATGCCCACCTGCGGATTGTTGCGCGGCTCCGGCAGGCTGCCCGTGGCCCACCCGAGCACCGCCGGCGGCCCGTCGCAAACCGAAACCTGGTGCTTGCCGCCTTCAATCCGCTCCAGGATTTCCAGGCTTCCGCTCTCGGTCACCCTCAGGCTATCCACCCCGAAGAACTGCTCCCCGATGCCCAGCCGCTCTCCCACCATCTGCAGCGTGGCCCCCGCCCCGCGGGACGCCGATTCCCAGCCCCCGAACAAAAGCAGCCGCGACTTGTCCAGCCCCGCGATGGATTCCACCGCTCCGGCCAGCGCCGCCGCGGTTTCAAACGAATCCGCGAACCCCGACGACGGCCCGTCCAGCGCCACCAGCTCGAACGGGACCTTCTGCGCCACGGTCATCATCACCTGCTGCAGCTTGGCCTTCGGCCCCAGGCTCACCAGCCAAACCTTGCTGCCCGCCGCCTGGCGCGCCAGGTTGGCGGCTTCAAAAAGCGCATGGCCGGCCCATGGGTCCAGAATGGCCGGAAGCATCATCTCGTTCTTCAGCGACGGGCCGGTGGAACCTATAACCGGCTCAAGTGTTTGCAGCGGGTCCGGGACAAGGCTCCCGCACACCACGATTTGAAAGGAAAGGCTCATGGATGACTTCCAGTATAATCGGTGTTCTTTATCTGAATCCAGTGGGGTGTCGAAAATCCCGTCATCCTCTGGAAATCCGCCCCGCCGAATTCGCTGGAAGTCCCGGGCGGGCGCCCACACCGTCGCGACTTCTAGGCGCCCATCGCCGCCAGACGATTGGCCACGTCCGCGCGCAGGCGGTCCACGTAGCCGAGGACATACGGCGCCACCGGCGCTTTGGGGTCATGCGCCAGGGGAGTGAGATCCATGGCCAGGCTCAACGCGCTTTCTTCATCCGTGCCATGCGAGGCCAGGTAGGTGGCGTTGGCCAGGCGACGGCCCGCGGTAGCCAGGTCGTAACGCTTGCCGCCGCTTACCTGCGAATCGAATACGCCCACCAGCGCCGCCGCTATGTTGGACCTTCCCGAAACCGGCAGCGCGATCTTGTCCTCGTCCTGCAGCCAGTCCAGGCCCCGCCACACCTCGCAGCCGTAGACTTTCCTGGGCTTGTATTCGTCGCACAGCCCGCGCAGCGCCGCCAGGGCCCGCAGCGCCACCGCCACGTGCGTATCGTGCTTGTCCGCCAGATTATGCAGATAGACAACCTCCGGACGCGCGGCGCGCAGAATCGCCGTGAGGTCCTCCACTATTCCGACGGCGGCCGCATCCTTGACTTCCCCGCTGGAGAATCCGAGCTGCGCCTGGCAGGCATAGCCGCCCACAATCGCGGCCTTGCGCTGCTCCATGACGCGCACCTGTTTCATCTGCTCGTCGCTGAAGGCCGCGTAGATGCCATTGCGCGGGCTGCCCGCGCCATCCGTGGCCACCACGCCCGTGAACCACGCGTCTGTCCGGCCAAAGCACTCTAGGATGCCGTGGTAGGCCATGATTTCGATATCGTCCTGGTGCGCGGCGATACAGAGGTGCGTGGTGCGCGCCAGCGCCGCCGCGCCCTCCAACGCATCGGGAACGTAGAAATCGGCGTTTGCGTTATGGAACTGCATGGCCAGTCTCCTCTTGGCGAATCGCGGGCAGGCTGGCCGCCGCGATGGCCTGCCCGTGGCGCTTCTCTTTCTCACCGGGCATGTGAAAACGCACGCGGGCGGCGATCTCCGGAAACTCGGCGCGCAGAACCTCGCCGGCCGCCTCCAGGATGGCGCCGCCGCCCTCGCCGGTCATCACGCGACCCAGCGCCATCAGATTGCGGAAGTCGTAGAACTCGGCGTAGTGTGCGATCGTATACCCGAAGTACACTCCAATCGTCCGGTAGATCCGCCACGCCCGCTCATCTCCCGCCGCCATGAGCTCCTGCACGCGCTCCAGTTTGGCGGGCAGCGCCAGATCCTCCGCCAGTTCGATGCCCGCCGCGGGAATCAGCCTGCCGATAGCCTGTTGGGAGAAGTACTGCACGCCCACGCCCGCGTCTCCCGACCATTCGTCCACCGGCGCATCCTCACGGTAATCCACGGGCGCAAAGGCCAGTTCGTTGAGCCAGCTCGTGATGGCGCCCCGCGGCGTCACGAAGCCGGCGGCCAGGCTGCTGCCCATGGCCACGCCCAGCACGGCCCCGTCGCCCAGCGCCATGGACCCGGCCAGCGCCGTCACTTCGCCGTCATTCACCACCTCGAACGGGACCCCGCCCCACGCTTCGCGTAACTCGAAAAACAACCGCCGCACGCGCGTCTCGAACAGGCCGGCCGGCACCGAGCGATATAGCGATCCAACACGCACCTCGTTGGCCACGTACACACCCGCCGCGCTGCCGCCAATGGCGTCCACGCGCGGCAGACAAGCGGCGGCGCGCCGCAGGGAATCGTGGATGCCGTCGAAATGGTACCGCGGGTCAGACTGCGCGCCGGGATTCCAGGGCGTCTCCTCGCTGAAAACTACCTCGCCGTTCGCCACTGCGGCGCACTTTCGGTCACTCGCCCCCAGGTCGAATCCGATGCGATACCCGTCCAGGTGGCGGCCCAGTGGAAGCGCGTCCTCGCTGGGCGCCGGGGCGTCCGCATACGCACGGTCTTCTACTGCGAACGGATGGCCGTAGATCCGTTCGGCCATGAAGCGGCTATCGAATGCGCGCGCGCCTTCCACCGAATACACGCGGCGCAAATATTGCGCTAATTCCGGCGCGCCGGCCACCGTGAGGCGGTACCCGCCCTTCTGCCAGAGCAGGAATTTCACCAACCGCTCCACGTATCGCCGGTTGAGCGCCGAATTTGGAGCGCCTTCTGGTAGCACGGCGGTCTCAAACACGCAGACCGCGCCGCGCCCGCGCTCCAAGGCGAGCTTCACCGGCCGCCCGCCGCCGCTCTCGCGCACCAGCTCCCGGTAGGCGCGGTTCCACAGAGACGCCGGCAGGAATCCCATATCGAGCGGAGCCGAAAATCGGGAAACTACCGGAACTGTCAAATCCATTAGCACCTGATTGTAGCGTGCGGTCGCGCGCCTGGCCCCGGTGCGCTGGGAGTGAGTCGTTTCCACCGGCCAATTGGGGCAAACACTCGTTGCTTAGGAGAGTTCATTGTGCTATCAATGATTTCAAGTCGGACCAATCATCCAACTTTAAGCGCGCTCGGGTTTATAGCAGCGCTCTATCATAAAGTTTCGCCGTAAGGATGGCCTATCCATGGAAGCAGTAAACCGCAAACTCATCCGTCCGTCTTTGAACGAAATCAAGGAACAGATCGCGCTTCCCCGCCGCCCGCCCGCCGCGCAAAAGAAGCCCGTTCCACCGGACCAGACCAACGCGGAGAACTTCTACTACGTGAAGCAAATGCAGGCCAAGACTCCCATGGTCTTCGTGCTGCGCGATGGGGAGACACTGCACGGCGTTATCGAGTGGTACGACAAGTGCTGCCTGAAGGTCAATCGGACCGAAGGCCCTAACCTGCTCCTGTACAAACCAGCCATCAAGTACATGTACAAGGAGTAGGTGGCCGCGCCAACTAAGCTCCACACTCCCGGGCCGCGCGCGTGAGAGAGAGCTTGTCCTGCCTTCCCCGGCGCTCAACTCGCTAGAAATTCGGTCAAGACTTCGTTGAACGCCTCCGCGCATTCCAGGTTGGAGAGGTGCGCCGAGGGAAAGACCGCCGTCCTGGCCCCTGGAATCTTCGCCGCGATTACCGCGCCGTTGGCGCTCCACGGCGTGGAGGAATCGCGCTCCCCGCCAATCACCAGCGTCGGCGCGGCTATGCCGCTGAGCAGATCCATATGGTCCAGGTCCCGCACCGCCGCGCAGCAACCCGCGTAACCCGCCGGGTCCGTCGCCAGCACGGTACGCCGCGTGGTGGCCGCGGACGGAAGGCCGGCGGCGATTGACTCCGGCGTGAAGAAGCGCCCCATGGCGGCATCCGCCACTGCCGCCATTCCCTCGCGCAGCACCGTCTGGCGCCGCTGCTCCATCGGACCGGGGTCCGCCGTGCGCGCCGACGTGTTGGCCAGCGCCAGCCGAGGCACGCGCTCCGGCGCGTGCGCCGCCACCCACTGGGCAATCATGCCGCCAATCGACAATCCGCAAAGCGCGAACCGCTCTATGCCCAGCGCATCCGCCAGCGCCAGCGCGTCGCGCCCCAGCATCTCGATGGTGTACTCGCCCGGCGCAACTTCGCTCGCGCCGTGCCCGCGTATATCGTAGCGGAGGATTCGAAAACGGTCCTGCAACGCGGCCGCCTGCGGAAACCACTGGCCGTGATCCACACCCAACGAATGAGCGAACATGACCACCGGCCGGCTGTCGTCGCCCTCCAACCGGTAGTAGACGCGGAGGCCTGGCAATTGTGCGAAGGGCATTATTTTGCGCCTGGAAAAACGTGGGAGCGCAATGCGTGGCTCCGCTCCGCCTCCCGAACTCCAGTATAGTGCGCTCCTCAAACGGCCCGCTAGAATGTTGCTCAGGGGGTGAATTCGTTTGCGCTATCTGCTATGCGCCTTGCTGGCCACTGCGGCGTTGCGGCCCGCCGAAGCGCCCGCGCGCGCTCCCGTGCTGGTGGAGCTCTTCACGTCCGAGGGCTGCTCGAGTTGCCCGCCGGCTGACCGCCTCCTCCAGCAACTCGACTCGCGGGCCGTCGTTCTCAGCGAGCATGTCACTTACTGGAACCAGGAAGGCTGGAAGGACCCATATTCTTCGGAAGAGTGGACCGCGCGCCAGGCCGCCTATGGCAAGCGCTTCAGTCTGGACGCGCCCTACACGCCAGATATGGTGGTGGACGGCGCCGTGGAGTTCGGCGGCGACATGACGAAGCGTTCGGTGGAGGAAATCGCGATGGCCGCCAGCCAGCCCAAGGTGGACCTTCGGTTGACGCGCACGGGCGATTCCATTCGCGTGGACGCCGCGGCGTCATCCCTAGCCGGCGGCGTCTATTTGGCGCTCGCGGACGATCATGACGAATCCAAGGTCTCCGCGGGCGAGAACAAGGGCGTGGAATTGAGCCATGTGGCCGTGCTCCGCAGCATCCGGAAGATTGGAGCCATCAAGCGCGATTCCTCCTTCAGCCAAACCGTGAGACTGCCCTACGGCTCGGCGGCCGAGCGTGTGGTGGTTTTCGTGCAAGATCAGGGGCCGGGAAAGATCCACGGCGCCGCCATGCTGCCGCCCGCTTCCGCGCCCTAGCGCTTCCGGCGCCCGCGCTCACCGCGCGCTCAACATGCCCTCCAGGGTGCGCAAGTTCTCGTGCTTCCCCATTACGATCAGCGTGTCTCCGCCTTGCACCGCGGTATCGGCGGGCGGGTTGAAGCGCATCTCCCCGTCCGTCCGGCGGATGGCCAGAACAATCACGCCCACATCCCGGCCAATCTGCATATCCCGCATGGTCCGGGCCGCCATCGAGCTGCCTTCCGGAACGCGCATTTGCTCGATGCTGGCCTCAATGCCGATTCCCTTGGTGGTGAAATCCAGAAACTGCACCACGTGCGGGCGTAGCAGCGACTGCGCCAGCCGGTGCCCGGTAATCGAATACGGCGCGAAGACCGCGTCCGCTCCCGCGCGCCGCATCTTTTCCTCCGCGCCTTCTTCAGCCGCGCGCGCCGCCACGTAAATGTGCGGATTCAAGCCTTTCGCGCTGAGCAAAACGAAGAGGTTATCCGCATCGGTGGCCAGCGCCGCCACCAATCCGCGCGCCCGCTCGATGCCCACGCCGCGCAGCGTTTCGTCGCGCGTGGAGTCCGCCGCCACGGCCATCAAACCGGCCTGCAGGGCCAGTTCGGCGCGGTCCGGCCGTATGTCCACCACCACGAACGGCGCGCCCGCCCGCTGCAGTTCCGCCGCGGCGCCGGCGCCCACCCGGCCATACCCGCACACGATGTAGTGGTCCTTCAGCTTCTCGATCATACGTTTGTTCCGCCGCTTTCCAATGGCGTCTCCGAACTCCATCTCCACAATGGTCTGAGTCATCGCGCCCACCGCGATGAAAATCGTCGTGACTCCGAAAACGATCAGGAAGGAATTGAAGACCCGCCCCGCCTGGGTCAGCGGATGGATTTCCGCATAGCCCACCGTGGTCATCGTGATGAGCGTCATGTAGAACGCGTCGAACAGGGGATAGCCCGACACCACCATGAAGCCCACCGTTCCAACCACCAGCGTGGTGGCGATGGCCAGCCCGATATAGAGGAATCGCCGCTTGATCCGGCTCATCGGCTGCGTCTGAAGCAAGTATATCTGCTGGCGCACGGCGCCGGACCCACGCCGGCAAACGCAAGGAGACGGGAGCCGGACGGTCCGACAACCGGCAACCGCGCTGAATCCTGAGTGCGGAGGACTCCGCTGCTGCATCATATAGGTATGCCCGTCCAGACTCTCAATATGGCCGTCCTCGGCATGACCTGCGCCAACTGCGCCCGCGGCGTGGAACGCGCCCTCACCGCTACGCCCGGCGTTACCAAAGCCGCCGTGGACCTCGAGGGCGCCAAGGCAGCCGTGGAATACGATCCCGGCAAGACTAACCCCGAAACGCTTGCCGCCGCCGTGCGCAAGCTGGGGTACGACGCCCGCCCATGAAAGCCGCGGCCGCCGAACGCGTGGATCTTCCGGTCACCGGAATGACATGCGCGGCCTGCGCACGCTCGGTTGAGGGCGCCCTCTCGCAAACGCCGGGCGTGGAGCGCGCCCACGTCAACCTCGCCACCAACACAGCCACGGTGGAGTACGACCCCGCCCGCGCCGCCATCGGCGACTTTATCGGCGCCATCGAAGGCCTCGGCTATGGCGTTCCCGCCGGGCGCGCGCCGGAACTCAAGGCCCCGTGGAAGGCCCGCCTTATGGTGGCCGGTCTGCTCGCCGCCGCCACCATGGCCGCCGGCATGGCGCATGGCTTGCCGCACGCCGCGTGGATCGAACTGGCGCTCACTCTGCCGGTGATCGTCTACTCCGGGGGGCCGATCTATGCCGCCGCCTGGAGCGCCATGCGCCATCGGTCGGCCAACATGAACACCTTGATCGCGCTCGGCACGGCGACGGCCTTCCTGTATTCGCTTTACGTGACGGTGCGGGGCGGCCGCGAAGTGTACTATGAGGCCTCCGCCTGGATCCTGGCGCTGGTGCTCACAGGCCGGGCTCTGGAAACCCGCGCGCGCGGGCGCGCTTCCCAGGCGATCCGCGCGCTCAGCGAGCTTCAACCGCCCACCGCCCGCGTGCTTCGGGAAGGCGCTGAGTTGGAACTGGCCATGGAGGAGGTGCGCGCCGGCGACGTGATCGTGGTACGGCCCGGCGAGCGAATCCCCGTGGATGGCGAAGTGTTGGAAGGCGAATCCGCCATTGACGAGTCGATGCTCAGCGGCGAAAGCCTTCCCGTGGATAAAGGGCCGGGCGACGCCGTCTTCGCCGGAACCATGAACCGCTCCGGCGGCTTCCGCTTCCGCGCCACCAAGGTGGGGCGCGGCGCCGTGTTGCAGCAGATGATCGAGCTCGTGCGCCAGGCGCAAGGGTCGCGCGCCCCGGTGGCGCGCCTGGCCGACGTGGTGAGCGGCTACTTCACCGCCGGCGTGCTGGCCGCCGCGGCTCTCACCTTCGCCATCTGGCTCTGCTTCGCCCCCTTTGCCACCGCCATGGTGAACGCCGTGGCCGTCCTGATTGTCGCTTGTCCCTGCGCGCTGGGCCTGGCCACGCCCATGGCCATCATGGTGGGCTCCGGCAGAGGCGCGGCGCGCGGCATTCTCATCAAGGGAGGCGAAGCGCTGGAGAGGGCCCACAAGATTGACGCCGTGCTCCTCGATAAGACCGGCACCATCACCGAGGGGAAGCCGCGCGTCACCCGCGTGGAGCCGGTCGCCGGCTTCGCCGAGGAGGAACTTCTGGCTCTTGCCGCGTCCGCCGAGAGCTATTCAGAGCACCCCCTGGGGCGCGCCATCGTTGAAGCGGCGGCGGCCCGCGGACTTGCGACGCAGCCGTCTTCCGGCTTCATCTCCGAAGCCGGGCGCGGCGTCCGCGCCGCCGTGGATGGGCGCGCCGTGTGGGTGGGCCGCGCCGCCGGCCAGCCCGGCGTGAGCGTCATGGTGGACGGAGCGCTTGCCGGCGCAATCGAGATCGCCGACGCGGTCAAGCCCGAAGCAGCCGACGCCGTTCGGCGCCTGCGCGAAATGGGCATCCAGGCGCTGATGCTCACGGGCGACAGCCGCGCCGCCGCGGAGGCAGCCGCGCGCCAGGTCGGCATCGAAACGGTCTTCGCGGAGGTTCCGCCCGCCGGCAAGGCCGCGCGCGTGAAACAGCTACAAGCCGAGGGCCGCCGCGTAGCCGTGGCCGGCGATGGCGTCAACGACGCTCCCGCCCTCGCTCAAGCCGATATCGGAATCGCCATGGGCGGCGGAACCGATATCGCCAGGGAGGCCGGCGATATCATCCTCATGAGCGGCGACCTGCGGCGCGTGGCCGAAGCGCTGAGCCTCTCCCGGCGCACCATGCGGACCATCCGGCAGAACCTCTTCTGGGCCTTCGCCTACAACGTAGTCGCGATTCCCTTCGCCGCCCTGGGCCTGCTCTCGCCCGTGCTGGCATCCGCGGCCATGGCGGTCTCCAGCCTCACCGTGGTGGCCAATAGTCTTCGCCTGAAGTGAAGCGCTCCGCCCGTACCTTACTTCGCGGTGAAATTCACGGCGCCAACGTGGTCTTCCCAGGCCAGCTCCAGTTTGCCCTTACCGCCGCCCTCGTCGGTAATCGTATACTTCAGATCCTCAACAATCTTGGCCGGTTTGCTCATGGTCATTTTCACGCGGCCCAGATCCTGGGACTTGTTATACGTAAGCCCCCACTGGCCCGTCTGCTTGTTCACCACCAGCACCCAGTTGTTCGGGTCGGAGATATCCACGAAGAGCGTATGGTCGCCCTTCGGCACGGTCAGCGCGCCGATAGTCAGATCCGCGTCGCTGTGGAGCAGTGTCGCCGAGTCCGCGCCCGCGCGCCACACCGGGTATGTGCCGTCGCCGCCGATGAGGCCGTCCTTCGTGAAGATCTTCCCCTCGCGGCCGCGCACCCGCGGCGAACAGTACTTGATCTGGATCGTCTTGCCGCCCACGCTCTGGGACTCCACGGCGGAGGGGCTTTGGTCCGATGCGGCGCACACCGCAACCGCCAGCAGCCCACAAATCATCACGGATTTCATCATCTCCCCCTCTTGGCGCGTCTTGCGCGCCGGAAATCAATTCTACCAGCAGCGCCCGGAAATTGCGCCGCCAGGCACTCTCCGCCGGCCGGCGAATCCCGCCTCAGGTTAAAGACGCGGCTGCGCGGCGCTGGTCTCGCGCCTTATCTGCTTTTCAATTGCTCGGGCAGAACCGCGTAGCCCTCGGGCGGCGGGAACAGGCCCG
>Ga0335069_10003213_pt1 | contig 24842 bp, 24 predicted proteins | sample Lox_Sample_11_FD_206714 | JGI IMG/M metagenome (GOLD analysis project Ga0335069, IMG submission 206714) | Soil microbial communities from Loxahatchee National Wildlife Refuge, Florida, United States - Lox_Sample_1.1 | ecosystem: Environmental > Terrestrial > Soil > Wetlands | place: USA... | reverse complement strand
GGCTCGGTGGACGGATCAGGCTACACGGCGGTAGTCCGCCCGCAATCGGCTGTTGCGATAGCCATAGAGGGCGTAAATCAGCAGACCGATCACGGTCCAGACCGCGAGCCTGATCCACGTATCGGGAGGCAGCGCCACCATCAGCCCAAAGCACACCAGCGCACCGCCGATGCAGGTGAAGTACGGCGCTGGCACGCGAAAGCGCCGCGGCAGCTCCGGCCGCAGGCGTCGCAGCACCAGCACGCCGATGCAGACCGTCGCAAACGCGAGCAATGTGCCGATCGACACGAGCTCGCCGAGGATCCTGACCGGCAGCAGACCCCCGATGAGCGTGGCAGCGATCCAGGTGACTGCGGTGGAGCGCGCGGGCGTGCGAAAGCGCGGGTGCACGGCGGCGAACCAGCCGGGGAGTAAGCCATCGGCCGCCATCGCCATGAAGATCCGGGCCTGGCCGACGGTCATGACCAGCATCACTGAGATCATCGCGGCGATCGCCCCGATCTTGACCGGCAGCCCCAGCCAGCGGAGCGGGGCGTGGCGATCGATCGCGAGCGCCACTGGCGCGGCCACGTCGAGCTCCGTGTAGGGCACCATGCCGGTGAGCACGAGTGCAGTCGCCACGTACAGCACAGAGCAGATCGCGAGGCTCGCGATGATGCCGAGCGGTACGTCGCGCCGTGGATTCTTCGCCTCCTGCGCGCAGGTCGAGACGGTATCGAACCCGATGAAGGCGAAGAAGATGATGCCGGCCGCGGCGAGCACGCCGCTCCAGCCGAAATGCCCGAAGTGCCCGGTGTTGGCGGGCACGAAGGGATGCCAGTTTGCGGTAGTCACGAAGCCTGCGCCGAGCAGAACGAAGCCGAGCACGACGGAGATCTTCAGTACCACGATCGCGGAGTTGAGCGCCGCGGACTCCCGGATGCCGATGTAACAGACGTACGCAACTGCGGCAACGATCAGGACCGCCGGCAGATTGAGCAGGGCACCGGTGGCGATGAGCCCGACATCACCCGCGCCGCGGTCCACCGGTGCCTGGATCAGTGCCGCGGGCAGGTGTATGCCGAACTGTGCCAGCAGGCTCACCACATAGGCCGACCAGCCGACCGCCACCGTAGCGACCGAGAAAGTGTATTCGAGCACGAGGTTCCAGCCGATGAACCAGGCGACGACCTCGCCGAGCGTCGCATAGGCATAGGAGTAGGCGCTGCCGGCGACCGGAATGATGGAAGCGAGCTCCGCATAGCACAGTGCCGCGAAGGCGCCGGCGCAGCCGGCGAGCAGGAACGACATCACCAGCGCCGGCCCCGCATGGTTGGCCGCCGCCGTTCCGGTCAGCACGAAGATGCCGGTGCCGATGATCGAGCCGATGCCGAACGCGGTGAGCGCCGGAAGCGAGAGCGTACGGATGAGCTGATGATCCTCTCCCTCGGCCGCGGATACGGGCTTGATGGCGAACAGCCCGAGGCTCACGGCACGAGTACTATGGCGCCGCTCGTCGCACGCGACTCGAGCGCCGTGTGTGCCTCCCCGGCGCGGGCCAACGGCAGCTTGAGGCCCACCGTGACGGGCAGCACCCCGGCGCGTATTGCGGCGAAAGCTTCCTGTGCCATCGCCTCGAGCGCTGCGCGATCGCGGATGTAGTGAAAGAGGAGTGGCCGCACCAGCGTATTCGAGCGCATGGCGAGGCGCGAGACCGCAAACGGAGCGACCGGGCCTGAGGACTGGCCGAAGTTGACCAGCGTGCCGAGATAGCCGAGACAGTCGAGCGACCCCATGAAGGTATCCGCGCCCACCCCGTCGTACACGACCTCGACGCCTGCGCCATCGGTCAAGTGCGCAACGCGAGCGGCGAAGTCTTCTTCGCGATAGAGGATCACCTCATCCGCCCCACACACTCGCGCGGTGCGCGCCTTCTCGGCCGAGCCGACCGTGGCGATCACCGTGGCACCCAGTTGCTTGGCCCAGCGCACCAGCAGCTGCCCGACGGCACCCGCGGCGGCGTGCACGAGAACTCTCTCGCCGGGTTGCACCGCGTGCACACGCCGCAGCAGCATGCAGGCCGTCAGGCCTTTAACGGTGAGCGCGGCCGCTGCCTCGTCCGTGAGCCAGTCAGGAATCTTCAATGCCAGACGCGCCGGCAGCAGACGCGCTTCGGCATATCCGCCATAACACTCGTTGATGTAGCTGATGCGGTCGCCGGGAACGAAGCCCGGCACGCCGGGGCCGACACGCTCCACTATGCCCGCAGCCTCGACCCCGGGGATCCCCGGAAGCGACAACGTGCGGTACGAGCCGCTGCGCACATAGGTATCGTGAAAGTTGACGCCGATCGCAGTGTGGCGGACGCGCAGCTCACCCTCTCCGGGGTCACCGACCTCGACCTTCTCCCAACGGAGCTTCTCCGGACCGCCCGTCTCGTGCAGGACGATCGCTTGCGTCATGTGAGCTCGCGCGTCCAGCCGAAAGGATCCGGCTCGCGACGCTCCTGGATGGCGAGCAGTGCCGCTCGCAATCGGGCGGCGATCTCGTTGGTCCGCGCGGGCCGGTAGGCACGCTCGTCCGGCTCGGCGAGCGCGGCGATCGGCATGACGATGGCCGCGGTGCCGCAGGCAAAGAGCTCGCTGCACTGTCCACTGTCAATCTGCGCGAGCAGCTCATCGAGCTGCATTTGCCGCTCGTGCACGAGGTAGCCGAGGCGCGGGGCGAGTGCCAACAGCGAATCGCGCGTGATGCCCGGCAGGATCGCGCCGTCGAGCTCCGGGGTGTGGAGCTCCCCGTCGATGACGGCGAAGAAGTTCATCCCCGAGAGCTCCTGGATGTAGCGATGCTCCACGGCATCGAGCCAGAGTGCCACCGTATGGCCGCGCGCCAGAGCGGCGCTCGAAGCATGCAGTGAGGCGGCGTAATTGGCAGCTGCCTTGACGGCGCCGATGCCACCGCTGGCGGCGCGCACCTCGCGCCGCTCGATGGCGATGGTCGGGGCGCCAGTGGCGTATGCCTCGACCGGGTTTGCGATCACCATGAAGCGGAACGTCAGCGAATTGCGCAGCAGATAGCCGCTCTCGGTTCCGTAAAGGAAGGGCCGCAGATACAAGGATTGGCCGCTGCGGCCCGGGATGAACGGAGCGCAGGCGCGAGTTACCGCTTCGATGCCCTGGAAGAAGAGCGCCTCCGGCACGGTCGGCATGGACAGGCGCTGCGCGGAGCGCTCCATACGACGGCAATTATCCCCGGCGCGAAAGAAGTTCGGCCGCGACCGTTCGACCTTGTAAGCCTTCAGGCCCTCGAAGACGAGCTCCGCGTACTGCAGCGCCCGCGAGCCGGGCCACAGCTCGATGGGGCCGTACGGGAGCAGCGTGCCGCGCTGCCACTCACCCTCGCGCCATTCGGCGCTGAACATCACCGGCGCGTTCACCAGGCCAAAGCCGAGCTTCTCCGGCAGCACGAAGCGCTCGAGCGCTGCTGCAACTCCGGGTGCGATGTCGTAGGTGCTCATTCAGCGCCGCAGATAGGCGTCGGTTCCAGTGAGCCAGTCCTCCCGCGGCGGACAGAACACGTCCACATCGAGCGTGTCCTCGAGTGCGAGCGCCCGGTGCGGAAGGTGAGAAGGAATCACGATGACTTCACCCGCACGCACGGTGAGCTGCTGCGCCTCGTCTTCGCCGAACCAGAAATGCAGCGCACCTTCGACGACGTAGGTGAGTTGCTCGTTCTCGTGCGAGTGCTGCGGCACCTCGTCATTCTTCTTGAGATAGACGTGCGCGATCATCATGCGCTCGCCGGTGATCACCCGGCGTGAGATCGTGCCCTTGAGAGGCTCGAGCCGCACCTCGTTCCAGCGGTAATGAGGCACGGGAGTGGATCCTGGTTTCATCGCAGCACCTCCTGCAACAGTCGGACTCGGCGCGCTTCAGGACAATATGGGCTTCAGGGCAAGATGGCGATCACGCGGGCCGGAAAGCCGCTCCCCTGGGCCGGCTTCGGGAAGCTCACCATCACCAAGGCACCGTACTCGGGCACCTTGTCGAGGTCGGCGAGCATCTCGATCTGATAGTGGTTGGTGCCGAGCACATAAGACTCCATCGAATAGTCGTCCTTGGTGGCATTGATACCGCCATCGGTGTCGGTGGTCTCATGGCCGGAAGCCGCGATGTGTCGCTGCTCGTACAGGAGCTTCAGCACCGGCATGCTCCAGCCGGGGTAGTGCGCGACACCCTTGGCGTCCCGGTTCTGCATGGCGGCGTCGTTGGGCCAGCGCTTCGACCAGTCGGTGCGCATCGCAACGAAGGCATGCTGCGGAATCGGCCCGTGACGCGTCTCCCACTCCTGCACGTCCTCGAGCGTGAGCAGGTAATCGGGATTGCCGGCAACTTTCTCGTGCACATCGAGCACCACGAGCGGCAGCAACATGTCCTTCGGATCGATCTGATCGACGGTTTTCAGGCCGTCGTGAAAATGAGCGGGCGGATCGACGTGGGTTCCCCACTGACCCACGTGGCAGAACTCATCCACGTGAAAGCCGTCCTTGGGGATGGTGTAGAGCGTGCGCACCTTCATCTCACCGAACCCCTTCCAGTGCGGCGTGTCGGGGCCGAAGGAGTGGGTCAGATCGACGAACCGCGCGCGGGCGAGCCTGGCATAGACGGCCTGCAAGTCCCCGCCCGGCCTCGCCGGTGCGCCCTCACCGTGGCGTGCAGTGTGCGCCGGAGGCGCAGGAGCGTCCTTGACATCCTGCGCTCGCGCCGGGAGCGCCAGGCCCAAGCTGAGGGCAGCAACGCCCGCCAGCGCGCTGAGACCGGAGAAGCTCGGGCGAATCCACATATGGGGCACTCCTGCAGAGGGCGGCAACGTGCACGGGCAGCATGCTCCGTCCGTCGGTTGCGGCGTAGTCTTTATTGTTGCCGGGATTATTTCGGTAGTCGCTGCCTTTGCCAACCCCCCTTTCCGGGGCGCCAGCGGAGTCTCAGCGCGGCTGAGCGGGCGGGCCCTGCCGCACGATGTGCCCGTTCTTCATCACGAAGTCGATGCGACGCAGACTCTCGGTGTCCGCCAGCGGGTCGGCCGGCATCGCCACCAGGTCCGCGGCGAGGCCGACGGCGATACGGCCGCGCTCGCTATCGACACGCAGCAACTTCGCCGCTTCGCTGGTCATCGCCTTCAGCAGATCGGCCGCGGGTACGCCCGCTTCGCGCCACACCGCGAGATAGTCGAACATCAGGTCGGCGCGCGAGCGGCCCGCGATGTCCATGACGGTGTCGCTGCCGAAAACGAGGCGCACCCCGAGGCGATGGGCGCGGCGCAGTCGATCGACGATCTTCGGTGCCAGAACCTCGGGCGGTGGCAGGATCCCGCCCGAGGTCCCGATGACGTCGAGGTGCGCACGCGGAAAGTCCGTGCTCACCAGCACGATTCCCTTGTCGCGCAGACGCTTGAGCTGCGCGTCGGTGAGAAAGAAACCATGCTCGATGGAATCGACGCCGGCCTCGATGGCGTTGTCGGCCGCCTCACCGCCAAAGACATGTACCGAGACGGGCACCCCGGCGTGATGCGCTTCCTCGACGGCGACGCGGATTTCCTCGACCGAGGAGTGGTAGCGATTGTTATCCAGCACGAGCTTGATGACGCCGGCACCCTGGTAGAGATTGGCGCGCACCGCCTTGCGCATCTCATCGGGACTGTCGGCATCGAGATACTCATATTTCCAGAAACGGCCCTGCTCCGGCGGAATGCCATGCGACTGGCCACCGTATGGCGCGATGATCTTGCCGCTGCTGATGATGGTCGGTCCGATGTACCATCCCGCATCGATCGCCCGCTGGACGTCGTTCATCGCGTAATCGCCGGCGTTGCCGACATCTCGCAGCGTCGTGAACCCCGCGGCGAGCACCTCCAGAGAATTGCGCAGACCGCGCAGGGCACGATAAGCGGTGCTCTCGAGGATGTAGAACGACTCGAACGGCGCCGACCCGCCGACGACCTCGGTCAGGGTCATGTGGGTATGCGCGTCCATGAGTCCGGGCATCAGCCACTCTTTCGACAGGTCGATCGGGATCGCACCCGCAGGAGCTGCCACCTGCGCCCCGAGCGCTGTGATGTGGCCGCCGGCCACCACCAGTGTCTGATCGCGCTCCACCGCACCGCGGGCCGGGTCGATGACCGCACCCGCGTGAATGGCGTAAATCTGCGCTCCGAGGGGCTCGGCCAGCGCAACGAAGGCGAGTGCAAGCACAAATCTCATGATGACCCCTCAAGAAACCGGTGCTCGACATTAGCGGTTTGACCCGAAGCCCGCAAAGCCGAGCGTCGCCGGGCGTCGCGAGTTGTATCACCGCGACAAGTAAGGCCCGCGACAGGTACGGCCGCCGCAACCGGTTCCCTCCGTCCGGCCGAAGCGATAGAGTGCGGGTGCACCGCCCCCGAAGCGATCGGCCGCAACCAACAAACAGACCGGCGGGGGGTGGCTGATGCGTGGCGTATGGGGAGGAGCAAGATGATGCAGCCGCTAAGTGTTCGAGCGCTTTGCATTCCCGTTCTGGGTGTCCTGGCGATGGCAGCGCTTGCCGGCGCTCGCGTCGCGGATGCCCAACAGCAGACCGCCGCGGCGGCCAGCGGCGGACTCGAGGAGATCGTCGTCACCGCGCAGAAGCGCGAGCAGAATCCGCAGGAGATCGGTATCTCGCTGTCGGCTATCACCGGCGCCGATCTGAGCGAGCTCGGTGTAACCACCGCGACGGACATCACCAAGTCCATGCCCGCGGTCGTGCTCACACAGCCGAACGGCCCGTCCTCCTTCAGCCTCGCGATCCGCGGCGTGGTGCAGAACGACTTCGCGGACCACCAGGAGAGCCCCGCGGCGATCTACGTCGACGATGTGTACGTGAGCCAGATGATCGGGCTCGCGTTCTCGACCTTCGACATCGACCGGGTCGAGGTCCTGCGCGGACCGCAGGGGACTCTGTTCGGCCGCAATGCAACCGGTGGCCTCGCGCAGTTCATTTCGCGCCGGCCGACCGATGAGGCGAGCGGCTACACCGACGTGACGGTCGGCGAGCGCAACCTGATGCGGGTGGAAGGCGCATTCGGCGGGCCGATCAGTGACGGGATCGACGGGCGGATTGCCTTCGTCTCCAACCACTACGATCCCCTCTTCAAAAATATTCTCGGGCCTGCGAATGACGCCGAAAACGGCAACGACTGGGGCGTGCGCGGCCAGCTGCTCTTCAAGTTGTCCCCCGGCTCGGAGCTGTTGCTGCTCGGGCGGCTGACCCGTACCGACGTGCGCGCTGGCTCCTGGGAGACCATTACCACCAAGAACATCGGTCCCGGCATCGACGTGCCGGCGCTCCCCACCGACAACCCCTACGGCACCTGCCCCGGCTGCAATGCATCGGGCCTTCCGAGCAGCGGACCGTTCGTGATCCGCGACAACATCAGCGGCTTCACCCGGCTCAAGGGCAGCGGCATCACGCTCAAGTACACTGGCGATCTGGGCGGGGGGACCGCGGTTACGGTGGTGGGCGACTACACCTACCTGCACAAGGATTACCAGGAAGACTCCGACGCATCACCGGATACGGTGTTCGAGTTCTTCAACGGCAGCAAGGTAAGCCAGGGGTCCCTCGAAGCGCGCCTCAACGGCGGCGACAAGAAGCTCAACTGGACCGTGGGTCTCTACGGGTTGCGCATCGACGGCGATTACTACGAAGGCTGGATCGGACCGAGCTTCTTCAGTGCCCAGGAGTTCAATACGCCGGCCAATCCCAACTCGTTCTACGTGCCGGGCGCATGGCCCTATGGTCCGGCCCCGTACTGGCACGACCCGGCCGGGAATGATGTGACCGTCGCTCCGGCGGGTAGCCCGTACGCCGGCGGCTACCCGGCCACGCGCTCGCCGTACACACTCAAGACGACCTCCTACGCCGCCTTCGGGCAGGTCGAATTCCGCTTCACCGACCTCATCGGGCTCACCCTCGGCGGCCGGGTGACCGAGGACAAGAAGGACTACGAGTTCACGTGGTACCCGTATGTGTTCTACCCGCACAGCACCAGCGGGGACATCACCCAGCTGACACGGGTGCCGGGCTTCGGCCTCGATTCCGACTACTCCAACAGTCGCTCGGACACGCTCTACACCGGCAAAGCACAGCTCGATTTCCACCTGACGGAGGACTTTCTCGCCTACGCCAGCATCAATCGCGGTGTCAAAGGAGGCGGCTACACCGCCCCGCTTTTCCCGATTTCAATCAGCGATCGCTCGACACTGACCTTCAGCCCGGAGAAGCTCACCTCCTACGAGGCCGGCTTCAAATCGGAGTTTCTCGATCATCGGCTGCGCCTCAACGGCGCGGCTTATTACTATGACTACAAGGACTACCAGGCCCTCATCTACACCGTCAGTCTCGAGCAGCTCATCGTCAACGCGGACGCCCGGCACGTCGGCGGCGAGCTCGAGCTGGATTGGGTACCGACCCCGGCGTGGCGCTTCGGTGCCGGGGTGGCGTATGTCGATGCGATCGTGAAGAACGTCGATACGCGCGGTAACGGCATCCGTGCCGATTACGTGCCCGGCAATGCGCCACGCTGGACGGGAAATGCGCTCATACGCTATTCCCACCCGGTCGGCAGCGGACACGTCGCCTTGCAGCTCGACGGCAACTATCTGTCGCGTTTCTGGTTCAACCTCTCCGACCTGCCGGCGGTCGAGCAGCCCGACTTTGGTGTCGCCAACGTCCGATTGAGCTATACCCCAAATAACGGCAGGTACGAGGTCGGTGCGGCGGTGGAAAACGTGGGGGATAAGCACTACGGCACGATGGGTTTCGACAACACCTCGATCAACGGCCTGGCGCAGCGTTACCCTGGCATGCCACGTTGGTTCAAGGCGCACATTACTTACCACTTTTGACCGCGGGCATCGCACGCGGATCGTGATGGGGTCGCGAAGCGGAAGCGGTGAATGCTAGCGCGTGTCGGCCGGAGGGCGCGCGCCGCCGCAATGCTGCTGTGGCTCGCAGGCAGCGCGCAGGCCGCGCCGGCGGCACATTCGGCCGCGATGGATCGCGACCTGTTGGAAGTCACGATCCCGCAGCTGCAGCATTACTATGCGGAGCACCGCTACACGATCGCTCAGGTCGTCGACTGGCACCTCGATCGCATTCACCGCTACAACGGCGTCTATCGGGCCATCGAGCAGGTGTTCGCGGAGGAGGCGCGCGCGGCCGCGGCGCGCGAGGACGCCGCTACCGGCTCAACTCACGGCGCCTTGTGGGGCGTGCCGATCGTCATCAAAGGCAACACCAGTATCGAGGGCAAGATAACGACGGACGGTTGGGAGGGTTTCACGATAGCAGGCCACGAGCTCATCGCACCGCGCGATGCAACGGTGGTGGCGAAGCTGCGCGCCGCCGGTGCGATCATTCTCGGTCACACCAACATGCCCGATTTCGCAAATTCCGACACCAATCGCAGCTCGTCCTTCGGCCGCACCGGCAACGCTTACGATGTGCGCTTTTCGCCCGGCGGCTCCTCGGGCGGTACGGTGACGGCGGTCACCGCGAACATGGCGGTGCTCGGCACCGGCACTGACACCGGCAACTCGATCAGGATGCCCGCCGCAACCAGCGCCTTGATCGGGGTGTTTCCGACACGCGGTCTGGTCAGCATCGCCGGCATCGCACCGCTCGACTGGCTGCTGGACAATACCGGCCCGATCGCGCGCACGGTGACCGATGCTGCCATCGCGCTGGCGGTGATGGCGGGCGAGGATGAGCTCGATCCGGTTACCCGGGGCTCTGCGGCCAAGGCGCAACCTGCTCCCTATACACAGTATCTCAAGGCGGATGCTCTCAGGGGCCGACGCTTCGGGGTGCCGGCTATGATCCTCCAGGGCATCGGCATCCCGTTTCGTGGCACCCCGGCCGGCGTCTCGGCGGTAGCCGCGCGGCAGCACGCGGATGCCGAAGCAGTCGAGCTCGATCCGCGTACCCGCGCGCTTTTCATGAAGGCGCTCGATGAGCTGCGTGCGCTCGGCGCGACAGTCGTGATGGACGATTCGATTCTTCCGGAAAGCTTTGCTCTTACTGCTGCGCGAATCAGTACCTACGCCTACGCGCGCGAAGGCGCCGATCTGTTTCTCAGGAACTTCGGTCCGGCGGCGTATCGATCGTCCGCCGACTACGAACGGGTGATGGGCGCTCCGCTCGGGGCTCCCATGATCGGCGGCGAAGTGAGCAAGAACCACATCGGTGAGGTCACGATCACGCAACGGTCTCTCGAGAGCGACCCCGATGCGGACGCTAATTACTTTGCGCCGCGCCGCCGCGCACTCGGCCAGTACCTCGATACGATGCAGCGCCTGCATCTCGACGGCTACGTGTACCCGGCGATCCAGATGCCGCCGGTCGATGAGACGATGCCGCAGGACGGGCGAGTGAGCGAAGGTCCACACTCGGCGACCAGCTGGGTGAATATGCTGGGGGTGCCGGCGGTCGTGATGGTGGGCGGCTTTTACGAGAGCGGCTTGCCATTTGGGCTCGAGATCTCCGGGCGTCCGTTCACCGACGGTGATCTGCTCGGTTATGCGTATGCGTACGAGCACGCGACCCATCATCGCCACCCGCCGGTGCTCGTCGAAGCCGGGCTGCTGCCGCAAGCACGCTGACCCCGTCGTACATGACGCGTACCCTCGCCAGCGGGCAGAAACTCATCGAAGCGCTCTGGGAGCCTGCCGCGGTCAGGCGGGTCGCAGGGCAGTTCGCCGAGATTGCCGTCGATAGCCTTCTCGGCGGACGCGGCGCAGTGCGTCAGCCTCGTTCAGGCGCGCGCGCCGCACGTCTGCTGCAGGAGGCGACCGCCGGCAGGAGCGCCGCACGCATCGTGCGCCACATTGCGCAGTCGAGCCTGCGTCTCGCGCACCCGCGATACCTCGCGCAACAGGTGGCAGCGCCCATTCCGATGGCGGCGCTGAGCGAGTCCGTCGTGGGCGCGCTGAACCAGAGCCTCGCTGTCTGGGAAATGTCGCCGATCGCAACCGCGATCGACCGGCAGCTGATGGCCCGATTCAAGCGGCTGTTCCGTTACCCGCAGGCCGCCGAGGGATCGCTGGTTCCCGGAGGAGCGTTCGGAAATCTCACCGCGTTACTCGCGGCTCGAGAGGCGCTCGAGGCTCGGGGGCGCAGGAGTGCAGGTTCGCGACTCGCCGTCATCGTTGGCGCCCAGGCCCATTATTCGATCGCGCGGGCGGCGGCGATCCTCGGGGTGGGAGGCGAGGCAGTGTTTCGCGTCCCGGTGGATCATGAATACCGCACCGACCTCGCACGGGTGCCGGCCGCGTTCGCAACAGCGCGCCGGGCGGGCTTTCGCCGCTTCGTGCTGGTGGGCTCCGCCGGGTCGACTCCGACCGGAAGTTTCGACGAGCTCGAAGCGCTGCGAAGGGAAGCGACGCGGCAGGGCGCCTGGTTCCACGTCGATGCGGCTCACGGTGCCGCACTTGCCTTCAGCCGGCGGTTGCGGGCAAGAGTCGCAGGCATTGCCTCGGCCGACTCCCTCACGTTCGACCCGCACAAGATGATGTTCATGCCGCTCACGGCAGCGGGCGTTCTGATCCGCGATGGCTCCCGGCTGCGGCGGACGCTGGCAGAACGAGCCCCTTATCTGTTCGCCGCCGAGCGGCGGCCGTGGCCCGACATCGGACAATTGACGATCGCCTGTTCGCAGCGATTCGATGCGCTGAAAATCTGGCTCGTATGGCAGATGCATGGAGCGCGGGTCTGGGATGCATTGGTCGGGCATACCTGCGCGGTAGGCGCCGCGGGGTTTCGATACTGCGCCGAGTCGAGCGTTCTCGAGCCGTTGCACGAACCTCATTCCAACATCCTGTGCTTTCGGCTCCGCGGCGAGCACACCAGGGACTCGAACAGGATTCACTGGAGAGTGAAGGAAGAGCTCAATGAAAGCGGCTATGGCTATATCAGCTCCACCGTGCTCGATGGCCGCAGGGTCTTGCGGTTGGTCGTAATGAATCCGCGCACGCAGGTGGGGGACGTCGAGGACGTCCTCGGGAGAATCGAGCGCATCGCGCGAGCGCACCGAAAATGGCAGCGAGGGCCCTCCTGAGCCGCGACATCGAACCCAAGCGCAGGCCAGCGAAGCATCATGGGACGAGCACGATCTTGCCCACGTGCCGCTTCGACAGGAACGCCCTCTGGGCAGCCGCAATCTGGCGCAGCGGATAAATAGCACTCACCAGCGGCCGAATTTCCTGCCGCTCGATGTAGCCAATGAGGGCCCCGAACACATCGGGTGAGGGAATGGTACAGCCGAGCAGGCGTAAGTCTTTGAGGTAGAGAGTGCGTAAGTCGAGCTCGACTACCGGCCCTGCGATGGCTCCGGCGCACGCGTAGCGTCCGGTGCGCCTGAGGATGGTGAGGAGTTGTGGGAAACGTGGTCCGCCGACTATATCGATCACCACATCCATCGACTCGGCGCCGAATTCCCCGATCAGGTCCCGATCCCGGGACACCACGCGCGTGGCGCCGAGCGCGAGAATCGGCTCCGCCTTCGCTGGATCGGCGACCGCATGCACCTGCGCGCCACGCCGTCGCGCAAGCTGAACGGCCGCGGAGCCCACCCCGCCGGAGGCACCTGTCACCAGCACTGCCTCTCCGCGCAACACACCAGCCCGGGTCAGCATGTTCTCGCCCGCCAGGTACGAACAGGGAAAGGAAGCAAGCTCCTCATCCCGCAGGCTGCTGCGGATAGCGATGGCGTTCTGCGCAGGTACTGCGACGAACTCGGCGAAAGCTCCCGGGATGTCCGCACCAAAGTACTTCGGAGCTCCAGTGCCGGAGCGGATGATCGGGTCGATGAGCACTCGTTCGTTGATCCGCCTCCCATCGACTCCAGGTCCGATCTTCACGATGTAACCACAGGCATCTGCGCCCTGAATTCGTGGGAAGCTGAGAGCATCGCCGGCCCACCCGCCGTCTTCGCAGACAGCCCCCGGAGGGTCGGCGGGGGACGCGGTCACGCCCGCCGCGCGCGAGTACCAGCCGGTGCGCAGATTGATGTCCGTGTTGTTGACCGCTGCCGCCGCGACGCGTACTAGCACCTCGCCGGCAGCCGGGCTGGGTGTGGGCACATCCTCGCGATAGGCCAGCTGATCCAGATCGCCGTGCCCGAGGAGCAATACGGCCTTCATGCAAGGGCTGCGGCCGAATCGCGACCGCGGTTCCGCAGTCCCAGAAGCGAAACGAGGGCACTACACATCGGCGCGCGCCTCCTCATGTGTCATCGGGCCCTGGGGCAGCGTGAACTATGCGCGCGCCGCCCCTGCGAGTCGAGCGTCTCTGCCCATCGATCTGATCGATGTCCCCTGTTGGGAGGTTTTGTGCGTGGATGTTGGTCTCGCCTGTCGTATCCCGAGAGCGAGTCGGGTTCGTGTTCATAACCGCCACGGCCTCGCTCGGTTGCTGCAAGCTCGCTTTGCGGAACGACTGTCGGTAACGTTTCTGGACACTGACTGTGTCCAGCCAACGGCCTCCAGCCAAGGTGCAGGTTTTACTCGTATGAGCACCCCTCACACTGTGCAATCGACCGCCACGGACGCCGCGGATGATGGCAAGGGGCGTGATCATCCCCTTCGTGAAGCGCAGAAGCATTACCACACGATTCTCGACCAGCAGGTCGAGGAGGCCTCCGAAGAGCTGCAACGCACGACGACCGGCATCCTCCTGTCAGGACTGTCAGCCGGGCTCGATCTCGGCTTCGGCCCATTCCTCATGGCCGTGCTTCTCACGCTGGTGCAGGACAGCTGGCCGCACGCGGCGATCAAGATGCTTCTCGCCAATGCCTATGCGGTTGGGTTCATCCTGGTCGTAATGGGGCGCTCCACTCTGTTTACCGAGAGAACGATGTCGGCAGTCTTGCCGGTGCTCGCTCGAAAAGCGCGGCCCGCCCAGCTGCTGCGGCTGTGGTGCCTGGCGCTCGCGGCGAATCTCGCCGGGGGAGCTGCGGTTGCCGCAACGATAGGCCTGTTCGGCCCCGCCATGCACGTCGTCGAACCGAGGGCGCTGGCGGAGATTGCCCAACAGCTCACCGTGCAGAGTTGGTGGGTCACGCTGGTCAGTGCGGTGCTCGCGGGTTGGCTCATGGGCCTCATGACATGGCTGGTCACCGCGTCGCGTGACAGCACGGCGCAAATCGTCATCGTCTGGATGATTGCGTCCGTCATCGGGGTCATTGGCCTGCATCACTCGATCGCGGGCACCATAGAGGTGCTGATGGGGGTCTTCGCGGGGCAGGCGACCTTCGCCGACTATTTGCAATTCATAGTCTGGGCCATCGTGGGCAACGCCATCGGCGGGTCGTGCTTCGTTGCGCTGCTGAAGTTCGGGCATGTCCAGGCGAGCAAGCGGTGACGCTCAACGACGCGCGTAGGGATTGCCCGTCGGGTACGGGTCCTTGAGAGCGACGGAGCCGCTCTCCAACAGAGACTTCAGGTTCGAGATGACTTTCGGCCAGCCGCCGGCGACGGCTTCGATGACCTTCGACGGGTCGCGCTCGATGGTGTGGGTGATGGCAAGCTTCACCGCCGTACCACTGGGCTCGAGCTCCAGCGTGCAGAGCGAGTGGCCCTCGGCCCTGAGCTCCGGCTTGTTCTGGTGTTGCCAGCGGATCACCAAACGCCTCGGCCGCTCGGCCTCGATGATCTCGCCAGAATCGAGGATGTTGCCATCGCCGGACACCATCTTCCATGAGGATCCGGCCGTCCACTGGCTGTCGCAATGTATGCCGAACCAGTACTGCTTCATGAATTGCGTGTCGTCGGTGAGCGCGGACCACAGCCTCTCGGGCGTGGTACGGATATAGGTGACGTAGACGAAGGTCGATCTAGCCATCGGCTTTCTCCAGACGTTGTTTCAGATTTGCGAGCGCCTTGAGGCGCGGCTTTTCGAATTTGGCGATCCAGCGCTCATAGATCTCCTGGAGCGGTACCGGATTCAGAAAGTGCTGCTTTTCGCGGCCGCGGCGCACGGTGGCGACCAGGTTCGCTGCCTCCAGCACGTCGAGGTGCTGCGTCACGCCCTGGCGTGTCATGTCGAGATGCTCGCACAAGTCGTTCAAGGTGCGGCCGTCATGCGCGTGCAGCAGGTCCAGGAGCTTCCGTCGGCTCGGATCCGCGAGAGCCTTGAACAGCATGTCGGTGTCGCGACGCTCTGCCATATGCAATAGGCAAGTGGAGACTTGCCTGAATAATAGGCAAGCGGCTGCTTGCATGTCAAGCGGCAATCCAGGCGGGTCTTTTCAACTGACGACGGTCCAGCGGACCGATCCGGCCGATGCATCGAAGCCCGGAGTATACATAGTACGCTCAGGAGCGTACAATGTACGCATGACTCGAGAGCGCATCTTCGCCGCCGCCAAGGCAGTCCTCGATCGCGAGGGGCTGCCGGGCCTCACGATACGCAAGGTGGCGGAGCGTGCGGGTGTTTCGCCGATGGCGATGTACCGGCATTTCGACGACAAGGATGCGCTGCTCAACGCGCTGATGGGTGACGGCCTCGCGGCGTGGGAGAGCATCGCGCGAGCGATCCGCGCCAGCGATCCGATCGAATGGCTGTATGCGCTGGGCGAAGCCTTTCTGGACTTCGCGCTCACGGAGCCGCATCGCTTTGATGCCGCGTTCTTTCTGCCCGCATCCCAGGCACGCCAGTATCCCGAGGACTTCGTTGCGGGTCGCTCACCGGTAATGGCGATGGCTCTGCTGCGCGTCGACCAAGCCAGGACCGACGGTCGCCTGGGGGACAAGCCGGCGCTCGAGGTCGTGCTGGCGTTCTCCGCTTTGGCGCAGGGCCTCGTATCCATGTACCGCGCTAATCGGTTCTCGAGCGAGAAGCAGTTCAGGGCACTGTACCGCGCGCAGATTCGCCATTGTCTCGAAGGGTTCTCCAGGAAAGCTGCCGGGAGAGCCCGATGAAAGCGGTGCTCGCCGCACTCGTGAGCGGCGCGATGTTCTATCTGTCGCAAGGGCTCGACGATGTCTGGGCACTGGCCTGGCTCGCCTCGGCACCCCTGCTGTGGCTCGCGTATGGCGACACGTCCCGCTGGCAGGTGCTGCTCGCGAGCCTGGTGGCCTTCGCGGCCGGACAGGCGTATCTGGTGCAATGTTACTGGGCACAGATCCCGGCCTCGATCATCGCGCCGCTGGCTCTGAGTCTGTGTCTGACTTTTGCGGTTGCCGTGCTGATCTCGGGCGAAGCACTTCGTCGCGACTCGCCTTGGGCGGCGCTCGTCATTTTCCCCACATTTTGGACGGCTCTCGAGTATGTGATCGACCTGGTCTCCCCGCACGGGAGCTACGGCGCGCTGGGCTACGCGGAGGTGTCGTTCCCAGCCGGGATCCAGGTGGCAGCGCTCTTCGGCGTCTACGCCGTAACTTTCCTGCTCTGCCTTGCGGCGAATGCTCTGGCGCTCGTGCTGCGGCGTCGGTGGAGACCCGGTGGCGCAGGGATCGCGGTGTGCGCGGCGGCACTGGTGTTCGGATTTATTCGGCTCTCCGAGCCGGCGGGACCGCGCGTGTCGGTGGCTGCGCTCGCTGACGTCGATACGCGCAATACCGCGAGTCGTCTGCACACGCTCGCTTCGGAGGAAACCGCGGCCGCGAAGTACGCTTCCTACATCGGGCGGCTTGGGGGCGTGCGCGTCGTCGCGATTCCTGAGGGAGCAATCGTCATGCAAGTGAACGACCAGCAGCTGGTGCTGGCGCCACTTGAAGCTGCGGCGCAGTCTCACCAGACGCTGGTTCTCACGGGAACCTTCACATCCGTTCCAGTGCAGAACCGCGCATTTGCCTTACTCCCGAACGGCACGGTGGAGATCTATGCCAAACGTCACCCGCTTCTGCCTTTCGAGACGGAGGTGCCGGGCCGTGACCCGGGTGTGCTCGGCGATGGATATGCGACCCAGATCTGCAAGGACATGGACTTTCCGGACACCGTCCGCCGTACCGCGGCGCACGGGGTGCGCCTGATGATCGTGCCGGCGAATGACTTCGGGCGCGATGGCTGGATCCATGCGCGGATGGCGATCATGCGCGGTGTCGAAAACGGATTTGCAGTCCTGCGCTCAGCCTTTAATGGGCTCGAGACGATCTCGGATGCGAAGGGACGTATCCTCGCAAGCGGGTCCACCGAGCGAGCGGGCATGGTCGCAGTCGCGGCAGACGTGCCGCTCGGACCGGGGCCAACTCTCTACACACGGATCGGCGATGTGTTCCCGTGGCTGTGTGCCGCGCTGTCGCTCCTTCTTTGCGCACGCCTGGCTGCGCGGCGTTAAGCGGGCACCATCGAGCATCATGCGTTGCCACTGTGCCGGGGTCCGGTTAGTCTCGAATGGATTGCAGCACCCAGGCCGCTGCCTGACGAAGGAATCACGATGACCTACGAATACCGGAAGTTCTTTATAGACGGACGCTGGATCGAGCCGCTCGAGCCGCGAGATTTCACGGTCATCAATCCGGCTACCGAGGAGCCGGCGGGGGTGATCGCCCTTGGGAGCGCGCGCGATGTCGACCGTGCGGTTTCGGCCGCCCGCCGTGCGTTCGACGCATTCTCGCAGACACCTCGTGAGGAGCGGCGTGTGCTCCTCGAGCGGATTCTGTCGGTCTACAAGAAGCGTTATGTCGATATTGCAAACGCCATACGCGACGAGATGGGCGCTCCCGCCAAGCTTGCGCACGGCCCGCAGGCTGGCATCGGGGTAGGCCATCTGTCGGCCATGATCGACATCCTGAAGACATTCGAGTTCGAGGAGCGTCGAGGATCAACGTGTCTCGTGCTGGAACCCATCGGCGTATGCGGCTTGATAACGCCCTGGAACTGGCCGATGAACCAGGTCGCCGCGAAGGTCGTTCCGGCTTTGGCGGCCGGATGCACCGTGGTGCTCAAGCCGTCCGAATTCTCGCCGTTCAGCGCTGCCATCTGGGCAGAAGTGCTCGAGGAGGCGGGTGTGCCGGCGGGCGTCTTCAATCTCGTGAACGGAACGGGCCCGGAAGTCGGAGCGGCGCTGGCGGCCCATCCAGAGATCGACATGATTTCCTTCACGGGCTCGACCCGAGCCGGTACCGAGGTGGCGAAGCTGGCCGCAGCTACGGTCAAACGGGTGCATCAGGAGCTCGGCGGCAAGTCACCCACGATCCTGTTGGACGATGCGGACTTCGAGCGGGCGGTCAAGTCCACGGTCATGCACGTGTTCCAGAACTCCGGTCAGTCCTGTAACGCGCCAACGAGGATGCTGGTCCCCGCCAAGCAACTGGCTGCAGTCGAGGCGCTTGCCAGGACGGTCGCCGAGTCGACTGTCGTTGGGGACCCGACGTCGGAGAAGACTGCTGTCGGGCCGGTGGTTTCCAAGACCCAGTTCGACCGTGTCGAGGACTATATCTCCAGGGGAATCGCGGAAGGTGCGAAGCTTCTGGTCGGCGGCGAGGGCCGTCCGGAAGGTCTCCAGCGGGGCTATTACGTACGTCCGACGATCTTCTCGGGCGTGAGGAACGACATGGTCATCGCGCGGGAGGAGATATTCGGACCCGTGTTGGCGATTCTGCCGTACCGAGATGAAGAAGAGGCGGTCGCTATCGCGAACGACACGCCGTATGGCCTGCAGGCTTACATCTGGTCGCAGGATGTCGCCCGCGCCAACCGTATTGCACGGCGAATCCGAGCCGGCCGGGTGACCCTCAACGGTGCGCAGGGGGACATGAACATCCCCTTTGGGGGGTTCAAGAAATCAGGGAACGGTCGGGAGTGGGGCGAGTACGGACTGCGGGACTTCCTCGAGATCAAGGCTGTTCTTGGCGCAGAGGTCGCTTGAGCGCACAGCGGGGAAGGTCGAAGGACCCTGCGATTGACCCGCGCCCTTACGGCATGCCTCGAGTGTCGAAACCGAGCCCTCTCGCTCGTCATTCTCCGGAGGTGAGCATGCAATACGCTCTTTTGATCTACGAGACCCCGGATGAATTCGACAGCCGCGAGCGTGGCCCGGACGATCCGTACCAGGCCGCCTGGCGTGCGTATTATCAGGCGATGCGTTCCGCGAGCGTCTACGTGGGAGGCGACCCGCTGCATTTGCCCGAGACCGGGACGACCGTGCGGAAAACGGACGGCAAGCGGCACGTCCAGGACGGCCCCTATGCCAACACGAAGGAGCAGCTCGCCGGATTTCTGGTCCTCGAATTGCGATCGCTCGATGAAGCGCTCGACTGGGCCGTGCGCTGCCCCGCCGCCTCCTGCGGAGCCGTCGAGGTTCGACCACTGGCTCCGGACGTGAAGCAGCGCATCACGGGTGAACGCATCTAGCTCCGGTCCCGCACGTGCCGCGGTCGAGGCAGCCATTCGTGAATCCTATGGACGGCTGATCGCCTTCCTTTCCGCTCGGACTCATGATGTCGCGGCCGCCGAGGATGCCCTCGGGGAGGCTGTGGTCGCAGCGCTGGCGGGCTGGCCAGTCGATGGGATCCCGCGGGTGCCGGAGGCGTGGCTGTTGACGGTGGCGCGCCGCCGGCTGATCGACCGCAGCCGGCGCGAGCGGACCTTTCTGCGTTCGAGCGCCGCTCTCGAGGCGGCGACCGCCAGCTGGTATGAGATGGGGCTGCCTGATCCGATTCCAGATCAGCGGCTGCAACTGCTCTTTGTATGCACGCACCCTGCGATCGATCCGGCCATGCACACGCCGCTCATGTTGCAGACTGTGCTGGGAATGGACGCCGCGAACATTGCCCGGGCGTTTCTCGTGTCGCCGGCGACCATGGGCCAACGCCTGGCACGAGCAAAAAACAAGATACGCCACGCCGGGATTGCGTTCGAGATTCCTGAAGCGCTCGAGTTGCCGCAACGGCTCGGTGCGGTGCTGAGTGCGATTTACGCTGCATACGGGAATGGCTGGGAAGATGCTGCGGGGACCGAGCCGCGCGCCCGCGGTCTTGCCGAAGAGAGCATCTGGCTGGCACGGGTGCTGCGAGATTGCCTCGCTGATGAGCCCGAAGTGCGCGGTCTCCTGGCTCTGATGCTTCACTGCGAAGCACGGCGGTTCGCGCGGCGCACGCCACAGGGGAGGTACGTGCCGTTGTCCGAGCAGGACCCGAAATGTTGGATTACACCCATGATTGCGGAGGCGGAGCGCGAGCTCGCCGTTGCGGTGCGTGCCCGGCGGATCGGACGTTTTCAGCTCGAGGCTGCGATTCAGTCCGTGCATGCCGACCGCTGCCGTTCGGGTCACACCGAGTGGACCGCAATCGCCGATTTCTACGAACAGCTGGTGCAGCTTACGCACTCCCTCGGAGCACGTGTTGGTCACGCCGCCGCGGTGGCGGAAGCGCGCGGACCTGAAGCGGGTCTGGCCATACTCGACCAGCTGGAGCCCGACTGGGTCGCGTCATACCAGCCCTACTGGGCGGTTCGCGCGCATGTGCTCAAATCATTGAAGCGCGATGACGAAGCACGACGGGCGTACGACACCGCCATCGGTCTCGCCGAGGATCAGGCAGTACGCGATTTTCTCCTCGAGCGGCGCAACGCCTGATCCAAGACACCCTCAATCGGGCGTGCCGTCGGACCAACGGCCGACCGGCACGAGAAACACCGTTACGGGTGCACGGCTGAAGTCCGCCCAGCGCACCGGAGAATCCTTGACGTCGGCGCCCCACTCGGCCGCCAGTGTCTGCGGCACGAAAAACATCAGGTGCGGGTGCCAGTGGTGGCGCGGATCCTCGCTCAAATAACCCTCGCGCGAGAGCATGTAGGACATCGAGCCGATCTCAGGGAGCGGCATCTGTTGCGCCGCTATTGCAGCGCGGATCCGCTCGGAAATCTCGGCCTGGGACAGGCCGGAGAGCACCCACCCGGTTCGCTTCAGGTAACTGGGCAACACCGAACGTGCGGCCGCCGGGTTGTAACAGTCCGGCCCCCGGATTTGCGGATTCCAGAAGTCGGTGCTGTCAACAGCAGCCGCCCACGCTCGCTCGACGAGGCAGACGAAGCCGTTCTTCCCCTTGACCGCAGTCTCATATCCATTGGGACCGAGTATCAGGATCTCGGCGTCCTGGGATATTCCGCGCGGTGCCGCGCTGCGTGCGAGGTTGATCTCATCGGCCTTGTTTGGTGAAAGGTATTGCGCCAGCGGCGCCATGTGCACACTGCGCGCAGGCGGTGTCTCGGCCGAAATGACGACCGGAGTACTGCCCAGCAGCAGTGCCGTCATGGCCGCTCGGATCGGGCTCAGTCTCGGAATCAACGGAATCACGCTCCTCTCGGGTGGCAGCGAGCATCCTCGGGCAGGCACGCACCATCGCGCGCAGGGGAGGTGAGCGCAATATCCATTTTCTCCGATATTCGGATGCCGGTATCACCCGTCCCGCGCCGCTGCGCGAAAAGCTGTGGCGCGTGTCGATTGCGGCGAGGCTCGATCGACATAGATACAGGTGGACCGCCGGATGAAGACCGTATCAGCCGCATTACTTCCCATGATAACGGTCGACCGTAAGGCAAGGTGTCCACTGCACCGTCAGGTGTATGACGCCTACCGGGCCGCTATCGCGGAGGGTATGTTGCGCGCGGCGCAGCAGGTTCCATCCACGCGAGTTCTTGCGACCGAGCTCGGCGTATCGCGCATTCCGGTCCTGCACGCATACGCGCAACTCGTGGCCGAAGGTTACTTCCAGAGCAGGGTGGGAGCCGGGACGCACGTTGCCGAAGCCCGGATGCACGGCATGCGGCCGCTGCGGAAATTCTCCCGGTTGCACGAGCCTGACGAGGACGCCGTATGGCAGCGCGACGGTGCCTTCCTCGTCGGTCAGGTCGCTCATGACCACTTCCCGGCTCGGGTGTGGAACACCCTGGTCTCGCGCTATGCTCGAAGCTCCAGTCCGCGGTCTCTCAATCACGGGAACCCAATGGGGTTGTGGGCCCTGCGTGAGGCCATCGCGGGCTACCTGAGGACGGCACGTGCGGTAAGGTGTGAGCCAGACCAGGTGATGATCGTCAACGGCACTCAGGAGGCGATCGCGATCTCTGCTCAGGCGCTGCTCGCTCCAGGCCAGCGGGTATGGATGGAAGAACCGGGTTGCCAATCTGCTCGCCACATCTTCGCGCTTCGTGGCTGCCACACCGTTCCAGTTGCGGTCGACGCAGAAGGCTTGAACGTCGCGGCGGGCACGCGGCAATGCTGGCATGCGCGCGGTGTGCTCGTGACTCCCTCACATCAGCATGTGCTCGGAGTCACGATGAGTGCGTCTCGACGGTTGCAACTGCTCGACTGGGCAGAGCGTGCCAGAGCCTGGATCCTGGAGGTCGAAGGCGACCCCGAGTATCGGTATGAGGGCGGGCGGGTTCCTTCGCTGCAGGGTCTCGACCCTCACTCCAGAGTCGTATACATCGGCACGTTCAGCAAGCTCATATTTCCCTCGCTGCGTCTGGGTTACCTCGTGATTCCACCAGAGATGCTGGAGCGGTTCCGCTCGATTCGGATCCCGATGGACGGAGGACCTCCCACGTTTTGCCAGTCGGCGGCAGCGGACTTCATACGCGAGGGCCATTTCTCGCGCCACCTCCGGCGCATGCGCCTCTTGTACGGTGAGCGACGAGCACAGCTGGTCAAGAGCCTTCGGGAGCATCTGCCCTCGGCAATGGAGGTAACCGGTGACCAGGCCGGGCTGCATGTAGCCTTGACCCTGCGGGGCGTCAAGGACGTGGAAATTGCTGAGCGGGCGGCCCGCGCCAAGCTGTGGTTATCGCCGCTGTCGCTTTGCTACACCGGCGATGCTCGTCGGCAGGGGTTCATGCTCGGGTTCGGCAACGTTGCGGTCGAGGAGATCCCCAGGGCCGTCGACCGGCTGCGAGCTATCATCGCCGCTGACTGATCTCATTCCGCGAACGGCGCCGCGGCGATGTCGTCTGCGAGTTTCGCGGTCCAGGACGAAGGTGAGGTATCGCGGCACAGGCCCTCGAGCCACGTGCCACGTTGTGACAGAGGCTTGCGCCGACAATGATCCACCAGCAGCGCAGTGAATTGTTTCTTGAATCCGAGACGTGGGAACGCCGCGACTATCTGCGCAGAGCGCCGTGCGTCGATCATGTCGGCATCCGGACCGAGGACATCGCTGCCGGCGCCGAGCGCGACCAGCATCGCCGCGGAGCTTTCGTGCTCGAGCAGTGCGAAGCGAGCGTCGTGCAGTGCGACCGCATGCCAGATCTCTTGCGAATCGGGCGGTGACGCTCCGCTTTCGCTCGCGAAACGGGTCGCCCGGTCGGCACCGTCTGTTTCGAATGACCCCTGTTCAGTCGCAAACGCTCTCAGCAGACCCAGATCATGCAGGCTTGCGGCCACGAACGCGTTATCGGCGTGATAGCTGCTTTGATGATGCTGCATCGCTACGGCTCCGAAAAGATACGTCCGCATGCAGTGGTTGAATAGAAACGGTGGGTAGTTTTCGCTGGCAAATTGCGCAGCCCTGAGCGCGAGAGCGCTGCGGGGCAGATGAATGCCGGCGACCTGGTCAGGTAGCTCAGGGGCTGCGCGCCCGGCGCGCGGGGTGCAGATGAACGCCATCAGTGCGGCGAGCACCGCGCGCCGCGTCAACACGGGGGCGTTATTTGGAAGCGAACAAAGGCAGTTGGTCATAGCGTCTTAACCGCCGCCACCCCACAAGCACCCCGCAGCTTTGCCGTATAGCGGACCGATTCGACCGTGAGGTGGGATGCTGTTGCGGTGAACCGGACGACCTCGGAGAGCATCAGGTGTGAGCGCGAGACTCCAGGCATACCTGCAGCGCCCGGCAGCCAGCATCGATCAGCGGCTCCATCGTCGCTGCACGTTCTTCCGGTAAGAAGTCGCTGATCCAGATGAAACGGCAACCCGCCGAAGCGGGAACGATCTGCATCGACGCGTTGTGATGAGTATAGGCCGGATGCCGCAGCGTATACACCAGACGCCGCGTTGGGTCGTCACGCGTCACCAGCTGCTCCATGAGCGTCTTGCCGCCGGCGAAGGTCACTTCGCGCACGTCCCCGGTACAGCGGCAACCGACGAGAACGCCCCGGAAAAGCTCAGCGGCAGCGCCGAAACGGCGTAGCGCAGCCCAGGCGGACTCGGCATCCCGATCGATGAAGATGTCGCGACAGATCGAGGCCATGGAAGCTCAGCTCGCCGGGCCGAACGCGGCCGACGTGTCGTCCGAGCTGACGAGAACGTGGCCCAGCGGCTCGAGCACTCGTCGATAAAACCGAAGACTCGCCTGCAGTTCCCGCACTTTCACAGTCAGATGGTCATACATGTCCGCTCCCAGGACCGCTGCTGCAACGGTCATTACCTTAGTTTGGGAACCTGCCAGGCGTCTTGGAGAATCTTGCGCTCCGGGTGCGAGAGCTGTCGAAAACGTCCCGGCGACATCCCAGCTGCCCGATGGAAAGTGCGTACGAAATTAGAGAGGTCCCCGAAGCCCACTTCGAACGCGATAGCGCCGATGCGCCGGTCAGGATCGGCGAGGCGCTCAGCCGCGCGGCGCAAGCGCGTGCGTACGAGATACTGGTGCGGCGTGACACCGGTAATCCGCAGAAATACCCTGAGGAAGTGATACGGGCTGAGACTACTCAGCCTGGCAAGCCGCTCGAGCCGTAATGGCTCGCTCGCGTGCTCATCGATGAACAGCGCGGCCGAGACCGCACGTCGGCGGTCTCGCACGGCGACCCGACTCGGCGTTGCCACTGCACTCCCCGAAACCAGTCGGCTGAACCCGTGCGCCAGGAGAAGCGCGATCTCCTCGAGCCGGCAGTCCGCCTGCGCGGAAGCGTGAG
>Ga0335069_10003212_pt1 | contig 24852 bp, 20 predicted proteins | sample Lox_Sample_11_FD_206714 | JGI IMG/M metagenome (GOLD analysis project Ga0335069, IMG submission 206714) | Soil microbial communities from Loxahatchee National Wildlife Refuge, Florida, United States - Lox_Sample_1.1 | ecosystem: Environmental > Terrestrial > Soil > Wetlands | place: USA... | reverse complement strand
TTCGACATCCTGTTCGGCTACACCGGGCTGCTGTCGTTCGGCCAGTCGGCGTTCTACGGCACCGGCGGCTTCGTCGCCGCCTACCTGCTGACGCGCGCCGGGTTTCCGAACGTCGTGCTCGCGCTCCTCATCGGCATGGCCGCCGCCGCCGTCGTCGGCTGGCTCATCGGCGTGCTCGCGCTGCGCCGCACCGGCATCTACTTTGCGATGATCACGGTGGCCATCGCGGAGATCTTCTTCTTCGTCGAGTTCAATCCGCTCGCGGACTGGACCGGCGGCGAGAACGGCCTGCCCGGCGTGCCGACGCCGAGTTTCGACCTGGGCTTCGTCAAGCTCGACTTCACGTCGGGCTGGTCGCTCTACCCGTTCCTCGCCTTCTGCTACTTCGTCGGCATCGTGATCGCGCTGCGGATCGTGCGCTCGCCGGTGGGCGCGATCCTCACGGCGATTCGCGAGAACCCGCTGCGCGCGGCCGCCGTCGGCCACCGCGTGCAGGCCTACAAGCTCACCGCGTTCGTGATCGCGGCTGCCTACGCGGGCTTCGCCGGCGGCCTTCTCGGCGTGCTGCAGGGCTTCATGCCGCCCGATGCGTTCATGTTCGACACGTCGGGCCAGCTCATCATGCAGACCGCCATCGGCGGCCGCGGCACGCTGTTCGGCCCGCTCGTGGGCGCGGGCGTGTGGCTCTTCCTGCAGGACTTCCTGCAGGCGACGCTGAAGCTCGGCGCGGCATGGAAGCTGGTGCTCGGACTCGTGTTCGTGCTGCTGGTGTGCTTCCTGCGCCAGGGGATCATCGGCGGCATCCGCGATCTCGTCGCGATCGCGGGCGGCAAGGGCAAGGCCAGCGCCGAGCCGGCGCAGGATGCTGCTGCGCCTTCGGCGGGCCTCCCCGTCGCGCCGATGGCCGCACGCCGCGTCGTGGCGAGCGATTTCCACGGTCCGCTGCTCCAGGTGAAGAGCCTCACCAAGCGCTACGGTGGCGTCGTGGCGAACGAGGGCATCGACTTCGCCGTCGCGCCGGGCGAGCTGCGCGGCATCATCGGTCCCAACGGCGCAGGCAAGACGACCTTCTTCAAGATGCTCACGTGCGAGGTGCCGCCGACCTCGGGGACGATCCTGTTCGAGGGCCGCGACATCACCGGCATGGGCATCACCGACGTGTGCCAGCTCGGTCTTACGAAGAGCTACCAGGTCAACCAGCTTTTCAACAAGCTCACGGTGCGCGAGAACGTGACCATCGCCGCGCTGGCCGAGCTGCGGGGCCGGTTTCGCCTCGACCTGTTCGGGCGCCTCTCGAAGATCCGCGGCCTCGACGAGCAGGTGGAGCACACGCTGCAGCTCGTGAACCTGACGGCGCGCCGCGACACGCCGGTGGCGCAGCTCGCGTACGGCGAGAAGCGGCGGCTGGAGATCGGCCTCGCCCTCGCCTCGTCGCCGAGCCTGCTGCTGCTCGACGAGCCGCTCGCGGGTATGAGCCCGCGCGAGCGCGTGGAGACCGTGCGCCTGCTCAAGTCGATCGCGCAGGGCCGCACGATGATCGTCATCGACCACGACATGGATGCGCTGTTCGAGCTGGCGGGGCGCATCACCGTGCTGCAGGAAGGCCGCGTCCTCGTCGAAGGCTCGCCCGACGAGATCAAGGGCAACGCCCTCGTGCAGGAGGCGTACCTCGGCGGCGTGCAGGAGGAGGCGCTCGTGCCATGAGTCTCCTCGAGGTCAAGGGGCTCAACAGCTACTACGGCGACTCGCACATCCTGTTCGACGTGGGCCTGCGCGTGGAGCGCAACGAGGTCGTGGCCCTGCTCGGTCGCAACGGTGCGGGCAAGAGCACGACGCTGAAGAGCTTGATGGGCGTGGTGACGCCGCGCACGGGCTCCGTCGCGCTCGACGGCGAGGAGCTCGCCGGAAAGAAGAGCCACGCCATCGCGCGCGCCGGCATGCAGCTCGTGCACGAGGAACGGCGCGTGTTCGGCAGCCTCGACGTCGAGGAGAACCTCATCCTCGCCGGCCTGACGGCACCCGACCGGTGGCCGCTCAACCGCATCTACGGCATGTTCCCGCGCCTGAAGGAACGGCGCACGAGCCGCGGCACGGATCTCTCGGGCGGCGAGCAGCAGATGCTCGCCATCGCCCGCGCGCTTGTGCGCGATCCGAAGGTCATCCTCCTCGACGAGCCGTTCGAGGGCCTGGCGCCGCTGATCGTGAACGAGCTCATGAGGGTCTGCCGCGCCCTCGCGGCGGCGGGGCTCACGATCGTCCTCGTCGAGCAGAACCTCGCGGCGACGCTGGCGCTGGCGCAGCGCGTCTACATCATCAACAACGGGCACATCGTGCACGAGGGCCCGGCGGACGACATCAGGGCGCAGCCGCAGATCCTGCAGCGCTACCTCGGCTTGTGACGCCGGTCGGCGTCCGCCGCGCGCGATGCGCCGCATCCCCCGTCTCGAGACGCACATCTCCGCGCCGGACGGATACAGTGTCGCGCGCGACCATCCGGATTCGATGACGAACTCGCCTGCGCCTTCCATGAGACCGGCGTGGTGCGCCTGGCTCGCCGCCGTCGCCTGCGCGAGCGCGCTGGCCCAGCCCGCGCCGGCGACGCGCGAGGCGCCGCCCGAGAAGGTCGCGGGCTTCCAGGAGGGTTTGAAGGCGTTCGACCGCGGTGATCATGCGCAGGCGTTCAGGTTGTGGATGCCGCTCGCCGAGCATGGCAGGGCCGAAGCGCAGTTCAATATCGCGGTGATGTACGAGCAGGGTCTCGGCGTCGCGAAGAGCGACGTCGACGCCGCCCGCTGGTATCGCGCCGCGGCCGAGCGCGGCGATGTCTCCTCGCAGTTGAAGATGGGCAGTCTCTACGAGGCCGGCACGGGCGTCGCGAAGGATCTCGACCGCGCGCGCTTTTGGTATGGCGAGGCGGCCAAGGGCGGCGCGAGGGATGCGGATGCCGCGCACCAGGCGCGGGCGCGCCTCGCCGCGCTTCCCGATGCAGCGATCGGGCCCGAGGAGATCGTCGAGTTCGAAGGCGGGCGCTTCGTGCTGCGCCGCGCCGCCGACAACGAGTGCGTCGTCGCGATGCAAGGCACGGTGACGCCGGCGGCCGACGACCGGTTTGGTGACGTGCTGGGGAAGGCGAAGGCGCAGGGCTGCGCACGCCCGCTGACGCTGTTGCTCGAGTCACCCGGCGGCGGCCATCGCGCAGGCCTGCGGCTCGGGCGCACCGTCCACGACGAAGGCATGCGCACCGTGGCGCGCTACGCGTGCGCCTCGTCCTGCGCGACGATCTTCCTCGCCGGCTCGGAGCGGATCCTGTGGGGCGCTCGCGCCGCGATCGGCTTCCATCAGCTGGCCGTCGTCGGCGACCGCGAGGAGCTCGCCGACGGGCGCTGCGTCGCCGCGCGCGACGATCAGGGCGTGGCCGACCTGCGGCGATACCTCTGGCTGGTGGTCCCCGAAACCGCCGACCAGATCTTCGCTCTCGTCATGAGCACGCCCTGCAAGACGATCGACTGGGTGCGCGGCAAGCGCGCGCTCGACCTGCACGTGGCGACGCGGGTCGAGGCCGCAGGGGTCGACGTGTTCGGGCCGCGCGAGGCCCGGATCAACGCGGCGACCACCGCACCGCGCTGAATCTGCGCGCGCCGTGAAGCCGACGGTCCAGGAGAAGCGAGCCGCGTTCAGGGCGCTGCACGCCCAGGGCTGCTTCGTGATTCCGAACCCGTGGGACGTCGGCAGCGCGCGCGTCCTCGAAGGCCTCGGCTTCCAGGCGCTCGCGACCACCAGCTCGGGTCACGCATGGTCGCAGGGCCGCGCGGATGGCACCGCGTCCCGCGACGTCGTGCTGGAGCACCTGCGCACGATCGTCGACGCGACGGACCTGCCGGTGAACGCGGACTTCGAGAGCGGCTACGCCGCCGACGCGCGCGGCGTGGGCGAGAGCGTGCGCCTCGCGCTCGAGACCGGCGTGGCGGGTCTTTCCATCGAGGACTCGACGGGCGATCCGCAGCGTCCCTTGCGCGACATCGCGGACGCGGCCGCGCGCGTGCGTGCGGCACGCGCCGCGATCGATGAGGCCGGCGGCGACGCGGTGCTCGTGGGGCGTGCCGAGAACTTCTTCGTCGGCCGTCCCGACCTCGACGACGCGATCGCACGCCTGCGAGCGTACGCCGCGGCCGGAGCCGACTGCCTGTACGCGCCCGGCATCCGCACGCGCGAGCAGATCGTCGCCGTGGTCGAGGCCGTGGCACCGAAGCCGGTCAACCTGCTCATCGGCGCCGCGAGCGAGCTGACCGTGCGCGACGCCGCCGCGCTGGGCGTGCGCCGCATCAGCGTGGGCGGTGCGCTGGCGCGTGCGGCGTGGGGAGGATTCCTGCGCGCCGCGCGCACCCTCGCGCTGGACGGCCGTTTCGACGGGTTCGTCGGCGCTGCGTCGGGTCAGGAGCTGAATGCCGTGTTCGCAGCGCGTCGCCGCAACGGCGGTGCATGAGCCGCCCCCGTGGGCGGCGGCCTGTCTCTACTTGAGCTCGATCTCGACGAAGGCGAATTCGCCGGGGCTGGCGTTCACGATGTTGTGCTCCACGCCGGCGGGCCGCGCGTACGCCTGGCCGGCGCGCAGCGTTGTCTCGACGTTTCCTTCCGCCGTCTCGGCGAGCAGCTTGCCCGCGGTCAGGCAGACGACGACGTAGTCGTGCGCGTGGCGATGCCACCCCGTCTCGGCGCCGGCGGCGAAGCGCCACTCGGTGACGATCACGCGCTCGGTTTCCTGCAAGAGTGTCGAGACGGCCTTCGGGCGTGCGGGGGTCATCGGCGATTCCTGTCGATCGGGTGCTAAGCCGCCGCCGCTGCCGGCGCGCGCCTCTCCGAGGGCAGCCACAGCACGGTGAACGCCGTGCAAAGCGCCACCCCGGCGAGAACGAGCAGCAGCCTGTCGAAGCCCATGCCCTTCACGAGCGGGCCCAGCAGCCACACGGCGAGTGAGCTGATGCCGAGCGAGACCGCGAGCCGCATGCCGGCGACACGCGAGCGCATGCCGTCGTCGACGTAGCGCACGATCATCGCGTCGGTGAACGGGATCGCGCCAAAGATGAAGGTCATCGTGCCGAGCATGCCGGCGTAGAGCCACCAGCCCTGCCCTTGCGAGGAGAACAGCAGCACGGGCACCTGCAGCAGGGCGATGCACAGGTAGAGCGGCTTGAGCGCCACTCGGTCGATCAGGCGGCCCACGATCACCTGCGCCAGCGACGCGACGCCGTAGATGCTCGCGAGCAGCAGCCCGAGCGTCGCGGGATCGCTCAGTACGCCGCGGAAACGTTCCGCGAGGAGCTGGGCGTTGCCGTTGGTCGTGAGGTTGAAGAGGATGCCGCCGGTCGCCGAAGCGAGCGTCATCACCGCGAGCGCGCGGGCGACCTCGGCGCGCGAGCGGTGCGCGCCGGCGCCGCCCTTGCGCCGCGCCGGCGACTCGGTCTCCGGCGGCACGACGCGCATGAAGAGCACGCCGAGCGCGAGGCAGGCGACGCCGGGCACCGCGAACGCCGCACGCCAGCCCCACCAGTGCATGAGCAGGCCGGTGAGCGCCGCGGCCACGGCGATGCCGAGGTTGCCGGCGAGCCCGTTGATGCCGATCGTCGCGCCGGGCCGCACCGCACCCTGCAGCAGCATCGGGATCCCGACCGGGTGGTAGATCGACGCGAAGGTGCCGATCAGCGTGAGCGCCGCAGCGAGCTGCCACGGGCCCTGCACGAGCGCCGTGAGCAGCGACGATGCGCCGATCCCGAAGAAGAACACGGTCATCATCGCGCGGCGGCCCCACAGGTCGCCGAGCCGGCCCGACGGCAGGGAACCGAGGCCGAACATGGCGAACGCGCCGACCCCGAAAGGCATCAGGTCCTCCCAGCGCGCGAAGCCGAAGTCGGCGGCGATGCTGGCGACGGCGGTGGCGAAGATCAGCAGGAACATGTGGTCCACCGCGTGGGCCACGTTCAGGAGGAGGATCGCGCTGCGCTTGTGCATGGACCGATCTTCGCACCCTCAGGACTGGAACTCGGTCAGCAGCGTGCCGGCGCGAGGTACGTCGGCCACCAGCCCGCCGGCATCGGCCACCTGCCGGCCGTTGACCCATACACCGTGCACGCCGATGGCATCGGTGGTCAGCCGCGCCCCGCCGGCCGGCAGGTCGTGCACGCGCCGCTTCGGCCCGCGACCGACCGTGCGCGGATCGAACAGCAGCAGGTCGGCCGCATGGCCTTCACGGATCAACCCGCGGCCCGGCAGGCCGAGCACCTGCGCGGGATGCGACGTGAGGCGTCGCACCGCTTCTTCCATGGTCATCGCGCCGCGGTCGCGCGCCCAGTGGCCGAGCAGGTGAAGCCCGAAGCCCGCGTCGTTGAAGAACGTCAGGTGCGCCCCCGCATCGCTGAGGCTCACGATGCTGTGCCGGTGGTTCAGCATGCGGCCGACGGCTTCCTCGTCGCTGTTCAGCAGCTGCGCGGTGAACACGGTCTGCAGGTCCTCGGCGAGCGCGAGGTCGAGCATGACGTCGAGCGGATCTTGGCCGGTCTCGCGCGCGACCTCGGCGATGGTGCGCTGCTCGAAGCGCGCGTGGTCGAGGCGGGCCACCTCCACGACGTGCACCTTGTCCCACTCGTTGTTGAACAGGCGGAAGTGGGTCGGCGTCGCGAGCTCGGCGCGCACCGCGTCCCGAAAGGCGCGGTCCGCGAGCCGCGATTTCAGCGCGTCGCGCGAAAGCCCGAGCGCCGGCTTCCAGCTCGCGAGCCCTTCGACCGGATACGGCGACGCCAGGGTGAAGTCCATGGTCAGCGGGCAGCACGAGACCTGGCCCAGCAGCCGGTGGCCGCGCCCGTTCGCCGCGGCGATGGCGTCGAGGTCGTCGAACACCGCCCGCGGGTTCGTGCCGTTGTGCAGCAGCGCGGCGATCATCACCGGCCGACCGGTCGCCGCCGCGAGGGACTCGAGGAAGGACATCTGCGTGTGCCCGCCCTTGGTCAGCATCCAGACGCCGCGCCCGCTCTCCGCCATCGCGCCCACCAGTGCGGCCATTTCGGCGTCGTCGGCGAGGCGCGAGGGCATCGGAAGGCCGCCTTCGCCGTTGTGCGCGGGGCTGGTGCTGGTCGCGAAGCCGACGGCGCCATGGCGCATCGCATCGCGCACGATGTCCTGCATGCGCGCGATCTCGTCGGCGGTCGCGGGGCGACGCGCGGCGTCGACGCCCATCACGTAGGTGCGCACCGACGAGTGCCCCACATACGCGGCGACGTTGATCGCACAGCCGCGGCGGCGCAGCTGCGCCATGTATTCGGCGAAGCTCTCGAACCCCCAGTCGATGCCCGCACGCAGCGCGTCGAGCGACATGCCCTCGACCTGCGTGAGGTTGCGCATCGTGAGCCCGCGGTCGGCGGGGCGGCACGGCGCGATCGTGAAGCCGCAGTTGCCGATCACCGCGGTCGTCACGCCGAGCGCCGGCGACGGCCGCAAGGTCGGGTCCCATGTGATCTGCGCGTCGAAGTGCGTGTGGCTGTCGATGATCCCGGGCATCAGCGCGAGGCCGTCGGCGTCGACGGTGCGCGCGACCGCATCGACCGGACCGATGCGGGGCGCGATGCGCGCGATGCGGCCGCCGGCGACCGCGACGTCGGCCCGAACCGGCGGGGCGCCCGTGCCGTCGTGGACGAGCACGTCGCGGATCAGAAGGTCGATCACGCGGTCTTGAGCTGCGGGGCGCCGAACAGCGATTCCATCTCGCGACGCACGCGGTAGGCGGCCGTCGAGGTGTCCAGCGCGACGTCGGACCACGTGAGGCTCTGGCCCTGCTTCACCGGCCGTACGACCTTCACGTCGTGTGCGAGCCCGAGCGGCAGGCCGCCGATTCGCTGCGAGGTCTGCGCCGGCAGCAGCCGGCCCCACACGGTGTAGCCGCCTTCGCCGTCGAGCAGTTCTCCCACGCGGAGGTCGCGCTTGGCCGTCGCCACCACGTCGGCATTCCAGCCGTCGGCGACGCCCGTGGCCTCGCCGCGCAGCGCGACGCTCGCCACCGACATGCCGACCTCGAGCCCGATCAGGTGCCAGCGCTTGTAGAGCGTGAAGTAGCGGCCGGTCGGATCGGTGTGAGCGTTGTATTCCTCGAAGCAGTTGCGGATGTACCCGGTCTCGCCCTCGACCGTGACCCACACCCCCATGCGGATGTCGTAGTCGATCGGCGTGCCGTCGGGGCGCAGCGACGAGATCACTTCGACCATGCCCTTCTTCTCGAGCACGCCGCCCTCGGCGATCGGCCGCGTCACGGTCGGGATCTGGTCGACGCTCGCCGGCGGGTACAGCAGCCCGTTGCCCGGCACGGCGAGGCCGGTCGCATTGGAGACCGCCGTCGATTCGATCGACGGCTTCGAGCCATCGAGGAAGCTGTTGAACATCTTCGGGTTCAGCCCGCCACGCACGGCCTGCTCGGGCGTGAGGCCGTAGTAGCCCCACACCGTCTCCGGCGTGGACGCGCAGAAGTGCGGCAGCCACTTGTGGCCGCGGCCTGCGGCCGTGACCGGAAAGCCGCACGTGCGCGCCCAGTCGACGAGGTCGCAGATGAGCGCGGGCTGGTCGCCGAACGCGAGCGAGTACACGACCCCGGCCTCGCGCGCACGGTGCGCGAGCAGCGGCCCGCAGAACGCGTCGGCTTCGACGGTGACGTTCACGACGTGCTTGCCGTTCCCGAAGGCTGCGAGGCAGTGCTCGACCGCCGCGACCGGATGGCCGGTGCATTCGACGATCACGTCGATCGCGGGATGCGACACGAGCGCGCGCCAGTCGTCGCCCACGTGCGTGGTCCCGCGCTGCAGCGCGTCGTCGAGGCCCGCGGCGTCGGTGCGCGCCGGCTCCCAGCCCACGCGCGCAAGGTTGCGGCGTGCCGCGTCGGGGGCGAGGTCGGCGATCGCCGCGAGGTGCACGCCAGGCGTGCGCGGCACCTGCGCGAGGTACATCGAGCCGAACTTGCCGGCGCCGATGAGGCCGATGCGGATCGGCTTCCCATCCGCGGCGCGTTGCTTCAGTTGCGCATACAGGCTCATGAGGTGCGTCTCTTCGCGGCGGGACGCATCACGCGAACGTCAGTTCGTCGAGTGACGTCTCGAGGGCGCTCGCGGGCATGCCGTCGCGCCACGGCAGGTCGACGGGGATGTCGCGCAGCAGGCAGTCGTCGGGCAGGCACTCGATCGGCGTGAAGTCGCGGTGTGCGATGTATTCGGGACGCTTGAAGCGGCGGATGTGGTTCGACACGGCGCACAGGCTCAGGTAGACGCTCACGCGGTTGAAGGGCGACAGGTTGGAGCCGGACGCGTGCACGAGGCAGCCGTGGAACACGATCATCGAGCCCGCCGGACCCTTCGGCGCAACGAGCCCGCCGCCCGCGTGCCGGCCGTCCGCGTCGTAGCGCCCCGCGCCGCCGGCACGCGCGACGAGCTGCGAGATCAGGTCGGGGTCGATCGTCCAGAGCGGGTAGCTCGTCGTCGTCGTGTCGTGCTTCGCATCGATCACGCCGCGCTCGTGGCTGCCCGGGATGAACATGAGCGGGCCGTTGAACTCGGTCACGTCGTCCAGGAACACGGCGACGTTCATCCCCCGCGGCTCCGGCATCAGGTCGTCGTTCTTCCACGTGCCGTAGTCCTGGTGCCATTGCCAGACGTCGCCCTCGAACGCCATCTTCCCGTTGATCTTGAACTGGTGCATGTAGAGGGGCTCGCCCCCGAGCAGGTCCTGCACCGGTCCCACCATGCGCGGATGGCGCGCGAGCTTCGCGAATGGCGCGCTGTAGAGGTGCGCGGCGAAGTTCGTGCGCACCGCGTCGCTGCCCTTCTCGCGCACGTTGTAGGCGGCGCGGCGCGCGTACAGATCGGGCACGGCGTCGAGCAGCACGCGGATCTCCGCGGGACTGAAGAGCGCCGGGAAGAACAGGTAGCCGTCGCGCTGGAACTGCGCGATCTGGTGAGGCGTGAGCTTCATGGTGCGGACCTCCGGCGATCGGTCGTCGTGGAAGGGAGTTCGGCGAGCCTCGCTCGCAGGTGCACGCTGGCACGGCGAGCGTGCTCCTCGACGCGCCGCGCCGCCTCCGCGGCGGCGCCTCGTTCGATGGCGTCGGCGATGGCGGCGTGCTCGTCCCAGATGGGCTCGCGCTGTCGCGACGACTGCAGCACCGCGGCCATCGCGCGGCGCAGCTGCACCCAGTGCGGCTGCGCGCTCTGCGCGATGAGCACGTTGCCCGATGCTGCATAGATCGCGTGATGGAACGCCTCGTCGGCCTCGACCATCGCACCGATGTCGCGCCCGCACGCGGCGCGACGGCCACGCTCGACGAGCTGCGGGTCGAGCAGCGCACGGCGCTGCGCGGCCAGGCGCGCGGCGAGCGCGTCGAGGGCGGCGCGCACTTCGTAGACGTCGGCGATGCGCTCGGCATCGAGCGGCGCGACCAGCAGGCCGCGGCCGGGTGCGTCGTGGACCAGGCCTTCCTGCTTCAGCAGCCGCAGCGCCTGCAGCACCGGCTGGCGCGACACGGCGAGGCGCGCCGCGAGGTCTTCCTGCGTGAGCCGGGCCCCCGGTGCGAGCGAGCCGTCGCCGATCGCATCGCGCAACGCGCGGTGCACGCGTTCGACGAGTCCCGGGTGCGCGGGCAGTTCGGCGAGGGCGGCGGTCACGGGCCTGGCAATCGCGTAGTGGAATTCTGTATACAGTACACGCTGAGAGGTCGCTCTCGCCATGCGGGCAAACCCGTTGGCCCAGCGCGCGTGCCTCGGGTCCTTGGCGTCTAACGCCCCGCCGCGACCGGCACAGCCGCGCCGAACACCCACGCCAGTGTCGAAAAGGTGATGAAGGCCAGCGCCGTCGAGGCCATGATGATGCGGGTCACACGCCCGTTGTCGGCGCCGTAGATCTCCGCCAGCGCCGACACGTTGCTCGCGCTCGGCAACGCGGCGGTCAGCGTCAGCACCACGAGGCCGGCCGGCGGGATCGCGATGCCCACCGCCATGGCGCCGCGGCCGGCGGCGTAGACGAGCGCCGGATGGAGGAACAGCTTCAGCAGGGCGACCGGCAGGTAGCGCGACGGCGGCGTGCGGGTGTGCGCATGGCGGCCTGCGCGCGCGAGCACGGTGCCGATCGTGAACAGCGCGACCGGCGTCGCCGAATCGCCGAGCATCTGCACGATCTGCGCGATCGGCGCCGGCAGGTGGATGTCGATGGCCGCGAACGCCGCGCCGATCACGATCGCCCATGGCAGCGGATTCGTCGCCGCGCCGCGCAGCGCCAGAGCCGCCGCATGGAGCGCGGAGCGCGGCTGCACGCCAACGCCGCCGGTGCGGTGCTCGCCGGCCTGCGCAATCGCGAGGCACAGCGTGCTCGTGACGATGAGGTCGACGAGGATCGCGCCGATCACCGGCCCCGCGGCGCCATCACCGAGCAGGCGCACGAGCAGCGGCACGCCCATGAACCCGGCGTTCGGGAACGCGGCGACGAGCGCCCCGAAGGCCGCGTCCTTCAGGTCGACGCCGCCCTGCGCCATTCGACGCCACGTGAGCGCCACCGTCGCCGCCACCATCGCGAGCGCGCACGCGAGGTAGATGCCGATGAGGCCGGGGTCGATGAGCCGCGCGAACGGCTGGCTCGAGCCGAATCGGAAGAGCATGCACGGCAGCGCGAAGAACAGCACGTAGGCGTTGAGCCCCGGGATCGCGCTGTCGGGCAGCACCTCGCGCCGCGCGGCCGCGTAGCCGAGCAGCACGAGCGCGAAGAATGGCACGGTGACGGCGAGGATGGCCTGCATCGCGCGAGGTTGTAGCGCAACACGCCGCGCGTGGCGTCGGGGCATGGCGGCGGCGCATGCGCCGGTGCCTTAAGCTTCGCGGTCTTTCATCGCTGGGGCTTGCCATGGCTTTCAACCGCACCCGCCGCGCCCTCGGCCGCTTCTGGACCTTCGTCGACGCGAGTCGACGTTTCGTCTTCAATCTCCTGTTCCTGATCGTCGCGATCGCCGTGATCGTCGCGTGGTGGAAGAGCGGGCCGCCGCCGCTGCAGGCGAAGACGGCGCTCGTGCTCGACCCGCACGGCACGATCAGCGAGCAGAAGACCGGCAATTTCCGGCAGTCGGCCTTCGAGCAGCTGGGCAACGAGAAGACCCGCAAGGTGCAGCTGCGCGACATCGTGACGTCGATCGACGCGGCGTCGGAAGACGCGAAGATCGACCGGCTCGTGCTCGCGCTCGACGAGCTGGGACCCACCGGCCCCGCGACGCTGCACGAGCTCGCCGCGGCCATCGATCGCTTCCGCGCGAAGGGCAAGCAGGTCGTCGCCTGGGGTGCGGGCTACGACCAGCGCCAGTACTACCTCGCCTCGCACGCCGACGAGGTCTGGATGCACCCCTCGGGCCAGCTGATGGTCGAGGGCTACGGTGGTTACCGGCTCTACCTCAAGGATGCGCTCGACAAGCTCGGCGTCAGCGTACACGTGATGCGTGTCGGCACCTTCAAGAGCGCGGTCGAGCCGTTCATCGGCAACGAGGCCTCGCCCGCGGCGCGCGAGGCCGACGCCTACCTGTACAACGCGCTGTGGGCCGACTGGCTCGCCGACGTCGAGAAGGCGCGCAAGCTCGCGCCGGGCAGCGTGATGCGCCTCATCGACGAGCTTCCGCAGCGCCTCGCAGCCGCGAAGGGCGATGTCGCCAGGCTGGCCGTCGACGAAAAGCTCGTCGACGCGCTGAAGACGCGCGACGAGATGCGCAAGATCCTCATCGAGCGCGGCGCGAAGGACGAGGAGAACAAGACGTTCCGCCAGATCTCGTTCGACGACTACCTGGGGCTGCAGCACCCGAAGACGACGGGCGACGCGGTGGGCGTGGTCGTCGCCGAGGGCGAGATCGTCGACGGCGTCGCGCCGGTCGGCACCATCGGCGGGCTCTCGACCGCCGCGCTGATCAAGAAGGCGCGCGACGACGACCACATCAAGGCCGTGGTCCTGCGCGTCAATTCGCCGGGCGGGAGCTCGTTCGGCTCGGAGCTCGTGCGACGCGAGCTCGAGCTGACACGCGCCGCGGGCAAGCCCGTCGTCGTGTCGATGGGCGACGTCGCGGCTTCCGGCGGCTACTGGATCACGATGGCATCCGACGAGGTCATCGCGGACCGCTCGACGATCACCGGCTCGATCGGCGTGTTCGGCATGTTCCCGACCGCCGAGAAGACGATGGACAAGCTCGGTCTGCACACCGACGGCGTCACGACGACGTGGCTCGCGGGTGCCGACGACCCGCGCCGTCCCCTCGATCCGCGCCTGCAGCAGGTCGTGCAGCTCGACGTCGAGCACGTCTATGCGGAGTTCACGGGCAAGGCCGCCGCGGCGCGCAAGACGACGCCCGAGCGCATCGACGCGGTGGGCCAGGGCCGCGTGTGGACCGGCTCGCAGGCGAAGGATCGCGGGCTCGTGGATCGCATCGGCAGCTACCGCGACGCGCTGGACGCGGCCGCGCAGCGCGGCAAGCTCGACAAGCCGTATCGCGTGGAGTACGTGGAGCGGGAGCCGAGCGCGTTCACGCGCGCGGTCGAGCTCTTCAACGCGCGTGTCGCGGCGATCGCCGGCGCGCGCATCGACGTGCACCTCGACGGCGCCGGCATCGCTGTGCCGGCTACCGCCGAGGCGACCCGCGAGCTCGCGGGCGTGGCCGACTTCCTCCAGCACCACCGCCCCTACGCGACGATCGTGCACTGCTTCTGCGCCGCGCCGTAGCGTCGACCCGCGCACCCGCTTCCGCCTCGATCGTGACGTCCGTTTCTTCGCCGCGCGCGGCGAGCGGCGCGGCTGCGCCGGCCCCGCGCCGGCCGCCCGCCTCGGCTCCGGCTGCCCATCCCGCGGGCCTGAATGCCGCGCAGATGGCCGCCGTCCATCATCTCTCCGGTCCGTGCCTCGTGCTCGCGGGTGCCGGCTCGGGCAAGACGCGCGTCATCACGCACAAGATCGCGCGCCTGCTGCAGGCCGGCTACGAGCCGGCGCACGTCGCGGCCATCACGTTCACGAACAAGGCCGCGCAGGAGATGCGCGAACGTGCCCGCGCGCTGGTGGGTCCGAAGGCCGCGGCCGGGCTCGCGGTCTCGACGTTCCATGCGTTGGGCGTGCGGCTGCTGCGCGCCGAGGGCGAGCGCATCGGGCTGAAGCCCAACTTCAGCATCCTCGACGCCGACGACGTGCTCGCGCTGCTGAAGGACGCGGGCGGGACCACCGACAATGGCCTCGCGCGGCGCTGGCAGTGGGCGATCTCGCGCTGGAAGAACGAGGGGCTTTCGAGCGCCCAGGCGGAGGCGGCTGCCGCGAACGACGACGAGCGCGTCGCCGCGCGCGTGCTCGCGCGCTACGAGGAGCGGCTCGCGGCCTACCAGTCGGTGGACTTCGACGACCTCGTCGCCCTGCCGCAGAAGCTCCTGACGAACGATGCGGACGTGCGCGCGCGCTGGCAGGACCGGTTGCGCTACCTCCTCGTCGACGAGGTGCAGGACACGAACGCGCTGCAGTACGAGCTCCTGAAGCTGCTGGCCGGCAAGCGCGGGATGTTCACCGCGGTCGGGGACGACGACCAGAGCATCTACGGCTGGCGCGGCGCGACCATCGAGAACCTGAAGCGGCTGCCGCAGGACTATCCGGCGCTGAAGGTGATCGCGCTCGAGCAGAACTACCGTTCCACCGGCCGCATCCTGCGCGCCGCGAACGGCGTGATCGCGCAGAACCCGAAGCTCTATCCGAAGAACCTGTGGAGCGACCTCGGCGACGGGGAGCCGGTGGTCGTGCTCGAATGCGACGGCGAGGAGCACGAGGCGCAGCGCGCGCTGGCGCGCATCCAGTCGCTGCGCGAGAGCGGCGCGGCGGCCGGCGGCTGGGCCGAGTTCGCGATCCTCTATCGGGCGAACCACCAGGCCAGGGTGTTCGAACAGGCGCTGCGCAAGGCGCAGATCCCGTACAAGGTCTCGGGCGGGCAGAGCTTCTTCGACCGCGCCGAGATCCGCGACCTCTGCGCGTGGCTGCGGCTCGTCGTGAACGACGACGACGATCCGGCGTTCGTGCGCGCCGCGACCACGCCGCGCCGCGGCATCGGGCACCAGACGCTCGCGACGCTCGGCACCTTCGCGTCGCGCTGGAAGACGAGCCTGTTCGAGGCGCTGCACGCGCCGACGCTGTCGAGCGTGCTCGGCGGGCGCGCGATCGGCACGCTGCACGAGTTCGGTCGCTGCGTGAACGACCTGCAGCACCGCGCGAGGCACACCCGCGGCACCGAGGACGTCAAGGCGCTCCTGGCGGACTGGCTGCGCGACATCGGCTACGAGGCGCACCTGCACGACGGCGAGGACAACGCGAAGCTTGCGGCCGCGCGCTGGACGAACGTGCTCGACTTCGTGGACTGGATCGCGAAGCGCTGCGGCGGCGAGATCGAGAACGACGGCGGGGTCACGTTCCAGACCGAGAAGAAGACGCTGCTCGAGGTTGCGCAGACCATCTCGGTGATCGTGAGCCTCGCCGAGCGCGGCGACCAGCAGGACGTGGTGACGCTCTCGACGCTGCACGCCGCGAAGGGGCTGGAATGGCCGCACGTCGTGCTCGCTGGCGTGAACGAGGGCCTGCTGCCGTTTCGTGCGGAGGACGAAGACATGACGGCCGAGCGCCTCGAGGAGGAGCGTCGCCTGATGTACGTCGGCATCACGCGCGCGCAGCGCACGCTCGCGGTCAGCACGCTGCGGCGGCGCAAGCGTGGCCGCGAGACGATCGCGGGCGTGCCGAGTCGCTTCATCGCCGAGATGAGGCTGGACGACGCCGGCCCTGCCGTAGACGCGAAGGCGAAGCTCAAGGCGTTGCGCGAGGCCGCGCTGGCGCGCAGCGCGGCACCGCCGGCTACATCCCCTTGAAGAGCCCGCCGTAGCTGCGGCTCACCTCGAGCTTCTCGGGATGGCCCTTGACGCTCACGTGCTGGCGCCCGCGCAGGTCGCGCGTGACGCCCGCGATGTGGCGCGTGTTCACGAGCGTCGAGCGGTGGATCTGCCAGAACATCTCAGCGTCCAGCTCCTCGACCAGCTCCTTGATGGGCTTGCGAATCAGCGCCTCGACGCTCGCGGTCTGCACGCGCGTGTACTTCTCGTCCGAGATGAAGAACAGCACGTCTTCGACCGGGATCATCTGGATGGTCTGCCCCACCATTGCCTGGATCCACTTGAGCCGCGGGGCCGCGGACGGGTTCATCTGCGCGGCGAGCTTCTGCAGCAGGAGCTGCATGCCGTTCGGCGCGGGACCCTCGTCGGAACGGCGCTGCGCGAGGCGCTTGCGCACGCGCTCGACCGTGACGGCGAGGCGGTCGCGCTCGGCGGGCTTCAGCACGTAGTCGACCACGCCCTGCTCGAACGCCTCGACCGCGTACTGGTCGTAAGCCGTGATGAACACGATCTCGCAGCCGCGCCAGCCGGCTGCCGCATCGTCGCCCTCGCCGGGCTCCGCGACCGGAAGCTGTGCGATGGCGCGTGCGGCCTCGACGCCGCTCATGCCGGGCATGCGGATGTCGAGGAACACGAGGTCGGGGCGGAGGCGCTCGGTGAGCTCCACCGCCTCCTGACCGTTCTTCGCCTCGCCCACGATCTCGAGCTCGGGCCAGACGTCGACGAGCCGCGCGCGCAGCTGCTCGCGCAGCAGCCGCTCGTCATCGGCGATCACCGCCCGCGCTGCGGTGCTCATGTCGCGGTGCGGGCGGGGCGGGCGAGGCGCCACGCGACCCAGCCGAGCAGGAGCAGCGGCGAGAGCACGACGGCAGCGGTTCCGGCGGTCGCCAGCAGCGCGCACGCCAGCACGAACACGATCGCGAGCAGCGGCACGCAGACCGCGAGCGGCACGACCAACAGCGCGACGAGCGCGCCGACGATGCCGGCGAGCACGGCCGCAAGCGCATGCACGTGCACGCGCGGCAACGAGACGTCGTCTGCGTCGATCCGCATCACCGCATGACCGAGAGCGTGCGGGCCGGTGCTGGCGATCAGCGCCGCGAGAATGGCGCCGAGCACGACGACGAACAGAAGGAGCAGGGCGAGGGCTCGCCACCCGCGGATCGTCATGTCGTCGCTGCCGGACGAGGGAAGGGCTGCACCTGGTAAGGCACGGTCAAGGTCACCACGGTTCCCGTCGGTGCATTCTCGGACACCACCATCGTGGCCCGGTCGCCGTACAGCAGCTTCAGGCGCTCGCGGATGTTCGCAAGGCCCGTGCCGGTGCCGGCGGTCGCGGCCTTGCCGAAGCCGAGACCCGTGTCGGCGACGGTGACCGCGAGATCGCCGTGCACGATCTCCGCCTTCACCGCGATGCGTCCGCCCTCGGGTTTCGGCTCGAGCCCGTGCTTGATCGCGTTCTCGACCAGCGACTGGATCATCATCGGGGGGAACTCGGCCGAGAGCAGGCCGTCCGGAACGTCGATCGCCGTCTCCAGGCGGTCCTCCATGCGCACCTTCAGGATCTCTAGGTAAGGCCGGATCACCGCCATCTCGCGTCCGAGGCTGTGCGTCTGCGGATGCGACTCGCGCATCGCCGGCATCGATGCCCGCAGCAGGGCGATCAGGTTCTTCTGCATCTGCGACGCGCGCTGCGGATCGGTCTCGATCAGGTGGTCGATCGACGCGAGGGTGTTGAACAGGAAGTGCGGCTCGACCTGCGCTTGCATGGCCGCGACGCGCGCCTCGAGCACCTGGCGCTTGAGCGCCTCCGCATCCGCCGCCTCGGCCGAGGCGACCGCCTTCGCCTCGGCGCGGAAGCGGCCGCGGGCCATCACTTTCGTCACGATGGACAGGACGATCAGCAGGCTCACGAGCGGCGGGATGTTCTCGCCGATGCTGTGCCCGCCGACGTGGCGCGTGCGCACGCGCGTTTCGGTCCCCTCGTCGTCGCTCGCCGCCTGCGCGTCGTCGGCGCCGCCCTTGGCATCCTCGATCGCCGACTTCGCGTTCTCGATCGCCTCGCGGATCTCGTCGCTGTCCGCGCCCGGCGGCAGCACGATGTGCACGCCTGGTTGACGGCTCGCGTCGGGCGCGGATGCGGCGGGCGCGCTGCCGGGCGTCGATGCCGCGCCTGCAGCGGCCGGTGCGCTCGAGCTGTGCGGCACGATGTGCACGCCGCTCTTGTCGACGGTGATGTCCACCGGCAGGTGGCTGCGCTTCCGACCCGGCACGGGCGGCGCCGGCGTGCGGGGCGCCTTCACGATCTCCGTCACGGTCTGGCCGCCGAACTCGGTCGAGAAGGGCGGCAGGCTCGACAGGATTCCCGACGCGATCAACGCGAGCAGGGACAGGACCGCGAAGCGCTTCCAGCTGATGCTGTCGAGCCAGCGGGCATAGGCGATAAAGCTCCGGCGGACGCCGGCGGCGATCTCCGCCGTGGCCTGCGGCGAGCGCCGCAGCGCGACGACGATCACCGCGACCATTGCGATCAGGATGAGCCAGGCCAGTGCCGCGGACGGTCCGGCGGCCGGGGAAGAGTCCATGCGGGGACTGTACGGGGCGCGGCACGCAGGGGCGAAGGGCGTGCGACGGCCCGTAAGTGTGGGCGTACAGGCTGCATGCAGCGCCGACGGACCGGCGGCTTCCGACAACCGGACCGGGGGCCGGCCGATGGCGCCCCGAGCGCCCGGCGGCGACCCTCACGCATGGCGCTCGCTTCCGCACGCACCGGCTCGATCCGCATCGGGGTGTCCGGCTGGCGCTACGCGCCCTGGCGCGGCGCGTTCTATCCGCGCGGCCTGCCCCAGCGCGCCGAGCTGGCCTACGCATCGCGAGCCCTACCCACGATCGAGATCAACGGCTCGTTCTATTCGCTTCAGCACCCGGCGAGCTGGGGCCTGTGGCACGACCAGACGCCCGACGACTTCGTCTTCGCCGTCAAGGGCGCGCGCTTCATCACGCACATGAAGCGGCTGCGCGAGATCGAGTCACCGGTCGCGAACTTCTTCGCTTCCGGCGTGCTCAGGCTGGACCGCAAGCTCGGACCGATCCTGTGGCAGTTCCCGCCGCAGTTCCGCTTCGACCCGGCGACCTTCGAGCCGTTCCTCGCCGGGCTGCCCTACGACACCGCCCATGCGCTCGAGATCGCGCGCCGGCACGACCACCGTCTCGAAGGCCGCAACTGGCTCGAGGTCGACGGCCACCGGCGGCTGCGGCATGCGGTCGAGATCCGTCACGAGAGCTTCGTCGACCCCGACTTCATCAAGCTCCTGCGTGCCTACAACGTGGCGTTCGTGGTCGCCGACACGACCGGACTGTGGCCGGAGAAGGACGACGTCACCGCCGACTTCGTCTACGTGCGGCTGCACGGCGCGGAGACGCTCTATCAGAGCGCGTACACCGATGCCGAGCTCGATCGCTGGGCAGCGCGCATCCGCGCGTGGACGCAAGGCGCGCAGGCGCCCGACGCGCGGCTCATCTCGGCCCGCCCCCCGCGGCGGCGCGCATGTCGCGACGTCTTCTGCTACTTCGACAACACCGACAAGCTGCAGGCGCCGTTCGATGCGCGCCGGCTGATGGCGAAGCTCGGCTTGCCCCTCCCGACCGGGGAGCGTGCCGTCGCCGCGTGACGGGGCGACGGTGCGCCGCCGGTCGCGTCCACGCCTCAGCCGAACGCCTGGCGCAGAGCGGCGCCGAAAGCCGCGGGGTCGGTGGCGGCGACGAAGGCGAGGCCTGCGAGCGCGCCCGACAGGTGCGCATCGTGGTTCACGCGACCGCCTCGGCGGTGCGCCGCGAACACGGTATAGGCGAGATACGCGATCGCGAACACCGGTGCCGGGATCGGCACGGGTATCGGCAGCATGTAGATCGACGCCGTCGGCGTGTAGACGATGGACGCGAACAGCACGGCGAGGATCGCACCCGATGCGCCGAGCGTGCGGTACTCGGGTTCGCGGCGGTGCTGGAGCCATGTGCCGAGACCGCTCGCCAGCAGCCCGATGACGTAGAGCGCGAGGAAGCGCTCGGAGCCGATGCGCCGTTCGAGGCCGAAGCCGAATGCCCAGAACGTGATGCCGTTGAAGACCAGGTGTGCGAGGTCGGCGTGCACGAACGCGCTCGTCACGAGCGTCGCCCACCCCTGCCCGCGTGCGAGTGCGTACGGCCTCAGCACGTTGCGCTCGATGAATGGCGGCGAGACGGCCAATCCATAGAGGCTCGCCCCGGCGGTCGCGAGCAACAGCAACGCCGCGAGCGGCGCACCGTGCGTGAGCTGGTCGAGCGCGATCATCATGCGTGGCGCGAGCAGCGTCTCGCGGCGGCGGGCGCCGCGATGCGTCCATCCCCGAAGGCGTCGAAACGACGACAAACTGCCGGAATGGCGCGACCAGCGTTCCGCGACGCTGCGAGGCGCCATCGCACAATCCGCCGACCACGATGTCGCCGAGCGCGCATGTATCGCATCATCCTCGTCCCCGTCGACGGCAGCCCCGCGGCCTCGGCGGGGCTGACAGAAGCGATCCGGATCGCGGCGGCCGTCGGATCACGGCTGCACCTGATGAACGTGGTCGACGACCTGTTCGAGGGCGATGACGACCCGGCGGGCGAAGGCCTGCACGACCTCGTGCGCGAACGCGGGCTGAAGGTGCTGGAGCTGGCCCGGCGACAGGCCGCGGAGCACGAGGTCGCCGCGTCCACCGCGCTCGTGAAGAGCGGCGCCGCAAAGCTCACGTCGCTGCTCGCGAACGAGGCCGCGCGCTGCAGCGCCGATCTGATCGTGCTCGGGACGCACGGACATCGCGGGCTGAGCCGGCTGCTGATGGGCACCGAATCTGAGCATCTGCTCAACGTCACCACCGTCCCGGTGCTCCTCGTGCGCAGCGACGAGGTTGGCCCCGACGTGTCGGTGGTCGAGTTCAGCGCCACCGACTCGATGTCCTCGCCCGGCACGTGACGCCGGCGAGCGTTCGTCGTGCATCGAAACGCCGCGGCCTGCGCGCCGCTACCATCATCCGCCATGCCCACTTCGCGCCCCCGCCTCCCCGGTCATCGCCTGCTCCACGCGCCCGGTCCGACCCGCGTGCCGGACGAAGTCGTCGCCGCGATGTCGCGCCAGCCGACCGACCTCGCCGATCCGCGCGTCGGCAGCGTCATCGCCGCCTGCGAGGCGGGCCTCAAGGCGCTGCTGCAGACCGAGCGCGCCGACATCTTCTTCTACGCGGCCAACGGGCACGGCGGCTGGGAGGCGGTGATCTCGAACCTCGTGGGCCTCGGCACGCGCGTGCTCGTGCCCGGCACCGGCCATTTCTCCGACAGCTGGGCCGAGCAGGTCCAGGCGTTCGGCGGCGTGGCGCTGCGCACGCCGTACGTCGAAGGCCTGCCGATCGATCCGGCCGCCGTCGAGGCCGCGCTGCGCGACGACGCCGACCATCGGATCGCGGCCGTGTTCGTCATCCACACGGACACCGCGAGCGGCACCACCTGCGACCTCGCCGCGCTGCGCCGCGCGATGGATGCCGCGCGCCATCCGGCATTGCTCGTCGTCGACGTGGTGGCTTCCCTGGCCGCGGCGCCGTTCGCCATGGATGCGCTCGGGGTGAACGTGGCGATGGGCGCTTCGCAGAAGGGCCTCATGGTGCAGCCGGGCCTCGCGTTCGTCGCGGCGGACGCGCGCGCGCTGGAACAGGCTCGCGCGAATCCGGCACCGCGCTTCTACTGGGACTGGGAGCGCCGCCGCAGCGATCTTTCCTACCGCAAGTTCTGCGGCACGCCGCCGCTGGCGCATCTGGCCGGGCTCGAGGCGGCGCTCGAGCTGATCGAAGCCGAAGGTCTGGGCGCCGTGCATGCGCGCCATGCGCGTCTCGCGCGCGCGGTACATGCGGCCGTCGACCACTGGGGCGAAGGCGGCACCTTGCGGCTGTTCACGCGCGTGCCCGCGGCGCGCTCGGTCTCGGTGACGGCGATCGAGGTCGGCGCCGGCATCGACCCCGAGGCGCTGCGCGCGGTTGCGCGCGAGCGTTTCCATGTGGGCATCGCCGGCGGCCTCGGGCCGCTGCACGGTCGCGTGTTCCGCATCGGCCACCTCGGCGACATGAACGAGGCCATGATCCTCGGTGCGCTGGCCGGCGTGGAAGCGGCGCTCGTCGAGCAAGACGTTGTGCACCGCCGCGGCGGTGTCGAGGCCGCGATCGCCGCGCTCGCCGATCGAGCGCTGCACGCCGCCGCCTAGCCATTCGACGCCTGCCGCCGGAGGCAGGCGACGTCGCGGACGGTCAGGGCCGCGATGCTCATCGCCGCCACGGGTGTCGCCGCGAGGTTCGTCACCTGCACGCTCAGCGTTGCCGACAGCGGCCCTGTCTCGACGACGTAATCCGCGACCTCGAGGCGCGACCCGATCACCGAGAGGTCGTGCATCCGCAGAACGGCCTCGCCGCTCTCCCCCGAGGACAGCTCGATCCGGTTCCGGCCCTGATCTCGTCCCCCGAGCGCGACTCGGTGGCGATCGTTGCCCATCACGCCGTCGCCGAGCCGCAGCGTGGCGCTGAGGCGCGTGCGCCCGAGCATGTCTCGGATGCCGGTCGCGAGCGCGCCCATCGTCGTGCCCGACAGCCAGCACTCCGCGAAAGGCCTCAGCTCGAGCGCACCCCGACTGCCCGTGCGGCGCGCGAACAGCGCGCCCCGGCGCTCGAACGTCGCACCCGGGATGTGCGTCGCGGAGAAGAGGTACAGGTAGGTCCTTCCGTTCGGTGCGTCGACGTACACGCCCATGCGGCTGATGCCCATCGACGAATCGGGGCCGATGTGTTCGACGGTGGCACGGTCGAAGTCGATGCGTCCGCTGCCGATCGGGATGGTCACGTCGGCGTCGAACATCCAATGCGCGTCCGTGATGCCAGCGTGCATGGAGCCGTCGACCGCGCCCAACGGTTCCATGCGCCATTTCCCATGCGGTGCGGTGGTCGGGCGTGGAACCCGAATGATCGGGACCTCCACGCGCGCACCTTCCAGCCGCCATTCGCCCACGCGAAGCTCGCGCATGCGACCGGGGAGGCCGGCGGACGGCGGCGCCGTGCGAAGGTCGACCGTGACGTTCGACAGCGCTGCGGCCGCGGCGCGCAGCGTGCCGAAGTTCGATTCCATCTGCACGTCGCGCGCGTCGATGCGCTCGATGCGGAGCTGCTGCGTGCCGTCGGCGTTCGTGGTGTTCGACAGGCCGCTGCTTCGCACATCCCCGCTCATGGCGGCCTCCTGCGCACGGGGGACGGTCCGTCTGATCGGGGTCATCGATCCCCTGCGGCGCCGCGCGCCGATTTCAGGCCGCGAGCCGCGCGCCTCCCGCCCGCCACTCGGCCATCAGCTTCTCCCACTTGGGCCGAGCGGCCGCGAGGTGCCGTTCCTTCACGTGGCCGTACCCGCGGATCTCCTCGGGGATGCGCGCGATCTCGACCGCGAGAGGCAGCCGGGCGTCGTCGAGCGTCGCGAGCACCTCGTCGATCGCAGCGCGGTACTCGGCGATCAGCGCGCGCTCCGTGCGCCGCTCCTCGGTGCGGCCGAATGGATCGAGCGCGGTGCCGCGCAGGCCCTTCAGCTTGGCGAGTACCTTGAACGCCGTCGTCATCCACGGGCCGAACGACTGCTTCATCAGCTCGCCCTTCGCGTTGCGCTTTGCGATCGAGGGTGGCGCGAGGTGGTAGCGGATCGTGTAATCGCCTTCGAAGCGGGTCGCGATCTGCTCGAGGAAGCCGGTTTCGGTGTGCAGGCGGGCGACCTCGTACTCGTCCTTGTAGGCCATCAGCTTGAAGAGGCCGCGCGCCACGGCTTCGGTGAGGCGACGGCGGCCCTGAGGACCTTCCGCCTTCTCCTCGGCGGCGCGCACCTTGTCGGCGAAGGCGCGGTATTCAGCGGCATAGGACGCGTTCTGGTAGCCGGTGAGGAACTCGACTCGCTTCGCGATGACGTCGTCGACGTTGACGGACTTCTTCACGAGCTCCACGACCTGCGCCGACTTGGGCAGCAGCGCCGTCACCGACGCGAGGTCGTGCGCCGCTCGCCGGCCCCATTCGAACGCAGCCTTGTTGGCATCGACCTGCACGCCGTTCAGCTCGATCGCGCGCAGCAGTGCGGCCCGGCCCACGGGGATGCGGCCGTTCTGCCACGCGTAGCCGAGGAGCAGCGGGTTCGCATAGATCGAGTCGCCGACGAGCTGCACAGCGAGCGTGTCGGCGTCGACGCGGCCGATCGCCGCCGCACCGGTCGCGGCGGCGATCGTCGTTTCGCACGCGCCTTCGGGGAATTGCCAGTCGGGATTCGAGATGAACGCCGCGGTCGGCGCGCCGTGGGTGTTGAGCGCCACCCACGTGCGGCCTTCGCGCACGGCGGCGAGCGTCGTCTTGCTGGCCGCGACGATCGGGTCGCAGCCGATCACGAGGTCGGCCTCCGCGGTGCCGACCTTCGTGGTCATGATCGCATCGGGCCGGTTCGCGATCTGGATGTGGCTCCAGGTCGCCCCGCCCTTCTGCGCGAGGCCGGCCGAATCCTGCGTGACGATGCCCTTGCCTTCGAGGTGCGCGCCCATGCCGAGCAACTGGCCGATGGTGATCACGCCCGTGCCGCCGACGCCCGCGACGACGATGCCCCACGGCGCCTCGGCGACGGGCAGCGCCGGCTCGGGGATCGGCGGCAGCGCGAACGGGTCGGGCCGCTGCGGCGCGGCCTTCTTCGCGCTCTTGAGCTGCCCGCCTTCCACGGTGACGAAGCTCGGGCAGAAGCCGTTCACGCAGGAGTAGTCCTTGTTGCAGGTGTTCTGGTTGATGCGGCGCTTGCGGCCGAACTCGGTCTCGACCGGCTCGACCGACAGGCAGTTGCT
>Ga0335069_10003211_pt1 | contig 24856 bp, 17 predicted proteins | sample Lox_Sample_11_FD_206714 | JGI IMG/M metagenome (GOLD analysis project Ga0335069, IMG submission 206714) | Soil microbial communities from Loxahatchee National Wildlife Refuge, Florida, United States - Lox_Sample_1.1 | ecosystem: Environmental > Terrestrial > Soil > Wetlands | place: USA... | reverse complement strand
AAAAGTAATAAACAAAACCATGACTAATTTTTAACCAGAAAATTAATACCCCCCCTCCCCCCCCCCCCCGTGCGCCGAGCAGGCCTCAAGAAGTTCGGGATCGGAGGCCGGAAAAATACCCCACCCCCTGATTGTTTTCGTCTTATCTTCGCCTGTATCTCTCAAGGTCGACGCTCGATGGCGCAATCGGAAGATATCGCGTAAGTTACATGGTTTCATTCACTTATAAAGAGAATGAAACAGCCGGGCCGCGCCGGCGCGGGGCCAGGCTCGCCGCCTGAGTGATTGCAGCGACCGCAGCCAGGCGCTGATCGCCCAGCGCTGCGCCTGCGGCAGGCTCGACCGCGACGGCATACCGTGGCGCAGGTCAGCGCACAATCTCTGTGGGTTTACGTGGAAGTTGAGAGTTTGACCGCGAAACCCTGAGTTTGAGGGCCCGTAAGGATGAACTCCTTCCGGGGCGCTTCTTTTCCGGCAAAGCTGCAGACGAGCCGAGAAAGTCCAAATAAATCAATCAGCAGGCACATCTCTCCCGAGGGAATACGCCGCAGCGAAGATCGACCTCGGGGCGATCGGAAGCATGACACCTATCGATGTATACGATTACAATTCCTCGCAAGGCTAAAACTATGCACACGAAACCCTTTCCTCGCTCCTTGGTTTTACGGAGCCTTGCCGCTTTACTCGCCTTCACCTTCACTGCTTCTTCGCCGGCAACCGCGGTCGAAGCTCCCCGAATCGTCCAGAAAGACGGCCGCTACGCGCTGTTGGTGGAGGGCAAGCCGTACCTGATTCTGGGCGGCCAAGTCCATAATTCCAGCGCGTGGCCAAGCGAACTACCTCAGGTCTGGCAGTCGATGGCCGCACTCCATGCAAATACCATCGCAGCGCCTGTGTATTGGGAACAGTTCGAGCCGCAGCCGGGTAAGTTCGATTTCTCCAACGTGGACGCAGTCGTCAATGGCGCGCGCGCACACAACCTCCATGTGGTCGTGCTCTGGTTTGGCACGTGGAAGAACGGAAACATGCACTATGTTCCTTCGTGGGTGAAGGAAGACACCGCGCGATTCCCGCGCATCACTCGTGCCGATGGAGAGCCGATCGATGTGCTGTCCCCACTTTCGCGCACCACGCTGGAGGCGGATAAGACGGCGTTCACCGCGCTGATGGGCCATCTAAAGCAGATCGACGGCGACCAGCACACGGTCGTCCTGGTCCAGGTGGAGAACGAATCCGGCAACATCGGTAGCGTGCGGGACTTCTCCGCGCAATCCAACCAGGAGTTCGCGGGCCAGGTCCCGGCCGACTTGCTGGCGGCCTCCGGTAAGAAGCCCGGTACCTGGCAACAGGTCTTCGGAAGCGAGGCCGACGAGATCTTCCAGGCATATCACCAGGCCAGGTACATCAACGAAATCGCCACGGCGGGTAAGCGCGAGTTCGATATTCCGTACTACATCAACGTGTGGATCGACTATCCACCCGCCGAATTGCCGCAGCGGCAGATCGATCAGCCAGGCATTGGTTATCCGAGCGGGGGTGCAGTGCAGAAACTGGTGGGGCTTTGGCGCAAACTGGCTCCGTCAATCGACATGGTCGGTCCGGACATCTATAGCGACGACTCGGAGTTCTACCGGGAAACGATGAACGCCTACCACCGGCCCGATAACCCACTCTGGATTCCGGAGACAGGCCGCAGCGACAGCTTCGGCAAGTTTCTCTTTTACGCGCTGGGAGAGGGGGCCATTGGCTTTTCGCCGTTCGGCGTCGATCAATCCGGTTGGAACATACTGGGAGACGAACCGTGGACCGCGCACGCGCGAAACTTCAGCCTCATTGCGCCGATGGATCGTGAAATCGCCCAGGCGGAGTTCGACGGAAGGCTCAAGGCCGCTGTCGAGGAGCCCGGGCATGCGGCGCAGGAGCTGGATTTTGGCGCGTGGAAGGCCACTGTAGCCTTCGGATTCCCACAGAGTGATGGACGTCGCGCCCCGGGCACGAAGGACGCGCATGGCGCGGCTCTGGTGACTCAGCTTGGACCCGATGAGTTTCTCGTGACGGGAGTCGATGCAAGCGTCGTGTTCCATCTTCCAGGCAAGGCGCCGTGGATACGCAGTCAGATTCTTACCGCCGAGGAGGGCGCGTACGAGAACGGCGTGTGGAAGCCTCTGCGGTTGTGGAATGGCGACGAGACCGATCGCGGGCTCTGCTTTTACCAGAAGCCGAGCGTGGTGCGAGTGAAGATGCAGAGATTCTAGAGATCGATCCGCCCGCAGTGACGCCCGCAGCGAAGAATGCTGCGGGGCCTCTGCGGGCCTGTCGCGCTGCGGCCGGCTGCGCGATTTCAGGTCCTTCGCTTACAATCGTGCTGATCTTCCGGTTTCCCGCTTGCGCTCGTGCCGCGGCAGTCCGGCCGACTTTTCATGCGACCGGACGAATGCATGGGCGGTATGATCTGGAATCGATTTCATTGGCTTCTGGGCGTCATCTATCTTTCCGGCCTTCTTGCGCTTGGCATCCTTGCCCGGCGCAGGAAGGACAACTCGAACCAATTCCTCAATGCCTCCGGCTCGCTTCCCCTGTGGATTTGCATTGCTGCATGCATCGCCGCAAACTGCGGCTCGCTCGATGTCATCGCGATGATGGCTCTTGGTGCCCAGTACGGCATGTTGGCCTGCCACTTCTACTGGATCGGCGCCGTGCCCGCGCTGGTGGTAGTTGCGTTTTGGCTTCTTCCCGCGTACGCTCGCGGGCGCTACCCCACCGTCCTTGATTTCATCGCGCAATACTATGGTGGCCGCACCCGGTCCGTGGCGGCTCTGTGCATGGCTGCCATGATGTTGCTGCTCGCGGGCGTGTGCCTTTGCGCCGTGGCGCAAACGATAACAGCCTTTCTTGGTTGGAGCTTCGGCTCCGGCGTGCTGGCAACGGCCGTAGTGGTGCTCTTCTACACCTGGATAGGCGGTCTGCGCGCCACAATCTACACTGAACTCCTGCATTTTGCCGTGGTGCTGGCTGCGATTGTGCCGCTCTTCTATTTGGTCGTCCGCGATTTCGGCGGACTCGCTCCCCTGCTTGCGCAGATTCCTGCTGGCCGTCTCCATGCCTGGCAGACCCTTCCCCTGTTTGCGCCGCAAGCCACCATGGACCGCGTCGGGGTGGTCTTCGGGCTGGGAGTGGTGCTGAGCTTCGGATTCTGGGGCACCGATTTCGTGCAGATGCAGCGTGCGCTTGCGGTGCGCCGGGCAAAGGATGTGCCATTTGTGCCGCTGTCCATGGCCGCGGCGAAGATGGTCTTTGCGTTTCTCATCGTGTTGCCGGGAATCGCGGCGCCGCTGGTGTTAGGAAGCCGAATCTCGGGCCACTGGAATACGACATTGCCCTCCCTCATGCTTCATTACTTCAACCCGTCATGGGTGGCAATCGGGGTGATGGGCCTGGCGGCAAGCCTGATCTCAACCTTCGCCAACAATGTCTCGGGGTTCAGCGCGGCCTGGGTGCAAGGTGTCTATCAAGCGTGGATTCGTCCCCAGGCATCGGACGCGCATTATTTCTGGATGGGTCGGATCACGACGGCCTGCGCCGTGGTTCTTGCCATTGCGGGTGCGTATTCCGCCCGGACCTTTCAGAGCCTTATGGAATACATTCAGATGATCCTCTCCACGTTCAACGCGCCTCTGTTTGCGCTTGTGGCGCTGGCAGCGTTAGTTCCGCGCCGCGTTTCGGGGGGAGGGATGGCCGGACTGTTCAGTGGCCTTGCCGTGTCCGGAGTGCATCAGGCGCTTGTTTCCGTGGGGAAGTTGCACTACGGCAGCCGCATGAGCGCCGATTTCTATGCGGCGATCCTCGGCTTCTGCGTCACCACGCTGGTCGTGTTGACCGTCGGCTTCTCCAAAGCGCGAGGATCCGCTACATCGGGCCCGGCGCAGGTGTCCGACCCGCTGCCGATCACCTCTTCAGTAGCTACCGTTGTTTGGGCTGTCGTGGTTGGAGCCAGTTGTTTGCTGATGAACGTCCTGTTGAGGTAGAGTACCGTCCCCGGCCGGGCACGCGCTTTGGCATCCCGATCGAAATGCAGCAATGTATACCATTGCATAGACATCGGGCAAGAGAAGGATGGCCGCTCCTTCCAGAGGTGGATTCTGTAGGCAATTGCATCCATGTGCCGAACCGGTTGCGCAACCGCGTTAGCGCCCTCGTGCATGGCGCTCCTTCCGTGTCGCGGGTGCGGGGCCGGTGGATTGGCGGACGACCAGGCTGGTGGAGAGAGTGTATTGCCGTCCGGGTAGCGAAAGGTCCTGGCTTGTTACGCGCAGGGCCTCGAACAGCAGGCGGGCATACTCTTTTCGCGAGATGCGCAGCGTGGTCAGCGGGGGATAGACGATATCGCTCATGGCGATGTCATCGCAACCGGTGATGGAGATGTCCTCGGGGATGCGTAGTCCCTTCTCGTGAGCGGTGCGAAGGGCGCCGATGGCGGTCAGGTCGTTGGCGGTAACGATCGCCGTCGGAGTCTCGCCTTGCGCGAGGATCCTCTCCATCGCTGCCGTGCCGCCGTCGATCTTGAAGTTGCCCTCCGCAATCCATTCCTCGCGCGAGGACATTCCCTGCATGACCACCGCGTCCAGAAACGATTCCCGGCGCACGCGCGAGGTGGCCAGGCCTTCGGTTCCGCCGATGAAGCCCAGATTGCGGTGTCCCAGGCTTCGCAGATGGGACACCAGTTGCGTCATTCCACTCGCAAAATCGATCACGATGTCGCTCATTCCGGGCGCGGTACGGTAATGGTCCGTCGTCACCACCGAAATTCGGTTTTGCACCAGCGACTCCAGCGGAGCGGCTTCGAACTCGGAGGTCAGAAGGGCCACTCCGTCCACGCGCCGCAACAGCATGCGGCGGACCGATCGTTGGGTCCGCGTGGAGTAGAAGTCGGTGCTGGCCACAAGCAGTTCCTGCTCGTTTTCTACCAGCAGTTCCTCGAAGATCTTGATGGTTTCGGTAAAGAACGGATTGTTGAGGTCGGGGATGATGATGCCGTAAATCTGGCTCTTGCCGTTCTTGAGGTGGATGGCGCTGGTGTTGGGAACAAAGTTCAGATCTCGAATCAGCTTCTCGATGCGATGCTTGGTTTCATCGGTCACCAGAGTGGAACCATTGATGACGCGCGAGACGGTCGCGCTGGAGACTCCGGCAAGTTTGGCGATTTCGCGCATGCTGATAGACATAATCTCCTTTAGTGCCCTACAGGGGTTCCGAGGATCGGGGTTGCCGCACAGGCAGTTCAACCCGATTTCGGAAGCGTCCGATGTAATCGTGTTCTCCAAAACGATTGATCGGAAAGGTGGTTCTTAGCAAGTGAAAAATTGGTCTTGACAATTGCGCAAACGCGAATGTAGTTTTCACACCTGAGTTCAGATTTGAAGGAAATGTAATCGTATACATCAACGGGTTCGGAAAGACGCTCTTCTGGAGCTGTTGCTTCACTCCCGTTACGCGGTTCCGCAGGCTGAATTCGATTGAAGGAAGATGTTTCGGAGGCAATGCATGAAGTACAAACGCCCGTGGCTTTGTGTGCTTTTTCTGATGCTCACCCTGGCGGCGCCGGTTCGACTTCTCTTCGGACAGGCAGACCAGGGCACCATCACCGGAGTCGTTCAAGATCCATCTGGGGCCGTGATCGGCGGCGCCAGTGTAACCCTAACCAACGTGGATTTAGGCCAGGTGCTGCAGGCCAAGACAGACGGCGCTGGCGTCTACGTGTTTTCTCCCATCAAGATCGGCAACTACAAGGTCATGGCCGCCGCGGCGGGCTTTGAAACGACGACCCAGACCAACCTTCATCTGTCCATCCAGCAGAGGCTCAATGTCGTCGTGACGCTCAAGCCTGGCGCCGCTTCTGAGACCATTACCGTCACTACAGACGCTCCCCTCATGCAGACGCAGGAGAGCTCGGTCGGCCAGACCATCGACACGCAAACCGTCAATGACATGCCGCTGGCCGGCCGTAACTGGGTCTTCGTGGCGCAATTGTCAGCCGGCACCGCCGTGGCGGATGGCTCCCGAGGCGGCGGCAAGGGCGACTTCGAGGCCAACGGCCAGCGCGCCGAGGAGAATAACTTCATCCTCGACGGCGTCGACAACAATGCCAACGTCGTGGACTTCTACAACGGCGCCAGCTTTGTGGCCCAGCCTCCGCCGGATGCCCTGGCCGAGTTCAAGGTACAGACTTCGAGCTACTCGGCTGAATTCGGCCACTCCGCCGGCGCTGTGGTCAACGCCAGCCTGAAATCGGGTACAAACAGCCTTCATGGCAGCGCCTGGGAGTACATCCGCAACACAGCGTTCGACGTGCACGACTGGAACCCGAATGGTTACGCGCCCGTTCCTGCCTACCATGAGAACCAGTTCGGGGCCACTCTGGGCGGACCGGTGATCAAGAACAAGCTCTTCCTGTTCGGCGACGCGCAGGCCAACCGCATCACGTTCAACGAGCAGAACTCCCTGTCGGTCCCCACCGCCAAGATGCGCCTCGGCGATCTCTCCGATCTGCTGGACGGCACCCAGACCGGCGGCAACCCGACCCAGCTCTATTACCAGACGGCAAACTCTGCCCCCCAAATCATTCCGGGCAACTGCCTCGTCACCAGCTCGAGCTGCACAGCCCAGGTTTCGGGGATCGCGGTGAATCAGACCGCCCTGAAGATGTTGACCTACTATCCGCAGCCAAACGCCAACGGCGGGAAGGCCTACAACAACTACATCCCCAACCGTCCGATGAATGACGACACCTTCCAGTGGGATGTGCGCGCCGACTGGAACATCGGTGCGAAAGACAACACGTACTCGCGCTACAGCTACTGGAACCAGGTCGGCAACAAGACGCCTCCGCTGGGCAACATCCTTGACGGCGGCGGCTTCGGCGACGACGGCAAGCAGAAGATCTACGGCGCCAACTATATGTGGTCGGAGACGCACGTCTTCAATCCGACGCTGACCAACGAAGTCCGCTTCGGCTTCAACTACCTGCACACCGGCTTCCAGCACCCCAACGCCAGCAATCCGAACTTTGCGTCTTCGGTCGGCTTTGGCGGCATCCCGAACAACGGTCCGCTCATCGGCGGTCTGCCCTCGGTCAACCTCAACAGCTTCCTCTCGAACTTCGGCAGCCCCGGCTGGTCGACGACCGACGAGCACGAGAACGTTTACCAGATCCTCGACAACGTCACCAAGATCGTCGGCAACCACTCGCTCAAGGCTGGCGTGGCCTTCGAGAACATTCGCTTCTCCACGCTGCAGCCGCAGAACCCCCGCGGCAACTACAGCTACAACGGCACATATACCCAGAACCTGAATTCGGACGGAACCAAGGTTGCAAATACCGGTTCGGGCATCGCCGACTTCCTGCTGGACCTGCAGAACAACGCCGGCCTGTCCAACGAAGTCACCAATGGCGACCAGCGCGCCGACAATGCCGTCTACTTCCAGGACGACTGGCGCGTGAAACAGAACCTGACCATCAACATCGGCCTGCGTTGGGAGTTCTTCCAGCCCTACCAGGATGTGGGCGGCTATCAGGCCGCGTTTGTCCCCACGGCCGGATCGCTCAAATTCGATTCCAGCACCGGCAAGGGCAGCGGCACAGCCCAGTATCTGATTCCCAAAGAGAGCTACAACTACGCGATGGGCATCATCAACAGTGGCGACTACAACCCGAACTACGGTGCGATTCTGGCGATGGACAACATCACCCCGGTTTCGGTATCCGACCCGCACTTGCTCACGGCGCAGAAGACCAACTTCGCACCGCGCATCGGCATCGCCTGGTCGCGGGACGCCAAGACGGTTGTTCGCGCCGGTTTCGGCATGTTCTATGGCGGCCTGGAGAGCCTCGGCTACTGGCCAAACCTGGGCGAGAACTATCCGTTCCAGTTCACCGGCAACATTCCGTCTCTTGGAAACTGCACGGCAAACATCTGCCCGAACGATGGCATCACCATTGGCAACGGCTTTACGGATATCCTTGCCAAGGGTTTTGCCTCCAACGTCAAATATCTGACCATGCGCGGCGCCGAGAAGTCGCCCAAGACTGCCTACACCGAGGACTTCAACCTCTCGCTGGAGCGCAGCATCAACAACGAGATGGTGGCGACGGTCTCCTACGTGGGCAACACCTCGCGCCATCTTCCCATCAACGTGGATGCCAACGCACCGCTGGCGATCGGCCCCAGCGGCGCGGACTCGCAACCGTGGCGTCCGTTCCCGAACTCCGGCGGCACGGCTTCGGTCATCCAGGCCGCGATGAGCGATTACCACTCCCTGCAGACAAAGCTCGAAAAGCGCATGTCGCACGGATACAACCTGCTCGCTACCTACACCTGGTCGCACTCTCTCGACGACGCCGACACGCCTCTCGGCTCCTCGGGCGATAACGGCCAGCAGAACTTCAACGTGATTCCGATCAAGAACGACTATTCGAACTCGCCGTTCGATACGCGTCATCGCTTCACCTTCAACGCGCTCTACGAACTGCCGTTTGGCAGGGGCCGCGCCTACATGAACAGCAGCGCGGTTCTCGACACCATTCTCGGCGGCTGGTCGGCCAACGCCATGTTCACGGCGCAGAGCGGCAACTTCTTCACCGTTTACCCGACGGGCCTCAGCGGCGCATCCGGCACCGGTACCCGTGCGGTCATGACCGGCAATCCGTTCTCGACCGGCGGCACCGCAACGATCGCCAACCAGACCTGCGCCACCTCGGTGAAGACTTTCAAACAGTGGTATAACCCCTGCGCATTCACCAACCCGTGGGATCCCACCAGCGAAGCCGGCGGACATTACCTTGCGCCGGGCACCTACGTGACCGACACCAAGACCGCCCTCGGCTACGCGGGCGGCCGCCGCGACCAGATCTCCGGACCTGGCTTCGAGCGCGTCAACATGACTGTCTTCAAGAGCTTCAGGACTTACCACGAGCAGAAGTTCGAATTCCGCGTTGACGCCTTCAACCTCTTCAACACCAAGGCCCTGGCCAATCCGAGCAATCAAGGCATCGCTGGCTCGAATCCTGGTCAAATCACCGGTTTGCGCTCGCTGGGCACTTATCAGCCCAACTCGCGCTTCTTTCAGCTTTCGGCGCGGTATGCGTTCTAAGACCTCTTAGACGTGTTCCGCACTGCGTAACACTTTGCGAGGAGATCCACCTTACGGCGGATCTCCTCGTCTTTTGGATTCAATCGGCCCCGGTCACGACTTTGAGATCGTTGTTCTGCTTTCCTGTACCATGCTTTTGAGGACTGGTGTTGAAGAAGTCCCTTCCGACAATGCTTCCTGCGTCGCTCTTCCTGGGGCTGCTGTGTCTTGCTCTGCCATCGGCCCGGTCGCAGTCCTCTCCTGCTGACGCCTCCATGCAACGCGACTTTCAGGCCGCGATGGCGGCGGAAGACACGGGCGACCTGGACCGCGCGCAATCGCTTTTATTGTCGCTGCATGACCGTCATCCGGGTATCTTCGAGATCGACGAATCGCTTGGCCTGCTGTACGCAGGACGGGAGGATTACTCCAAGGCTCTTCCTCTGCTTGAAGCCGCGGCGCGTGAGCGGCAAGGCTCGAGCGTGGCCCATGCCAACTTCGGAGCCGCATTGTACAAACTCCATCGCAATCAGGAAGCATTGCGCGAGCTCAATTGGGCGGTGCAGATCGATGCGCGCAACGTCGCCGCGCAGCAGGGCCTCGGGCAGGTGCTGTTGGAAGAGCACCAACCGGATCGCGCTGCCGAGGCATTCTCTGCGGCTCTGCGTATGAAGCCCGGCGGCGACGACCTGGCCTTCAGCTACGCCGCCGCGCTGGTTGCAGCCAAACGCTACGACGAGGCCGCTCAGGCCCTGTCCTCGACCGCAACGTCAGGTCAATCGGCACTGGCGCAGTCGCTGCTGGGCGAAATCGACGAGAAGGAGGGGAATTTCCAAAGCGCGTTGCAGCACTTCGCCCGTGCCGTCGAACTGGAACCGAGCGAAGAGAACGTGTGGGCCCTCGGCGTCGAGTTCCTGCGCCACTGGACCTTCGACGCAGCCATACGCGAATTCGAGGCGGCTACGGTCAAGTTCCCCAACAGCACGCGCATGCGGTTTGGACTGGGCGCGGCCTACTTTGGCGATTCCCGGTTCACCGCCGCGGTTCCCGTATTCGCGGATCTTCTGGATGCGGACAAGGACAATGCCCTGTATGCCGAGCTGTTGGGCATGGCTTGCACGTCGGTCTCGGGATCGACCCAATCGCCGCGATGCAGCGGCTTGCTCGCCTATGCCGAGGCGCATCCGCGCGATGCCAGGGCCGGAGCTTTTGCTGCTTCCATGCTGCTCAACGACACTGCTTCGGAAGAGCAGCTCACCTCCGCACGGGAACTGCTGGAGCACGCGCTGGCCGCCGATCCGAAACTTCCGGATGCACAGTACCAGATGGGCGTATTCAAGCAGGATCAAGGCGACTGGAAGGGCAGTATCTCCAATCTGCAAACCGCGATCGCGCTCAAGCCGGACCTGGCGCAGGCCCACTACCGCCTGGCGCTTGCCTATTGGCGTACGGGCCGAAAGCAGGAGGGGCAGGCGGAGATGGAACTGCAGAAGAAGTTCGCCAGGCAAGAGGCACAGGACCTCGATCGGCGTCTGCGGCAGATCACGACATTTATTGTGGATGTACGCAACTAATGCGCAAGGACGGGCGAACAGCGATGGACATGACGCGACGCGACCTGATGAAAGCAGTGGCGGCTCTCGTCGTCGAGCAGTGGGCGGGAGCGCGCCATCTGGCGTACGGCGAGGAACGCGCAGGAGTGGGACGCAAGGTCATCGTGCTCACCTGCGGCGGCATGCGCCGCGAGGACACGTTCGCTGAAGATGGCTTCGCCAATATCCCGCATCTGCACGGCGATCTGCTTCGCCAGGGCATCTTCTACTCGAACGTGCGCAATGGCGGAGTGACGTCGCACTACAACACCATCTCCAGTATTCTCAGCGGCAACTGGCAGCGGCTTGACGATTGGGGCAAGTCGCGCCCCGCATCGCCCACCCTCTTCGAATACCTGCGCAAGCAGATGCGCCTGAAGCCCGACGAGGCATGGCTCATCTCCAGCAACAAGGCGCTCACCAACCAGATCGGCGCCAGCTCCGTGCGCGACTTCGGTCCCGCGTATGGGGCCAACGTGATCTTTCCCAAGCAGCTTCTGATCAACGCGGTGGTGCGCGCGGCGGCTCAGGGGCGCGCGGTAAAAGGCTCAGACCGCGCCGCGGTGCAGCCGGAACTCGAGGCCATGCTGAACAGCGACAACTACGATGGCCTGGGGTGGTCGATCTCCGGCGATTCTTCCTCGCTCGACACGCCGGTTCTCGGTGTGATGCAGCAAGCCGTCGACGATCTGGTTCGCACCAACGCGCCGGTCACAGGCGATGAGTTCACATTTCTGGTCAGCAACGAAGTGATGCGCCGTTTCGCGCCATCGCTTCTGGCCATCACATTCTCCGACATGGAAGTGGCCCACTTCGGCTCGTATTCGCTCCATCTGGCCGGCATTCGCACCGTCGACCGCTTGGTCTTCGAACTGTGGAACCTCATCCAGCAGTTGCCCGCGTACAAGGACAAGACCACGCTCTTTGTTCTGCCGGAGTTCGGACGCGACCTGGATGGATCGACAACCAACGGCTTCTTCAACCATCGCCAGAACAGCGAGTCCACCCGGCAGACCTGGATGATGTGCATGGGCGAAGCGGTGCGTACCGCGCAGATCATCGAGAACCCCATCGAACAGACGGATATCTGCCCGACGATCGCATGCCTCTTTGCATTGAAGAATCTCGATCTGCCGGGAAAACCTCTGCCTGGACTATGGCTATGAGTTCTGCTTCCCAAAACCATTCGGCTCGCCTGGATGCCTCGACCGTCGAGGACTTTCGCCGTGAGATTGCACGTCTTCCCCTGACCATGCGCCCCGCACTCAACCAGCAGTTAAATGGCTGGGACAATCTGTTTCCCTATGAACAGAATCGTTTCAGGGAGTTTCTTCGCGGCGTGGCGCAGTTTCAGCCTGACCAGCTCGACTCTCTCACCCAGCCTCTGCGCGTGCTTGAAGCAAAGATGGATGTGGCGCACTGGAGTTTCTCGATCTCCGCGGACACCATGGAGAATGCTTCGCAACTGGCGCGCTCGCCCTACTATGCGGAATGGAGGCGCGAGGTGCAGCGCGTGTTTTCGGCGATTGAATCAGCTGCCCGCGCCGCGGCTTCGCCTCAGCCGTTTGCGGGACGCGTGATTCTGCTGGTGCTGCCGGAGAGCCTGCCGGTCACTTCCATCGCAGGCCGCAAGCCGTGGGATGAGCGAGCGCTCGAATACCGCATCGACGGCGATCCCCGGCAGGTAACTGAACTCGCTCTGCGAGGAGATGCGGGGCTGCCGGCACTGCTTGCCAGTCAGTCAGGCGCGCATGCTTCCGATTGCTGGTTGCTTGACGCTGACGCAGGTTTGGCCAGCCTGGTCGCATCGAATCCGGATCAGCCGGTGTCGCTGCTGGAGTACGGCGTACTAAGGCCTTTTCGCGACCAATTCCTGGCCCAGGTCAACACTGTCCCCAAGGATATCGAGCAGACCGATCAGATCCTGGCCCGCATGCGCCGCCAGGACTGGAGCGCATTATGGCCCGCGGCGCTGGCGGGGCAGGACCAGCTCCGCAGCTTCGTCATCGAGCTCTTCCTCAGCGGTAACGGCGCCTTGATCTTCTCCAACGCATTTGTGCAATGGGCGGCTTCTGAGGCCTTGCGCCGCGCCCGTCCGCGCCTGTTGGTGGGCCGCTTCGGCCTGCGCAGCAAACCCAAGCCGTTTACCAGCATTGCCATCTTCGAAAACCAGCAGAAGATCAACCTTCTGCGCGATGTCGACGACCCGGAGGGCAGCGCCATCGACGCGCTGATCCTTGCCCGCTACGTGTGGCTTTCGGCGCTCCGCTATCCGGAGCAGGAGCAGACCTGCTGCGTGTGCGTGGCGGAGTCAAGCCGGACGGCGTACGTGATTGCGCCCGCGTCCATGCGGCCCGATTGGCCTGGCAATGATTCTGTGTCTCCCCGGAGACTCTGCGACTGGATGCATAAGTGCCTCCAGGCTTGACAGGAGATACGAACAACGGCGCAAAAACGCGAGCCATCAGCTCTTCCGGGTTGGTTCACTTTGCCGTGCTGTAGATTTCAGAGCCGGCAAGCAGGAATGCGCCTACGCCGTAGACGTAGCTGGAAGTCTCCTGCAAAGGCGCCGGTGCGCCGCCCACCGGCTGAATGCAGCCCAGTCGGCCGTCGGCGTAGATGTGCCGCAGCAGACCGGCCCAGGCTTTGTGAATCACAGGCGTATAGGTGGCGGCGGGCAGCAGGCGATGATTCACGCCGTAGGCCAGGGCATACGTGATGAATGCGCTGCCGGAGACCTCGGGCAGCGGGTACGATGCGGGATCGAGCATGCCCGGCCGCCAGAGACCGTCACTGCCCTGGACCTTGATCACGGCGCCAGCCATCTGCTGCAGTCGAAGAACGTACCTTGCGCGCAGGGGCGAGCCGGCGGGCATGCGATCGAGGACGCGAACCAGGCCGGCCATGACCCAGCCGTTTCCGCGTGACCAGAAGATGCGCTTTCCGTTCTTTTCGTATTTGTCGAGGTATGTGAGATCGCGCGCATAGAGGTGTACATCGGCGTCGTAGAGCAGGTTGTCGGTGACGTGCCATTCATGATCCATGAACGCCAAGTACTTGTCATCGTGGGCGATGGCGGCAAGATCGGCGAGCACGGGCGGAGCCATGAAGAGCGCATCGCACCACCACCACAGCGGCCTGGCGGGATCGTCGGGAGTGTCGATTTCCGCGTCCATGCGGGCGCGCGTGGGGGCGAGCATGGATGGGTCGTGGACGAGCATGTATTGCTCGAGGTACATCTGGCTGACCGCCTGATCATCCGCATGGAGCGCGCGCGGACCGGGCTGCCATGCGAGCTCTTCGCCGAGGCGGCGCATGGCCTGGCGATATTTGTCTCCGGCAATTTCAGGTGGGACCGCCATCATGCCGGCATAGAGCGCCGCGAAGGTCCAGTCGTACTGGGCTTCGGCGGGAAGCCGCTGCAACTGCCAGTCGGCGACCCGCTGCATCGCCTTCGCGATGTCGGTTCGCGTGGTGTTCGAGGAAAGATCGGAGGCCAGGGGACCTGCATCTTCTGGCGCGTCGCCCGGCACAGCGGTGATGCGATTCGCCAGGTTGGGAGGATTGTTCTGCTGCGCGCCAGCGCTTCCCGACAGGGGGCCGGCCAGCAAGGCATAAGCCAGGACGGTTGATTGAAGGGAGGCGCTCTGCAACCGGCGAAGCGCCATATTGTCTCCAGTTGAGTTCATCATCATCCTGCGGTGTGCCAGTTGTTGAATGCTTCAGCGGACGGGATTCGCTTTGTCCGTCGGTTTGGACCACGCGAACAGTTGAAACTCGCGGATGTGGGCCTCGGACGTGCTGGAGAGAATGTTGAGGCGCACGCGGGAGGCGGTCACGGCGAGGAAGGCATCGATCTTCTTGTGTCCGATCGCCTGACCGTTCGCTACTTGCGACCACGCGTGCTGTTTCTCGTTCCAGACATCGATGGAATATTTTTGCACGTGTTGTCCATCGTTCAGCCACTCCATGGTAACGGCGTGATCGAACGTGACGGGATGTTCAAAACTGACTTCCAGCGTGGCGTGGTGGGATCCGGAGGGAGCTGACCAGAACGTGTCCGGGTTGCCGTCAAGCGCAGCGGCCAGCACTACGCCAGCAGGTGCATGGCGCAGTGCGAGGTTGTTCTCGGCGCGGCGGCGCAATGCGGCGCCGAATTCCTTCAGCCGCGCAACATCGGAGTCGGGGAGCAGACCGCGGTTGTCCGGAGCAAGGCCCAGCATGAGCTGAGCGCCGCGACCGACTGTGCTGTCGTAAATGCCTAGCAGCTCATCCACGCTCTTCAGCGAGCCTTCGTCGTTGGGATGCCAGAACCAGTGCTGTTTGCGCAGGGGAGTGTCGGCTTCGACAGGGCGCCAGCGCCGGTAGCCGTGGCGATTGATGACATTCCAGTTCTCGTACCCCACCTCACCCGATTCGTTCCCGACCCAGCGCGCATCGCCATATTCGAAGAGCCCGGTGTCAGCGAATACGATGGTGTCCGGCTGGTACGTGCGCAGGGTTTCCAGAATCTTCTTGAAATCGTAGACGTGGCCCTCGCTGCCGGCGCCGTCGAGCCAGAACTCCACCAGGTCGCCGTAATTCTGCGCCAACTCTGCGAGTTCATCGTTGTAGTAACGGTCGTAGGCCGCGGAGTCTTCGTAGCGTGGATCGTGGCGGTCCCACGGCGACAGATAGATTCCGAACTTCAATCCATATTCTCGTGCCGCGCGAGCCACCTCGCCCACCACATCGCCGTTGCCGTCGCGCCATGGACTGCTCTTTACGCTGTACTCGGACTGTCCGGTAGGCCACAGGCAAAAGCCGTCGTGGTGCTTGGCCACTAGGACGACGTATTTTGCGCCGGCATCGCGGATGGCTTTTATCCACTGGTCCGGATCGAATGCGGAGGGATTGAAATCGGAGGGATCGGCGGTTCCATCCCCCCATTCCTGATTGAGGAACGTGTTGGTGGAGAAGTGTACGATGACGCCGAACTCAAGATCCTGCCACGCGGTCTGGTAGGGTGCAGGCCGCACTTCGCCTCCGGCATCCTGGGCCCAGCCTCGGGGGATGCACAGCGCCGCAGCCCAGGCCAGCGCCACAAGCGTCAAGCACACCTTGGTGATCATTTATCCATTCTGCATCGCGGAATCCAGGCTGGAGGATGCAAAATGGCGCGTTGCCCGGGCCGGGTGGACGAAACGCTCCGTCCCGCGCTGCGAAGCTCAAGGGGAAATGCGGCGGGATTATTGGCTGGCCAGCGCCTGCCCGGTCAGGGTGCGATATTCCATCAGCATGCCGAGGCGCCAGCGAACGATCATGCCGAAGGCCAGCACAAAAAACAATCCTGCCGTCTGCTGGAGGGTCATGATGGAATCAAAGTAGCTACGCGCGAAGTAGCGGATCGCGGCCAGCACCACCACTACCAGGAAAAATGCGCCTGAACGCTGCATCATGATCGCATCGCCATCACGCACCAGGCGCGAGGTGGCCAGCAGCGGCCATGCCAGCAGCACGGCGCCGATCGCGAACGCAATCGCGGCCCACAACACCGGCACCCGAAACGCGGGCACAACGAACATGCAGAATCCGGTCGCCATCCCGAGCGGAGGAATGATGATCTTTCGCACCGTCACCGCGGTGCGTCCCTCGCGAATGCGCCAGGCCATCACCCCGATGAATCCCAGGATGGAGCCAACAGCCGACGTTAGCAAAGGAAGATGCATACTAGAGTTCCACCATCTAATTTTATAGGAAGAGGGCGCACTCCCGGTAGTCGCAAACCCTGAGAGCGCTTGCTCGCGCCCCGTTCAGGCGCTAAACCACAGAGAATCAGCCGGATTGGGCGGCCTAGCGGTACCTTCCGAAGCTCTCGATCTGTTTCGCCGTATATTCACGTCTCTCCACCGGCGAACTCAGCACGGTCGAGGTTGAGGTAGCACCCAGCGCGGAGAGCCGGTCGATCAACGCTTCCAGGTGCCGGATCGAAACCACGTCCGCCTCGATGACGAACGACTCTGCCCCTGTGATCCGATGGCAGCGCCGGATTTCTGGGAGTTCCTTCATCGCCGTGACGGTGCGGCCGATCTGCAGATCGCCTCCCGGAATCGTCAATCGCATCAGGATGCGGATCGGCACCCCCAGCTTCGAGCCGTCGATACTCGCGTGATATCCGGTGATGACGCCCGCTTCCTCCAACCGGCGCACGCGTTCCGCCGCCGCAGGCGTTGAGAGTCCCACCTTGCGGCCCAACTCGGCAAAGGTGAGGCGCGCGTTGTGCTGCAGGCACTCCACAATCTTCCAGGCAATTGCGTCGAGTTCGACCATGTTGGGCAGGTGCTTGTGGGCCAAGGCGATTTTTCCTAAACTCCCATGCCTATTATGCCTAATCTTGTTAAGCTGCGGCTCCAAAATTCCTTTGAAGTGCCCTTTTCGCTGCCATTCGCCGACGCCTATTCTTTGCTCAGCCGGAGTGCTTCCCCGTTGACCTTCCAAACTGCACTTCCGGCTTTGAGGTCTACATATGAGCACATCTACTTCTGCTCCCATCGCATCGCATTCCGCTGCCGGGTCTCTCACTGCCGAGCGTGATTTTCTTCCCCTCAAGGGAACGGACCACGTCGAGTTCTACGTGGGCAACGCGCGTCAGGCAGCCTACTTTTATCGCCTCGCGTTTGGCATGTCCCTGGTGGCCTATGCCGGCCCCGAAACCGGGCAGCGCGACCGCGCCTCGTATGTGGTGCAGCAGGGCAAGGTTCGCTTTGTGCTCACCACGCCGCTGCGGTCCGGCGATCCGATTGCCGATCACATCCACCGCCACGGCGACGGCGTAAAGGTGATCGCCCTGTGGGTGGATGACGCCGGCAAAGCCTGGCGCGAGACCACTCGCCGCGGCGCACTTAGCGTGGCCGAGCCCCATGTCAAGTCCGATGAAAATGGCCAGATCGTCCTGGCCAGCATCCGCACCTACGGCGATACCATCCACACCTTCGTCGAGCGCGGCGGCTACAACGGCCCCTTCATGCCGGGCTTTGTGGGTGTCGATCACGATCCCATTGCGCGCCCCGTCGGCCTCGTCCATATCGACCACATGGTGGGCAACGTCGGCTGGCATGAGATGGACGAGTGGGTGGATTTCTACGCGCGCGTCATGGGATTCTCTCTCTACCAGCACTTCGACGACAAGGACATCTCCACCGAATACTCCGCGCTCATGTCGAAGGTGATGGCCAACGGCAACGGCTATGTGAAGTTCCCCATCAACGAGCCCGCCGAAGGCAAGAAGAAGTCGCAGGTGGAAGAGTATCTCGATTTCTATCCGGGGCCCGGCGTGCAGCACATTGCGCTGGCCACCAATGACATTCTGCACACCGTCACGCGGCTGAGCGAGCAGGGGATCGAATTCCTGCGCGTGCCCCACACCTATTACTCGGAGCTGCAGAACCGCGTGGGCAAGATCGACGAACCCGTCGAAGAACTGGAGAAGCTCGGCATCCTTGTCGATCGCGATGACGAGGGCTACATGCTGCAGATCTTCACCAGGCCCGTCGAAGACCGCCCCACGCTGTTCTTCGAGATCATCCAGCGCAAGGGCAGCCGCAGCTTCGGCAAGGGCAACTTCAAAGCGCTCTTTGAAGCCATCGAGCGCGAGCAGCAGTTGCGCGGCAACCTGTAAGTCCACCCGGCAGGCCGGGGCCCTGGCCCCGGAACGAATCGCATGCAAGCGGAGAAGAATATGGCTACCGCAACCCTTACCGCCGCCGCTCCTTACCTTATTCAGCAGGACTATTCCGCATACACGGACGAGCAACACGCGGTGTGGTCGGAGCTGGTCGGCCGCGTTTTGCCCGGAATCGAAAAGCATGCCGCGCGCGAGTATCTTGAAGGCTTTCACATCATCGGCCTGCAGCGCGAGCGACTTCCAAACCTGGCTGAAATCACCCGGCGCCTGGGCCCGCGGACCGGCTGGAGTTCGACTCCGGTCAGCGGCTTTCTTCCCGCGCCGGCGTTCTTCGAGATGCTGGCGAACCGGCTGTTTCCGACGACCACGTGGCTGCGCAGCCGCGCTTCGCTCGAGTACACGCCGGAGCCCGACATCTTTCACGATGTCTTCGGCCATGTGCCCATGCATGCGCACAGGGTCTTCGGCGACTTCCTCGAGCACTACGGCCGCGTGTGCGCCGCCGTCTCCGACGAGGTGGTCCTGGAAAAGCTGGGCCGGCTTTTCTGGTATACGGTGGAGTTCGGCCTGATCCGCCAGGGCGGCGAGATCAAGGTCTACGGCAGCGGCGTCATCAGTTCGCACGGCGAATGCCGGAACGTCATCGATGGCGGCTGCGAGGTGCACGACTTTTCGTTGGATGAAGTTCTCGAAACGCCAGTCAAGGTAGACGAACTGCAGAAGGTGCTGTTCGCAGTCAACAGTTTCGATCAAATCTACGAGGCAATGCATGAAGCAGAGCAGCGAGTCGAGCGCGGCACTCTCTGATATGGAAGGGGCCCCCGTGGGGCTCCTGTATCAGTCGGGATTCGGCAATGAGTTCGCAACGGAAGCTGTGGCGGGAGGCCTTCCCGAGGGCCAGAACGCTCCTCAGAAGCATGCCCTGGGCCTCTACACGGAGCAGGTCAGCGGCACTCCATTCACCGCGCCGCGCGCTGTGAATCGCCGCACGTGGACCTACCGTATCCGCCCTTCCGTGACGCACCGGCCTTACGAAGAGATCCCGGCACGGATGATCCGCAGCGGTCCGTTTCTTGAAGTGCCGACCAACCCGAACCAGCTTCGCTGGGACCCGCTGCCGATTCCGGATGGGCCCACGGATTTTGTCGATGGCATCGTCACCCTTGGCGGCAATGGCGATCCGGCGATGCAGACCGGTGTGGGCATTCACCTCTACGCCTGCAACCGGTCGATGGAGGACCGCTTCTTCTACACCGCTGACGGGGAACTGCTCATCGTGCCGCAACTCGGCGTGCTGCGCTTTCACACCGAGCTTGGCATCCTCGAAGTCACGCCGGGCGAAATCTGTGTCGTTCCCCGCGGTGTGAAGTTCCGCGTGGTACTCGAAGATCAGCAGGCGCGCGGCTACATTTGCGAGAACTATGGGCTCCCGTTCCGCCTGCCGGAACTTGGCCCCATCGGCGCCAACGGTCTCGCCAACCCACGCGACTTCAAAGCCCCTGTCGCCGCCTATGAAGATCGTGAGGGCGAGTTCCACATCACGGCAAAGTTCCTCGGGCGCCTGTGGTCCGCGTTCATCGATCACTCCCCGCTCGACGTGGTTGCGTGGCATGGCAACTACGCGCCTTACAAGTACGATCTGGCGCTCTTCAACTGCATCAACACGGTGTCGTTCGATCACCCTGACCCATCGATCTACACCGTCCTTACGGCGCCGTCGCTGAACCCTGGAACGGCGAATTGTGACTTCGCCATCTTTCCGCCGCGGTGGATGGTGGCGGAACACACGTTCCGGCCGCCGTGGTTCCATCGCAACCTGATGAACGAATTCATGGGTCTCATCTTCGGCGCCTACGACGCCAAGGCCGAGGGCTTCGTCCCCGGCGGCGCCAGCCTGCACAACTGCATGGCCGGCCACGGGCCCGATGCGGAAACCTTTGAGCGTGCCTCCAACGCTGAACTCAAGCCGCAGTATCTCGCCAACACGCTGGCCTTCATGTTCGAAACGCAACTCGTCGTGCGCCCCACGGAATTTGCCATGAACACGCGCATCCTTCAGCACGAATACTTCGAATGCTGGCAGGGACTCAGGAAGCGCTTTGACCCCGGCCCCGCCTCCAACAAGAGATGACCGCGACGGAAGCAGCACTGTCAGGCCTGATTGACTACGCGGGTCTTTACCCGCCTGCCGCCCTCGATATCCACGCCGCGGTTCGCAACTATCTCGGCTATCTCGAGCAGAAGCACGCGTGGGTGCTGGGCCGCTTCATCGTCGACGTTGGTCGCCTCGATGAATTGCGCGAGGCCGCCGGTACTGCGCTCAGCCGGATGCGTCTGAGCGTCATCGCGCCGGCGACTGCGAACGCCTCCCTCATTGCGCGGCATATCGAGGCGGGTATCCGCATTGAATCGGTGGAGATCAAGTGCGATGAGCCGCTGGCGATGGCCCGCACCTGCGATGCCCTTCCCCCGAACCTCGAATGCTATTTCGAAGTACCGTTGCAGCAGGTCTGTTGCGGCGCGGGTGATGCGATTGCCGCCGTGGGCGCACGCGCCAAACTGCGCATGGGCGGGGTCGTCCCCGAGGCGATCCCGGCTTCGCAGCAGGTGGTGGAGCAGTTGCAGCTTCTTGCCCATCGCAGCGTTCCATTCAAGGCGACCGCCGGCCTGCATCATCCGGTTCGATCGCGGCATCATCTGAGTTACGAACCCGATAGCCCCGCCGGCACCATGCACGGATTCATCAACCTGTTCTGCGCCGCGGCAGTTCTGTGTTTCGACGGCATCGCAGAGGAAGCGCGGGATCTGCTCGGAGAGGAGAATCCCGGCGCGTTTCGCATCACCGCGCAGGACATCGCGGCGCGGGGACATCAATGGAGCGCCGATCAACTGCGCCGGGTGCGACAATTCTTTATCAGCTTCGGCTCCTGTTCCTTCACCGAACCCATCAGCGATCTGGAGGCGCTCGGATGGCTCTGAAAAGCTGGATCGCTTCCGCCAACGATCCCCATACAGACTTCCCGCTCGCCAACCTGCCGTACGGCGTATTCACGCATGCGCGCACCACGCGCCTTGGCATCGCGATTGGCGATCAGATTCTCGACCTGCAGTCATGCGCGAGCGGAAACCTGCTCGCGACAATTCCCGGCGAGATCGCGAACGCATGCGCGGCGAGCGCGCTCAATCCGTTGATGTCCCTCGGACCCCACGCGTGGTCCCTGCTGCGCCGCCGCATCACGGAGCTTCTCGATTCCGGCGCAGACCTGGACACGCAGCGCCGCGTCTCGGCCACGCTGGTCCTGCAACGGGATGCGGAGATGCAACTGCCCGCGCAGATCGGCGATTACACGGATTTCTATGCATCCATCCACCACGCCACGCGCGTGGGCCGACTCTTCCGCCCCGACAATCCGCTGCTGCCCAACTACAAATACGTGCCCATCGGCTACCACGGCCGCGCATCTTCGATCGTGGTCAGCGGCCACGGCATTCATAGACCCAGAGGGCAAACCAAGCCTCCGCAAAGCACGGAGCCAACCTTCGGCCCCTCCCGCTCGCTCGATTACGAGCTCGAAGTCGGCATCTTCATCGGCCCCGGAAACGCATTGAACCACGCCATCCCCATCAACGATGCCGAGCAGCACATCTTCGGGCTCTGCCTCGTCAACGACTGGTCGGCGCGCGATATCCAGTCCTGGGAGTACCAGCCGCTCGGCCCGTTCCTCGCCAAGAACTTCGCCACTTCAATCTCTCCGTGGATCGTGCCCCTCGAAGCTCTCGCGCCCTATCGCATTCCGCTTGCAGGGCGGCCCGCCGGCGATCCCGCGCCCCTGCCCTATCTCGCTTCGCACTCCGCAGATCGCGATGCCATCGATCTCACCCTCGAGGTTTACATCCAGTCGCAGGAAATGCGCGAGCGCGGCATCGATCCCGTGCGTGCAAGCCGCGGCAACCTGCGCGATCTCTACTGGTCCATCGCGCAACTCGTGACGCACCATGCCAGCAACGGGTGCAATCTGCGCCCCGGTGACCTGCTTGCCACCGGGACCATCTCCGGCGCCGACGAGGGTTCGGAGGGCTGCCTGCTGGAGATGAAACATCGCGCCGAGCCGCTCCGCCTGCCCAGCGGCGAAACGCGCGTCTTCCTCGAGGATGGCGACGAGGTCACGTTCCGCGCCTATGCGGAAAGAGACGGCCTGCCGAGAATCGGTTTCGGCCCATGTTCGGGAGTGATCGTCGAAGGGCGATGAGCCAGCGCGAAGACGCGCCAGGCGAAGCCTGGGACCATGCGCTTCGCCTCGCGAGCCGTGACTCTCATGTAGCGCTAGAGCGGTTCCACAGCACTTGTAGCCGTTTCTGGCCGCGATTCAAGGTGGCTTTTCCTTGATGAAAAGCCACTTGGCGTTGTGGCTCCGGGACACAGCAACTGTGAAACCGCTGTAGTCTATGTGCGGTTAGATGCGGTTCATAAAGAGAAGCACGATGGTGAGCACGAGAATCGCGCCAAGCCCGCCGCCCGGGTAATAGCTCCAACTGCGGTTGTACGGCCACGCTGGAACCGCGGCCACGATGGCGAGAACCAGAATCGGAATAACGAACAGGACAACCATACCCTGCTCCGCGTCTTGTATGCGGTGGGGCTGCCTTCGCCAAATCCACCTGTAACAGAAAGATGCGCTCCGATGCGCGCAGAGTTGTTCCTCGCCATTTTCTCCGCGTCGCATGCCTCAAGACCCGCATGGGCTGCTACTTGATCTCCACCTGGTCGATTTCGAATTGGAACTTGCCCGGCGTCGCCATCCGGATGAATCCGAGCCCCATCATATCGCTGCCGTCCGTCTGGAACGCCGAAAACGGAAACGTGTACTGCTTCCACTCCGGTCCCGCGGCAAACGTGACCATCGCCGGCGGCTCGTCGCCCTGTCCGGCATCCGACGCCTTCATGATCAGCGCCGAGTAAGTGTTGCCGTCTCCCCTGGCCCAGAAGCGAATCTCCTTCTTGCTTGACAGGTTCACAGTCTGAAAGGGCGCTGTTCCCGGGAAGAACATCGCTCCCGCGAATGGGAACGGATCTCCCGGCACCACTTCGCCCGTTACCTGCAGCGCGCCTTTGCTCCCCGCAGCGCCCGGTTCCACCACGGCAAGCGAAGCGGTCGATTTTCCGCCGCTCATCCGGTCGCTGCCTGCCATCCACGATCCGAAGTTCGCCGAAACCTTGCCTTCATCAAACGTGCTCACCACGCCGGATTCCGAACCCGCGGGCACGGGCTCCATCGAAAGCGGCTTCCCGGTCGTGCTGTTGAGGCTCGCAACCGTCAGCTTCACCGTCTTCGTCTGGTTCGAACTCGGCCCCACCATCAGTTCGAATACCCCCGGCTCCACGACGCGATGCATGTCAACGTTCCAGATTCGCAGCATCTCCGGCGTGACCGTGAAATGCACGGCGCGTTTCTCACCCGGCTTTAGCGTCACGCGTTCGAACCCTGCCAGTTTCATCACCGGCTGCGTCACGCTTGCCACCTTCTGGTGCAGGTAGAGCTCCGCAACCTCGTCGCCCTCGCGCGCGCCGGTATTGGTCACGTCCACCGTCACGTTCGCCGTTCCGCCAATCAGGATCTGTTCTGGCTCCACGCGCAGGTTGTCGAACTTGAACGTGGTGTAGCTCAGCCCCGAGCCAAACGCGAACAGGGGCTGCCGGGTGCTGAACTCGTAGCTGCGATTGTCAGAGGGCTTGTGGTTGTAAAAGTCCGGCAGCGCGCCGACCGTGTGCGGAAACGTGATGGGCAACTTGCCGCCGGGGTTGACCTCGCCGAACAGCGCCTCGGCGAAAGCCTGGCCGCCCATCTCGCCCATGTACCAGCCCTCGAAGATCGCCGGCACATGCTCGGCAATGTAGTTGACCGAAAGAGGACGTCCGTTGAGGAGCAGCACCACGACCGGCTTTCCGGTTCCCACCACAGCCTGTACCAGGTCGTTCTGTGCGCCGAGCAGGTCCAGCGAATCGCGGTCGCCGCGGTGAGTCTCCGCCCAGGCTTCACGGTTCGTGCTCTCGTTCTCGCCCACAATCACAATCGCTATGTCCGCTTCGCGTGCAGCATCGGCGGCAGCCTTGATGGAGTCCGTTTGCTTCTTCGGGTCGACCAGTTGCACGTCGTTGGCCCACCAGCCGCGGAATCCCTCCGGCGCCGTCGTGATCCTGCAGCCCTGGGCGTAGATCACCTTCGCCTTGTCGCCCACGTATGCCTTGATGCCGTCGAGTACGCTGATGCCCGATCCTGGATCGCGGCTGTAACCGCCAATGTGCACATCGGCGGCATTGGGCCCGATCACTGCAATGGTCTTCACCTTGCTTGGATCCAGCGGCAGCAGGCTCTTTTCATTTTTCAGCATCACCAGCGCCCGGCGCGCCGCTTCCAGCGCCAGTTGCTTGTGCTCCGGGCTGTTGTTCACCTTTGCCGCGTAATCGGGATCGACG
>Ga0335069_10003210_pt1 | contig 24862 bp, 23 predicted proteins | sample Lox_Sample_11_FD_206714 | JGI IMG/M metagenome (GOLD analysis project Ga0335069, IMG submission 206714) | Soil microbial communities from Loxahatchee National Wildlife Refuge, Florida, United States - Lox_Sample_1.1 | ecosystem: Environmental > Terrestrial > Soil > Wetlands | place: USA... | reverse complement strand
ATCGTGCCCTGGCCCAGGATGTGGACGTCGGTGGCGCTCTCGGCGTAGACGAGCGCCTTCTTGCAGTTGGAGAGCTGGGTGTTGGTGACGGGGGGGTTGCGATCGGGGTAGTCGGTGATGTCCTGGCTACCGAGCAGCGTGGCGGAGGCGTCGACGTCCAGCGTGATGTGACTGCGAAGGACGATCATGCCGGACAAGAAGACGCCGTGCTCGAGCAGGACCTCGCCGCCGGTGGTGGCGCAGTCGTCGATGGCCGCCTGGATCGCCGCGGTGTCCTTGGTGACACCGTCGCCCTTGGCGCCGTAGTGCTTGGCGTCGCAAACGCGCAAGCCGGCGTCGCCCGATCCATCGGCCCGGCCCGACCCGTCGGCGCTCCCACCATCTGCGACCGCGCTGTCGACGACTCCGGCCTCGACCGGTGTCCCGGTCGTCGCCGGCGGGGAAGCGACGTCCTCGCCGGGGTGATTCGTCGCGCACCCGGAGGCCAGCGCTACCGCGCCGAGGCACCGCCAACGCATGGCGTGCATGTGAGCACGGCAAGCCCAAGCCGGCTTTCGTGCGCCCGTCGATCTCTATCGACCGGACGTCGCCGACAACGGTAGGTACCGGGGTGCTGCCGGTCGCCCTCAACGCTCTCCAGGAAATCGTTCGGGAAACGAGCAGCCACGGGCGGCACGGCGCGTGCTCGGGTGCAAAGAGAGCATCACGCCATGAACTCCGCGCCCACCATTCCGAGGTCGAACCTGAAGCCGCCCCCTCTGCCCAAGGGGCGGGCGCTCGCCGTAGTGCCCACGGCCGATGTCGAGGACGTCGAGGACGACCTGGAGGTGACGGCGATCGCCGAGGCGCCGCCCGAGATTCTCAAGGCGGCCCGCAGTGATATCCGCGAGTTGCGCACACCCCGGCCCGCCCCGCCGAGGCCGTCGACCTTGCCCAGGCCCAACGAGCCCCTGGTGAAGGCGATCCACCCGCCCCCCCTTCCGCCCCCGGTTGCGCTGGCGCCCGCGCCGCAGCCGGTGCTGCCGCCGCCGCCGAAGCCTGTGCCGCAGGCAACGCCCGAGCTCGAGTCGGTCGACGCCGGCATCAGGCCGCCGCCCGTCGTTTTCGCACGAACAGCATGGTTCTTCAGCGTCTACGTCACGACCGCGGCGTTCCGGTGGATGGTCGAAAGCCTGTCCCGAGGGAGGGCCTGGCTCGCCGCGGAGTGGAGACACGCCGCGATCCGCGCGAACGCACCTCGGCAGTAGCCCCCGGCGCCGCGCTAACATCGCCACCGTGGCCGAGGAGCGGCGAAGCGAGCAGCCGGGCCAGAGGGACCCCGAGCGAATCGCGCACTTCCGCATCGTCGAGCGCATCGGGCGCGGCGGGATGGGCATCGTCTACCGGGCGCAGGACGAGAAGCTCGGTCGCCCCGTCGCGCTGAAGGTGCTGGCCCCCGGCTTCGAGCAAGACCGCGACCGGCGATCGCGATTCATCCGCGAGGCGCGGGCGGCGGCCGCCGTCGCACACCCGAACATCGCCACGATCCACGAGATCGGCGAAGACGACGGACGCGTCTTCATCGCGATGGAGCTCGTCGAGGGGGTGACGCTCCGCGCGATGCTCGAGAAGGGGCCGCTGCCGCCGGCGAACGTCGTGCGCATCGGACTGCAGGTCGCCCGCGCGCTCGCCAAGGCGCACGCGGCGGGCGTGGTGCACCGCGACCTGAAGCCCGACAACGTGATGGTCGGCGAGGACCTGCACGCGAAGGTGCTCGATTTCGGCCTCGCCAAAGTAACGGGCCCCGGCGCATCGGCCGTCGAGACGCCGAGCGCGATCGAGCGCGGCGAGACGGCGACGCGCGAGGGGGTGCTGCTCGGCACGCCGCAGTACATGTCGCCCGAGCAGGCCAAGGGCCGGCCGATCGACGCGCGCAGCGACGTGTTCTCCCTGGGCATCGTGCTCTACGAGATGGTCGCGGGGAGGCGACCGTTCGACGGCGTGTCGGTCGCCGAGGTCATCATCGCGATCGACCGCGACCCGCCGCCGCCGCTGACGTCAATCGTCGGGACGCTACCTGCTGGGCTCGTGAGGGTCATCGACCGGTGTCTCGAGAAGGACGCGGCGAGAAGGTACGCGGACGGCAAGGGAGTCGCCGACGATCTGGCGACGATTGGGAGCGAGTCGGGCGCGGGATTCGCGGCGCCTGCGACGGCGCCTCCGACAGCGCCCGCGCCAGCGCCGACACCGACGGTGCCGATGTCGATCGCGACGCCGGGACCGGCGCAGGTGGGGCCGGCGCCGAGGCCGAAGCGGCGGGTGCTCAGGTACGTCATCCTGGCGTTCGTCGTCCTCGCTCTCCTGAAGCCCTTCCGCACCGGATGCGCGGGCGGGTCGGGGGGCAAGGGCGGCAGCAGTCATGCGCCGACCACCGGATCCTCGACCCTGCCGCCCCAGGCGGCGTCGATCGTCGCGGCCGCGATGAAGCTCGCGAGCTCGGGCGGCCCCCTGCTTGCGTGCCCTCCTCTCGTTGCCAAGGGCGTGGAGGAGCCGAGCGGCTGGCTCGGAGCGGCGGCGGCCAACGTCGCCTGCAGGCGTGCGGCGATCCTCGCCGGCGGAAGCCTCGATCGCGTCGTCGTGCCGGCGGAGCTCCTCGACCTTCCGCGGCAGCCGACCGACGACTTCCCGCGCGACCCTTACGGCGCGCCCGGTGCGCGCGATCGCGCCGTCAGCGCCGCCCACAACCGTGCCGCGATGTGGCTGGACGGCTCGGTGGAGAAGACCGCCGGCGGCTTCAAGGTGGCGCTCACCCTCCGCTCGCACGACGACGATGACGAGATCGAGAGCGCCGAAGGCTCCGGCCATCACGTCTACCTCGCCGTACGCGATGCGATGCACCACCTCGTGCAGGAGGAAGCCATCTCGCACGCGACGCACGTCGATGACGACATCGCGAAGTGGACGGGCATCAAGGATGTCGACCTCGCGCTCGCCTGGGACGACTGGCACGACAGCCTCGCCTCCGCCGCGTCGTCGACGGCGACCGAGCTCGCTCGGTTGCAAGCGCGGCGCGTCGACCTCGGCGCCCTGTGGCCGCAGGCGCAGTACGAGAGCCAGTTGCCGCTGCTGGTCGAGACCGACCACTTCGACCCGGTCAGTCTCGATCGCTCCTCGCCCGCCGCCTTTGCCCGGACCGCCGTGGCCTACGGGCAGACGGTGCGCGCTGCCGACTGCGCGTCGCTCGCAGCCGAGGCGCGCAAGCTGCGTGACGCGGAGCCGTCGGCGACGGGGCGCCGCTCGCTGCTCCTCGCGCAGGCGCAGCTCACACTGCAGGCCGGGGACCTCAAGAGCGCTCTCGAGCTCGCCCTCGGCGAGGCGCGCGAGGAGCCGCGGAGCGACCACACCTGGGAGATCCCTCTTCTCGCCGCGCAGGGGCAACGTTCGCTGGGCCCCATCGCACGCGCGATGGCCGCGTGGATGCCCGAGGACCACGCGTCGTACAACGCCATCGCGACCGGGGACGCGGCGCTGCCCGACGTCGCGGCACGCCTTCCGTTCGCTCGACGCGCGTACGAGATGTCGCCCGACTTCCCGATGTGGGGCGCGACGCTGGGCAAGGAGCTCGTGGAGCTCGGCCGCCGTGAGGAGGCGCGCTCCGTGGCGACGTCGATGCTCGCGGTCGGCCCGCTGCTCGACCCGGCGGGGCAGGCGATCCTCGTGTCGGTCGACGCGAGCGAGGCGCACTTCGGAGCTGCCGTGGCGCGCGGCACGCGAGCGCTCGACCGCGTGGCACGCTTCGGGGAGCAGGTGGGCGACTGGTACCTCATCGACGCGCTGCTCGGGGCGAGCGCCGTCGGGGGCGGCGGGACGGCGCTCGGCGACGACTTCGCCAACCGCTTCGTGCTCGCCGATCCGCCGCGCCTCGGTCACGGCGACTACTTCGGCGGACCGCTCGTTCTCGCCGCTGCCGACGCGTGCGCCGTGGCGTCGCGCGACACGGCGCGACGGTGCTTCGCCCGCCTCCGGCAACTCCTCGCGAGCCACTACTTCCCGACCGCCGAGCCCACCGCCGGCGCGTACATCGACGGGTGCGACGGCTTCGCCCAGGGCGACCTTCGTGGGGCGGCGGCGGCCTGGCGTCCGCTCGTCGCGGGTCACGAGGCGGATGCCGGCTACGCGGGCAATGCGGTGGCGCGCTTCGGTCCGGCCGCCTTCGAGGCGGCGGGCGACCACGATCTCGCCGCACGCATCGACGCGCGCAACCTCGCGAGCGGCTTCGACGCCTTCGCTGGCGCCAGCCCCGCGATGGCGCGCGAGGCGCGGCGGGACATGACGCACGGAGACAAGTCCAAGGCCCGGGAGCTCGCTCAGAAGCTCGTCGACGCCTGGGGTGCCAGCGACGTCCCGGTCCCGGCCGTCGCCGACATGAAGGCGCTGCTGAAGGCCCCCTGAATCGCCTTCACTCCTCTTTGTCGCCGTCCTCGTCGGGCTCCGCCGTCACGAGCAGCGGCATCTCGAACTCTCGGGCGAGGCGCATCACTTGATCGGCCTTGGTCTCCGCGATGTCGCGGCTGAAGATGCCGGCGATTCCCTTGCCCTTCTCGTGGATCGCCATCATGAGCGCCATCGCGCTGGTCTCGCTCATGTGGAAGAACTGCTCGAGGACCTGAACGACGAACCACTTGGTCGTGTAGTCGTCGTTGTAGAAGACGACGGCCCACTTGCGCGCCCGTGCCACCTTGGGCGCTCGCTCGAGGACCGTCGTGCCGTCCACGTCGCCCTTGCGCATGCCAGGAATTGTAGCGCCTGCTCGTGTTAGTCTCGCGATTCCATGCGACTTGTGCCCGGGTTCGCCGTTCTGCCGCTGCTCCTCCTCCCGTCCACCGGATGCGTGCACTCTCGGCCTCTCCTCGTTCGCAATGCGTTCGCGGAGAGCTACTGGTGCCCGGTGAACCAGATCGAGGTCCGCCCCGAGCCCGGGAGTGAGCGGCTCTACCGCGTCACCGGTTGCGGGCTGGAGGTCACCTACGATTGCGGCGGCACCCCTGGTTCCCAGGAGTGCCAGGCGCGCCAGCGCACCGAGTACGAGGCCACGGACGGCACGGCGCACGGCGCGTGGCTGAACGAGGATCCGAACGCGAACACTGCCATGTCGCGCGAAGCCGCCATCGCGAGCGGCGCACACGACGTGCCGTGCGATCGCGCTTCGCTTCGGGTCGTCGGCAATGACCCGAACGGTGTGGCCAACGTCATCGAGGGCTGCGGGCAGCGCGTCACGTACCAGGTCGTCGACGTCGCCGACCAGCCGACGGCGACTCCCTCCGAGCCCGTGAAGAAGCACAAATACGTCGTCATCCGTCGCGCGCCGCTCGCCGCCCCGCCAGCGCCGCCTACGCCTCCGGCGAGCGGTGCTCCCGCGCCTGCCCCTGCGCCTCTTCCTGCTCCCGCACCGTCCCCCGCGCCTACTTCGGCTCCGGCGCCGGCGCCTACTCCCGCTCCTTCTGCTCCAGGTCCGGCGCCGGACCCCCTGAGCACGCCGAGGTAGCTCTCCTGGACGAGGCGTTCGCGTTCTTCGACTCCGTGAACGCCCAATGACGGCCGCCCTGACCATCTCGAGCGAGGAGCACGGGAGGCAACTCCGGCGCGCCGTGATCGCGAGCGCCGTCGGCACGGCGATCGAGTGGTACGACTTCTTCCTCTACAGCACGTTGACCGGGTTGGTCTTCGCGAAGCTGTTCTTTCCACAATCGGACCCGCTCGTCGGCACGCTCGAGGCCTTCGCGGTCTACGCGGTGGGGTTCGCGGCGCGGCCCGTCGGCGCCGCGATCTTCGGTCACTACGGCGATCGCGTCGGCCGCAAGTCGACGCTGGTCGCGACGCTCCTGCTCATGGGGATCGCGACGTTTCTCGTCGCGCTCGTGCCGACCTACGAGCGAATCGGGATCTGGGGCGCAGTGATCCTCACGTTCCTGCGCTTCGTGCAGGGCGTCGGCGTCGGGGGCGAGTGGGGAGGCTCGGTGCTGCTCGCGATGGAGTGGAGCAAGTCGCACGCGACGCGAGGCTTCGTCGCCTCGTGGCCGCAGTTCGGTGTCCCATGCGGCCTGTTCCTCGCGAACCTCGCCGTCCTCACGTTCAGCCGTCTGTCGGGCGACGCCTTCCTCGCCTGGGGCTGGCGCGTGCCCTTCTTCCTCAGCTTCGTCCTCGTGGGGGTGGGGCTGTGGATCCGGCTCGGCATCCTGGAGACACCGGTCTTCCGGCAGATCGTCGCCGAGAAGAAGATCGAGCGCGCGCCGATCCTCGAGGTGATCCTCCGACAGCCGAAGGAGATTCTCCTCTGCGCCGCGATCCGCCTGGCCGAGCAGGCCCCCTTCTACATCTTCACCGCCTTCATCTTCTCGTACGCGAAGCTCGAAGCGCTGCCCGTCTCGCGCGACTTCATCCTGGTCGCCGTTCTCGCCGCGGCGGTCATCGGGTTCGTCTCGGTCCCGCTGTCGGGCCACCTGTCGGATCGCATCGGTCGCAAGCGGATGTTCATGCTCGGGGCGGCGGCGGTCGGCGTGTTCGGCTTCGCCTACTTCGCGCTCCTGGGCACCGGCTCGGCGGCAATGATCCTCGTCGCGATCGTGCTCTCGCTCGTCCCGACCGCGATGATGTACGGGCCGGAGGCGGCGCTCATCGCGGAGTCCTTCAGCAGCCGGCTGCGCTACAGCGGCTCGTCGCTCGGCTACCAGCTCGCGTCAGTCATCGCGGGAGGCCCCGCGCCGCTCATCGCGACGTGGCTGCTCGACCGCACGAAGTCACCGTACTCGATCGCCGGTTACGTCCTCGCATGCTCCGTACTGAGCTTGATCGCGGCGTCGCAGATGAAGGACCACACGGGCCAGGACATCGACGGCGCGCACGCCCCTCAAGGCGATTTGTAGACCTGCACCCAATCCACGTACTGGTGCACCGGAGAGCCCATCATCGTCTTGTAAGCATCGAGCTGGATGCACACGTGATGGCTGTACGTCGGGATGGCACTGGGATCGGTCACCGGCGCGCCGACGAGACACCCGTCGAGATAGAAGGCAATCTTGGTCGGCGTCCACTCCATCGCCATCACGTGCCACTGCGTACCGTCGGCCTGCTCGGTGAACGCGTACTGCGTCGACGGGGTCGAGCCGTAGTGGACGAATGAGTTGAACGGATCGCGGCTGGTGCCCGTGCCCGTCTCGTACATGTCGTTCTCGCCATGCTGCGGCCACACGCCGTCGTCGGGCCACGTGAGGACGACGGAGTCGGTCGCGTTGCTCGGGTCGGGATCCGAGCGGACGCGGAATGTGAAGTAGCCGCCGATCGAGCTTTGCGTCGCGGCCATGCCCCCTGACACGAGTGTGCCGGACTGCATCTGCGCCACGACGTCGAGCATCCCGTCGTGAATCGAGAACGCGCTCGGCCTACGCAGGCCGTTGCCGCCGTTGCCCGCGCTGTCGTACATGCTCCACGCTGCGGGATCCGGGGTGCTCCCGGTGTCGAACAGATCCTCCCAGTCCAGGACGTAGCCGGCGGGCGCGCCGCGGCCGGGATCGCCACCGGCGTCGGCGGGGATGGACGATCCGCACGCAGGGCCGGTCGGCGCGACGTCGGGGGACGCGTCGAGCATCGCGTCGCTCGCGCCCGTGACGTCCGCGCCTGCCCCGTCGGGGACCGGGCCGCCGGTTTCTCCCGCGGCGGTGTCGGCTGCGACGCCGTCCGTGCCCCCGTCGGCGGGGGTCCCGGAGTCGCTGCCCGATGTGTCGACCGCGGCCGCCGAGCTGCAGGCCGCAAGAGAGCCCAGCGCGACTGCGAGCGCGAGCCTGCCACCCATGCCGTCGATTCTACCGGCTACGCGCCGAGAATCCTCTTCACGCCGGTTCCGAGCTCGTGGCTCAAACGCCCCCCGTGCGACGTGACGACGAGGTCCATGCCGCCGGCCGACAGCTGCCAGGTGCCGACGGGACTCCCCGGCTTGCTCTTCCCCCCCACGCTCACGAGGACGCGGCCGTCGATCGTCGCGACGCTCAGACCGCGCGATCCCAGCGTCTCGCGCTGCGAATCGAGGAACAGGAGGAGGGCTTCGTCCCGGACGTGGCTGCGGCGGATGCGGCGTTCGACCATGGTGATGCGATGGTCGCCGCTCGCTGGCGAGCCGGGCAAGGTTTCGGTGATAGCTTGGTTCTTGGGCGTCCGTGTCCCCCCGTCCGGCTCTCGCCACCAGCGCCGCGGTGCTCCTGCTCCTGGTGGGAACGCCTGCCCGCGCAGACGACGACGTCGCCATGCGCGCCGTCCCGAACATGCGTGTCTTCGCGGACAAGGATGGCGTTCCGCAGAGCTCCATCCTCGCGATGGCGATGGAGAAGGACGGGAGAGTCTGGATCGGCACGCAGGACGGCCCCGCCGTGCACGATGGCCAGGGCTTCGTGCCCGTGCCGCTCCCCAGCGGCGCCGAGTCGGTGACCGTCGACGCGATCGAGGTCGCGGCCGACGGCTCGGTGTGGCTGGCCACCGACGGCGGCGGAGTGTGGCAGCGCGCGGGGGAGCGCTGGACGCACTTCGGAAAAGACGAAGGGCTCCCATCGGACCACGTGCTGGCGCTCGCGGAGGCGACGCCGGGCGCGATGTGGGCAGGGACCGTGTCGGGGCTCGCGCGTAGGGAGGGCGAACGCTGGGTCACCGCCGACCTCGCGCCGGCGAACATGGCAGCGGGAGCCAAGATCTACGTGCTTCGCCAGGGCACGCTGCCGACCGGCGAGGCGACGCTGTGGGTGGGTGGCGAAGGCGGACTCGCGCACTGCGAGGGGACTCGGTGCGCGAGCTTCCGCAGCAAGAAGGACGGCCTGCCCGGCGACGTGTACGCAGTCCTGCAGACGACGGCCGAAGACGGCGTCATGTCGCTGTGGGTGGGAACCGACCACGGGCTGGTGCGGCTCGAGAACGGGCGATGGGAGACCTTCGACGTCGCCGGAGGAGCGCTCCCCTTCGACGAGGTCCACGCGCTGACGGAGACCGTCGGCGGTAGCGGACGGCGCACGCTCTGGGTCGGCACCTACGGTGGCGGCCTCGCGCGGTTGTCGGGCGGGCGATGGAGCAGCATCACTTCGAAGAACTCGCGCCTCCAGAACGACTACATCGCGTCGCTCTTGCCGAGCGCCGGTCCGCTCGGCAACCGTACGATCTTCATCGGCACCGATGGGGGTGGGCTCGCACGCCTTCGCCACGACGCGTGGGCGGGGCTCTCGGTCCGTGCGTCGGGCCTCCCCGGAAGCGGCGCCTTCGGCGTCTTCGAAACGCCGGGAGAGGGCGGCGGCCCGAGCGAGATGTGGTTCGCCACCGACGGTGGCCTCGGGCGCTGGACCGGCAAAGGCTGGAAGGTCTACAGCGTGAAGGACAAGTCGCTCCCCACCGACTACGTGCTCGCCGTCACGCGATGGCCGCGAGATCCGAAGGCGATGTGGCTCGGCACCTACGAAGGCCTCGTCCGCTGGGTCGACGGCGCGACGACGCGGGTCATCACCCCGGAGAATTCGCCGCTGCGCGGGGTGCACGTGCACTACGTCCGCCCGTCGCAAGACGGTCAGGCGCTCTTCGTGGGCACGGACGAAGGCGCCGCCATCTGGCACGGGGAGGACGCGTGGGAGATCTACACGCACGCGACTTCCCCCGTCGGAGAAGGCGGCGTGCGTTCGATCGTCGAGACGACGACGGGGCCGCACGGCACACGGTCGCTGTGGATCGGCAGCGACGGCGGCCTGGCGCGCCTCGAGGAGGGGCGCTGGAGCACGTACGACACGCGCAACTCGCCCCTGCAGAACCACGAGATCCTGGGGATGACCGAGGTGCACGACGCCGCGGGCGGCCGCGTCCTCTGGATAGGTGCCGCCACGGGAGGCGTCGCCAGGTACGACCTCGTCGCCGACCGCTGGCTCGAGACTCTCAGCCGGAGGTCCCGACCCGCGCTCCCCGACGACACGGTCTACGAGGTGCGCGAGGACGCCCTGCACCGCGTCTACCTCTTCACGAACCGGGGCGTGGCGCGCCTCACTCCGCGTGCGCCGACGCCCGATGATGCGGCGAGCTTTTCCATCTACACGTACACGACCGAAGACGGCATCCCCAGCAACGAGTGCAACAGCGGCGCCGCCTTCGTCGACTCACGCGGGCGCATCTGGACGGGGACGATCGTCGGCGTGGGCGTGTTCGACCCCGCCGACGAGGTGCCCGATGCGGCATCCAAGACCCTGCTGCTCGAGCCTCCGCACGTCGGCGACGACGCGCGCGCGCTCTCCGCCGGCGACGCGCTCGCGTGGGACGAGAACACGCTGGAGTTCCGCTACGCGCTTCTCAGCCCGATGCGCGACGGCGACACGCGCTTCCGCACGCAGCTGCTCGGATTCGATCGGCGAGAGAGTACGTGGTCGGCCGACGCGAAGAGCAAGTACACGAACCTGCCCGAGGGCAGCTACACGTTCCGCGTCTGGGGCCGCGACTACGCGGGCAACGAGTCGGGGCCGGTCGAGATCGCGTTTCGCGTCAAGCCTGCGCCATGGCGGACGTGGTGGGCGTGGCTGTCCTACGCGCTCGTGCTCGGGGCGGCCGCCTACGGTGGCCACCGCGTCCGACTCCGCACGCTTCGCCAGCGCACACGCGAGCTGGAGACACGGGTCGCCGAACGCACCGCGGAGCTCGACGCGAAGAACGAGCAGCTCGCGGTGAACCTGCGCGAGCTCGCGGTCGCGCAGGTCGAGACGCAGCGCAAGAACGCGGAGCTCGACGCGAAGGTGGCCGAGCTCGCGCGCAAGAACCTGGAGCTGCTGGAATCGCACCGGCGCGCCGACGTGATCTTCTCGGCCCTCGCCGACGTGCTGCCGGGGATCGTCCTCGACGACAAGTACCGCCTGGAGGAGAAGATCGGCACCGGCGGCTTCGGCGCCGTCTTCCGCGCGACGCACCTGGCGCTGGGACGCGAGGTCGCCGTGAAGGTGTTCCGCCCCACGCCGGGCAACGACTCGCCGCAGGCGCTCGATCGCTTCCGCGCCGAGGGGGCGACGGCCTGCCGCGTGAATCACCCGAACGCCGTGCAGATCTTCGACTCCGGCATCAGCGCGGAGGGGATTGCCTTCCTCGTGATGGAGCTGCTCCACGGGCGCACGCTCGCCGACGAGATTGCCGAGGGGCACACGGTCTCGTTGCGCCGCTGCGCCGAGATCCTGGAGGTGATGTGCAGCGTGCTCTCGGCGGCGCACGACAAGGGGTTGGTCCACCGCGACGTCAAGCCGGACAACGTCTTCCTCCACAAGTCCCCGGGCGGCGAAGAGCTGGTCAAGGTGGTGGACTTCGGGATTGCCAAGCTGATGGGGCTCGACGCGGTGAGCCCGCGCGACGTGACGGGGACGTTGGGACTCGTGGGCACGCCCAGCTACATGGCGCCGGAACGCTTCGGGGGCGAGCCGTACGACGCGCGCTCGGACGTGTACAGCGTCGGCGTCACGCTGTTCGAGATGATCACGGGGCGGCTGCTCTTCCCGCACGACGATCGGCCGGTCTTCGACGTGGTCCTGAGACAGCTCACCGAGGCGCCACCGGAGGTCGCGTCTCTCAACGCGCTCGTGCCCGAGACGGCCGCACGCGCCGTCATGCGCTGCCTGGCGAAGGACCCGGCGGCGCGCCCCACGCTTCGCGAGCTGGCCCAGACGTTCGCGGCGGCGATCGATGCGCTTCCCGACGGCGTCAAGGACGCGACGTTCGTCGTGCCGCTCCTCAGCATCGACCCCGACGCGCGCAAGGCCGACCAGCTCGCCGATACCATGTCGCTGGATCAGCCCACCCAGCAAAGGGGCAAGTCCTCGAGGCCGCCGCCGGCGTCGAAGCGGGCGAACTGAGCGACAGCAACGGCTTCGGGCAGGCGCGCCTATCGGCTCCCGACCGCTGTGTCGACGCTCTCCCCGCTTCCGGAACTGAGACGCCGGATCAGTTCGGACAGCGTCCGCAGATCGACCGGCTTGTCGATGAACACGAAACGCGCGGCCAGATCGGGCGAAGCGACCTGAACGTGGTTCCGGAGGTCGACGCCGTTCATGCCGGGCATCGCCACCTCGCACAGCACCACGTCGTACCAGTCCCCCGCCCCCAGCGAGGCAAGCGCCTGGCGCGTGTCGGTGGCGACCTTCACCTCGAACTCCTCGGAGAGCGCCAGACGCAACGCCTCGGCGAGGAGAGGCTCGTGGTAGACCACCAGCACGCGCGCGACGCGCGGCCTCGTCCCAGAGGCGATCTTCCGGCCGGCGCTCGCCGCCTCTCCGATCGATTCGTCGACCAACTGCGCGTTGCGCCGAGCCAGCTCCTCGCGGCTCACGCTCTTTTGGCCGCGGCAGACGTTGCACGTGTCCCGAACCCACGTGCCCGACAGGAGCTGAACGAGCACCTCCCCGGTGGGCACGCCCGTCTCGTCCTCGCACGCAGGGCATGGCGCGGGGGGCTCGACCGGGAGCGGCGGAGGCCCACGCTTGATCCACGCCCGAACCTTGCGCTCGTCGACCATCGCGCCGGTGGAGTCGTCGACGATGGCGACGAAGCGGCGTCCGTTCCGGCGGGCGGTGTCCACGAGCGCCAGCGCCTGCGCGAGCGTGAGATCGCGGCCCACGGCATCGTCCCCCTCTGCAATCACGCGGAAGTCGGAGCGGCGTCGGGGGTCCATCGGAATGCGCGATCGAGGGGGTGGGCGCCGGATGGTACGAGACGAGGACCGCGCGCGCTCTGAATTTTCACCCATGCTAGAAACACCGGGTTGACTGCGCCGCGGTCGCCTCGTTCCTTGCTGATGGCGCGCATCGTCGCCGTGGCGACGGTCCTCGTGCTCCTGGCCGTCGCTCACCAGCAAGGCGTCTTTCACCGCTTCGCGAGTCCGGCGCAAGCCACTCGCACGCTGCAGGAGCTCGGCGCCTGGGGCTACGTCGCGTTCATCGTCGCGTACACGATCCTGCAGCCGTTCGGCGTCCCCGGCACGGTCTTCATCTTCGCCGCACCGCTCATCTGGCCGTGGCCGGTCGCCTTCGCGCTCTCGATGGTCGGGACCATGTCGGCCAGCGTGGTGGGCTTTTCCTTCGCGCGCTTCGTGGCGCGCGACTGGGTATCCGGCCTCGTCCCGCCGCGGTTCAAGCGCTACGAGGACGCGCTGGCGCGCAGGGGCTTCCGTACGGTGTTCGTGCTCCGGTTCATCTTCTGGATGCCTCCGCTGCTGCACGCGTTCTTCGGCGTGTCACGCGTGCCCTTCTGGACGCACTTCTGGGCCTCGCTCGCCGGCTACGTCCTGCCGCTGCTCCTCGTGAGCTACTTCGGGCAGGCGGTGTACGACGCGTTGAGGAACGCGCCGGTCGGCGTGTGGATCGCGATCGGTGCGGGCGTCGCAGCCGTGTGGATCGGCGCGTGGCTCGTCCACCGTCGACGGGCCGCGCTGCCCGACGCGGGATGACTCAGCTGGCGGCGACGGGGTTGCAGTGGGTCACGCACGGACCAAACCTGTTCTCATGGCCATCCTGCTCGACCACACCATCGTCCCGGCGCACGACAAGGTCCAGGCGGCGGCGTTCTTCGCGAGCATCTTCGGGCTCGAGGTCAGCCCACCGATGGGCCCCTTCGCTCCAGTTCGCGTGAACGACGAGCTGACGCTGGACTTCCAGGACCGCGAGCGGTTCGAGTGGCACCACTATGCGTTCCACGTCGACGACGCCGAGTTCGACGCGATCTTCGAGCGCGTGATCGCAGCGGGCATCCCCTACGGCAGCGGCCCGTTCTCGCTGGAGGACCGACAGATCAACCATCGCCACGGCGGTCGCGGGTTCTACTTCAAGGACCCCAACGGACACGTGCTCGAACTCCTCACTCGGAGCTAGGCATCGTCCTCTTGACCTCGCTTCGGGAGGAGCGGATCCTCGCGGTCTCGAAGGGGGTCCACATGACGAAGGGGGTTCACATCATGATGAAGGGGACAGCTTTGTTCTCCGCGCTGGCAGCGCTCGTGGCGTGCGGCGGTGGAGGATCCGACACCAGCGCCGTGCCCGCGGCTCCGGCGGCGCCTACCGCGCCGGCAGCTCCGACCGACGCGCCCGCGGCGTCGACGGCCGCGCCGCCTGCCGCCACCAGTGCCGCACCGGCGGCGGATGCCGCGCCGGCAGGTCCCGCGTGGGCAGTGTCCGGAACGTGGGCCGAAGCCTGCTCTTGCGACATCCCCTGCCCCTGCCTCACCGGCAAGGTGCCGTCGATGGGCCACTGCAACGAGACGATGATCTTCCACGTCGACAAGGGCACCTACGACAAGACGACGCTCGACGGGCTCGACGTCGTCATCGTCGGCCAGTCGACGCAAGGCAAGACGTTCGACCAGGGCATCGCCGACAAGGACTTCCCGATCGTCAACACGTACCTGCCGGCCAACACGAGCGACGACGTCGCCAAGGCCGCAGACGCCATCTTCACGCGTCTGTCGTTCTACATGCCCACCGCCGGCAAGAAGCACTCGGTGAAGAAGCTCGGAGTCAGGCGAAGTTCGGTGCCGAGACGGTCGACATCGAGATCCCCGGCGTCCTCACGGCGCACCTGAAGGCGCAGAAGGACAAGGACGGCAAGCTGAAGCCGTTCGACGCCTTCGCTTCGACGGGTGTGTACGGCAAAGGCGTGCAGGGGATCTCGCTGAGCCTCGACTTCCACGACGACGGCGCGGCCTGGAAGATCAAGGACCGCCACGCCGCGTGGAACCCGTTCGCGTGGGACTCGACCAAGGGCCCGCTCCCGTGGGAGCCGGGTTACAAGGCGCCCGCGCAGTAAGCGGCCTGACGCCTGCGCTCGGCAGGACCCGCTCTTGCACATCGGCATGGACGAGCCGTCGACTCAGGCTCGTATGGAGGAACCCATGCTGAAGAAAGCTGCAATGCTCGCCCCGTTTGCGGTGCTCGTCGTCGCGACCGCGTGCGGAGGCGAATCGGCTTCGACGAGCGGTGAGGGCGCGCAAGGCACGCCCCAAGCGAACGGCGCCGAAGACCTGAGGAGCCCGGGGAACGGCGTGACTGACGAGCAACTGGCGGACTCCGAGTCCGAGCTCCGTGGGGCGGCGGTAGGCGGCGTTCGACGCGGTGGAGCCGTTGCCGTGGGAGGTCGTGGCGTCGCCGTGGGCGGTCGCGGCGTCGCCGTCGGCGGTCGCGGCGTCGCCGTCGGCGGTCGCGGCGTCGCCGTGGGAGGCGTCCGGCGCGGTTGGGTCGGTGGGAGGTGGGCGCCGGGTTGGGGCTGGTCTCACGGCGCCTGGGTCGTGGGCGGCGGCGGACAGTACACGTGCGTGCACGACCTCGACTGCGCCGGGCCGCTCGGACCCGGGGTGGCCGTGTGCTCCTTCGACCCGTCGATCGGCCTCGGCTACTGCGTCGCGCCGACCTGGTACTGACGCGCTCTCGGGGCGTCTCTACGGCACTGGCAAGAGCTCTCCGCTCTTGACGTAGGTCAGGGCACGCGCCGCGATGCGCTTGCCCTGGTCGGCGTCGAAGAACACGGGGGCACCGGAGCGCTCGTAGCTCATCACGTTGTCGAGCACATGGCTGTGCGGGTTCCCGAAGTAGTGCCCGAGCTCGTGCGCCAGCACCGTCCTCGGCGCCGACGCGACCAGGATGAGGTAGTGCGCGCCAGACGGCGCGTGCCAGTGCACGCCGCGCCGCACCTGGGTGGGGTCGTCGACGTCGCGCAGCGAGCCCACCACGAACACGTCGATGACGTGCGGCGTGACGTGCGAAGCCAGGGCATTGCGGTCGGCACGCGTCTCGACGTGGGCCACACGCGCTTCGAGCGGCGCACCGTCGGCCTTGGCGAAGCGGACCCCGAAGGGCTCGAACAGCGCCTCGGCCGCGTCGATCTCGGCGGCGAGCCAAGCGGCATCGGCGAGCGGCTTGCCGGCGTCGTCGACGGCGATCGAGACCCGCAGCGAGAAGGTGGTCGCGGCCGGGGGTGAAGCCTGTGCGAACACGAGACCCGCCAGGGTGAACATCGAGGGAATCGCGAGGGCCAAGGCGCTGGGGAGCATACTCCCGGACGCAGCGATCGGCCTGGCACAGCGGGTGACACACGAGCCTTGCTCGCCGGCGGCTTTCTGCACGGGAGATCGTGAGGCAGCGCCGGCGGCACACAGGTTGCTGAAGGCGAGCCGCGAATGCGTCTTCCCACCAAGCTCGCCTTCACCGCTTTTCACCTCGCCGTCGCCGGAACGCTCGCGTGCAGCGCCAAGACCGACGGCGGCACCGACCACCCAGCCGACGCGGCTCCCGACGTGCCGATGGAGGCTGCCGCGGACGTGACCGCCGACGTCGCGGACGCCGCGGCGAACGAAGTGGCGACGCAAGACGTCGCCCCGATGGACACGAGCGTCGTCGACGCCGCGATCGACGTCTTCACCGAGACAGGCGACGAGTGCGCCGAGTACTACTGCGGCTCGGCCACGGCCGACGCGGAATGCCCGGGCCCCATATGCGATCTGTCGCAGTGCCCGCTCGATGCCGGGTGCGAACCGTACGTCTGATAGGAGCCGCGTTGGCCCGGTCGGGCCAAGAGGACCCGTGCACCTGCGAGGGCAAGGCGCCCAAGCTGGGACTCATCGTGGACGTCGAGGAGGCCTTCACGCATTGCTCCAAGGCGTTCCTGCGGTCCGACTTCTGGAACGCGGCCCGCTTCGTCGACCGCTCCGGGCTGCCGACGAACGGCGAGATCCACAGGGAGCTCAGAGGCGGCGACTTCGATGCGGAGGAGTACGACCGCGCACGGGCTGAGCGCTACGCCCGGCGCGAAGGCTTCTACTGATCGAAAGAGAAGCTCAAGCCCGCGCTTGACCGGCTCCGGCGCAGACTTACTGCAAATGGCGTGGGAAACCGCGTCGAGTATCGAGCTCACTCGTTGCAGCAGCTCGTGCATGTCGTGCAGGAGCTCTCGCTGGCGCGCAATCTCGACCGCATCGTCGAGATCGTCCGCACCTCCGCGCGCGAGCTGACGGGCGCCGACGGGGCCACGGTGGTGCTGCGAGAGCACGGCCACGACGAGGACGTGTGCTTCTACGTGGACGAGGACGCAATCGGCCCGCTGTGGAAGGGCCAGCGCTTCCCAGCCTCGTGTTGCATCAGCGGCTGGGTCATGGAGAACCGCCACGCAGCGGTCATCGAGGACGTGATGGCCGACCCACGCGTACCGATGGGGGCGTACGCGGCGACGTTCGTGAAGAGCCTCCTCATGGTGCCCATCCGCTCGGCGGCGCCGATTGGCGCGATCGGCTGTTACTGGGCCGTGCCGCGGAAACCGCGCGCCGAGGAGGCCGAGCTGCTGCAGGCCCTGGCGGACTGCACGTCGGTAGCCATGGAGAACGTCGAGGTGTACGCCAGAAACGATGCGCTCCTGGAGCTCGCACGCTCCAAGCAGGAGATGAGCGCGCTCGTCGTGCACGACATCAAGGGCCCCGCGAACACGCTGATGCTGCGAGCCGAACAGCGGATACGCAGCGCCACGAGCGACGCCGAGCGCCGGGCATGGACGTGCATCTACGTGAACGGCGAAACGGTGGCCAGATTGGCGACCAACCTTCTCGACATCGAGCGGAGCGAGGAGTGCTCGTTCACGCTGGCGCCCGAGGACGTGGCGGTGCAGTCGCTCGTGGAGGAGGCGCTCCGGTTGATGCAGCCGCTGGCCGACGCGCGCGGTCAGCGCCTCGGCGCGCACCTGGCCAGCGGTGCGGTCGTCAACGGGGATGTCGACGTTCTGCGACGGGTCCTGCAGAACCTCATCGAGAACGCGGTCGTGCACAATGGTGCGTGCGGCACCGTCTCGATCGACGCCTGCTGCGAGCAGGGTGCAATCGTGCTCTCGGTGGCGGACGAGGGCGACGGCGTCCCTGCCGACCAGCGCGAGCGCATCTTCGAGAAGTACGTTCGCCTGGCACCCGGATGCGCGTCACGCGCAGGCCACGGTCTGGGGCTCGCGTTCTGCCGCATGGCCGTCGAGGCTCACGGGGGGCGCATCTGGGTGGAGGACGTCGCGCCGCACGGCAGCCGCTTCTGCGTGCGCCTGCCGAGGGGCGGCAGCGCGCTTCCTACATCGGAGGCTTCTTCGCCGCGCCCGTGACCCCCGGCACAGAGCAGGGACCTGGGTCTTTGCAGCCGAGCAAGAGCACGGACGTGACCGCGGGGATGAGCGGATGGGGGCGCATGGTGAGGCGAGTGAAAGCACGCGGCGCGCCGAAGCCGTACTGCACTCCGGTTTCCGGAGGGGCCGACGCCTATTGGAACGTCGCCGAGCCGATTGCGACGGTACAATTGGGGAGAAGGTCGGCGAGTGGCTCTACTTCGACGCTCAGGGCCCTCGGCGCTTCGGAGCGCCCTCGTGGCGGCGTCCGCCGCTGCGGTCGTCACGGTCCACGCAGGGGACGCGCGCGCGATCGTCGGCGGGGCGCCGGACACCACGCACGTCGCGGTCGTAGCGATCCAACCGGTCTCACCGTCGTGCGGTCAGCCACCGACCGAGATCCAGTGCACCGGCACCCTCGTCGCGCCGCGCATCGTCGTCACGGCCGCACACTGCCTCAACGACGTGGACACCGCGCAGCTCATGGCGGTGACCTTCGCCGCGGACGTGGCGACGGCCACCGACGCCGATCGCGTGCGGGCGATCGACGCGCGGATCGATCCGACGTGGACGAGTGGAGTGGACGACGTCGCCCTCCTGCGACTCGAGCAGGACGCGCCGGTGGCCCCCGCGACGCTCGATCTGGCCAGCCCGGCGAAGACATCGGCTTCCGTGACCGTCGTCGGCTTCGGCGCCGACGGCGCGGGCAACACCGGCAAGCGCCTCTCGGGCACGGCGCTCGTCGGTACGGTCGGCGCGGGCGACTTCGAAATCAGCGCGTCACCCGCCATGACGTGCAACGGGGACAGCGGCGGACCGGCTTTCGAGACCGAAGGGTCCGGCGAGCAGATCGTGGGGATCACGTCGTATGGCAACGAGGCGTGTACGACGGGCACCGAGATGCGGGTCGACGCCCTCTCCTCGTTCCTGACCTCCGCGATGGCGGACCTCTCCGCGGCACTCCCGCCGCGCCCGGCGCTCGACACGAGTGTAGACACCTGCACCGCCACCTGCGCCAGCCACGCGGACTGCCCGATCGGGATGTGGTGCGTCGCACGGGACGACGGGACCAAGGGCTGCGCGATCGCGGGCCTGGACCCCGGACACTTCGGCGCCGCCTGCACGCAAGACGACGGCGACACCCCCTGCGTGAGCGCCGGCACCGCCTGCAAGCTGTGGCTGCCGTGCACTCCTCCCGCGAGCACGGTTCAGGGCGGCTGCGCCGTATCGCAGGACGCCGGTGGCAGCGGATGGCTGGCGGTCGTCTTCGCGTGGTTGATCGCGCGCGCTCTCTTCGGCATGCGCCTGTCTTGCGCTCGGAAGTCTGGAATCGGACTAAAAGTCTGAACTCGGACTCCAAGCACAAAGCGGTGTGCGGGAAGTCAGTGGCAACGCGGCATGCCGCACCAAGATCACCAACAATTTCAAGAATAAAACCCCTTGCCGCCATGCGGCACAGCCCGTGCTCATCCGATCGGGAGAGAGAGGGGTCACGACATGCTCAAGGCCGCTGCTGTAGCCGTGGTGCTTGGTTCGATGGTTCTGGGGTGCGGGGGAAGCAGCAACCCGGCGCCCACCGGGCCGACCGATAGTTTCGTGGTGCAGCAGAACAAGACGGACTCGATCGACGCGACCCTCACCTCGGGTGGCGCCTCGGTGCATTTCACGGCAGTGGAGACCTCGCCGCTCGTCGTCGACCTGACGTACGACTTCGGATTGCCGGTCGTCGCGTTCCACGTCGACTTCTCGCAGGGCCAGGGGGAGTTCGTGCCGGCCGGCGGTACGCTCGACGCGGCGCAGAGCCGGTTGATGGACGTGCTGCTCGCCCGATTCCCGGAAGTGCTGCCGGCGCAAGAGAGCGCGCGGTCGGTCGTTCAGAGCGCAGCGGTCCGCGCCACGATGCTGATGCAGATCGTCCCGGCGGGGGAGAGCCTCCAGTCGTACGGCTTCGTCTCGGAGCGCGGCTGGACGTACATCAGCTGCACTTGCAAGAGCCAGTATGACGGCCATGACGGCAACCACATCGGCGGCCAGGGCTGCGGCTGCACGGGCGGCTCCGGCAACGGCTGCAAGGGCCGCTGCGGTGCAGGCTGTCAGCAGGACGGCGCGAGCATCAACGCCTACACGCAGGACTGCCTCTGCCACGATTACAACAAGTGCAGCTGGACCACGGCGTCGGACGACTTCCTGTTCGCTGCCTCCAACTGCGGTGAATCGTACGGCTGCTACTAGTCGACGTGACGGTCAGCGCCTTCCGCCGTGGAAGCCCACGGCGGGGTGCACGACGACGTGAGGCGGGGCGTACACGTGCGGAGTGGCCATCGGCCGCGGGGTCACGATGGGTCGCGGGGCCACGTGATAGGCCGGAGGCGCCACGTTGTACGCGCGCGGCGCGACGCGATACGCGGGGGGCGCCACGTTGATCGCACGCGGGGCGACGCGATATGCGGGCGGCGCCACGTTGACCGCGCGCGGCGCGTAGACCTGATAACTCGGACCCCAGTAGCTGCCGTACCACGGCCGCGCCCATCCCCATCCGCCGACCGGCCCATCCCAGCCCCACGGCGAAACGGACCACGTCCAGCCGAGCGTCGGTCTGTAGAGGTACACGTAAGGCTCGCCCTGCACCTCGAGAGGCATCGCCTCTGCGGGGACCCACACCCATCCGTACTCGCTCGTCTGCACCCACTGTCCCTGTCCCGATGCCTCGTAGGTCGGCGCGACCTGAGCTTGCACGGGCACCTCGGCCACCGGCATCTCTTCGCAGCCGGTGCCGAGCGCCATCACGGCGCAGGCGCCAATCGCAGCCAGCACCTTCGTCATCGGCAAGGACAACGCACACACGGGCGACACCCTTTCCGGTCGGGATGCTCGATCGCAATCGTCGTCAAGGCAGGGCCGGTGGCAGCGGCGCGGTGCGGAGCTCGTCGACGTCGTGCTCGAGCGCTCGCATCACGGCGGCGGCGAGCTTCTCGCCCTTCTCGCGCGTGGCGAGCGTCGCGTCACCGTAGACCCCCGTCGGCGAGTACGTCCCCGGCAGCTCCGGGCTGCGCACGAGCCCTCCCGGTCGCTGCTCGTGCACGTCGCGCACGGCCTTGCTCATGTCGACCGACCCGGGCGCGAGGGCGAGCATGAGCGATGTCTCCGATTCGTCCGCATGCGTTCCGGCGCCCTGCGAGCAGATGGCGTGCTCGGTCTCGCGCAGCGCACCGGCCCAGTCGGTGTACGTGAGGAGGATGCCCTCGGCGGCCAGCGTCCGCGCCGCCGGCTCGAGCGCGCGCATCGTCGAGAGCCCGGTGTTGAGCGCGTAGAAGCGACGCGGCCCGTACCGCGCGAGGCTGCGGCACACGTCGACGACGACATCGCGCGCGGTCTCGAGGCGCAGCGTGGTCGAGCCGGGGTACGCCCCGAAGGCCGGATAGAAGCTGTAGCCGACGATGGGCGCGACGACGACGGAGCGCGTCTCGGCGAGCCGTCGGCGGAAGGCGTCGGCGAGCAGCCAGTCGTTGCTCAGTCGCAGATGCGGCCCGTGCTCCTTGGAGGCGGCGCCGATGGGCAGCACCACGACCGTGTCGGGACCGAGCAGCTTCTCGGCGTCCATCCAGGTGACGTCCTCGAGGAGCACACCCGGCCGGGACGAGCCCCGTACGCCCGCGCCGCGTCGCGTGGCGAGAGCGAACGGCACGAGGGCGGCCGCCGCGACGAGCGCGATCACGAGCCCGCGGACGGATCTCATCAGGCAGCCTGCCGTAGCGTCTTCGCGATCGCCGTGAAGACGTTCGCCAGCGGCGAGCTCGGTCGCCACACCAGGCTGATGGTCCTGCCCGGCACCGGCTTGGTGAAGGGTCGTACCTCGAGCTGCCCGCGCCGGTTCTCGACCGGCACCGCGATCGAAGGAAGCAGCGTGATACCCGCGCCGCTCGACACCATCTGTGCGAGCGTCGCGAGGCTCGTGGCCCTGAAGGGAGTCTCGGTGGCCTTCACCCTGTTGCAGAGAGCCAGCGCCTGATCCCGGAAGCAGTGGCCCTCTTCCAGCAGGAGCACGTTTTCGCCCTCCAGGTCCGCCACGTCCAGCCGCTGCTTGCGCGCGAGCGGGTGTCCCTTGGGGAGCGCGGCGACGAAGGGATCGGTCGCGATGTCCGCGTGAGCGCACTCGCCCACGTCCGCCTCGAGCGCCAGAAGCCCCGCGTCCAGCGTCCCCTCCGCCAGCTCGCGCACGATGTCCGCGGTCTTCTCCTCCCGGAAGAGGAGCGACAGCTTCGGATACTTCGCGCCGACCTTGGGCATGACCTCGGGCAACAGGTACGGCGCCACGGTCGGGATGATGCCGATGCGGAGCGTGCCGGCGAACGGGTCGTGGAGCCGTGCGGCCACGGCGAGCAGGTCATCGGCCTCGAGCAGCACGCGACGCGCGCGGGCCACGATGTCCACTCCCGCGCTCGTCACGAGCACGCGGCGCCGATCGCGCTCGAAGATGCGCACGCCGAGCACCGACTCGAGCTGCTGAACCTGCGCGCTGAGCGTCGGCTGCGAGACGTGGCATCGCGCCGCCGCCTTGTGAAAGCCGAGCGTATCGGCCACGGCCACGACGTACTGGAGCTGTCGCAGGGAGACGTCGTTCAGGGTCGCCACGATAGGGAGTCTCTATCACTGTAATCGGAACAACGTCTTCGACTCGGGCGCCGCCGAGCCTTACGTTCGGGCCAGGTCGCACGATCCAAGGAGCGAACGATGACGGCTCAGACGAAGTGCCCGGTCAATCACGGCGCCGGCGGCGGTGGCCCCTCGAACCGCGACTGGTGGCCGAACCAGCTGAGGCTGGACCTTTTGCACCAGCATTCCTCGAAGTCCAATCCGATGGGCGAGGACTTCGACTACGCGAAGGCGTTCGAGAGCCTGGACTTCGCGGCTCTGAAGAAGGACCTCGCCGCGCTCATGATCGACTCGCAGCCCTGGTGGCCGGCGGACTTCGGCCACTACGGAGGGCTGTTCATTCGCATGGCGTGGCACAGCGCCGGCACGTACCGCACAGGGGACGGCCGTGGCGGAGGCGGCAGAGGTCAGCAGCGCTTCGCGCCGCTCAACAGCTGGCCGGACAACGTCAGCCTGGACAAGGCGCGACGCCTCCTCTGGCCGATCAAGCAGAAGTACGGCCGAAAGATCTCCTGGGCCGACCTCATCATCCTCACCGGCAACGTCGCGCTGGAGTCGATGGGCTTCCAGACGTTCGGCTTCGGCGGCGGTCGCGAAGACGTCTGGGAGCCGGATCAGGACGTCTACTGGGGCGCGGAGAAAGTCTGGCTCGAGGACAAGCGCTACTCCGGCGACCGTGACCTCGAGAATCCCCTTGCTGCGGTGCAGATGGGCCTCATCTACGTCAACCCGGAGGGTCCGAACGGAAAGCCGGACCCCATCGCCGCCGCCAGGGACATCCGGGAGACCTTCGGCCGCATGGCGATGAACGACGAGGAGACCGTCGCCCTGATCGCGGGCGGTCACACCTTCGGCAAGACGCACGGCGCCGGCGACGCGAAGCTCGTGGGGGCCAATCCCGAAGCGGCCGGCCTCGAGGAGCAGGGCCTGGGCTGGAAGAGCAGCTTCGGCACCGGCAAGGGCGGCGACGCCATCACCAGCGGCCTCGAAGTCACCTGGAGCCAGACGCCGACGAAGTGGAGCAACCACTTCCTCGAGAACCTGTTCAAGTACGACTGGGAGCTGAGCAAGAGCCCCGCCGGCGCGCACCAGTGGGTCGCCAAGGGCGCGGGGGCCACGATCCCGGACGCGCACGATCCGTCGAAGAAGCGCGTGCCGACCATGCTCACCACCGACCTGTCGCTGCGCTTCGACCCGGCGTACGAGAAGATCTCGCGCCGCTTCCTGGAGCACCCGTCGGAGCTCGCGAACGCCTTCGCCCGCGCATGGTTCAAGCTGACCCACCGCGACATGGGCCCGCGTGCCCGCTATCTCGGCCCCGAAGTTCCGGCCGAGGAGCTCATCTGGCAGGATCCGATTCCCGCTGTCGACCACGCGTTGATCGACGAGCGAGACATCGCCGCCCTCAAGGGCAAGCTGATCGGGTCGGGCCTCTCGGTATCGGAGCTGGTCTCGACGGCCTGGGCTTCGGCGTCCACGTTCCGCGGCTCCGACAAGCGCGGTGGCGCGAACGGCGCGCGCATTCGCCTTGCGCCGCAGAAGGACTGGGAAGTCAACCAGCCTGCGCAACTCGCGAAGGTGCTGAAGACGCTGGAGGGCATCCAGACCGAGTTCAATCGAGCGCAGCCCGGTGGCAAGAAGAAGGTGTCGCTCGCCGACCTGATCGTGCTCGGGGGGTGCGCCGGCATCGAGCAGGCGGCGAAGAACGCGGGCTACCAGGTCACGGTGCCCTTCAGGCCTGGACGCATGGACGCGTCGCAGGAGCAGACGGACGTCACGTCCTTCGCCGTGCTCGAACCGATTGCCGACGGCTTCCGCAATTACCTCAAGGGCAAGTACAGCGTGCCCGCCGAGGCATTGCTGGTGGACAAGGCGCAGCTCCTGACGCTGACCGCGCCCGAGATGACGGTCCTGGTCGGGGGCCTGCGCGTGCTCGGTGCCAGCGCCGCACAGTCCAAACACGGCGTCTTCACGACGAAGGCGGGCGCGCTGACCAACGACTTCTTCGTGAACCTGCTCGACATGGGCACCGAGTGGAAGGCGGCGTCCGACGCGAAGGACGTCTTCGAAG